>Ga0182740_1001590_pt1 | contig 15102 bp, 13 predicted proteins | sample eDN5th37CKraftBY_FD_128872 | JGI IMG/M metagenome (GOLD analysis project Ga0182740, IMG submission 128872) | Enriched backyard soil microbial communities from Emeryville, California, USA - eDNA 5th pass 37_C Kraft BY (version 2) (version 2) | ecosystem: Environmental > Terrestrial > Soil >...
GACGCGCCGGGTCTTCCGGCCGAACCTCTGCGACGTGACGCTCATGAGCGAGACGCTGAAGCGCAAGGTGCGCCTGCGGGTGAGTGCTCACGCGCTCAAGTCCATCGAGCACCGCGGCGGCCTTGACGCCTATCTGGCGAAGGCCAAGGACGGCGAGCTTTCCGATCGCTGCCGCAAGCTTAAGCGCGAGATCGAGAAGGCAGCCGCACCCGCGGCCTGATCGCTGAGAACGGGATTTCCCGAAACGGCGGCCGGTTTGGCCGCCGTTTTTTGTTTGAGCGGCCTCTTAGTTGATCAGCGACTGCTCGCGCCACGCGAAGGCGGCCTGCTCAGCCTTGAGCCGATCGGCGTTCGAAAGCTTCTTCGCGATCTCGTCGAGAGAGGGATCCTCGATGCCCGCCGCCTTGGCGACGAGGTGCCACTTCACGGCCTCGACGATATTCATCTCGACGCCGGCGCCGTGCGCGAGACAGCGCGCGTAGCGGTTCTGCGCAACCGCATTGCCCTTTTCGGCGGCGACCTTGAAGTAGTACGCACCGCGAGCCTCATCGGGCGCGACGCCGTGCCCCTTGAAGAGCAGGATGCCGTACTCGACCTCCGCCTCGGTGTAGCCAGCGATCGCCGCCCGTCCGATCCAGCGCCCTGCCTCGAAGATGTTCGCCGTTGTGCCGGTACCTGTCGCATAGAGCGTGCCGAGATCATATTGGGCAGCGGGAAGATTATGCTCGGCCGCGTATTCCATGAGCTGGAAGGCACGGATCGGGTTCTCGGGCTTGCCCTCGCCTGCAAGGAACAGCAGCGCGAGATTGTAGACGGCAAGCGGATTGCCTTTGCGCGCCGCCATTTCGAGATACTTGGCGCCGAGGGCCACATCCTTGGCGACGCCATTACCCTGCACGAGCATGGTGCCGACGGCGAGCGCGCCTTCGACATCGCCGAGTTCGGCCGCCTTGGCGTACCACTGAGCGGCCGTCACCTGGTTCTGCGGCACGCCGAGCCCTTCAGCATAAATACGCCCGATGAGCGTGTGCGCCTGCGGCTCGCCCTTGGCTGCCGCTTCCTCCGCGAGTTTGAGGGCCGTCAGGTACTTGCCGAGATCGAAGGCTGTATAGGCGGGATCATCGTCGGGCTTGGTCGGCTTCTCCGTCGATTGCTCGAGCGGCTTGAGCTTGGAGGCAGATGCCGGTGCCGTCTTCACATTGCGCGCGGCACCTTTCCCCGGCGCGACCAGGACGCCCGGGACTGCCGGCGCAGCGCGCGGTGCGGCCGCAGCCGGCGCAGATTTACGCTTCGGCGGCCGCTTCTCTACAGGCTCCGGCGTGATCGTCTGGCTCCAGCTACTCGTCTGCGCGGACGCCATCGCTGGAGCGAGAATAACCGCGAGCAATGCCGCGGCCGCCGTGTGCGCGAGCCGCATCCTCATGCAACGGCCTCGCCGGCAATGGCCGCGTGGACGGCCCGCACGAGTTCGCCCGATGCCGCCGGCGGCTCGCGCGCGGGAAGGCTCAGCGCGATGAAGTCGGCGCCTGCAGCGGCGAGTTGGGTCGCCTCTTCGGCCGTTGCGACATCGAAGGCCACGACCGGCACCTCGAAGATCTCGGACCACCAGGCGACGAGCTCACAGCGGCGACGGTGCGCCTTGGCCCGGTCCTCGACGTGACCCGGAATACCAAAAGCGACGTACTCGGCGCCGGCTTCTCCCGCCACCATCGCCTCGTGGCGCGAGCGGCCAGCGTCGAGGCCGACAATCGCGCGGCCGCCGACGATCTCGCGGGCTTCGCCGAAGGCCTTCGCATTGCCGGCAGAGAGATGAACCCCATCCGCCTTCAGCGTCCGCGCGAGGTGCGCGTCATCACGGATGAGCGCTGCCGCGCCGGCTCCCTGCACAGCGCCGATCAGGGCCTGGACATCCCCCGCGGGCGCGCCTTCCGCAACGCTGATCACGACCGACGCGACCTCTCCCGACGCGAGTGCGGCAGCAAGTCGCGCCGGGGCGCCGGCCCCGGTCTCGATCGTCAGCATCAAACGGCATTCCACCACCGGACCCCCTCCTACTCGGTTGGTCGAGCGTATCATGATTGAATAGGGCAGAAATCGGACCCTCGCACTTGCCCTTGGAACGAGGCCTCGAGGGGGCTACGGGTCAGGTAACTGAACCATGCGGCAACCATTCACCCGAATGGTGCATTGCAGCACACGCCGGACATTGTCATAGTTAAACAAAAGGGGGTGGGGCGTCCTGGCAGGGAGCTTGCTCGCAGGGAGCGCGCGTACGGCTTTGCCGCCCCGACTGTCCGGAGTTGAGACACGCATGTCTTCTACCAGGAAGGTATTCATCAAGACCTACGGCTGTCAGATGAATGTCTATGACAGCGAGCGTATGGCGGAGGCGCTCGCTGACGGCGGCTATTCGGAGACCGCCGCCCCCGAAGACGCCGACCTGATTATTCTCAATACCTGCCACATTCGTGAAAAGGCTGCCGAAAAGGTTTATTCCGAGCTCGGCCGCCTGCGCGCGATCAAGGAGCGCCGCGCCGAGTCCGACCAGGAGACGGTCATTGCCGTTGCAGGTTGCGTCGCCCAGGCCGAGGGCGACGAGATCGTCCGGCGTGCGCCCGTCGTCGATCTGGTCATCGGGCCGCAGAGCTACCACCAGATCAACGGGCTGATCGCCCGCAATCGCGCGACGGCCCGCCCGATCATCGAGACCGAGTTTCCCGAGGACGACAAGTTCCGCCACCTTCCCGAGCGCGCCCAGGTCCCCGCACGGATGCGTCCGGCAAGTGCCTTTCTGACGGTGCAGGAGGGCTGCGACAAGTTCTGCACGTTCTGCGTCGTGCCCTACACACGTGGCGCCGAGTACTCGCGCAGCGTCGCTGCAATCGCGGATGAGGCGCGCCGCCTCGTCGATGCAGGCGTACGCGAGATCACGCTGCTCGGCCAGAACGTCAATGCCTATCACGGCGAGAACAGCAAGGGCGGCACGGCTTCGCTCGCCGATCTTCTCTATCGCCTCGCGGAAATCGATGGCCTCGAGCGCCTGCGCTACACGACGAGCCATCCGCGCGATATGAGCGCGGACTTGATCGCGGCGCATCGGGATCTCGACAAGCTCATGCCGTACCTGCACCTGCCCTTCCAGGCCGGATCCGACCATGTGCTCGCCGCGATGAACCGCAAGCACACGGGTGCGGAGTATCTCGCTCTCATTGATCGTATCCGCACCGCCCGGCCCGACATCGCACTTTCGACGGACATCATCGTCGGCTTTCCGGGCGAGAGCGATGCGGATTTCGAGGCGACCCTCGATATTGTGCGCAAAGTGCGCTTCGCCCAGGCCTACTCCTTCAAGTACAGCCCACGCCCCGGCACACCGGCCGCCACCATGGACGGGCAGCTCGCCGATGCCGTGAAGATCGAGCGCCTCGCGCGCCTGCAGGCCCTTCTCGAGGAGCAGCAGTCCTCGTTCAATGCCGAGTGCGTCGGCCGGGTCCTGCCCGTGCTCTTCGAGCGCCGCGGGCGCCGCGAGGGCCAGCTCATCGGACGGTCACCCTACCTTCAATCCGTGCACGCGGAGGCCGCACCCGGCCTCATGGGCCACATCATACCGGTTGAAATCGCGCAGGCGGGCCCCAATAGTCTTTCTGGTGTCGTACGGGCGGCGTGATATGCTGCCGGGGACTCAGAAGCCGGATTGAGTTGCATCGGCCCTGAGTCTCGTGCAACCGGCCAGGAGAGCCACATTTGACAACTGCGCGCGGGTCGGCGGCCGCACGGTCGTCCAAACCCGAGAGGTCCCCCGAGGGCGCCAGAGAGGCTTCTCGTGAGGGAACGCGGGCCAAGCATCGTATCGTCGTGCCCTTCGACGACAACAGACTGCTGGCCCATCTGCTCGGCGAGTACGATTCCCACCTCGCCCTCATCGAGAGCAGACTTGGCATCGAAGCCCACGCTCACGGCAATGTCGTCACGCTGACCGGACCGCAACCGGCCTGCGAGATTGGCCGCGAGGTACTGAACGCCATATATGACCGCGTGCGCAAAGGTGAGAGCATCTCCGCCGGTGACATCGACGGCCTGATCCGGCATGCCCGCTCCGGCGCCCCGCGCAACGATGGCACGGCGCAGATTCGCACGCGCCGGCGGATAGTTACGGCCCGCACGCCGACCCAGAGCACGTATATCCGCGCCCTCGACCAGCATGATCTCGTGTTCGGCGTCGGCCCAGCCGGCACCGGCAAGACCTACCTCGCCGTCGCCCAGGCCGCTTCCTACCTCGAACGCGGCCTCGTCGAGCGGATCGTGCTCTCGCGCCCAGCCGTCGAGGCCGGCGAACGGCTCGGCTTCCTGCCGGGCGATATGCGGGAGAAGGTGGACCCCTACCTGCGCCCGCTCTATGATGCTCTTTATGACGTTCTGCCGCCCGAAAAGGTCGAGCGGGATCTCGAAGCCGGGATCATCGAGATTGCGCCCCTCGCGTTCATGCGGGGCCGCACACTCGCGCACGCCTTCGTCATCCTCGACGAGGCGCAGAATACGACTAGCATGCAGATGAAGATGTTTCTGACCCGCCACGGCGAAGGATCGCGAATGGTCGTTACCGGCGATCCCTCCCAGATCGATCTGCCCGCCGGGCAGAAGTCGGGTCTCGACGAGGCTGTCGGCCTCCTCGAGGGCGTCGAAGGCATCGAGGTGACCCACTTCACCTCCGCCGATGTCGTGCGCAGCGAACTCGTCGCGCGCATTGTCGCTGCCTACGACGGCGCGCCAGGGCTCGGCACGGGCTTGGCCTCGACGCTCGCACGGGGTCAGGGGCGCACGGAATAGGACGATGAATACTGTTCTGGATCAACCCGCAGTTGCCGGCGGCCATCCCGCCAATGGCGACGAGCGGTCCGCCGACGAGGAACCTCCGTCGCGATTGCGACTGAACCTCGAGCGTGTGGATGACGACGGTGACTGGGATGACTTCGGCCCCGTCGATGAGCTGATTGCGGCCGTCGCAGGCGTATTGGCCGGAGCATCCGAGATCGCCGACCTCCTACCGGCTTCCGCGGCGATCGCGCTGAGCAGCAATGCCGCCGTGCGTCACCTGAACGCCGCCTACCGCGGCAAGAATGCGCCGACGAACGTCCTCTCGTTTCCTGCGCCCGAACCACCTACCGGCGTCGCGCCCGATGAACCGCGCGCGCTCGGCGATGTCGTCATCGCGCTCGAGACGCTGCGCGACGAGGCCGCGGCCGCCGGCATTCCACCGACGCACCACTTCCAGCACCTGCTCATCCACGGCGTCCTGCATCTCATGGGCTACGACCACGAGACCGACGACGAGGCCGAGCGCATGGAAGGGCTCGAGACGGCGCTGCTCGCGCGTCTCGGCATTTCCGATCCCTACGCGGAGGCGCGCGCATGACGAACGCCTGCGTCCGACACAGTAAGATCATTGAGACATGACTCTTTCCGACGATCCCGGCCCGCGCCCTGAGAATACGAACGGCGCCGACACCCCTAAAGGCAGCGAAGGCTGGCTTGCCGCCTTGCGCAATCGCCTCGGCCTTGGCGCCCAGCCGACGCTGCGCGACACGCTCGGCGAGACGCTGCGCGTGGAGGATCAGACCGGCACGGGCTTCTCGCCGGCCGAGCGCGAGATGCTGCTGCGCCTGCTCGAGTTCGGCACCCTCAAGGTCGAGGACGTCATGGTGCCGCGCGCGGACATTACCGCGATCGAGGAAGATGCGACGCTCCGCGAGCTGCTGCACCTCTTCGATACGTCCGGCGTCTCGCGCATACCCGTATTCCATGAAACGCTCGATGATCCGCGCGGCGTCATCCACATCAAGGATTTCATGGCCTATCTGACGCGTGGTGGCCTGCCGGCACCGCGGCCGGCCGCGCCACCCGCCGAGACTGCTAAGGACGGCCCCCTGCCGCCGATCGATCTCGCCAAAGCCGATCTCTCGGCGACGATTGCGTCCGCCCAGCTCAAACGCCGCGTGCTCTATGTCCCGCCCTCGATGCCGGCGGTGAACCTGCTCGTGCGCATGCAGGCGACACACGTGCACATGGCGCTCGTCGTCGACGAATACGGCGGCACGGATGGCCTCGTCACGATCGAGGACCTCGTCGAGCAGATCGTCGGCGAGATCGAGGACGAGCACGACGTCGCGGAAGCGGCGAACATCGTCGACGACCCGCGCCAGGGCCTCATCGCGCAGGCGCGCACGCCCATCGAGGAGCTCGAGGCGCATCTCGGCATCAAGCTCCTCAAGAACGGTGAGGAGGAGGACATCGATACGCTCGGCGGCCTCGTGTTCACGCTGGTCGGGCGCGTACCCGCGCTCGGCGAGATCGTGCGCCACGAGAGCGGCATCGAGTTCGAGGTCATCGATGCCGATCCGCGCCGCGTCAAAAAAGTCCGCATCCTGCGCCCCGACCCGGCGGAGGCGACCGTCGCCCCCGCCGCGAAGTGAGGTTGCAGCCCTAAGTCGAGGCGCGCAGCGGCACTGCCGCAGCGCACCGAAACGCGCGATTGCCAAGCCGCGCGAGTGGGCCCATATCTCCTCTGCCATGACCATCATCCAGCCCGCGCCCCCGTCGATCTACACGGAGCCCGAGTTCCGCGTACGGGCTGCGGCGGCCCTTTACCACACGCCGAGCGAGAGCATTTTCGATCCGCGCACGGGGCGCGCCTGGGCGCGCAGCGACTGGGACCTCAACCCCGAAATGCTCGCCGATTTCGAGGTGATGGCGCCGGCCCGCGCCGCGGCCGTGCTCGTGCCGATCATTGCACGCCCCGAGCTGACCGTGCTCCTGACCGAGCGCACCGCCCACCTCTCCACCCACGCCGGGCAGATCGCGTTTCCCGGCGGCAAGGTCGAGGCGACAGACATCGATGCCGTCCACACCGCCCTTCGCGAGGCCGAAGAGGAGATCGGCCTCCCGCGCTCTCTCGTCGAGCCGCTCGGGTTTCTCGATGGCTACCGCACGGGAACGGGTTTTCTCGTGACGCCGGTCGTCGCCCTCGTGAAGCCCGACTTCGTCCTCGCGATCGACGCGAACGAGGTCGCGAGCGTCTTCGAGGTACCGCTCGCTTTTCTGATGGACGAGGTCAACCACAAGCGCCATTCGCGGCCCTGGCGCGGACGCGAGCGCCACTACTACGCCATGCCATTCGGTGAGCACTACATCTGGGGGGCGACGGCAGGAATGCTGAAAAATCTCCACGAAAGGCTCTACGGGGGATGATCCGCGTCGTCATCGAGAACGCTGTGCTCTTCCTCCTGCCGATGGCCATCTACGTCACTTACGTGCTGCTGACGCGGAAGCCGGGCGAGAAAGAGGGCGTGCTGGACGACGCCCCGTTCTTCTGGCTCATGCTCGCCGGCACGGCGCTGGTTCTCGTCGTGCTCATTGCCTTCGGCTCGACATCCGGTGGCAAGCCGGGGCAAGTCTATGTGCCTCCGCACATGGGCACGGGCGGTAAAATCGAACCTGGTGAACTCAAATAAGCTGGTGAGGAGACATGCTCCCCGCAGCCCCCGCTCCGATCCCGACGACGCTTGCCGGCGCGCCCTGGCTCGTGCGTCCGGAGACACGCGCGGTCCTCGCGGCCCTAGCCGCGGCGGGGCATGAAGCGCGCATCGTCGGCGGCGCAGTGCGCAATGCGCTTCTCGGAGAGCCGGTCAACGAGATCGATATTGCGACGACGGGCACGCCCGACGAGGTCATAGAGGCCGCGCGCGTAGCCGGCCTGCAGGCCATTCCGACGGGGGCAAGCCACGGCACCGTCACGGTCGTTTCCAATCATGTCCCTTACGAAGTCACGACCTTGCGCGAGGACGTCGAGACGTTCGGCCGCCACGCGCGCGTCGCCTTCACGGCCGACTGGGCGGCGGACGCGCGCCGGCGCGACTTCACGATCAACGCGCTTTATTGCGATGCCGACGGCACGATCAGCGATCCCATTGTTGGTCTGCCGGACCTTGCCGCGCGGCGCGTCCGCTTCATTGGTGACGCGCGTGCGCGCATCCGCGAGGACGCGCTCCGCATCCTCCGCTTCTTCCGTTTTCACGCGCGCTACAGCATGGGGCCGATCGATGCCGAAGGGCTCGCGGCGTGCGCTGCGGAACGCCATATGCTTGCGCATCTTTCCGCCGAGCGCGTGCGCGCCGAGCTCTTGAAGCTGCTCGAGGCGCCGGGTGCCGCACACATGATCGCGGTCATGGCTGCGCATGGCTTCATCGTCGCGATCCTCGGCCGCGCACCACGCATTGGCACGCTCGCGCGGCTCGTCGCGCAGGATAGTGAGCGCCGTCGTCCCGCAGATCCGCTGTTGCGCCTCTCGGTGCTCGCCGTCGCCGTGGAGGAGGACCGCTTGCATCTTGCCGAGCGCCTCCGCCTCTCGCGCGAGGAAGCGCGCTCGCTCGTCGTGCTCGACCCGCGCCTGATGGCACTCGCCGCGCTCGACGACCGCGGACGCCGCCGCGCACTCTATGCCGCAGGCCCCGAGGCGTGGCGGCGCATGGTCATGGCGGGGCGTGCGAGCGCCGAGACTGCCGCCGATATCGCCGCGTGGGATGCGCTCGAGGCGCTGCCCGAGCAGTGGTCCATTCCTGAGTTCCCGCTCGGCGGGCGGGATGCGCTTGCCCTTGGCCTTGCACCGGGGCCGGCGATCGGCGCGCTCCTTGCCGACCTCGAGGCGGAGTGGATCGCGGACGACTTTGCGCTCGATGCGGACGGCCTGCGGGCTCGCCTCGCGTCGCGCGCACGCGATTCCCGCTGACGCATTGCGCGTTCTGCTCGCGCAAACCCTATCCATTCCGGAAGCTTATGAAGTGAAAAGCAGATTCGTTCGCAAGGCGTGCGCGCGCCTATACGCGGAGAAGGCGCGGCGCAACCGTATAAGACACACGCCAAGGCTGAATCTGTGGATAACTCATTTTCGCCTTAGTCTGTTTGTGGACGAACGCCGTGGATAAAATTAAGAAGGGGATTACTGGATATCTCGTTCGGCAATTCCCCCTCTCCCCCTGAGCGCCAGCGAGATCGTAAAGCCCCGGCTTGCCACGCCGGGGCTTTTTCTTTTGCTCTGTTCAGGCCTCAGCATCCCATCTTCACGGCCAGCTCCTCGAAGCCATCGACGACGAGATCGCACGCCGGATTCGGCGTCGGATCGGGCGGACCGGCCGGTCCCCATTCGAGCGGGCGCTTCACGAAACAGGTCTTCATGCCTTCCTTACGCGCGGCGTCGAGATCGAAGTTGTGGCAGGCGACCATCAGGATCTCGGCGGGCTTGAGCTGCAGCAGCTTTGCCGTGGCCTGATAGGCCTCGGGCCGCACCTTGTACACGCCCAGCATCTCGCAACTGATGATGCAGTCCCACGTGATGCCGTTGCGCCGTGAGACGTCGATCACGAGACGCGGCGTGAGCAGCGTGAAGGACACGCACGGAAACTTGGTGCGCAGCCGGTTCAGTCCCGGCACGAAATCGGGCCAGGCATCGAGCGCGAACCAGGCGCGCCAGATCTCGTCGCGCTCCTCCTTCGTTAACTCGCCGAGCCCGAAGTCCTGCACGACGCGGTCGAGCTGGTCGCGATGCACATCGTCGAAATTGAAGCGCGGTCCGAGCTGATTGACGATCGCCCCGAGCGAACGCCGCCGGTATTCGTTGGTTGCAGCGGCCCAATCGGCCTTGAGCCCGCGCCTGCCCGCGACCTCGGCCATGGCCCGCGAGAGGCCGCCGTGCCAGTCGAGGATGGTGCCGCCCGTATCGAAAGTCAGCGCCTTGATGGCGTCCATCACCCGCATCTCCTCAATCTGCAGCCACGCGCCGACCCCTAAGTCCCTGTCCCACGTCGATTGATGCAGATCAAACCGCCATATTCGAATGTTGGAATATAAACGCGCATCCGCATGTCTCAGCAAGGAGAGCTGGCATGGACTTCCTCCATCGAAAAGCGTTGCCGCCCTATCTGGCCGGCGTCATCATCGGGCTCCTGCAGATCCCGACCTTCCTTCTCATGAACACCGCGCTCGGCGCCTCGTCGTCGTTCGTGACTGTCGGCGCCCACATCGCGGCCTTCTTCGATCCGGCCGCCGAGAGCATCAAGTACTTCGCGAGTCACATGTACGGCGCCAAGAACTGGTGGCAGGTCGCCGTAGTCGTCGGCATTGCCATCGGCGCCTTCGTCTCCGTGCGACTGTCGGGTGCGCGCCGCCAGACGATCTCGCCGGTCTGGGAGCGCGCCATGGGCATCCGCTCGCTCGGGGCGCGCGCACCGATCGCGTTCGCCGCCGGGTTCATCATGCTGTTCGGCGCCCGCATTGCCGGTGGCTGCACGAGCGGTCACGGCATCTCCGGCATGGCGCAGTTGTCCGTCGGCTCGACGCTCGCGGTCGCCGCGATGTTCGCCGGCGGCATAGCAACCGCCATGCTCATGAAGCGCGTCTGATCCCATAGAAGGGAGACACCCATGTCCGTTCTCACCGCCGTCCTGATCGGCCTCGCCACTGGCATCGTCTTCGGTTTCGCGCTCGAGAAATCCCGCGTCTTCGAGCCCGGCATCATCGTCGGGCAGATGCAGCTCCGCAATTTCATCATGCTCAAGGTCTTCCTCGCCGCGGTCATCACCGGCCTCATCGTGCTCGCGGTGCTCAACGGCGTGTTCGGCGTGCCGCTGCAGTTGAAGCCGCTGCTGCTCAGGGCCGACATCGTCGGCGGGCTCATTCTCGGCGCAGGCATCGCGCTCGCGGGTGCCTGCCCCGGCACGTCCATGGCGCAGCTCGGCGCGGGCTACAAGGATGCCTGGTTCATCGTCCTCGGCGGCATTGCGGGCGCCATGACCTACGGCTACTTCCACGAGCCCATTACAGCCGTGCTGCCGGAGAAGGGGGACAAGATCGCCTTCGACCAGCTCCTCGGGCTGCCTTTCTGGATGGTCGCGCTGGCTTTCGCCGCGGTGCTCGTTGCCTTCCTCGTCGTGCTCGAGCGGCTCACGCCCTGGCAGGATGAGATGGGCGCGGACGTCGATGGCCTCGGCCCCGCGCCGACCGAGCCTGCTGGTGCGGCCGGCCCGGCTGCCACCGTTCGACGCGCCTGAGCGCCTTCGCGAATCACGCTAACCGAGGGGCCGGCACCACCGGCCCCTTTCGCGTTGTGCACACCTGCTGCGCATTCATCCACCGAGTGCCTTCCGTGCGCGGCGCCACATTGGTGCCCTGAGCGCCATCGGCTACCGTTCTCCTATGACAAAACCGATTCTCGCGCGGCCCGCGCCCGCCGGCCCGACGTTCGTGCACCTCAAGGTGCATTCGGCCTACTCGCTGCTGGAAGGCGCCCTGCCGATCAGCGCGCTCGCCAAGCGCGCGGCCAAGCTCGGCTTCCCGGCGATCGCGCTCACCGACACGAACAATCTTTTCGGTGCGCTCGAATTCTCCGACAAGCTCGCCGCAGCCGGCATTCAGCCGATCGTGGGCATCAGCCTCGCCGTCGACTTCGAGGAAGCGAGCCGATCGGGGCCGGGTATCGCGGGCCTGCCAGCGCTGCCGCCACCGCACCGCGACGGCCTGCTCGCCCTCCTCGCCATGAGCGATGCGGGCTATGCCAATCTGCTGAAGATCGCGAGCCACGCTTATCTCGGCACGATCGACAACGAAGCACCGCACGCCAAGATGAGCTTCATCGCAAAGCGCGCGGAGGGCATCATCGCGCTGACAGGCGGTCCCGACGGCCCGATCGACAAGGCGATCGCCGACAATCACGCAGCCGTCGCAACAACGCGCCTGAGGACGCTCAAGGAGATTTTCGGCGATCGCCTTTACGTCGAGGTCCAGCGCCACGGCACGCCCCAGGAAAAGCTCGTCGAGCCACAACTCATCGACCTCGCGTATGACGAGGATCTGCCGCTCGTCGCGACCAACGAGTGCTACTTCGCCGAGCCCGGAGACTACGAGGCGCACGACGCCCTGCTGTGCATCGCGGAAGGCCGCTACCTCAACGAGGACGACCGTCGCCGCGTGACGCCCGAGCACTACTTCAAGAGCGCCGACGAGATGGTGAAGGTGTTCGCCGATCTCCCGGAGGCACTGGCGCACACGGTCGAGATCGCACGGCGCTGCAGCTATCGCCCCCGCGGCCGCAAACCCATCCTGCCGAACTTCGTGCAGACGAGCGACAACGCGAGCCCCGAGGAGCGCGCCGCCGCCGAGGATGCCGAGTTCGCCCGCCAGGCCGAGGAAGGCCTCACCAGACGGCTCGCCGTGACACCGCTCGCAGCAGGCTTCACCGAGGAGGACTACAGGAAGCGGCTCGCCTACGAGATCGAGATCATCAAGGGCATGAAGTTTCCCGGCTACTTCCTCATCGTCGCGGACTTCATCAAGTGGGCCAAGGCGAACGGCATCCCCGTGGGGCCGGGCCGCGGCTCGGGCGCGGGCTCGCTCGTCGCCTGGGCGCTCACGATCACCGACCTCGACCCGCTCCGCTTCGGTCTGCTCTTCGAGCGCTTTCTCAATCCCGAGCGCGTCTCGATGCCCGACTTCGACGTCGATTTCTGCCAGGACAGGCGCGACGAGGTCATCCGCTACGTGCAGGGCAAGTATGGCCACGATCGCGTCGCGCAGATCATCACGCACGGCAAGCTGCAGGCGCGCGCCGTGCTGCGCGACGTCGGCCGCGTGCTGCAGATGCCGTACGGACAGGTGGATCGCCTCTGCAAGCTCGTCCCCAACAATCCGGCGAACCCCGTCTCGCTTCCCGATGCCATTGCCGGCGAGCCCAAGCTGCAGGAAGCGCGCGACGAGGAACCGGTCGTCGCGCGTCTCCTCGAAATCGCGCAGAAGCTCGAGGGGCTTTATCGCCACGCCTCCACGCACGCCGCCGGCATGGTGATCGGTGACCGGCCACTCGACGAGCTGGTGCCGGTCTATCGCGATCCGCGCTCGAACATGCCGGTCACGCAGTTCAACTGGAAGCTCGTCGAGGCAGCAGGCCTCGTGAAGTTCGACTTCCTCGGGCTGAAAACGCTCACCGTCCTTCAGAAGGCCGTGGAGCTGATCGAGCGTGGCCGCGGCATCAAGATCGATCTCGCCGCGCTGCCGCTCGACGACAAGAAAAGCTACGATCTGCTCGCGCGAGCCGACACGGCGGGCGTGTTCCAGCTCGAAAGTACGGGCATGCGCGAGAGCTTGAAGCGGCTGAAGCCGGACCGCCTCGAGGACATCATCGCCATGGTGGCGCTCTATCGCCCCGGCCCCATGGACAACATCCCGACGTACATCAACCGCAAGCACGGCGATGAGCCCGTCGACTATCTCCATCCGATGCTGGAAGGCATCCTGAAGGAGACCTACGGCGTCATCATCTATCAGGAGCAGGTCATCCAGATCGCGCAGGTCATGGGCGGCTACTCGCTCGGCCAGGCCGATCTCTTGCGGCGCGCCATGGGCAAAAAGGACAAGGCCGAGATGGCGCGTCAGCAGGCGCGCTTCGTCGAGGGCGCGAAATCCAAGGGCGTCAAGGAGAAGGACGCCGTCTACATCTTCGAGCTGGTCGACAAGTTCGCGGGCTATGGCTTCAACAAGAGCCACGCCGCCGCCTACGCTCTCGTCAGCTATCACACGGCCTATCTCAAGGCGAACTTCTGCGAGGAGTTCCTGGCCGCGTCGATGACGCTCGACATGGCCAACACCGACAAGCTCGCCATGTTCGTCGGCGAGGCGCGCAAGGCGGGCATCGCGGTGCTGCCGCCGTGCGTGAATGCTTCGGATGTCGAGTTCGCAGTGGAGCTCTCTGCTCCTTCTCCCCGTCCTGCACGGGGAGAAGGTCGGGATGAGGGGCGGCCGCAAACCGCAGCACAAGTCCCCGCCCCTCACCCTAGCCCACTCCCCGCAAGCGGGGAGAGGGGAGAAGCGCGCGGCGCGATCCGATATGCGCTCGCCGGTCTCAAGAATCTCGGCCGCGGTGCCGTCGAGACGATTGTCGAAAGCAGGAAAGCAAAAGGTGAGTTCAAGTCGCTCGCCGACTTCGCCGCGCGGCTCAATGCGAAGGCCATCAACAAGCGCGGGCTTGAAACACTCGCCGCCGGTGGCGCCTTCGACGTGTTCGAGCGCAACCGCGCACTCGTGCACGCCAACGTGGAGCAAATTCTGCGCGAGGCGGGCAGCCGTGCCGACGACGAGCAGTTCGGCCAGGGCAGCCTCCTCGGTGGCATGCAGAACGAAGCCACGCCGGTGGTGCTGAACTTCCGAACTGCGAAATCCTGGACGCCGATCGAGCGCCTGCAGTACGAGTTCGGCGCTGTCGGCTTCTATCTTTCAGGCCATCCGCTCGATGCCTACGGGCGCGTCCTCGACAAGCTCGGCGTGAAGCGCTTCACCGAGTTCGAGCACAACGTGGGGCTCGCAGCGGGCCGCCTCGCCGGCATCGTGATCTCGGCGCGCGAGCGACGCTCGGCCAAAGGCAACAAGTTCGCCTTCGCCATGTTCTCGGATGCGAGCGGCCAGTTCGAAGCGGTCATCTTCTCGGACACGCTCGCGCGATGCCGCGATATTCTCGTCGCCGGCACGGCCGTGCTCATGTCCGTCGAGGCCGAGCGCGATGGCGAGACGGTGAAGCTGCGCGTGCAGAACCTCGAGCCGCTCGAAGCCGCAGCCGCGAACGTCCAGCAGTCCCTGAAGATCGTGCTCGACCGCCGCTCCATGCAGGGTGACGGCGGCGGTGCGATGGCCGAGCTGCGCGCGCTTCTCGCGAAAGCCCCGCCGACCAATGGCAAGGGCGGCGAGATCCGTCTCGTCATGGAAGTCGAGAGCGTGCCGGGACGGCGCGGCCAGCCGCGCGAGATCGAGTTCAAGCTGCCGGGCCGCTATGACATCGGCCCACGCCAGCAGGGTGAGCTGCTGACAGTCCCCGGCGTGCTCGACGTGATGGAAGTTTGAGGGCTTCTCCTTCTCCCCGTTCTGACGGGGAGAAGGAACTGCAGTGTCACTTCTTCTCTTTCTTCGCCCACTCGGTGTACTTCTTCGCCTTCTCGTGCGTCTCGTTGAAGTACTTGACGTACTCGTCCCCGATCATCGGCTTGATCGCGAGGCCAGCATCCTCGAGGC
>Ga0182740_1001591_pt1 | contig 15076 bp, 13 predicted proteins | sample eDN5th37CKraftBY_FD_128872 | JGI IMG/M metagenome (GOLD analysis project Ga0182740, IMG submission 128872) | Enriched backyard soil microbial communities from Emeryville, California, USA - eDNA 5th pass 37_C Kraft BY (version 2) (version 2) | ecosystem: Environmental > Terrestrial > Soil >...
CTGGTCGCGATGACGCTGTCGACGTTCCTGTTCGTCACCGTCGAGTCGCTGCCGTCCGGCCTGCTCACGCTCATGGCCCCTGACCTGGGTCGCTCCACGTCCCAGATCGGCCTGCTCGTCACGGGGTACGCGCTCGTCGTGCTCGTCACGACGGTGCCGCTGGCGCACTGGGCGCGGCACGTGCCCCGGCGCTGGGTGCTGTCCGGGTGCGCGGGCGTGGCGGCCGTCGCGACCCTGTGGGCCGCGCTCGCCCCCAGCTACGAGCAGCTGCTGGCCGCGCGCCTGGTCACGGCGACGGCGCAGGCACTGTTCTGGGCAGCGGTCGTGCCCGCCACGACGGGCCTGTTCCGCCCGGTGGTGCGCGGCCGGGTGATGTCGCGGCTCGCGCTCGGCAACTCGCTGGCGCCCGTGCTGGGCGTCCCCGCCGGCACGTGGCTCGGCGAGCACACGTCGTGGCGGTGGACGTTCGCGGCCGTCGCCGCCCTGTCGTTGGTCGTGACGTTCGTGGTGCTGGCCCTGTTCCCCACGATGGCGCCGTCCGAGGGTGGGGCCAGCCGTGCGCCGCACCCCAGCCGGCGCCGCTTCGTGTTCCAGATGGTCACGACGGGCCTGGTGCTGGCGGGGGCGTTCGGCGTCATCACCTTCGTCACGCAGTACTTCATCGAGGTCACGGGCTTCGTGCAGGCGGACATGGCGCGGCTGCTGCTCCTGCAGGGCGCGGCCGGGGTGATCGGCACGATCGTGGTGGGCCGTTTCATCGACGCGCGGCCCGTCGCGGTGCTGCTCGTGGCCCTCGGGGTGCTCACCGTGGCGCTCGCGTCGCTGTGGGCCTTCGGCGAGCACCCTGTCCCGGCCGTCGCGGCCCTGGCGCTGTTCGGGTTCTCGTTCTCCTGCGTGCCGCCCGTCCTGTCCCACCGGGTGATGCTCGTCGCGCCCGGGTCGACCAACATGGGCGTGGCGATCTCGTCGTCGATGTTCAACGTGGGGATCGCCGCCGGGTCCGGGCTGGGCGCGGCCCTGGTCGCCGCCGTCGGCGTGCGCGTGGTGCCGCTGGTGAGCGCCGTCGTCGTGCTGCTGGCCCTGCTGGTCGCGCTCGGGGAGGAGCGGTTCAGCCCGCGCCTGCCCGGGTCCCGCTGACAGGATGGTCGGCGTGACCGTCTCCCTCACCGACGACGACCGCTGCCCCTGCGGCTCCGGCGACACGTACGGCGCGTGCTGCGGCCCGCTGCTGGCGGGCGACCGGCCCGCGCCCACCGCGGAGGCGCTGATGCGCTCGCGCTACACCGCCTTCGCCGTGGGTGACGCCGGCTACCTGCGCGCCACGTGGCACCCGCGCACGCGGCCGTCGTCGCTGGACCTGGACGACGACCTGCGGTGGCAGCGCCTCACGGTGCTCGCCACGCATGCAGGCGGCCCGTTCGACGACGGCGGCGAGGTGGAGTTCGTCGCGCAGCACCGGTCGGCCGCCACCGGGGAGCGCGGCCGCCTGCACGAGGTGAGCCGGTTCGTCCGCGAGGGCGGCCGGTGGTTCTACGTCGACGGCGACGTCGGGGCCTGAGCCTCGAGCACGACGACGCCGCGGGCGGGCAGCGGCAGCGCCGCGGGAGCCGTCGGGCCGGCGAGGTCGTGGCGGGTGCCGTCGAGCAGGTCCGTGAGGGCGCTCGCCGCGCGGACGCCGTCGGGACCGGCCGCGAGCGCCCCGGAGACGTCGACCGTCGTGGCGGCGTCGGTGTGGTTGACGGCGACGAGCGCGTGGCCGCGCCACACGGTCTCGACGCCCGGCTCCTGGGCGCCGTGCGGCACGCCCGCGGCGTCCAGCGCGGCGCGGAGCACGGCGGCGAGGCCGCCGTCCGGCCCGCCGAGGTCGGCCCCGACGTACCAAGCGCGGCCCTCGCCGAACACGTGCCGCGCGACCGCCACGCAGCCGGCGAGCGGCCCGTCGGCGTACGTGGCGAGCACCTCCGCGCCGTCGGACCGGGTCCGCTCGCCGAGCGTCGCCGCCCGGACCGGTCCGCCACCGGCGAGCCCTGACCCCGCCGACCAGGCGACCTCGCTCCCGCCGTCGGGCAGCGGCACCCACTCCTCCGCCGAGACGCCGAGCACGTGCCGCAGGCAGGCGGGCGAGCGGCCCGTGCGCAGATGCCCCTCCGCGTCGGCGACGCCCCCGAACGGCCCCCACACGAGGTGCCCACCGCCCGCGACGTATGCCTCGAGCCGCGCCGCCGCGGCGTCGTCGAGCACGTACTGGGCGGGCGCGAGGACGAGGTCGTAGGCGTCGAGCGCGACGTCGGCGCGGTCGACGGGCACGACGTCCACGACGACGCCGAGGCACCACAGCTCCCGGTGCCACGACCGGAGCGTGGCGAGGGGGTCGAGCCGCGCCGTCGGGAGCGCGACCTGCGTGGCGGCCCACCACGACGTCCAGTCCCACAGCAGCGCCACGCGGCGGTGGACGGGCGCGCCGGCGAGGCGGCGCAGGGTCCGCAGCTCGCCGCCCAGCGCGCGGATCCCCTGGTGCGCGACGGTGTCCGGGCCGGCGAGCGGCAACATCGCGGAGTGGAAGCGTTCGGGCCCGGAGCGCGCCTGGCGCCACTGGAAGAACAGCGCGCCGTCGCACCCGTGCGCGAGGGCCTGCAGCACCTCGGAGCGCAGCCGCGCGGGCGACTTGGTGAGGTTGTGCTCGCGCCAGCTCACCGCGCTCGCGGCCTGCTCCATCCGCAGCCACGACGACCCGCCCGCCAGGCCGCGCGCGAGGTGGTTGACGAGCGCCGCGTCGGCGGGGCCGTCGGGCGACGCGGGGTCGGGGTACGCGTCGTCGGCGATCACGTCGAGGTCGGCGCGCCAGTCGTGCGGGTCGACGCCGCCGAAGAACCCCATGAGGTTGGTCGTGACGGGGCGTTCGGCGTCGTGACGCCGGATGATCGCCTTCTGCGCACGGAACAGGTCGAGCAGCTGGTCCGAGCCGAAGCGGCGGAAGTCGAGCTCCTGGGACGGGTTGCGGTGGTAGGGGGCGACACGAGGCGGCAGGATCTCGGCCCAGTCGCCGTACTCCTGCGACCAGACGGTCGTGGCCCACGCGGCGTTGAGCGCGTCGAGGGTGCCGTAGCGGGCGCGGAGCCAGTCGCGGAACCGCTCGGCGCAGCGGTCGCAGAAGCAGACCTGGCCGTACTCGTTGCCCGCGTGCCACATCCGGACGGCGGGGTGTCCGGCGTACCGGGCGGCGAGCTGCTCGGCGATCCCCACGGCGGCGGCCCGGTAGGCGTCCGACGACGGGCAGAACTGGTTGCGCGACCCGTAGCTCAGCACCGTGCCGTCCGCCGTCGTCGGCAGGGACTCCGGGTGGCGGTGGCCCAGCCACGGCGGCGGGGAGGCGACGGGGGTCGCGAGGTCGACGGCGATCCCCGCGTCGAGCAGCAGGTCGAGCACCTGGTCCATCCAGTCGACGCGGTACTCCCCCGGCCGCGGCTCGAGGTGCGACCAGCTGAACACGCCCACCGTCACGAGGTTGACGCCCGCCTCCCGCATCAGCGCGACGTCCTCCCGCCAGACGGCGGGGTCCCACTGCTCGGGGTTGTAGTCCCCGCCGTACAGGATGCCCAGCTCCTCCGTGAGCTGCTCGAGGCCGTGCCCCATCACCGAACTCCCTATCGTTCGTCGAAACGCTTCGACGCGCCGACAGCGAGGCTAGCGCCTTGAACTCCCGGCAGTCCAGGGGCTGATCTCCTGGGAGCGCACCGTGTTCCCACCCGCGATCGTCCAAGCGCTTCGATGACACAGGTGATGACGCAGGTGACGACGACGGGCCGGCCGCCCTGGTGGCGACCGGCCCGTCGAGGGTGGACGAGATCAGTCGCGAGCGCTCCCGGCCCCGCCCTCGGACCTCGCCGCGAGCCAGCCCGCCAGGCGGTCGGGGCGGTCGGTGATGATCTCGTCCACGCCCAGCGCGACGGCGGCGGCCCAGTGCTCGGGCTCGTTCAGCGTCCAGACGGCGGTGGCGAGGCCGGCGTCGTGCAGCCGGGCGACCACGTCCGGGTCGTCGCGCAGCACGGTGCCCTGCGGGTTGCACATGACGACGTCGAGCTCGCGGCAGCGCGCGACGAGGTCGTCGCCCGCCCCGGTGACGAGCAGGCCGCGGCGCAGGCCGGGGTCGGCGTCGCGCAGGGCGGCCACCGTCTCGGGCCAGAAGCTCTGCGCCACGGTGCGGTCCGCGAGGCCCGCCGCACGCAGCGCCTCGGTGACCCGGAGCACCTCCTGCGCCGTCCACGCGCCCTTGACCTCCAGCAGCAGGTCCAGGCCCGGTCGGGCGCGCAGCAGGCCGATGACCTCGGCGAACGTCGGCACCCGCTGCCCGGCGTACGCGGGCGCGAACCACGAGCCGGCGTCGAGCAGCCGGACCTCGCGCAGCTCGAGGTCCGCCAGCTTGCCGCTGCCGTTGGTCGTCGCGTCCACGGTGTCGTCGTGGAGGACGACGACCTCGCCGTCCGCGGAGAGGCGGACGTCGATCTCGAGCGAGTCCGCCCCCGCCAGCGCCGCGCTCTCGAACGCGGCGAGCGTGTTCTGGGGCGCGACGGAGCTGTTGCCGCGGTGCGCGACGACGCGCGGCCGGCGCGAGCCCACGACCCCCGTCACAGGTACGGCTCCACGTTCTCGGTGTACGCCGTCTCGATGCGCGGCGCGATGGCCTTGAACGCCGTCTTCGGGTCGGCGTCCTCGATGACGATCTGCTCGAGCGCCTCGTTGAGCAGCGCGTCGGCGCCCGGCACGAAGACGCGCACGTCGTCCTGCACGCGGGCCTTGTCGGCGAGCTGGTCGACGGCTGTGCGGAACTGCGGCGTCTGCTCGTAGGTCTTCTTCATCGCGTCGCTCTCGACGGCGGACGTGCGCACCGGCATGTATCCCGTGGCCTGCGAGAACGTGGCCGTGTTCTCGGTGTTCGTGAGGAACTCGAGGAACATCGCCGCGGCGAGCTGCTGCTCCGGCGTCCGCGACGACGGGATGGCCAGCCCGGTGCCGCCGGTCGGCGTGCCGCCGCCCTTCGGGCCGTCCGGCAGGTACGCCGTGCCGACCTCGAACGACGCGGCGTCGAGGGCGCCCTTGAGCGAGCCGGTGGAGCCGACGGTCGAGGCGATCAGGCCGGACGAGAAGTCCGCCATCGCGTCGTCGGCCGAGAGCGTCGCGACGCCGGAGCCGTGGAACAGGTCGCGCACGAACTCGCCGCCCGCGATCGCCTCCGGGGTGTCGAGCGTGAGGTCGAAGCCGTCGGAGTAGGCGCCGTCGTGGCCCCAGATCATGTTCTCGAACCACCAGGCGCCCCACGACGGGCCGGTGGACAGGCCGAACGTCGAGCCGCCCTTCGGCACCTCGGGCTTCACCTTCGCGTCCCACTCGACGAGCTCGTCCCACGTCTGCGGGCCGCGGTCGGGCAGGCCCGCGGCCTCCCACAGGTCCTTGTTGTAGTAGAAGAGCGGCGTGCTGCGGGCGTAGGGCACCGCCCAGTGCTGGTCGTCGTACTCGTAGTCCGCGTACAGGGCGGGCTGGAAGTCCTCCGCGTCGGCGTCGAGGAACTCCATGACGTCGTCCACGGGCATGATCTGGTCGTTCAGGTGGTAGCGGAACCACCACACGTCGGACGCGATGACGAGGTCGGGCAGCTCGTCCGTCTGCGACGCGGCCTGGAAGCGCTGGGCCACCTCGTCGTAGTCGGCGCCGGCGGTCACGAGGTCGACCTCGATGCCGGTCTCCTCGGTGAAGTCGTCGATGAGCTGCTGCTCGAGCTCCTGCGACTGGCCCGGGTGGTTGCTCCACCAGGTGATCTCCTTCGCAGGCTCCACCTGCGACCAGTCGACGTCGGCCGACGCGTCTGGGGACGAGTCGCCGGACGACGTCGCGCCGACGCTCGGGCCGCCGCAGGCGGTGAGGGCGAGGACCGAGGCCGCGGCGAGCGCCGCGACGGCGGTGCGGGTGCGGCGGGCAGGACGGTGGGACACACGTGCTCCTTGGTTCGGGGTGACAGGGCGGCGGGCGGGACGGGCTCAGCCCGTCACCGCGCCCGCGGTGAGGCCGGCGACGAGGCGTCGCTGGAGGATCAGGAAGACGAGCAGGATGGGCAGGGTCACGACGACGGTCGCGGCCAGCAGCACGCCCCAGTTCGACATGCCGTCGGTGTTCTGCAGCAGGGTGAGGCCGACGGGGAGCGTCATCTTGTCGGCGTGGTCGACGACGAGGAACGGCCACAGGTAGTCGTTCCACTCGGTCACGACGGACACCAGCGCGACGGCCGCGAGCGTCGGCGTGCTCATCGGCACGACGAACTTCCACAGCCTGCGCCAGTGACCGGCGCCGTCGAGCTCGGCGGCCTCCAGGACCGACGCCGGCAGCGTGAGGAAGTGCTGCCGGAACAGGAAGGTGCCGAACGCGCTGGCCAGCCCGGGCACGAGGATCCCCTGGTAGGTGTTGAGCCAGCCGATGCTCGCCACCAGCGTGTAGTTGGGGATGATCGTGATCTGCGGCGGGATCATCAGGGTCGCGATGACCAGCCCGAACACGAGCTTCTTGAACGGGAAGTCGAGGAAGACGAGCGCGTACGCGCAGGCCAGGCCGAGCGCGACCTTGAGGCCCGCGCCGACGACGGTCAGGCCGATGCTGTTCGCCAGCAGGCGGCCGAGCGGGATCGCGCCCGCGGCCTGCGCGTAGTTGTCGAGGCTCGGCGACCCGGGCAGCCACTGCAGCGGCACCTGGTACAGCTCCTCGGGCGTCTTGAGGCTGGCGAGGAGCAGCCACACCAGCGGCAGGCCGAGCACGACCGTCGCGAAGAGCATCGTGGCGTAGCCGGCGAGGGAGCCGCCGAGCTGCGGCGAGCGTCGTCGTGCCGGCCGAGCTGCGACGGCGGGACGGGGGAGCGTCGCGGCGCTCATGCGTAGTGCACCTTCCGCTGGACGTACCGCATCTGCACCGCGGTGACCGCGAGCAGCACGAGGAACAGGACGGTGGCGACGGCGGACGCGTACCCCGCGCGACCGCCCACGAAGCTCTCCTCGTAGATGGAGTACATGAGCGTCGTCGTGGAGCCCAGCGGCCCGCCTTGGGTCATCGCCTTGATGATGTCGAAGGACTGCAGCGAGCTGAGCATCATCGTGACCAGCAGGAAGAACGTGGTCGGGGTGAGCAGCGGCAGCACGATCGAGCGCAGCGTGCGGGCCGACGACGCGCCGTCGAGCGCGGCGGCGTCGCGCAGGTCCTGCGGCACGGCCTGCAGGCCGGCCAGGTAGATGAGGGCGACGTACCCGAGGTTCTTCCACAGGTAGACGACGATCACCATGACCAGAGGCCACGGGCGCGCGGTGTACCAGGCGGGCGACTCGAGACCGACCCAGCCGAGCAGCTCCTGCACCAGGCCGTATCGCGGGTCGAACATGAACAGCCACAGGATGCCGACGGCGAAGCCGCTCAGCACGTAGGGCGCGAACGCGACCGTGCGCGCGACGCCGCGGCCCCGCAGCCGCCGGTTCAGCAGCAGCGCCAGGCCCAGCCCGAGCACCATCGCGCCGCCGACGGTCGCCACCGTGAAGACGAGCGTCGTGCCGACGACGCGGCCCGTGGTGGGCGCCGTGAACCACTCGACGTAGTTGCCGAGCCCGACGAAGCGGGCCGACGGGGAGCCGAGGTTCCACTGCAGCGTCGAGAGGTAGAGGCTCTGCAGCAGCGGCCGGTAGACGAAGACGACGATGAGCAGGACGTTCGGCCCCGCGAGCAGCAGCGCCCACAGCAGGGCCTTCCGGCGGCGGCGGGCGCCGAGGCGGCTGCGCGTGCGGGTGGCGGGTGGTGGGCCCGCGGGCGGGGTGCCCGCCCGGGCCGACGGGGCGTCCGGGAGGCCGGACGGCCGTGGGGTCACGACGGTGGTCACAGCCGCGACTCTAGGAACCGCTCTGCCCGAGATGTCCGGATGGGCTGCGCTGCCGACGAAGCGTTCGGGCAACGTTCATCGGGGCGGTCCCCGCAGGTCACCGGCGGTCCACGCCGGTCACGCGGGCGTGGACGGGAAGACGGCCGGGCGTCGGCCGGACGTCAGGTAGGCGTCAGCCGGGCGTCGTCGCCGGGACACCCGCACGGGGGTAGGCCCGGGTCTTCTCGGAGGTGCCCATCCCCCACCGCACGGCCCGGGTGGCGAGCGCGCCGGCCGGGCCGCCGAGGGTGCGGCGGAACCGGGTCTCGATGCCGAGCGCGTCCCGCGCCCACGCCGGCAGCGTCGAGACGGCGCCCGCGACCAGCAACCCGTACGGTGGGCGGGCGAGGCGCGGCAGCGGGGGCTCGCGCAGCAGGAAGCGCGCGGCGTCCAGTGCCGCCGGCGAGGCCTCCAGCTCGGGGCGGTACGCCTCGATCGTCTCGCGCAGCCCGGCCACCGTCTCGGGCACGACGACGGCGCCCAGCGCCCGCGCGACGTGGGCGGCCTGTGCCACGTACTCGTCGGCCTCGGCGTCGGTGAGCGGCCGCTCGCCGAACCGCTGGTGCGCGGTGAGGAACGAGTCCGCCTCGGCGGCGTGCACCCAGGTGAGCAGGTGCGGGTCGCCCGCGCGGTAGGGGCGCCCGTCCGGCGCCTTGCCGCGCACGCGCTCGTGCACCGACCGGACCCGGTCGATCGCGGCCTGCGCGTCGTCGACCGTGCCGAAGGTCGTCGTCGCGATGAACGTCGCCGTCCGCTCCAGCCGGCCCCACGGGTCGCCGCGGTAGCCGGAGTGCCCGGCCACGCCCGCCATCGCCAGCGGGTGCAGCGACTGCAGCAGCAGCGCCCGCAGCCCACCCACGAACATCGACGCGTCCGCGTGCACGCGCCCGACCGGGCTGTCCGGCGCGAACCACCGCGGCCCGGGCGTGAGGTGGATCCGGTCGCGCACCGCCTCCGCCTCCGGCCCCGCGACCTTCGCGAACAGCACGTCTCCCAGCCGCAGCCGGAGCCGCTCGACCGGGTTCGTCGCCGTCGTCATGCCGCCAGTATCCGCTCACACGTCCATCGGCGTGAGCACGGCGATGCGCCACCCGTCGTCCGTGCGCACCAGCTGGTACACGAACCGTTCCGTACTCTCGCCGGGCCCGTCGTGGTGCCACGTCACGTCGGCCCACACGCTGTGCGCCGTGGCCGCCACGACCCGCACGTCCGACGTCATGCCCGTGACGCCCTCGTACTGGCTCCACGACGACCCGAAGAACTGCTCCGTCTGCGCGCGACTCGTCACCGGCAGCGACTGCCCGGGGAACAGGATCAGCGCCGGTACCGCGTACAGGTCGGCGACCGCCGCCTCGTCGCGGTCCAGCAGGGCCTGCCGGTAGCGGTCGAAGAACTCCGCGGCCACGCCGTCCGGCGTGTCCGTGCGGTCGGTGGTCATGTCGTCCGCCTCCTCGCGGGTCGCTTCCGTCGACGGGTCGACCGTACGCGCGAGCGCGGACAGGAGCCTATGCCCGCCGGCCGTCGGGGAGGGACGGACGGCGGGCAGAGGCGGTCACCAGGCCGGGAGCGTCACTTCACCGCGACCTCGACACCGCCGGAGAACATCGAGTCGTGCAGCTCGAGGGTCGCCGGGGTGGCGTTCTTGGGGATGTCGAAGACTACGACCCCGTCGACCTTGTTCCCGGGGTTGATCTCGTTGAGGAACGAGTTGGACTCGTCGAGGTAGATGCCCGCCTCCGAGTCCGCCGAGTGCGTGCGGCCCTTCGTGTCGACGAGGCTCTGGCTGCTCCCGTCGAAGTACTGCGCCTCGTCGCCGATGTTCTCCACCGTCATGTGGACGAGCACGAACTGCCCCTGCGCCTTCTCGCCCAGGATCTCGTCGCCGACCTCCTGCACGCCGTCCTCGAGCTTCGTCACCGTGAACTCGAACTTGCCGTCGCGGACCTTGTCGCCGACGGCGGGCAGCGTGTCGGCCTTCGCGGGCTTCTCGGCGTTCTCGGTCTTCGCGTCCTCGGCGGGCTTGCCCGCGGCGTCCGCCCGCTGCGTCGCGGTGGTGTCGACGTCGGCGACGGCGGGGCTGTCGTCGCCGCCCCCGCCGCTCGCGCTCGCGATGATGACGACGAGGACCACGGCAGTGCCGAGGCCGGTGAGCACCTTGTGCCGGGCGAACCAGTTCTTGCGCTTCTGCGGCTCGGGCGGCATCTGCGGCTGCGGCGACCAGCCCTGCGGCGCGCCGTAGGGCGCCTGCTGACCGGGCTGCGGCGGCCCGTACGGCTGCTGCGGGTGCTGCTGCTGGGACGGGTCGGGGTGAGACGTGGACATGAGGACTCCTGAGGGGTGCGGTGCCACGAGGGCCGGGACGTCGATCGGAACGGAACGATCGTCCGGCGCGGGAGCACCCCGGCGGATCCCCTTCGCGGCTCGACCGGCCGAGCCGAAAGGTGGACGGGTTTCCCCCGCCGTCGAGCCGATCGGGGGACGGCGGACGGCCGGCGACCGCCGTACGCTGCCCGCATGAATCCGCCGCCGAGCCACGCCGACCCGTACGGCCGCCCGCCGTCGGGCGCGTCCGGTGGCCCAGGGCCCGGCACGCCTCCCCCGCCGGCGGCGCCGTACGGCCGGCCGTACGCCCAGGCCCCTCACGGGGCCTCCCCCTACGGACCGCCACCGCCCTACGGACCGCCGCCGCCCGGCCCTGCCGTGCAGCCCGGCGTCCCGCAGCCGTACCCCGTGTACCGTCCTGTCCCCGCCGCGCCCGCGTCGCGTCTCTCGCCCGGCCATCGGTTCTGGAGCGTCGCGGGCACGATCGGCGCGATGGTCGTGGCCTGGTGCTGCGCGATCGTCGGGATCGCGTTCGCCACCCCGGTGGACGACCTGGGTGGCGGTGACGTCGCACTGTCGCTGCTGTGGTTCGTCGTCTCCGTCGGCGTCGGCGCCGCGATGTGGTGGCGCACGTCCCACCCGGTCCTGGTATGTCTCGCGACCGCAGCGGTCGGCGTCGTCGGGCCGCTGGGCGCCGTCGCGCCGCTCATCGCGCTCCCGTGGGTGATCGCGCGGACGGACCTGCGGCGCAGCCTGCTGTGCGGCGGCGCGACGGCCCTCGCCCTGGCCGTGACCTTCTGGCGCGACGCCACGACCGCGCCGCAGGTGATCTTCTCGGTGGCGCTCGAGAACGGCTCCACCTCGTACATGTCACCTGTGGGGTACGTCGTGCTGGGCGTGCTCGGGCTCGCCGTCTCGGTCGGTGCCGGGCTGCTGCGACGCCTCGTCACCGCGAACGCCGACGCCGACGCCGCACGCCAGGTGGCCCAGCGTGCCGACGTCGCGGCCCAGAAGGCGCTGCAGCAGGCGACCGCGGAGGCGCGTCGCGCCGACGACCTCCGGGCCGAGTCCGAGGCGTTGCGCACCGAGCTCACGCGGCAGGAGGAGCGCGACCTCATCGCCCGCGAGATGCACGACACCGTCGCTCACCAGCTCTCCCTCGTCTCCCTCGAGGCGGCGTCGCTCGAGGTGTCGTCCGACGACCCGGGGGTCGGGGACGCCGCGCGGTCCATGCGCTCGTCCGCCCACCGGGCGCTCGAGGAGATGCGCACCCTCATCAAGTCCCTGCGTGACGGCGCCGAGGAGTACTCCGGCGCCGCACCCTCCCTCGGCGACCTGGCCGAGCTGCTCGACGGTGCCCGGGAGCGTGGCGTCGACGTCACCGCCACCGTGTTCGTCACCGACGCCGACGCCGCGCCTCCCGCCCTGACCCGCGCCGTCTACCGCGTGGTGCAGGAGTCGCTGACGAACGCCGCGAAGCACGCGCCCGGTGCCCGGGTGGACGTCAGTGTGCGGGCGCGCCCGGGTGCCGGGACCGACGTCGTCGTGCACAACGCTGCCGGCGCCGCGGGCGGCGGCGTCCCCGGCGGGGGCGTCGGCATCCCGGGGATGCGGGAACGGTGCGAGGCCCTCGGGGGCTCGTTCGACGCCGGACCGACCGACGGCGGCGGGTTCCGGGTGCGGGCGCACCTGCCGTGGGTCGTCACGGCGGAGGACTGAAGTCACCCGCCTCCGCGCACCCCCTGCGCCCGCGGGTCCCGGCAGTGGCTAGGGTCGGCGTGTGGTCAGGGTGATGATCGTCGACGACGACGCGATGGTGCGTGGATTTCTGCGGACCATCCTCACGAAGAGCGGACTCGACGTCGTGGCGGAGGCCGCCGACGGCGACGAGGTGGTCACCGCCGTGCAGGCCCACCACCCCGACGTCGTCCTCATGGACCTCCGGATGGAGCGCATGGACGGCATCCGCGCGACCGCCGCCACCGCCGCGCTGCCGTCCGCGCCCGGCATCATCGCCATGACGTCGTTCGACACCGAGTCGGCCATCCTCGACGCCGTCCACGCCGGTGCCGCCGGGTTCCTCGCGAAGGACTCCGGCCCGGACGAGCTCGTCACCGCCGTCCGCTCCGTCGCCGCGGGCGAGGGAGCGCTGTCCCCGCGGGCCGCGCGGGTCGTCATGGAGCAGGTCGGCTCCAGGCCGGCCGCCCGCGGCCGGCGCGAGGCGCGCGAGCTGCTCGCGCAGCTCACCGCGCGGGAGCTGGAGATCGCGGGTGCTGTCGCCGAGGGACTGTCGAACGCCCAGATCGCAGAGCGGCTGTTCCTCGGCGAGGCGACGGTCAAGACTCATCTGGCCCGCGCCACCACCCGGCTCGGCGTGAACCGCGTGCAGCTCGCCCTGCTGGTGGACCGGGCAGGGTGATGCGCCTGCCCCCCGGACGGCCGAGCGGCAATGAGTTTTGCCCGGCACGTCGGTCATCATCGGCACGCGGCACGCCCAGCAGAGCGTCGTCGCCGCAACCGAACAGGAGACCAACGATGAGGATCAGACTCTCGGACACAGTCCCTTTGCTCGGGCCCATGCCGTGCTGACGCGAGTAGCGGACGGGGTGTGGGCACACCAGAGCGAGCTGCTCCGCAACAATGCCGTCGTCGTGCAGGGCCGTCGCGGCGTGCTCGTCGTCGACCCCGGCCTCACGGCCGACGAGCTGACGTGCCTCGCGAACGACTTGCATGGCCTGGGCGAGCCGGTCGTCGCGGGTTTCGCGACGCACCCCGACTGGGACCACGTGCTCTGGCACCCGGCGCTCGGCGACGCTCCCCGGTACGGCACCGCGCGCTGTGCGGCCGACCTGCACCGCCTGAGGTCGGCCCCGGACTGGCAGTCCCGTGTCACCGCGGGCCTGCCGCCGGAGATCGCCGGGGACGTGCCGCTCGACGGGTTCGGCCTCGTGGTCGGGCTGCCGGCCGGGGCGACCCTGCTTCCGTGGGACGGCCCGCCCGTCCGCGTCGTCGAGCACCCTGCGCACTCCCCCGGCCACGCGGCGCTGCTGATCGAGGAGGCCAGAGTCCTCGCGGCCGGCGACATGCTGTCGGACGTCTTCGTCCCCATGCTCGGCGAGTTCGACGACGCGAACGACCCGATCGGCGACTACCTCCGCGGGCTGGACGTGCTGGAGCGGGTGGCCGGCGACGTCGACGCCGTGGTCCCGGGGCACGGGTCGGTCGCCGGTGCTGACGAGCTGCGCGCACGGATCGCCCGAGACCGCGCCTACCTGGACGCCCTGCGGGACGGCAGGCTGCCGGACGACCCCAGGATCGGCCCGTCGGCCGAACCTGGCTGGGAGTGGGTGAGCGACATCCACGAGGGGCAGGCCCAGAGCGTCGCCCGACGGCGTGAGGCGGCCGGGACGACCGACTAGCTAACGCCCCGCGACGAGCGTCGCGGCGCCCGTCGTCGCGGCGAGATGGCGCACGATCCGGTTCACGGCGTCCCGGCCGGCGCGGTTGGCGCCGATGGTGGAGGCGGACGGCCCGTAGCCGATGAGGTGCACACGCGGCTCGCCGTCGACCTGGGTGCCGTCCATGCGGATGCCGCCGCCGGCGCTGCGCAGGTGCAGCGGCCGGAGGTGGTCGAGGGCGGCGCGGAACCCGGTGTTCCAGAAGATGACGTCCACGGGCACCAGGTCGCCGTCGGGGGTGACGACGCCGTCGGGCACGATGCGGGTGAACATGGGCCGCCGGTGCAGCACGCCGCGCTCCTCGGCGGCGAGCAGCGTCGGCGTCTTGATGAGGCCGGTGACGGACACGACGCTCAGCGGCGGCAGCCCCTCTCGCACCCGGTCGGCGACCATCGCCACGGCACGCGACCCGTCCTCCGGCTCGAAGGAATCCCGCCACACCGGCTCGCGGCGCGTGAACCAGAACGTCTGCGCGACGTGCGAGACCTCCTCCAGGAGCTGCACGGCGGAGATCCCGCCGCCGACGAGGGCGACGCGCTGCCCCGCGAAGTCCTCGGCCCGCACGTAGTCGGCGGTGTGCAGCTGGCGACCGCGGAACGTCTCCTGGCCGGGGTAGGCGGGCCAGAACGGCTTCGACCACGTGCCCGTCGCGTTGACGATCGCCCGCGCGGTGACGACCCCGGACCGGCCGCCGGCTGACCATCGGACCAGCAGCCTGCCGTCGCCGGCCTCCTCGACGCGGCGCACGCGCACCGGCCGGACGACGGCGAGGGCAAGCTCGCGCTCGTAGTCGCCGAAGTACGCGGGCAGCACGTCGACGCTGGCCGCCTCCGGCTCCACGTCGGGCTGCTCGATGCCGGGCAGGTCGTGGATCCCGTTCACCGTGCCCATCCGCAGCGAGCGCCACCGGTGGCGCCACGCTCCCCCGGGCCCGTCCTCGGCGTCGAGGACGACGTACGTGCGCTCACCGGACGTCGCGCCCACCGCGGGCGCGAACCCTCGGCGCCTCAGGTGGTACGCCGCGGACAGACCCGCCTGCCCCGCGCCGATCACGACGACGTCCGCGGCGTGCGGCACGGTCTCGGTCGTCGTCATGCCTGCGGCAACACCGCCCGCGACGGCGGGCTTCCGGTCGTGCGTGTGGTCTCGCACACCCCCCAGGGCCGTGTCGCCGGCGGGGGCTAACGTCACGACGCATGACCTACGCCAACGTCGGCACGCTGGGTGCCGCCCCCGGGAAGCGCGACGCGCTGGTCGCCCACCTCACGCAGCGCAGCACGGAGCTCACGGACGCGGGCTGCCTGCTCTACGAGGTCGGCGTCAGCGACGACCAGCCGGACACGGTGTTCGTCGC
>Ga0182740_1001593_pt1 | contig 15073 bp, 17 predicted proteins | sample eDN5th37CKraftBY_FD_128872 | JGI IMG/M metagenome (GOLD analysis project Ga0182740, IMG submission 128872) | Enriched backyard soil microbial communities from Emeryville, California, USA - eDNA 5th pass 37_C Kraft BY (version 2) (version 2) | ecosystem: Environmental > Terrestrial > Soil >...
CCGTCGTCGAGTTGACCCCTCCACCGCCAGCAATCGCTTTGCTGTATGCCCGGAACGGCTCCACTTGATATGTTACACGTACCTTGTTGATCCGCTCCGCTTCTTCCGGTACCCAAAATCGCAAAAATGCTGGATTGTCCGGGTCGCAGTTGTCCGCAAAATCGTGACTATCCCAATTCGTCGCGCCTTGGGCATATGTCTCATTGATGCGTTGCCGGTCCGCAAGGTCTGCAATACTCCCGGCAATGTCAACAGACTTATTTGCTATCTCCAATTTCACATCCCCCGGCGATCCGGTTATATCCTTTTTGCGGACGTTGACGACTCGTGTGATCACGTCAATGCCTAGTTCCTCGTCGATTACACGCACCTGTGTTCCTGTTACGAATCGGTCGAGTGGGTCCTCGGTTATCGAGGACATGTCTGATGCATCAACCTCGTAAGAGATGCGCGGCATCTTTAGTTCGTTTAGGATTGCTTGCGCCCTCGCCATTAGCGTCTTTGGTGACGTAAACCGTCGATCGGTCCACACTCTACTGATGATGCCATATTGGCTCTGCGTGTCGGCATCCAGGTAAGGCAACCCGTCATTTTCCTCGCTAATCGTGAGTTGGTTTACACCTTCGCCATATCCGAGCGCATAGAGCCTCGTGCACAAATCAAGTGGGTCCGTCGTCTTGTTCACGCTTTGCATGTTTACTCCATACCTGATGTAAGCCTGCACCCCTGTGGGTGGCTCCACAAGATTCAGTGTCCACGGATATGTGGAAGTATCCCAAGTCCACATATGCTCTTCGACAAATGGCTTCGGGATGCTAAGCAGGGCGCCGAGCAAGTTCTCATTTTCCCACGTATACTCAAACTGGTGATTAAATGATAGCTCGCCTCTTTGCCAATTACTTTGTTTGGATAACACATAGTCGACTACGTCAGCCGTGAAAACGCCTGAACCGCCGATTGTGTGGAATTGGAACAGCACATCGTCCAGAAGTGTTGCAAGCACATGCTCGCATTCATAGGTGATCGTCTGGCCGTCACTGGATCGCTTTGCAGAGCACGGCATGATTCGAAAGAGATCGACCCGGGAATCCCCCTCGAACAGCTCGACGTAGCGCATCGGCGTGCATTCTTCGTTCTTTGGATCGTCGGCCGGCATGGAGAATGAGGCTGTCCACAGGTTGTTGTAGGGCATCTCGTACCCGATCTTAAAGGCGTTTTCGAGATATGCGACCGGCTGCATCGATGCATTATAAATCTTGATCAAGCGCGCTCACCTCCAATCTAAAAAGCCTCTGCTGATGTGCAGAGGCTTTTTTGCGCAAAATGGTCCCTAAACGCCGAACCAAGTCCACGAAGGCGCGGCGGAATACGTGATCGCCACTGTTTCGCCAGGCAGAAGAATTAACTGCCCGTTTGTCATGCCGCTGATGTTTGTTCCGTTCTTAGAAATACCTGTTACTGTTCCGCCATAGATAAAAACTTGTACAGGGAACGATAAAGTATTACTTTGTGCTACAGTAGATGACGGAATTGCAGGTGCAGTAACATTTCCGGTCGGGTTATAACCAAGATTGTCTCTAATTATCTTTTTGGTAAAAGTTCCGCCTGCGTCAGAGATTGCGCCTGTTACGTTCCCAATTAAATCGTTATTCGTAATAGTATACAAATCACAATTTATACCGAGTTCTATCCCGTAAGCTTGATTTGTTGTAGTCTGACCTTCTTCCCCTATACGGTTATTCGTAATACTGAACTTCGTTGCACCTGCCGCAATTTGGATGCCTGAATGCAAACCGCTGCCAGCTTGGGAGCAACCAGATACGATACAATTGTCCAATTCAACATTAATGGGATTCTGACTGTTTATGACTAAACCACGCTTATTTACAGTGATCCAGCGACAGTTTGAGAAGTATATACCATCCGTTTGACCTAGTGATGAAGCGTCAATAACAACCCCATCTTCTTGTGTTGATGTGAACCAACAAGTATCAAACACGAATCTAGTATAGATCGCTGATCCGGTAGGCTGGACGATTACGGAGAATAAATCAATACCATCGAAAATTGTGGTGGTTATAAAAGCATTCTGGACTGTTCCTTGCGAACCCACAGCAAGAATCCCGTAATCGAATCGTTGGAACAAACAATTGTCGACAAATAAGGTGTCCATACCGTTAGAACCAGTGACAATCTGAATAGCAGCGCCCTGATTTTCATTGTTTAACTGGACGTTTAGAAGATGGATGCCGTTTACTCCGCCCCGGATATCTATACCAATTCCTGCGCCTCTACAGTTTCCGATGATGTCTTCTACCACTACGAAATTTGAATTGGTGTCTGTAGCAGAGCCTAACTCAAACATTGTAAATGCGTTCTCGATGTACAAATCTTTAATCTTAACAAGTTGTGCGTTAACAAGTTTGATTGTATATCCAGCCGAACGAGTGCTGTTGTGTTTGATCGATAAATTCGATATTCCTACACCCTTTATGACTCCAAGCGATCCTAAGGATTCGTCACCAAATGTTAGGAAGTTGTCTGTATCACTCGTATGTTTGATGATCGAGACATATAGTCCACTTCCCTCGAAGTAAATCCCACTTGATGTTATCGTAGTGAAGCTAGACGAAACTATATAAGTCCCCCGAGGAAAGTATATGATACCTCCACCAGCAGCGACAGCCGCCGCGATAGCCGCATTGATCGCATCTGTATCGTCTGTTACTCCATCGCCTTTGGCTCCGAATCCTGTTTTAACGTTGAATATCCCTGTCACAGTTTCCGCATTATGCGTAATAAACTCCTGCTCGCTTTCGTCCAATCTGTCCTTCAGCACATCGAATGTTTTGCTCTTCGGCGTACTCACTCGGGCCTGTGCAGCTTCTACAGATGAATCTCCATCGATGACGATCGTATTCAGTTGTTGCTGCGTGTCCTCAGAGTTTGCCAGCGCTTGGTTAGCGATCGCTTCCGTTGCATCAGCACGGGAGATCGCTTCATTCGATTGGTCAATTGCTTCATTCAGTTTATCAGTACCTTGCCGCAAACTGTCTGAATACTCGATGCGTTCAACTGCCACCCTGATCACCTCACAAAAATTTATCGTAGAATGAAAATTGCATTTCAAAATTCATTCCAGTTCCAGTAATTGCGACTTGGTTGTCTCCGTAATGGAGTTCTATGAAGTCCCCGATTGTATGGTGAAGAGCGTTGCTACCATCCTTTTGGACCTTGAAATTCTCGCCATCAATCACCCAATTCGAGTCGTCCAGACTGTCGATCATCATGGATTTGCCATTAGCAGAAAATTTGACGTTTGTCCCGACTCCTGAAATAAAAATTCTCGGACGGATGCTAATGGGGCCTGAAACGATGACGTTTAAATCGCGACCATTAACAACAATTACTTGTTGACCTCCTTCGTGCCCGTATGTGTAAAAATCGTTTTGAAACGTGATCTCTTCGCTGCCCCACGTAACTTCATCGATTGATGTCAATGAATGGGCAAACGGATCATAGGCGACCAGTGGAATCACGAACCTGCCAAATCCGGAAATTCGATCAATGGGAAGTGATCCAGAATAGCGAACAATATACCTTCGGTCAGGTTGATTTTCGAGAATCAATTCCATCGTTCGCGGACGACCGTATGCGTCTACAAGAAACGCTGCCAACTCCGAGACCTTTTTTTGAAGCGTGGCGGAGTTAGTTTCGACGAACGCCACTTCAAGGTTGATAATTCGCGGTCCCAGCTCCGCCCCGAAGTCCCATAATCCGCTACGGCCAGGTATCGCAAGTGTGCGATCTGATGTTTTGGGTAAAACAGGGCGCTGGGACTTGCCGATCATGCGTAAGCCGAGATTGGACGCTGGTACTCCGCCTAAAGTAAAACCGCCATTACTCAATTAGTCCACGCCCTCTCATCGCTGTTCGCTGTAGTGTGTATAGTTCTTTGGCGATCAGTTTGATGTCGTTGTCGCTTCGCACGTTAAAGGTCGCACCCGAGAACATTCCGTCGAGATTATAAACTTCGCCGCCGCTATCTCGTTCGTTGCTTCCAGCACGATCGTGAATGACATCAACAGACATCCCGGCCATATCTTTGACCGCACCGGCCACATCATTGATGGTTCTGTCAATTCCTAATGCAAAGCCCTCACCTGTAAAGCCGCCGATCTCCATAAAAACTTTTGATGGTGAGTTGATGCCGAGAAAGTTCTTTGCGGCATCGACAGCTCCACTGACGGTATCACTCACCGCATTGACCACCGACGAGGCCATTGACTTGATCCCGTTTATTAAGCCCTGAATCATGTCCTGACCCATCTTTTCGAGCTTCTTCGGAATGCCTGCAAAAAAATCTCTGATCGAATTCCATGTGCCGGTGAAAACGTCTTTTATCGCCTCCCAGCCCCTGCTCGCGGAATTCTTGATGGCCTCGAACGCATTCGTCCAGATGCTTTTGATCTTTTCCCAGGCGTTGCTGAGGATCGATTTAAGTTTCTCGCCCGCCGACTTGAACAGCGTGCCGATCTTGTCCCACTGGCCCGTCACGAGGTAATAGATCGCAAGGAACGCAGTCGAGAAAATCGTCTTGATGACTTCCCACGCGGTCGTGAGAATCGTTTTGATCGTCTCCCACGCAGCTTTAAAATAACTGCTTATGATCTCCCATCCCGCCGTGACGATTGGACCGATCACATCCCACACCTTGCGGAATATCCCGACGATCCAGTCCCACGCCGCCGTAAGCGCCCCGACGATGGCGTCCCACACCTTGAGTGTGTATTCTTTGATGCTGTCCCAATTGGTGTAAATCACATAAGCAAGAGCGGCAAGAGCGGCAATAATGAGCGCGACGCCTGCGACGATCCCGGCAACCGGCAAGATAACCGCCCATTCTGCTGCGGCCACGACGCCGAGCGCGGCGGCCGTGAATCCGAGAACGCCGATCAGGGTAAGCAAGCCCGCCGTTAGCGCTGCGCCGATCGTAATAAATCTCTGCGTTTCCGGCGAAAGCTCGTTGAACCAATTGACCAAGCCCGCAACCCAATCGGCAACTTCCCGAATCGCAGGAGCGAGGGCCGTACCGAGACTGATTTGCAGGGTCTCGATCGCGCCGTATAGTTCTTCCATCGATCCCCCGAGGTTGTCTTTCATGGCGGCGGCAGCTGTTTGGCTTGCCCCTGCCGAGTTCTCCAACCCCGCCGTGAGCGTCTGAAACTTCTCCGGCCCCGCCTCGATCAGTGATAGCATGCCGCTCATAGCCTGCGTGCCGAAGATCGTCGACAGCGCTTGTGCCTTCTGTGCATCGGTCATGCTTGCGGTAGAGGTTGAAAGCCGGCCGAGGATCTTGTCGAACGGCAAGAAGTTCCCGCCCGCATCCGTAACGGCGACACCCAACTGATCGAGCATCTTCTTTGCATTTTTTGAAGGGTCGGCCAAACTCAGGAGTGCCGAGCGAAGCGTGGTACCCGCTTGCTCTCCCTTCATGCCACTGTCGGCCATGATGCCCGTGGCGGCCGCGAGTTGTTCCATGCTGATTCCGAGCGCATTGGCAACCGGGGCTGCATACTTGAAGGCGTATTGCAAGTCGATGACGCCGGCCGCCGATGTGTTCGCGCTCATCGCCAGTACGTCGGCCACGCGGGAAGCGTCGCCAGCGGAAAGTCCGAAAGCGTTCAGCGCAGAAGCAACGGTGTCGGCCACCATCGCCATGTCTTCGCCGGATGCTTCTGCGGCTGCGATAACGCCCGGCATGGCCGCGATGACTTGCGAAGCCTCGTAACCCTTAGCTGCCATCAACTCCATGCCCACGGCGACCTCTCCAGCGCTCTTGGACGTGCTTGCGCCGAGCTCAAGGGCTGTCTGCCGGAGTGCTTCTAAATCTTCTCCGACCGCGCCAGAGATCGCGCCTACGCGGGACATTTGCGAATCGAATTCCATCGCCTTGTTGACGGCAAAGCCAAGTCCTGCGGCGATTGATGCGCCGGCTGCAGTAAACGTCATGCCGATCTTGGTCCCTGCGTTTTGGAGTTGACCCCCGAGCTTGCCCCAAGTTTTTTGGAATTCCTTCAAGTCCTTGTCGAAGCCGGACATGTCGATGCCCAACCGGACCGCCATAGATGCGATCGTTTCGCGTGCCATTTCTATTTCCACCCCTTTCCGGGTTTGCGTTCAACGTCAAAAAGGGGAACCGCTACCGGCTCCCCTTGCGTTCTGCGATGATCTTCCGAAGCTTTTCCATTTCCATTTCTCGCTCTGGTTGCGTCATCTGCTTTTTCTTGCCGAGCAGTTGGTCGATTGTAACCCGCTGCCGCTTGCGTAAATGAACGTTCATGAGGTGTGCCGTCTGCCATGCGAGGCGCTGCATTTCTCGCTCGATGCGAAGGTTGTAGCCCTCGCACATCTCCAGATATTCGCCTGGCGTCAAGCGCCAGAACTCCCACGGTTTCAGTCCTAGCAGCCCGTAGGCGGTCCGTTTTAGTTCTCCCCAGGGGAGTCGGCCGTCTCCAGGCTGCTCTCCGCGTTTTTTTCCAGTTCATCCGGTGTTACTTCGCGCAAGAGCTTGGCCCGCTTGAGTGCGACCATGATCGGTTCCATATAGCCCATAGGTTGCATGCCGTTCTCGATCTCTTGCTGAACCCACTGGCTTACTTGCTGCGGTTGTAGGCCGGGAATTTTCCATTTGAGCCCCGCCCACAGGAACATGCGGATCGTGTTAAATCCGACGTTCTGCTCCGAAAAAATGGCAGCGACGCCCTTTCCGGTTCGTTCTTCGACCTCACAGATTGCGCCGAAATCATATTTCAGGAGCCGGGTTTTTCCGCCCAGCTCCACTTCGACGAATGCTCGTTCGCTCATAGTCGTCTACCTCCCTGTTATTCTGCGGCTTTGGTGATTTTGGTTAGCGCGCCGGTGCCGGTCAGCGTCACGGAAATCGTCACGGCATCGTCAACCGGCTCCCCAACTTCGTAACTAGTGATGTATGCCGATCCCTTATAACCCTTTGCGCTGGCGGCGTCCTTGGGATACAGGACGATGGTCACCGGCGAATTCGCAAACAACTTATCTTCGAGGTCTTCCTGGGACGCGTCTTCGGGCACATACAGCAACTCGGCGTCAACCGACCACGACCGGAACGACGGGATATTCTCAGCCCATCCCTGCGTGTCAAAGTTGGTCGTGTCGATCGTGTCCGCTTCGATGGTTAGTGTAGCCTCGCGAACCTTCGCAAGCGCCGTCTGCGTGGCCGTTTCCTCGGTGTAGAGGCCACCTTCATAGCCTGCAATTGCGGGCATCTTATTCAGCTCCTTTTTGCAATCGGACCCGGTAGCGCACAGGGATGTGTCGCGTCACGCCGTCCGGGTCGCGAATTGTCTCTGAAAATTCGTAATAGCAGCCTTGCACCTCCCACCCGGGCACAGAAAGAACCGTATCGGCAAGGATACGGTTCAGGTGGTCGAGTATTTCGGCTGCTTCTTTGAATCCCTTGTACTTGCTCCAGATGTGTAGCGTGATCGTGCATTCCTCGCCGAATGCGTCAAACGTGCGATTCGGGGCACTCGTCACATCGCCGACTGTGACATAGGGGAATGCCTGATCGTTCGGCACGTCATCGTACACGCCCGAGATTTTCGCCATCAGCGCCGCGTCCGCGATCAATCGAGAGCGCACGGCCACCTGTAGCGGCCAGAACGCAGAACCGCTCACGGGATCGCCCCCTTGACCGCCTTGCGCACATCGTTGAGGTATCCGTCGCGTGTTTCCTCGACTGACGGGACGATGAAGGGCCGTGCCGCCATCTTGACCGTTCCGAACTCAAGCAGATGGGCGTGGGAGCCTTTCGGGCGGGTAGGGCCAACGTCGGCCCCGAGCCCGTCCTTGTCGTACTTGGCGGAAATGGATGCCTTGAGGTTCCCGCTGTCGACGCGCGCGCGGCCTTGAATTGCTTTGCGCAGCGATGTGGCGTTTGACTTGACGGCCGATCGCAAATTTTCCCGGCTGTTCTTATCGAACTTGTTGAAAGCTTTCAGCACATCCTCTTCGCCAATGATGTCGATTTTGACCCGCGCCATCAGGTGCCCACCTCCCGCTCACAATACAATTCGATGAACTCGTTGTCAGGCGAGAAGGTCCGAATAATCCGATATCGTTTTCCGCTTTCTCCGGCAGGGTAGCGGACGTGTTCCTCGTCGCCGAATTCGAGAGAATGGATTTCGAAAGCAACAAGTGGCTTTAGACCCGCCGCCTGCGCCTGGTAAAATTCGGATTGCCGGATCGACTTTCGATTCGCGTAGACTTCCCGGAACACTTCCGTTTCCGTGCTTCCGCCGCCACCATCATCCGTTTTTGTGACGGATACAAGTTCGAGTACTTCGTCCCACGTCCTCATGTCCCGGCACCCGCTGATTTGATAATCAGGTTGTGCAGACGATATTGCAGATGCCTCGGTGTCGCCCCAGGTTCATCGCGGCTTTTATACCGCCACGCCGAATAGTCGACCACAAACTGGACGTGATAAGGGTTGGCACCGTCAAGCACCAACCCTTTTTCTTCTTCCAACTCGCGAACGACGCCCTCGACCAACGGTGTCAGGTAGGCATCCCGCACGTTTGATCGAAAGCCAAGGCTCTCCTTTACGAGCGATACAATGAGTTCCGTATCCATGCGGGATCACCTCCCGATTAGGACTTGGTGACGACGACCGTGTAAACTTGCGTCGTCGTGCCATACTTAACGGTGATCGTGACCGTGTTGGCCCCAGCGTCCCAGGTGATGGCGTCGCCGCTGTCGTAGTCGACACTCTTGTGCGAGATCGTCACAGTTGCGCCAGACTTCACGGCCTTAGCCGTCACCGCATTGCTTGCGTCGGTCGTCGCCGCCTCGTATTCAAACACGCCTGCAGCAAACGTCGGCGTGAGCGTCTTGTTGCCGACCTTGAGCTCGGACAGATAGGCGTCCTGCGGGTTGGCGACATCCGGCGCAAACGCGATGCTCGTCGTCGGATCAGCGTTATTGATATTGATGGCGACGAACGACTCACCAAACAACGGCGCACCGTCATACCGCGCATAGCCCTTGTACACGGTTTGATTTTGCAGGAAACGCACGTGTTCGGATGCCGCGAATTGCGATCCTTCGCGCTCAACGAGCAGATACAGCCAACCGAATCCGCCGATGATGTCGTTTTCCGGGATAAAGTCCAGTTCGACGATGTCGCCGCCGATCACCGGCAACGTGCTGTTCACGCCCGCCACAATCGCCCCGGAAGCGTTGAACATTAAAGCCTTGCTGACCAGTTTCATGCGTGTCTTGCGGCTCATAGCCCAAAACAGCGGGGAATTCCCGGCGTAGTTCGGGCGCGGAATGCCAGCTTTGAGGATCAGTTCGGAATAAAACTCCTGCGCCGTTTTGTTTGCCGGGTCGATCTTGACGATGTTGGACGTGTGCAAGTCTGTCCACGCCGGAGCATTGTCCGGCCAGTTCTCGGGCTGCGCCGTTTGCGCCAGACGCGTGACGATACCGGTCGCCATTTTCTTGCCGGTTCCATACAAGATCGCTTTGTCGAGTGCAAAGCCGATCGCCTGTCCGATAGCGTCCAGGATGATGGATGCGAGGCTTTCGTCGGAATCGTTCAGGTCGTTGTTGTGGACCGGAATGAAGCCGCCGACCAGATAGCCGTCGACGCTGATTTGGTTAAACTTGAGTTCAAGTTCGTTCAGCGTGCCCTTGGCTTCGATCCAGATTGCTTCCGGGTATGCGCCGAGAATGTTTTCGCGGGCGCGGCCCTTGAGCGGACGAACACGGATGTATTTCAGCATCTTGCTGTAGCGGTCCAGGTTGTCCCGCAGCAGTTCGAGGAACACGTCCGGGATCGTGAGCTCGGTCCCCGAAACGGCGCGAGTATGCGACACACCAGCCAGATCGCGGGCGCGTTGCAGGAAATCCTTGACATCCTCGCGCGCAACCAACGCGGAACGTTCTTGCTGAGAAAGATTTTTGAAAATGCTCATTCCCTTTTCACCTCTGTATTTGAATTGTTGTTCCGGCGGTTTGGACCGTTGCTGCTCGGCCGGAGGCTTCGCATTCAATTGCTCCAGTTGGCTTTCGAGATCGGCGATCTCGCCCTCGAGTTTGGACTTCTTCTCGTCCAGTTCGCCTTTTTGGGCCTCAAGCTGCTCGACGCTTTCCTGCACCGTTGCGATTTCTTCGTCCGTCTCAGCCTCTTCAATCGCTGCCTCAAGTTCAGCGGAGCGAGTTTTAAACTCGTCCTCTTGGGACAGCAACTCAGCGAGCGCGGACTTGCGCTGCTCGATTTTTTTAGCCAGCATCAGTTGTCTTAATGCCAATTTTCTTCACCCTTTCAAGCAATTTTTCGCGCTTTGCCTGCAAGAGGCGGTCGCGGTGTTCCTTGACTTGTTTCTGGCGAGCGGCTACGCCGGTATCCTCGTAGGCCGGGAAGGTGACGACGCTGACCTCGTGCAAGTCGACTTCTTGGATTGTCCACTTCACGGTGCCGTCGTCTCGCCAGTCCGTTTCCTCGCGCAAGATGTTGAACCCAAACGAACACTGGTCTACGTCCCTGCGTTTCACGCGCTCATAGAGGTTCATGGCGTCGGAGTCGTTAGGGTTGATCCTCACGCTGCCCCAAAGGCCGTGTGAGTCTGCGCGAAGCTCCAGCGTGCCGGATTTATTCCGGCCGAGAACAAGCCGCGTTTCGTGATTGATCAGCGCCCGAATATCGTTGCCGAGCGTGCTGTCGAAAGCTCCCGGCGCGATTTCTTCATACGCCCCTCTCCAAAGCTCCGTCTCCTTGCCGTACACCGCGAAATAACCTTCGATGGTCAATTCGCCGCCGTCGCCCTCTGCCCGCGTCTTCAACTCAGTTTTAAGGCTGCGTGTTTGCCTTGTGTCTCTGCTCAACCGTCATCACCTCCTTGGGCGAGTTTCTTTTGATCGCCGATGCTGCCGCGAGGGATATAGTTTTCAAGGATGACAAGCTCGTCCAGTCCTTCGCGCGGGGATAAACCCACCCAATCGCGGACCTCGTTGCCGTCCATCAATCCGCGAACGAACATCTCCATGCCGATCTTCGCCAACTCATTAAGGTCGTAGGCATACAAACTGCGCGCCGAAAGGCGGAAATACAGATCAGGCGAAAACAGCAGTTTGCCCGTAAGTTCCTGCCCGATGATCGTAGCGATCGATGCGATCCGAGTTCGAATGAAGTTGTTGACCTCATCCTTTTTGAATTCGCCCACGCCAACAAAAAAGGCCGGAACGCCGATCATGGCGGAAACCGTCCTCTTGTCGATTTGAACAGATTCGTGAATTGCGATGTCCTGCAAGCTGAGCGGCTTCACTGTCTCAACCCTGATAATGCCCTCTGGCAGAAACCAAGGCTTTCCGCTTTCGCCGCTGCCGATATAGCGCTCGATCAACTTGTCGCGCTCTTCTTCGTTTGCGAATTGTGACGTATCCGCATCGACCATGACAATAACGCTCGGTCGCCACTTGTCGCCCATGAAGGCGTTCTTCGTCTTGGTCGCCTGGGCGAGGTTGGCGACGACATCTTTGAGGATTAGGCGATAACCGCGTCCGATCCACGGTTGTTTCGGATCAGGGTTAATGCGGAAATGCAGCAGTTCGTCGTTGCTGTAGACCCGCCCTTGAATCGCAACGTGATAGCCAACGGCCAGCCCTATACCGTTTTGGGTCGGCGGCATGAACGTCGCCACGTGAGGCGGTACCGGGATTAGTTCGTCAATCAATCCGTCCCGCATTTGCGGGAACACGACCGCGTTGCCGTCGCCCTCAAGCAGTAGCGTATGGACGATGGAATAAAGCCAAGATTTCCGCGTCATGAGGCTGTATGGCTCAATGTCCACCTTCCGCGAAAGCTCGTTCTGTACGCGTTCGTGGCCGCCGTCTACGTTGCGCATAAGGTGGATGGTCATGTTGCTGACCATGTCCGCTATGCGGTCGACCGCCATTCGCACCTCGGGGTTATCGCTCAGTCGAACGTAACCGGCCGGGAGAGATAAATCGTCTCCTTTCAACCAGTACCCGAGCAAATCGCCACCCTGTACGCTGCGCTGCTGGGTTGGTTGCCTCGCGCGTTCTCGCTGCTTTTTACTCACGCCTTTGTCTCACCACCTTTCAACCATTCACCGACGACCTTGCTCTGGTCCGTATCTTCGAGATAACGAACGCAAGAAAATACCGACGCATCAAAAATATCGATGCGACGATTGTCTTCGATTTTCTCGTATTGAATCAGATCGTCCGTTTTTTCAATGCCGTGGACGTTCTGGACGCAGTACTCGTATGCGTCGCTGTGCAAGTAGTAAAGCTTGCCGAGCTTCGCCTTTTGCTCGATACGCCGGAATCCCTGGGACTTGCGCCAAAAGTATTGCGGCTCGTCGACCAGTTTGAATCCAGCTTTCTTCGCATCGCGGAAAAAGTCGTGGCTGAACTTGCGGTCAAATCCGATTTGCTTGATCTTGAAGCCCATTTGTTTCATCCGCTTGAACCATTCGACAACTTCGGAGATGTTGGTGACGGCCGAATTGGTCATCGTCAGCCACCCGTCATCGCGCCACCCGAACAGCGGTATGCCGTCATCCTCAGCCTTGCGAGCAGCGGCGACGATCGGGAACCAAGCGTGAGAAACGATGATGCCAACGTCTTCGTATTCGCCATACAGCGCCGCTGCCGTGAGGTCGTGCAGTTTGGCAAGGTCCGCGCCGCCGTACCAGACGATCGGCATCCGGGCGAGTTCTTCGAGCTTCCAACCGTATTTGCGGTCGCTGTTCTTGAATTCATCGACATTGAAATACGCCCGCATGGATGCGGTGAAAATGTTGAGCGACTTCGCAAGAAAATCTTTGCGCTGCTGCGGATCATTCTGCGCCTGCATCGCGTCGTTCAAAATGTCCTCGGGCCGGATCGAAACGCCGTAAGCGGGATTCGCTTTTTCGTGCGTTTCTGGATTTGTATAGTCGACTTCGCCGCTCTCCGGGTCCTCGTCGGCCTTGGCGATGAAGACGAAATATTGCTCGTCCTGCACCGTGCCGTCGAGTATCTTTTTGCAGTATTGCAGGCGCTGGTAACAAAACGAAGTCATGTCGTCGCCCGCCGTGGTGATGCCAATCATCAATTTGTTGGTGTACGCTTTCATGGCCTCTTTGATGATGTTGTACTGCTTCGGGCTCTTATAGGCGTGCAGTTCGTCGGCGATCGCAATATTGCAGTTGAGAGAATCCTGTTTGTCAGGGTTTGCGGCCAGTGCTTGGATGAAAAGTGATCCGTCCGAAAATCTGCCGCTTATGCTGTGTTCTTGGTTGTTGTCGAGCACCCGGAAGTTTTCTCGTTCGCCCATCCATCCCAGGTTGAAGTTGATGAAGTTGAAACTCTCGAGTGCCTGCTTGAGTGCTGCGGCCACGATGTACACTTTCGAACCCGATTTCCGGTGCAGCAGCCCAAGCGCCCACGACAACGCGGCTGCAAACGATGTCTTGATGTTTTTTCGCGGGATGAAGATAAACGCCTCTTTGTAGCGTCTGATCTTCGTACCCTTGTGATAAAATCCCAGCATCGCGTAGACCTGGTACTTATGAAACGGCTCCAACAAAAAAGGCTCGCCCTGTAGAGGCGTGCCGTCGAGCCGTTCGCCTTGCGCGTGGACGAACGTTTTTTCGATTATGCCAATCACGAACTCGGCATCCTTCGGATCGAATTCATAGGCCGGGTTATCGAGGTCTCGCAGAAACCGCTGACAGCCCTGGACCTGTTCTTTGTTCGCCAGCTTCTTGCCATCCACGATGCTGTGAACGTAGTCGAACACGATGTCCCAATTCGGGCATGCGCCCTTATCCACTCGATCCACCGAGTATCACTTCCAACCTGGACGGCGCTTTGTCGGGTTTCTTGGCTTCGGGCTTACGAACAGGGACATCGCGCTTTTTGAATTTCTCGAACGCCTTCGGGTTCAGACCGAGCATGTCCGAGTATTTGGCGATGTCTTTGCGCAAGGCTTCCATCGCCGAATAGACTGGCGTTTTCCTGTCGTTCGTCGCGCCCGCCTTGTTCGTGTATTCCTCGGTCAACTTATAGCCCGATTCTTCGAATTGATTTTCCAGCGCCCTGTATTGATGCAGCATGCCGACGTAAATGTCGATCGCATCCTCGTAGTCATCGCTATAGACGCCCAGGTGCTTCATGTTTGCGACGACCTTGCTCCTGATCGTCTTTTTGGACAAAAGTCGTGCCAACGTAGGCACCCCCTCACATGGATGATTTTGGTCGCTCTATTGGAAAAGGTTGCCCGCACCGGTCCTTTGATAGGTTTCCCCTATAGGTCCGGGGTGGGGGGATCACCTCGTCGCTCCGGTCGCATACTCAACCTCGTGCGTTGTCGGTTCGTCGAACTGCGAGCGTATCACGATCGAGCGAATGCCCTTCAACCTCTCTCCGTCCTGGTAGACTTCGCAGTGTCCGTTCGCTTTCCTTTGCACAAACACGAGCGCAGGCGGTTCGTCGAACTCAAGCACGTACTTGCCGTTGACTTCCTTCATGGACTCATCACCTCTCAATCGGATTGCCACGCCTCCAACTTGTCCCTAACTCTTTCCTGCCATTGCCTACCGAGCTCCGTCACCTCTCCCGTGTTCCTGTCGTGCATGGCGTTGTGCCATTGATCGGATAGAGATACGAGGTTCCAGTCCACCAAGGCCAACTCTGGATACTGCTCCAGCGGATAGATGTGATGCACCATCGTGGCCGGTATGCTCTTGCCATAGCGCTTGGCCTCTTGGCAAAGGTATTCGTCCCTGCGCAATACAGAGGCACGCTTACGCAGCCATCGACGCGTCTTGTAGATGTTGGCCATCATGTCGCGATGAACTTCATCATAAACAAAAAGCTGTATATCCAGTAAGCGACGAACAATATCCCGATTACGAATTGCCACCACTTCGGACGATCTTCCTTGTTCCGCGCCTTGCTCGCTCCTGGGTTAAGCGTCGGTTTACTTCCATCCATCTCGTTCCCTCCGTTTATCATTTTA
>Ga0182740_1001594_pt1 | contig 15052 bp, 15 predicted proteins | sample eDN5th37CKraftBY_FD_128872 | JGI IMG/M metagenome (GOLD analysis project Ga0182740, IMG submission 128872) | Enriched backyard soil microbial communities from Emeryville, California, USA - eDNA 5th pass 37_C Kraft BY (version 2) (version 2) | ecosystem: Environmental > Terrestrial > Soil >...
CTCGCCGATCACGGCATCCGTCACAAGCGCACAAGGCCTATACCCCGCGCACCAACGGAAACGCCGGGCGCTTCATCCGCCCTCGGCGGAAGCCGCCTATCAACTCGCGGACTAATCATGGCCGTGGCCTCGCCCGATTGCCCGGGTGGGGCTACGGCAACCGGCTAGCGGACGAAGGTTTGGGTCAGTCCCATGGCTCGATCGATGATCATGATGATCGCCAGCGTGAAGAAGAACAGCAACACCGAGACGCAGGCGACCATCGGGTCAGCGCTTGTCTCGACGTATCGGAACAATTCCACCGGCAGTGTGGTCAGCTTCGGACCCGTCAGAAACAGAGTGATGACCAACTCGTCGAACGAGACGAGGAAGCATAACGCTGTCGCCGCGATGATGCCGGGCATCATCATGGGCAGTGTGACGCGCCGCACGACCGTCAGCGGCCCTGCACCCAGCGAGGCTGCCGCCTCCTCACAGGCCAGATTGACGTTGCCCAGCGCCACGGCGAGCACGCGCAGCGCGTAGGGCAGCGTGACGACGAGATGCGCGAGCACGATGCCGTGGAACGTGCCAAGCAAGCCGATGGTCGCGAAGATAATCAGTATCGCCAGGCCCAGAACGATGGTCGGCAGCAGGAGAGGCGCGGTGAACAGATTGTAGAGAAATTCCGAGCCAGGCGTCTTCAATCTGATGATTGCGTAAACTGCGGGAATCGCGATCGCCAGCGACAACAGGGTGACGACAAGCGCCAGAGACAGGCTGGTAAGAAAGGACGAGATGATGAGCTCGTTCTGCCAGAGCGATTGGTACCAGCGAAACGACCAAGAGCTCGGTGGAAAGCTGAGAAGGCGGTCGCCGCTGAACGAGATCGGGAAGACCAGAAGCGCGGGCGCTAACAGAAACAGCATCAGCACGAACACTAGGGCGCGCAGCGGCCAAGAGAGTTGATGTCCCTCCATCAATCGAGCCTCTTCAACAATCGGGTGTAGACGGCGAGGGATATGCCAAACAGGATGAGCACCAGGATCGAAAGCGTCGCGGCAACCGGCCAGTTCAATGTGACGATCGCCTGGTCATAGATCTCTGTCGCCAACAGAAAGACACGGCCGCCGCCCATCAGTTTCGGCGTGACGAAAGACGAGATGGCGAGAACAAAACAGAGTAGCCAGCCGAGCGCGATGCCTGGCAAGGTTAGCGGCAGGATAATCCTGCGGAACGTCTGGGCTGGAGTCGCGCCGAGCGAACGTGCCGCCTCTTCAAAGCGGGGATCGAGCCTGCCGAAGCCGGCCAGCAGCGCCAGGATCATGTAAGGCATCAGGATTTCAGTCAGACCAATCATGACGCCTGTCGTGTTGAACAGGAGCCGCGGTGGGTTTTCGACGCCGAGAGCCTTGATCGAGCGGATGATCGGGCCGTCATTGGACAGCAGTGCTATCCAGCCATAGGTGCGGACGACTGCCGACGTAAGCAGTGGCGCAATCACGAGGAAGATCAGCAAGCTACGCCACCGGCCGCTGGACCAGTGAATGTACAGCGCGATCGGGTAGCTGACGATGAGCGTCGCCAGAGTGACGCCAAGGCTGAGCGTGATGCTGTTGGCGATCAGTTGCAGATTGAACGGATCGGCGATCGCCTTGATCCAGTTGCCGAGGATGAAGGCTTCACGGATGCCGCCTCCGGGCACATATTCATTGAACGACATGCGAGCGAGATTGAGCATCGGTATGATGAAACCGATCACGTTCACCAGCACGATCGGAAGCAGCAATGCAAGGCCCGTTTGACCGCCAAGTCCGCTGGTTGCCGGCTTGTCCGGGATCGCCGCCGCACTCATTCGGCCCTCCCGAACATTCTGGTATCCGACACAGCCCATGACAATGTCGCCTCGGTTCCGGGTTCGCGAATGTCATGCGCCTGGATCGAGGATTGCTCGGCGACGAGCGCTACGCCATTGGCGTCAAAATGGAACTGGATCATGTCGCCTACGAAAGTGACCCGTTGCAATTTTGCCTGGAGGCTGTTGCGGTCGCCCGGCAAAAGAGGACCACTGCCCTTGTTCGTCCACGACACGCTGATGCGGTGAGGCCGTACCATTGCCTCGACATTCGTTTCCGCCACGTCGGTAGCAGTCCTGATTGCGCCAGCGGCGAAGTCGAGCCTGTTGCTGTCGGTGCGCCTGCCAGGAATTCGGTTCGTGCGTCCCACGAAAGATGCCACAAAGGGCGACGCCGGCTGCTCATAGATCTGATAAGGTGTTCCGATCTGCTCTATGTGCCCGCCATTCATGACGACGATGCTGTCGCACATGCTCAACGCTTCCACCTGGTCGTGTGTGACGAAGACGGTCGTGATCCTGAGCTCTTGCTGAATATCGCGGATTTGCGTTCGCATCTCATCGCGCAGCTTGGCGTCAAGATTGGAAAGCGGTTCGTCGAGCAGGAGAATTGAGGGCTGGATGACGAGTGCCCTCGCAAGCGCAACGCGTTGCTGCTGGCCTCCCGACAGTTCGCGCGGGCGGCGATCGGCGAGCTTGCCAAGTTGCACGAGATCGAGCGCGGCCGCCACCTGCCGTCGCTTTTCCTGATCTGGCACGGATCGAACATCGAGCCCGAAGGCCACGTTGCGCGCAACCGACATATGCGGAAACAGCGCGTAGCTTTGGAACACGAGGCCCATGTCGCGCCGGTGTGGCGGCAGATTGGTCACATCTGTGTCGGCAACCCTGATCGTCCCGGACGATGGCGTGATCAGGCCAGCGATCATTCGCAGCGTCGTGGTCTTGCCGCATCCGGACGGTCCAAGCAGCGCGACCAGATCGCCGCGCGGCACCTCAAGGTCGAAATCCGTGACTGCTTCAAAAGAGCCGTAACGCTTGGCCACCTTGTCGAGCCGCAGATAAGGCGATGCGTCGATGGAACTCCGGCCCGATTGCTGGGCCAGCGATGCTTCAGATATCTTGATGTTCACTGGCTTCACACCCTATCGGCTCAAGGGGATGATACGGCGACGCCACTCTTCGGTGATGCCTTCGCGCAATTTGGCAATCTCAAGCCAATTGATGTCGACGGCCTGTCCTGTCTCTGTCGACACCAGCCGATCCGCGGCATCCTTTTCAACCGTCGCCTTGCTGTTGGTCGGCGAATAGAACATCGCGTTGGCGAAGGCTGACTGCGCCTCGACGCTCAGGGCATAATCGATGAATTTCCTGGCGGACTCACCGGCCGGTCCGTTGGCAACCAGATTGATCGTGTTCATCTGGAAGCTGGTTCCTTCCTGCGGAATGGCAACCTTCAGATTGGGAAGCGTTTCGGAAAAGGACTGGGCGCGTGCATTCCAGCTGATTCCCAGGGCAATTTGGCCATTTGAGACCGCAGTATAGATATCCGGCTTGGGCTCCCAGCTTTGCACCATTGGCGCCAGCTCTTCGAGCTTCCCGTACCCGGCCTCGAGACTTTTTGTATAGTCCGCACCGCCAGCAAGCTTGTCGGCAATGACGGTCAGCGCGATGCCCTGGATGTCCGGTACCGCCGGCAGCGCGAGCTTGTCATCGAACTGCTTGTCCCAAAGGGCCTCCCACGACGTCGGCGCGGGCTCCGCCTCTGCGGGATTGTAGAGCATGACGAGGCTGTCCAGTGTCAGGCCGACACCATTGACGCCCTCCCGGCGTGCCGCCGGGATCAGGTCCGCCACATTGGCCGAGACGCTTTCGTCCACCCTGGCGAAAAGCTGCTCGTCGGTTCCCACCTTTGACACGGTAACATCGAGGATGGCGACATCGATCTGCGGCGCCGATTTCTGCGCCCTCAGCGTGCCGAGCATCTGTGCGGAGTTTGGCATGGCGAAGAACTCCACCTTGATGTCGGGGTTCTTTGCCATGAAAGGTTCGACGACCGCCTTGACGTAGCGTTCCTTGAACAGGCCCGAATAGCCGGCGAGTGCTACGGTGTCAGCCAGCGCCGCCCCCGGCACGATCAGAGCGATGGCGCTTGTGGCCAACCACGCAGAAACTCTCATGTCTGTCCTCCTCCTAGGCGCCCTTGCGCTTTTCTTCGACCATTCTTGTCGCGCCGGAAATGTCGGGCAGGCTCTCGCCTTTGCGCAGGCGCTCCAGAAGCACGATCTCCCCCTCCTGCATGGCAATCGCGCGGCGAGCCACGACTTCCGCGTCTTCCGGCGAGATCGCGATCACGCCGCTCTCATCTGCAATGATCGCGTCGCCAGGCATGACCACCTGATCCCCGACTGTTACCGGCACATTGATCGCACCGGCAAGGCCGAGAATCTTGGTCGTGATCGGTGATGGACCACGACACCACACCGGGAGCCTCACTTTCCTGATTTCGGACAGGTCGGTCGCCGGCCCGTCGATTACCGCGCCGGCAATTCCGGCAAGTGCCATCGCGTGCGTCACGACCCCGCCCCAGCATGCGTGCCTCAGATCGCCGCAACGCTCGACAACGACGAAGTCGCCCGGACGGACCAGTCTCGTGAGATAATGCAGTGCCGTCGAATCGGCGTGCGGCAGTCGGATCGTCACAGCCGTACCTGCTACGCGGCAGTCCCCAAGAATTGCGCCGATACGATTGTCAATGAAGCCTGCATGACGAAAATGGCCGACGGTGGCAGTCTCTACCTTGCCCATGAGTTCGATCAGATCTTGATCGAGCTGAGCTGGCATATCGTGTACTTCGAACATAGCGGACCTCAGAGCACGTGGTGGTTGGCGACCGGCACCGCGGCGCGGACCTTGTCGAGATAAGCGAGATCAATCCGGGCTGTCGTGCTGCCGACGCCGTCCGAACACTGCGCTATGATATGACCCCACGGGTCGATGATCATCGAATGACCCCAGCACCAGAATTTGCCGTCACCATGCGACAGCGTCTGGCCAACAGAGACGAAATAGGTCTGTGTCTCGATCGCGCGGCACCGCGACATCACTTCCCAATGATCTTTGCCGGTCATCAACGTGAATGCGGCGGGCAGGACGATCACCTGCGCGCCTCGATCGCGCAGCGCCCGGAACAGTTCGGGGAAGCGGATGTCATAGCAGATCGAGCAGCCGACAATGACGTCACCGACCTTATAGGTGACGACTTCCGTCCCGCGGCTGATCGTATCCGACTCGCGGTAGGACGTTCCCCCGGGCGCATCGATATCGAAGAGATGGATCTTCCGATATTTGGCGATTTCGCTGCCGTCTGGCCCGAAAACGAGCGTGGTGTTGAAGTAGCGGTTTCCTTCCCGCTCCACCAGGCTGCCTGCATGAATTGTCAGGTTGAGCTCAGACGCGAGGGCAGACATGAGTCTGTAGGCTTGTCCGTCAGGAAATGTCTCGCTATTGGCATAGACGTGATCGCGATTTCCGCCAAGAGATGCATAGTACTCAGGAAGAACGATCAGGTCTGGTTTTTCATCTTCATAAATAGATCGAATTTCAATTTCTGCATTACGGAGATTTTCCTCTTTATCTCCTTGAGAATTCATTTGGACAACGCTGATCTTCATTGGATACTCCGGATTTCGTAAAACGAAGTATCGGCGGGCAGTTCGATTAATTCAAATGAGAAGTTTTTGTCTTCATTGATAGGAGAAATCTATAGGTGGCGACGCTAGCCACCACGCGCAAACGCTGAGGCCGCGTTCGCGCAGATGGCCGCCAGCATCGGCAAGACCGGTCGGTCATTGCGGTCGATGAACGACGCAAACAAGACGAAGGGTGGAAACTGCGGAGTGACGTCAAGCTCGACCAGCTGGCCGCTGGCAAGCTGGTTGAGCACTACGGCCCGCGGCAGCGCGGTGATGCCGAAGCCGTCCACGGCGAGCTGCACAATCGTCACCAGCGAGTTGATGTTGGTAATCTTCGGCGCGCCCAGCCCGGCTTCGGAATATTGCTGCAGCAGCCAGTGATAGGGAGCACTGTCCTTCGAGAACGTCAGCAATGGGTGAGTGGCAACGTCGGCCAGCGTCAAAGGCCGGCCAGCCAGGCCTGAATCCGCCTTGGCAACCCACACCGACCTGAACGACGACAGCTCGACATTGGTAACGCTGCCGCTCACGATTTGTCCAAGCACCAAGGCCATATCGATGTCTTCGCCGAGCACGTCACGCGCCAGCGCCGGGCTGGTATCGAGACTGAGATCGATGGTGATGTCAGGCAGCGCCTTGCGCACATCGTCCATGAAGCGCGACAGGAATGTATGGACGATCACGTCGTTGGTGCCGATCCGCACCGAGCCGGTCATCCGGCTCGGATCTGCTACGCTTTCGCGGAATGAGGCAACGGCCAGCATGATTTCTTCCGCATGGGCTATGGCTCGCCGTCCGGCCAGCGTCAGCGACACCGCACGTCCTTCGCGGCTGAACAGTTGCACGCCGAGATCTGCTTCAAGAGAGGCAATGCGGTGAGAGATGGCCCCTGTGTCGTGTTGAGCCGCGCCGCCGCGGCCGAGAAACTTCCAAGCCGCGCAATCCAGAGAAATGTCTCAAGGAAACGAAGGTTCATCCAATCTCTCCAACAGGCCGCAGCCGCCGAAATCCTCGCCGCGGCAGCAATGTGAGGAAGGCCCCCGCACAAAGATCCGACCTGACGGTCAGACGCACTTTCTCATAGGCACTCGCGCTCCAGATAGTCGCGGATTGCATGGAACGCGGCGAGGGTTTCGATGGTACGCTCAGAGCTTACGAATTCCGGCCAGGTGGACAGCTTGACGACGCCAAATTCGGATTGCGGGTCCATGTAAATGAACTGGCCAAATATGCCCCGGCACATGTAGGCGCGGCGCTGCTGATCCTCGATCCAGAACTGGTTGTGGTAGGCGCCATCCGGCAGGCTGGTGCGATACACGCCCGTATAGAGGTCGGGATTGCCGCCATTGCGGCATTCGCTGATCCACTCTTCGGGAACGACCTGCCGGTGGTTCACCCATCCACGGTTGAGATGCAGCAGTGCGAACCGGGCCATGTCGCGCAGCGTCGCGTTGAAACCGCCGTCGGCCAGCGCCATGCCAGCCGGATCGACGGTGATGTAGGCATCTTCCTCAGCGCCCATCGGCGCCCACAGTTCCGAGCTGAGGAGTTCGGCCAGCGACGTACCGGTGGTACGCTCCAGTACAAGTGCCAGAATGTCTGTCTCGATCGACCGGTAACTGAACTGGCTGCCGTGCGGCCTTTCCTGCTCGGTCAGGGTAATGATCAGCTCCCAAATGGTCTTTGGCCAATCAGGTCGCGTGATCGGCTTCCATCCGCAGGCATGGTCGAGCTTTTGCATGTGCGATCCCTCGGTCGTGTATGACTCGTCGAAGGTGACGCCGGCAGTCATGTCCAGAAGGTGTTGCACAGTCGCCCCGCGATAGGCGGTCGCGGCGAGTTCCGGAAGATAGTGTGTCACCTGCGCGCGCGTATCTACCAAACCCTTGCCATGCACCACACCGAACAGCGTGGCGACAATCGACTTGGTGACCGACATTGCGAGATGCTGGCCTTGGGGGCGCATGCCGTTCATGTAACGCTCGGCGACGATATTGCCCCGCCACAGCACCAGGAAGCCGTCGGTGAAACTTCCATCGAGAAACTCCGCGATCGTATGCGTCTTGCCGCTGGTTTCGAACTTCACCTGATCGATATCGACTGGTGCGCTCGGCAAGGGCAGTACCGGCCCGGGGCCGCGCCATATCTGCGCCGTCGGCGTCATTTCGCGGATGTGCTGGAACGTCCATCGATGATAGGGCGGATAATCCCATTCGTTACGCGGGATGATCGGGGCGCCCGGCGACATCGGGTTGCGCAGGCGCTCGTTCGTGTCGTCGGTCATTTCTGTCTCCATGGCAACCACACGGATTTGTCGTCGCTGTTGCTGTTCGGAATCGGTTATCAACCGCGCTGGCTCGAACAACGAGGAGATCTCCTCCGCGATCAGCAGGTCCGGCTATGGTGGCAGCGTCCGCACGATACCGATCGCGGGTATTATTATGTGATCGCAGATCGCATAAACTGTCAAGTTGGTCGGCTTGCTGTTTGGGATCCGAGCAAGAACGGCACGCTAAAATTTAACCGACATCTGCTGAAGCTCAGCAAGCATGGGCCATGTTAAAAACTGCTCGTGCCACGCCCTGTAGTGGTTACCGCTTTCCCGCCGAGATCATCGCTCCCGCGGCAGGACTTTTATTGCGCTTCCCGCTCAGCCTGTGCATGGTTGGGGACATGTTGGCGGCCCCGCAGTGTCATCGTGACCCATCAGACCATTCCAAACTGAGGGGGCAACGGTGTTGTCACCTCATTTCCATTGCCGATACAAATTCCTGATCCCGCGGGCGGTCCCACTGCGTTGAAGGCATCATTGGAATCGTATCGGATGGCCGATGCCGCTTTTGTATCCCCGGGATTGGCGGATGTGCCACCTCGCGGAACCCGGCAACGAAAAAATGGAAGAAACTGTCCCACTATGTGAAGTGGTGCAGAAGGTGGGGCGAAATGATCCGATTTACAAGGAAAATCAAAACCCTGAAATGGGTGGTGGTGCCCCCGGCAGGGATCGAACCCGCGACCTTCGGTTTACAAAACCGCTGCTCTACCAGCTGAGCTACAAGGGCAACGTGCTCCGGTTAGCATATTTGTCGTGTCAGTAAAGACAAATCAGAGCCGGATTCACCGTTTCGCATGCTGAAATAGCCTTCGCTGCTTCCTACATGGAGAACAAGAGCCATTCAGGGGAGAGCCGATGCTCAGATTTGTCATCGTCGCTTTGATTGTGCTTGCTGCGTGGGCGCTGGTGCTCAATACGATCCGGGTGATGCGCGGCTTGAAGATAGACTGGACCGGCGTCGCTTTCATGGTCGGCTTTGTCGCGCTTGCGTTCTATCTGCGCCACGTCAGCGGGATGGGGTGAAGGGCAGGGGCCTTCAGTTCCTGCCGCCGATCATCGCCGTGACTTCCGCCGCCGCATCGCGAACAACAGGCCCGATCTGCGCCAGCCGTTCCGGCGTGACCCGCACCGTGGGGCCTGAGACGGACACCCCTCCCACCGGCTCGCCATGTTCGTTGAAAACGGCGGCGGCCACGCAGCGCATGCCGAGATTGCGTTCCTCGTCGTCCACGGCCCAGCCGCGGACCCTTGCCTCGGCCAGGTCCCGCATCAGTTCGGGCAGGGTCGCAACGGTGCGGTCCGTATAGGTTTCAAGACCCAGCCGATCGATGAGCATTGCCACCCGCTCCGGATCCATGTGGGAGAGAACGGCCTTGCCGATGCCGGAAGCATGAAAGGCGGTGCGGGTGCCCGGCCGGAAGAAGGCGCGGATGGCCTGATGCGTTTCGACCTGGCTGACGAACACCACGCAATCATCTTCCGCCAGCCCAAGATTGGCGGTTTCTCCGGTTTTCTCCATCAGGTCCTGCATCACCACGCGCGCCCGGTCGACAATTTTGCGCCCGCGCAGGAAGGCCGACCCCATACGGTAGGTTTCGACGCCTATCGACCATAATTGTTCGGTTCGGTCGAATTCCACCATGCCATGCGCTTCGAGGGTGGTGAGCATGCGATAGGCGGTCGCCGCGGCAATGCCCGACTGGTCGGCGATCTCGCTCAGCGAAAGGCCGCTTGCCCGCGCCACGATCGCCAGTATCCGCAAGGCCCGGTCGAGAGACTGTACCGGCCCGGCATCCGGGGACGGGCTGAAAGCGCGTGGCCTGCCGCGTTGACGTTTTTCGGCTTGTTCCATCGCGGGCGCCTTCGATTTCCCATGAAAATGAAAAACTTTTTTATAAGAAATTGACAAGCGCGTAAATGAAAAATGAAATGGCTATGTTTGTCAGTATCTTATGAGGAAATAACAGAAATGAAAAACTTTTTTGAAAAAATTGAAAAATAGGTGAAGTGCTGACATCCTCAAATCATCAGAATTGCTCTGGAGGATGCCGCCATGGCCAGAATGCGTGCTGTCGATGCCGCTGTTCTCGTTCTTGAAAAGGAAGGGATTTCCTGTGCGTTCGGGGTGCCGGGCGCAGCCATCAACCCGCTCTATTCCGCTCTGAAGGCACGGGGAACGATCCGTCATATCCTTGCCCGTCATGTCGAGGGCGCCTCGCATATGGCGGAAGGCTATACGCGCGCCGCCTGCGGCAATATCGGCCTGTGCCTCGGCACGTCCGGCCCCGCCGGAACCGACATGATCACCGGGCTTTATTCCGCGTCTGCCGATTCCATTCCCATCCTGTGCATCACCGGGCAGGCCCCGCGCGCACGGCTGACGAAGGAGGATTTTCAGGCGGTTGACATCGCCGCCATCGCGGGGCCCGTCACCAAATGGGCTGTCACGGTCATGGAGCCTTATCTGGTGCCGATGGCGCTGCAAAAGGCGTTTCATCTCATGCGCTCGTCGCGGCCCGGCCCGGTGCTGATCGACCTGCCGCTGGATGTTCAGCTGGCCGAAATAGATTTCGACATCGATGCCTACGAGCCGATGTCTGCTTTCAGGCCCGCCATGACCCGAGCGCAGGCCGAGAAGGCTCTGGCCATGCTGAACGAGGCCGAGAAGCCGCTGATCGTCGCCGGAGGCGGCATCATCAATGCCGATGCGTCCGACCTGCTGATCGAATTCGCGGAGATCACCGGGGTTCCGGTCATCCCCACGCTGATGGGCTGGGGCGCCATTCCGGACGATCACCGGCTGATGGCCGGCATGTGCGGGCTCCAGACCTCGCACCGTTATGGCAACGCCACCATGCTGGAGGCCGATTTAGTGTTCGGCATCGGTAACCGCTGGGCCAATCGTCATACGGGTTCCGTCGACGTCTATACGAAGGGCAGGAAATTCATCCATGTCGACATCGAGCCGACACAGATCGGCCGTGTCTTCGCGCCCGATCTCGGTATCGTCTCCGATGCCGGCGCGGCGCTGAAGATGCTGCTTGATGTGGCGACCGAATGGAAGACGGCCGGAAAACTGCGCGACTGGTCCGGCTGGGCGAAGGCATGCCAGCAGCGCAAGAAGACGATGAAGCGCAAGACCCATTTCGAGCAGGTGCCGCTGAAGCCACAGCGCATCTACGAGGAAATGAACAAGGCTTTCGGCCGTGACACCACCTATGTCACCACCATCGGTCTCAGCCAGATAGCGGGCGCGCAGTTCCTGCATGTCTACAAGCCGCGCAACTGGATCAATTGCGGGCAGGCCGGTCCGCTGGGGTGGACATTGCCGGCGGCGCTCGGTGTGAGGGCCGCCCGTCCGGATGCGAATATCGTCGCCCTTTCAGGAGATTACGACTTCCAGTTCATGATCGAGGAACTGGCCGTCGGCGCCCAGCACAAGCTGCCCTACATCCATGTCGTGGTGAACAACGCCTATCTCGGCCTCATCCGGCAGGCGCAGCGCGGTTTTTCGATGGACTACGAGGTCAGCCTCGCTTTCGAGAACATCAATACCGTCGGCCATGCGGAGGTCGGCTATGGCGTCGATCATGTCGCCGTTGCCGAAGCCATGGGCTGCAAGGCGCTGCGCGTGCGCCGGCCGGACGAGTTCGCCGGTGCCTTCGCTGAAGCGCGCCGGCTGATGAAGGAACATCAGGTTCCGGTCGTGCTGGAATTCATTCTCGAACGTGTCACCAACATCTCCATGGGCACCGAGATCGACAACATCACCGAGTTCGAGGAACTGGCCGAGCGCAATGAGGATGCGCCCACTGCAATCGCCATGCTCGACTGATTCAGTTTGTGAGGAAATTCAGCTATGCCACGGTTTTCAGCCAATCTTTCCATGCTTTTCGGGGAATATGAGTTCCTCGACCGCTTCGATGCCGCCGCCCGGGCCGGATTTCGCGGTGTGGAATATCTCGGTCCTTACGACCATCCCGCCGAAGAAGTTTCGGCACGGCTGAAGAAGAACGGACTGAAACAGGTTCTCTTCAATGTGCCATCCGGCGACTGGGCCGCCGGGGAGCGCGGCATTGCCATCCTGCCGGACCGGATCGAGGAGTTCCGCGCCGGGGTCGACAAGGCCATCACCTATGCGAGGGCTCTGGATTGCGCGCAGGTGAACTGCCTCGCCGGCATCGCGCCTGCTGGTGTGCCGCGTGAAGAGCTTGAAAAAGTGTTCGTCGAAAATCTGAAATTTGCCGCCGAGAGGGTGGGCAAGGCTGGCATTCGCCTGCTGATAGAGCCGATCAACACCCGCGATATTCCGGGCTTCTTCCTGACCGGCACGCAACAGGCCCTCGACCTGATCGAAAAGGTCGGATCGCGGAACCTGTGGCTGCAATATGACATCTATCACATGCAGATCATGGAGGGCGATCTGGCGCGCTCGATAGAGGCCAACCTGCCGCGCATCGCCCATATCCAGCTTGCCGACAACCCCGGCCGCCATGAGCCTGGAACGGGCGAGATCAACTACCCGTTCCTCTACGATTTCATCGACGGCCTCGGCTATTCCGGCTGGATCGGTGCCGAATACAAGCCGAAAGCCGGCACCGAAGCGGGACTTGGCTGGTTGGGGAAATTCGCCGGCAAGGCGGACGCGGCAGCGTGACGAATCGAAAGGACGCCACAATGGAAAACATCGGTTTCATCGGTCTGGGCATCATGGGCTCTCCCATGGCCGGGCATCTGCTGGATGCAGGCTATTCGGTCATCACCACCGACCATCGATCGCCGCCGCCTGCCGACCTTGTCGACAAAGGCCTGAAGATCGTGACCGGCAACGCTGCCGTGGCACAGGCGGCAGACATCATCATCACCATGGTGCCGGATACGCCGCAGGTGGATGAGGTGCTGTTCGGCGAGGATGGCGTGGCGTCGGGCCTGTCGAAGGGCAAGCTGGTCATCGACATGTCTTCTATTTCGCCGATCGCCACCAAAACCTTCGCGCAGAAGATCAACGCTCTGGGCTGCGATTATCTGGACGCGCCGGTTTCGGGCGGTGAAGTAGGCGCCAGGGCTGCATCGCTCACCATCATGGTCGGCGGCGAGGAGAACGCTTTCGAGCGAGCGCGCCCCGTTTTCGAGAAAATGGGCAAGAACATCACGCTGGTCGGCCCCAACAGCGTCGGGCAGACGACCAAGGTGGCGAATCAGATCGTCGTCGCGCTCACCATTGAGGCGGTGGCCGAGGCGCTGGTGTTTGCGTCCAAGGCGGGAGCCGATCCTGCCCGGGTGCGGCAGGCGCTGATGGGCGGGCTCGCGGCCTCGCGCATCCTCGAAGTGCATGGCGAACGCATGATCAAGCGCACCTTCGACCCGGGCTTCCGCATCGAACTGCACCAGAAGGACCTCAATCTGGCCCTTGAAGGCGCCCGTTCGCTTGGCGTCTCGCTGCCCAACACCTCAACGGCGCAGCAGCTCTTCAACTCCTGCGCCGCCAATGGCGGGGCGAAGGAGGATCATTCGGCACTGGTGCGCGCGCTGGAGCGGATGGCCGGCCACGACGTAGCCTGACGATCAAATCGGCACAAAGTGGCCAGACGATCACGCGAATCGAACCGGCAACCAGCCGGTGCGAACAGCGGGCGGGGAGGGGAACGGTCGTGTTCCCAAAAAGATGTTCCCCTTGCCGCCCGTTTTGGCATTTTGCAGTCACACGCAAGCGACTGACATCGCATAGATCCCGCTAAACTGGGGACTGGAGCAGCGGAATCAGCCTTTGCCTGAACGCCTGCTGTTCTCTCTATTCGTTCAGAAACCGCCCCGCCGCATAGAGCGCCACGGCTGCGGCGTTGGACACGTTGAGCGAGCGGATGGCGCCGGGCATATCCAGCCGGGCCAGCGCACTCACCGTCTCGCGCGTCTTCTGCCGAAGGCCCTTGCCTTCCGCGCCGAGAACGAGCGCCAGCCTTTGTGCGGAAAAGGTCTTTTCCAGCTCGGCGGGTCCATCCGAATCGAGACCGATCGTCTGGAAGCCGGCCCCATGCAGGGTTTCCAGCGCTTCGGCAAGATTGCGCACCTCGATATGGTCGATGTGTTCCAGCGCGCCGGATGCCGATTTGGCCAGCACGCCGGATTCGGTCGGGCTGTGACGATTGGTCGTGATGAGCGCGCCAGCGCCGAAGGCCACGGCGGAACGCAGAATTGCGCCGACATTGTGCGGATCCGTCACCTGATCCAGCACAAGCACGAGATTCGTGTCACCCAGCGCGTCGAGGCGCTTGGGCCTGAGCGGCTCGGCCTCGATCAGCACGCCCTGATGGACGGCGTCGGATCCGGTGATCTTGTCGATCTCGCGCGGCTCGACGATGCGGGCCGGGAAGGGAAGGCCATCCACAGGGCCGAGTTCCAGCCGCTCGGCCGCATTGCGCGTGACCAGCATGGAGCGCACCTTGCGCGCGGGATTGGCAAGGGCTGCGCGCACCGTGTGCAGGCCATAGAGATGCACGAGACCTTCAGAAGGACCGTCGCCGGGCATTACCTTGCGCCGTGGCCTGTGCGCGGGTGGCCCGCCGGCCTTCTCATCACGAAAGTTTCGACGCAGCCGTGCATAATGCGCGTCTTTGGGGGTGCCGGATTTCTTGATGTCGCTCATGCTCGTCCTATAGCTGTAGTGCCTGCTTTTGCCTATGGCGGCGACGCCATGAAAAAACTGCGGAGAAAACGTCTCCGGCGCGGTTGACACAAAACAACCTTGCGGCCATAAGGCGCTTCGCTGATGGCGGGCATCGACAGGGCTCCGGCATCTGTAAGTGCCTCGCAGCAGGCTCCGTCGGCAGACTGGAGGAGTGCCCGAGTGGTTAAAGGGGACGGACTGTAAATCCGTTGGCTTAGCCTACGTTGGTTCAAATCCAACCTCCTCCACCACTGCCGGACCGGAGACCTGGAACGCGGGTGTAGCTCAATGGTAGAGCAGCAGCCTTCCAAGCTGAATACGTGGGTTCGATTCCCATCACCCGCTCCAGTTTCCCCATCAGAATCGCGGATGGAACCGGGAAACTGTCTCTCTTACAAATTGGCCGGCAGCTTCCTATATCTGCGTCATTCACCCGCAGTTGCATGATCAGGGGCAAGGCGGCGGTCCGGTCCGGCCAAAAGACACTTGTGTTTTATGGCCGTTCTCGCTAATCGCCCCGCATC
>Ga0182740_1001601_pt1 | contig 15025 bp, 13 predicted proteins | sample eDN5th37CKraftBY_FD_128872 | JGI IMG/M metagenome (GOLD analysis project Ga0182740, IMG submission 128872) | Enriched backyard soil microbial communities from Emeryville, California, USA - eDNA 5th pass 37_C Kraft BY (version 2) (version 2) | ecosystem: Environmental > Terrestrial > Soil >...
GAACAGGATCTTGCGCTCGGCCTCACGGTCGGGATAGCCGACATCGATTTCCATCAGGAAGCGGTCGAGCTGCGCCTCGGGCAGGGGATAGGTGCCTTCCTGCTCCAGCGGGTTCTGGGTCGCAAGCACATGGAAGGGCGTCGGCAGATCGTGGCGCGCGCCCGCAACCGTGATGTGCTGCTCCTGCATCGCCTGCAACAGCGCAGATTGCGTGCGCGGCGAGGCGCGGTTGATTTCGTCGGCCATCAGAAGCTGGGCGAAGATCGGTCCCGCGATGAAACGGAACGACCGCTTGCCGGAGGTGCTCTCGTCAAGCACTTCCGCGCCAAGAATGTCGGACGGCATCAGGTCCGGCGTGAACTGTACGCGCTTGGCGTCGAGCCCAAGCGTGACGCCGAGTGTTTCCACCAGCTTGGTCTTGGCGAGGCCCGGCACGCCGATCAGCAGCGCATGGCCGCCCGCCAGGATCGTCACCAGCGCATTGTCCACGACTTGCTCCTGGCCGAAGATCACGGTGGACACTGCCTGTCGCGCGGCGCGGATGTTGTCCGCGAGTTGCTCCGCGGAGCGCACGATCACGTCTTCCAGCTTTTCGACATCTGCGCCGCTCATTCCTGCTCCTTGCCGCGCCGATCGCGGATTGGGGGTCCTAAGATCCCGATGGTGTCGGGCCGATTTTGCCGGGCGAAGGCTGACCTCGCGAAAGCCCGTTTCCAAGCGCGCACTTGGTCGAGGTCCATGTCGAGGCCACCGGTGGCCGTTTCACTTAAGGTCGCCTCTTTGAGGTCACCCTGGGTTCACTTGGTACGCCGGTCATCCTATTTTAACGGCCCGATGATGCGACATCCATCACGATGCGTCGATTGGATGAGGCGGTTGAATATGGAAAAACGCGCCTAAATGATGCCAGATCACGCCCGAGAGTCAGGGTAAACCATGGCGAAGCAAGGGCAGACCGAGGAGGCCGAGCCGGGTGCGCTGCGGCTCGATGCGCTGGCCGAGGCCGCGCGGCGGGTCAGGGCGTCCGGCCTGCCGCCGGTCGAGAAATGGAATCCGCCGTTTTGCGGTGATCTCGACATCCGCGTGGGGGCCGATGGCACATGGTTCTATCTGGGCAGCCCGATCGGCCGTCCCGAACTGGTGCGGCTGTTTGCGAGCGTGCTGAAACGCGAGGGTGATCGCTATTTTCTGGTCACGCCGGTGGAAAAAATAGGCATCGTCGTTGACGATGCGCCGTTCCTGGCGGTGGAAATGATGGCCGTGGAACAGGACGGAAAGCCGCTTTTGTCGTTTCGCACCAATGTCGGAGACTGGGTGTGTTGCGATGCCGCACATGGGCTGCGGTTCGAGGACGCACCTAGGGGCGGGCTTGTGCCCTATCTGCATGTACGGTCGGGCTTGTGGGCAAAACTGTCACGGCCGCTATATTATGAGTTGGTCGATCGCGGCGAGATTCGTGCGATCAAGGGTGAAGAGATTTTTGGCGTGGCGTCGGGAGATGCGTTTTTCGCGATTGCCGATGCCGCGCAAGTTAAAGGGTAGCGCTTGAGCGAAAGTTTCCTGGAAGACAAAGCGGATGCCAACGCGCTTCCGGTTCCGCACCGCGATTCAATCGATATGAGTTCGGCGGAATTTTTCGAGCGCGCTCGCGAGCGGCTGAGCTTCGATGTGCCGCCCGCGCTCAGCGATCCCAGCATCGTTCCCAAGACCGGTGATCGCGGCACCGACTGGATGCTCGAGATCGTGGCCCGTGAAAAGCCGATCCGGCAGGCGGCGGTGCTGATCGGCATCGTCGAGCGCGAGAAACCGGCCGTGCTGCTCACCACGCGCTCGCCGAGCCTCAACGAGCATCCCGGTCAGATCTCATTTCCTGGCGGCAAGATCGATCCGCAGGATAACTCGCCGCTCGATACGGCGCTGCGCGAGGCAAACGAGGAAATCGGCCTCACACCCGATTTCATCGAGCCGGTCGGTTATCTCGATGTCTATTCCACGAGCTTCGGATTCCGGATTTTGCCGACGCTTGCGCGGGTGCGTCCCGGCTTCGACCTCCATCTCAACACCGGCGAAGTCGACGATGCGTTTGAGGTGCCGCTCGCGTTCTTGATGGACCCCGCGAACCACAAGCAGGGCACCAAGGAATATCGCGGCCGGCTTCGCTATTTCTACGAAATGCCCTATGAGCAGCGTTACATCTGGGGCGCGACGGCGGGAATGCTGCGCGTGCTGTACGAGCGGATCTACAAACCATGATTCGTCCGCTGCTGACTGAGGTCGGGATATTCCTGATTCCGTTCGTGGCCTATGCGCTGTTCGTTTTCGCAAGCCGCCGTGATGTGTTGAACCGCTCTTCCTGGCCGCTGCGGATCGTGCTGATCCTCTCGGTCAGTGCGTTTCTGTTGGTGATCCTGAGCCTCGTATTGCTCGCGCATTTCTCGGGCGAGGCGCCGGATTCGGTCTATACACCGGCGCGAGTTGAGAACGGCAAGTTCATTCCGGGATCGGGATCGAGTCGATGAGCGAGAGCTCGCGCGGGTCGGCTGCAGTGATTGCGGGGGCATGGCTCACATCCGGCCCCGCGGCACGTGTGCTCGCGCTCCTGAATACTGAGGGTGAGGAGGCGCGGGTCGTCGGCGGCGCGGTGCGCAATGCGCTTCTCAATCTGCCGGTCGGCGAAATCGATATCGCAACAACTGCGTTGCCCGAAGAAGTGGTCCGCCGCGCGCGAGTCGCACGTATCAAATGCGTGCCGACCGGGCTCGAGCATGGCACCGTGACGCTCGTGATCGAGGGAACGCCGGTCGAGGTCACGACGCTCCGCGAAGATGTCGAAACCTTCGGCCGTAAGGCCAAGGTGGCGTTCGGCCGCGACTGGGCGCGCGACGCGGAGCGGCGCGATTTCACCATCAACGGCCTGTCGCTCTCTACCGATGGGACCGTGCACGATTACGTTGGCGGCCTTCCCGATATCGCCGCGCGGCGGGTGCGGTTCATCGGCGATCCGGCGCGGCGTATTGGCGAAGATTTCCTGCGCATTTTGCGTTTTTTCCGTATCCATGCGGCTTACGGCGAAGGCGAGCCCGATCAGGCTGCGCGCGATGCCTGTATCGCAGCGCGCGATGGTCTCGATCTGCTGTCGGCCGAGCGGCTGCGAATGGAGATGCTGAAGCTTGTGGTGGCGCGCGGCGCAGCCGATGCCCTCGTTGCGATGGACGATGCCGGGCTGCTCGGGCGCATCACGGCAGGCGTCAGCTACCATGGGCCATTTGCCGGCATGGTCGAGGCCGAGCGGATGCTGGGTTTTGCAGCCGATCCGATCCGCCGGCTAGGCGCGCTCACCGTTGCAACGCCGGAAGACGCCAAGCGGCTCTCGACGCGGCTGCGACTCTCCAATGCGGAGACGAAGCGCCTCGATTCGATGGGGCACCGCTGGTGGCGGATGCGCGGCATGGACGAGGAGGTGGCGCGCCGCCGTGTCTATCGCCTCGGCGCGGATCGCTACACCGAGCGAGTGATGCTGGCCTGGGCGCGTTCGGGTCAGGATTTTTCTGCTCCGCGCTGGCGCGATCTTGCAACGTTGACGCGGCGCTGGAGTGCGCCGGTGTTTCCACTCAAGGCGGCGGACTTTATTGCGCGCGGATTGAAAGAGGGACCTGCGCTCGGCCATGTGCTGACGCTTGCCGAGGATGCGTGGCTTGCCGCGAACTTCCCGCTCGATGCCGCAAGCCTTGCTACCATTGCCGACCAGACGCTTCAGCGCTTCCGGCACGATCACAGGCTTTGAGCGAGTCTCAGCGGGTTAAACAAACCTGCGAATAAAAAGCCCGCCTCCGATAATCGAGGGCGGGCTTGAGTTTATCGATATAGCTTCCGGTGCAGGCCGATGCGGCCTGCAACCCGTGCTTAGTTGAAGTGGTAGTTGATACCGAACTTCACCGAATGATTGCTCAAGCCGATGCGGCCGGTGTCGCCATCCGGCGCCGGGCCGTAGGTGGCTTTGCCGTAGTCGGCGTAGAGATACTCCACCTTGGTCGACCAGTTTCGGGCCATCATGTATTCGAGGCCGGCACCGATCGTGTAGCCGGAATGCGTCGCGCTGGAGCTGAACGAATCCGCGCCGTCGACAACGGAGAGCTTCGTCCGGGCCCAAGCGTAACCGCCCTTGGCGTAGATCAACAGCATATCGTTGACCGCGTAGCCAATGCGGCCGGTGACGCTGCCGAACATGTTGAGCTTGTAGGATGCGCCGCTGCCATCCGTCGGATCGACAAACGACAGATCAATTCCGCTACCCGCGATCTCGGCTTCGAGGCCGAACACGAACGGGCTGCCGAACCCCTGCCAGTTGTAGCCGATGGTGCCGCCGCCGAAGCCGCCCTTCATCTTGGGGAATGCAGCGGTGTCATCGATCCCGTCGTCATCGAAATCGGTGTTGTCGGCACGAGCCTTGCCGCCCCAGCCATAGCCGCCGAAGCCGCCGATATAAAAACCTGTCCAGTTGTAGAGCGCGACCGCCGTGGCAGGAGCCTTCGTGTACGGCCGTGCGGCGAGATCCGCCGCGTAGGACGATGTCCCCAATGCGATCACGGCCACTGAGGCCAAAAGCAGTCTGGTCATATCGAGTCCCCCCTTTCGACAGAGTGTCTGTCAATCGATCTCAGCCCTGAGTTTATTGTTGAAACCATATGTCGGCCGTAACGGCAACCCGCGGCAGTTTTGCCTCTGCAGCAGTGCGTATTTGATTCAATCGCGATGGAATTACGCGCGGTGAAGCGCAGCGATATCGTTGCGATGATTCGCACGGGCTCGATCAACTTTGAGGCGAGAAGACTTTGCGGGAGCAACCTGCAACGCTTGCGGTGGCGCGGATATTCAGCCGTTGCTACTCGCTAAAATAAAAAAGCCCCGGAGCGCGCTCCGGGGCTTTTTCAATTCCGGTGAACCGGATCAGTACTTCGCGACGACCGGGCTGCCCCAGTTGAAGCGGTAGACCAGAGAGGTCTGCACCGTCTGGACGTAAGGCTTGAAGGCGATGCCCGTGCCAGTGGCTGCACCGGTCGTTGGGTCGAAAATCTCGCTGGTCTTGCGGTTGTATTCGGCGACGCGGTACTCGGTCTTCATGAACCAGCCCGGCGCATTGATGCCGAAGAAGTTCAGGTCGTTCTCGACGCCGCCGCCGATGAACCAGCCGTCACGATGGCTCTTGCTGGTGCTGCCGACCACTGCGCCAGCCGGATTAGTCAGAGTGACGCCTTTGAAGTCGGCGTGGCTGTAGCCGCCGTTGACGTAGGACAGTGCGTTCGGTGCGATCAGGTAACCGACGCGAACACCCGCGGCGTAGTTGGTGTCGTTCTTCAGACGGCCGGTCACGCCCGCAGCATCCGACAGTGAGCCGCGGATGTCGCCGAACTGTGCGTCGCCGAACACGCCGACCACCCAGGTCGGGTTGATCTGCCAGTCGTAACCGCCGGCGATCGTGCCGAAGTAGCCACGGCCGCCGTTGCGGGTGTCGATGCCGGTGATGGCGCCCGTCGTGGTATCGACGCTGCGCTGATCGGCGGAGAACATTCCGTAGCCGCCGCCGCCCGCGAGGTAGAAGCCGGTCCAGTTATAGGCAGGGGAGCGGGCCGCCTTGGTGTAGAACGGCGTGCCGGCTTGGGCGCCGGGGCGCACCTGCGAATTGAAGCGGTAGACGAGCGAGGTCGAAACCGTCTGCACGTAGGGCTTGAAGGCGATGCCGTCACCAGCAGGAGCAACGGTGCCAGGCGCGTAGAGGCTGTTGCGGCGGTTATATTCAGCAACGCGGTATTCGGTCTTCATGAACCAGCCCGGCGCGTTGATGCCGAAGAAGTTCAGGTCGTTCTCGACGCCGCCGCCGATGAACCAGCCGTCGCGATGCGACTTGCCGATGCTCGAACCGTCGTCAAAGGTCGTGCCCTTGAACGAAGCGTAGCTGTAACCGACGTTGACATAGGACAGCACGTTCGGCGCAACGAGATAGCCGAGGCGGGCACCTGCGGCATAAGCAGCGTCGTTCTTGAGGCGCGCCGTGATGCCGTTGTTGAGATCCATCAGGCTGCCGCGGATGTCGCCCCACTGCGCATCGCCGAACACGCCGACCACCCAGGACGGAGTGATCTGGTAGTCGTAGCCGATGCCAACGGTGCCGAAGTAACCACGCCCGCCCATGCGGGTGTCGACCACGGAGGCGACGCCGCTGGTGGTTGCATGCTGGTCGGCTTCCATGATGCCGTAGCCGAAACCGCCGGAGACGTAGAAGCCAGTCCAGTTGGACACCGGCGCAACGACCGGCGCCTTGGTGTAGCGGGCCGAAAGGTCAGCCGCGTTGGCGGCGCTGCCCAGAGCAATCAGGGCGACGGAGCCCAGCAGAATCTTTTTCATGAAAATCCCCAAACCCGATGACGTCGTGAATTCTGCCAAAAGCTATCGGATTTTCGGGAAGCGCGATGTAGCTCTGCGGCCACAGTGGACGATAAAGCCAAGCGGAACCGTGGTTTACGGCCACTTAACTTCCGGCGGCATCGACGACAGAATCGATTCGACATTGCCTCCGGTCTTCAGTCCGAAGATGGTCCCGCGGTCGTAGAGCAGGTTGAATTCGACATAGCGTCCGCGCCGGATCAACTGCTCCTCGCGGTCGGCCGCCTGCCAGGGCGCCTCGAAATTCCGCCGGACCAGTTCGGGGTAGATCGCCGTGAAGGCGCGGCCGACGTCCTGGGTGAAGGCGAAGTCGGCGTCCCAGTCGCCCGATTCCAGCCAATCGTAGAAGATTCCGCCGATGCCGCGCGGCTCCTTGCGGTGGGCGAGGAAGAAGTAGTCGTCGCACCATTTCTTGAACTTGTCGTAGGGCGCAACCGCCGCATGGGCGTGGCAGGTTTTGCGGAAGGCCTCGTGAAACGCAATTGTATCAGGGTCTTCCTGCGTGCGCCGCCGCTCTAGCACCGGGGTGAGATCGGCGCCGCCGCCGAACCAGCGCTTGGTGGTGACGACGAAGCGGGTGTTCATGTGCACCGCGGGCACGTTCGGGTTGCGCGGGTGGGCGATCAGTGAGATGCCGGAGGCCCAGAAGCGGGGATCGTCGGCCGCGCCCGGAATCTGTGCCCGGAATTCGGGAGCGAATTCGCCGAACACGGTGGAGCAATGGACGCCGACCTTCTCGAACAGCCGGCCCCGCATCATCGACATCATGCCGCCGCCGCCCGGCGCGCCGGTATGGTCGGTGCGCTCCCACGCCTTGCGCTCGAAACGCCCAGCCCGATCGCCATAGAGGGAGGCGGGCGCTTCATCCTCCAGCCGCTCGTAGGAGACGCAGATATCGTCGCGCAGCTTCTCGAACCATGCGCGGGCGGTGGTCTTGCGGCTTTCGAGGAGAGGAGCGTCCATTTTTAATCCGTCAGCTTGAAGGGCCGAAATAGGTGCAGCTCTCACCGCAGCTATCGCGATGAACGCTGACACGCGTCACATGGCCGGCGCCTTGAACCTGCTCCCAGATGTAGCGTGACAGGTTCTCCAGCGTTGGTACGCCGAGCGCCTCGATCTTGTTGAGGAATTTATGGTCGAGCGCGCTGCGAATGGCCGCTATCTTCTGCTCGAGCAGGCCAAGGTCCATCACCATGCCGGTGGCAGGGTCGGGTGTGCCGCGGACCGTCACTTCGGCACGAAATGAATGGCCATGGATTTCCTCGCTCGACTCGCCGAGCGTCGTGCCCTTCAGCGAATGGGCGGCCTCAAAGCGGAAGGATTTGGTCAATTCCCACATTACGAAAGATCACTCCAGCGACTGTCTTACCTGATCCCGATGGTTTTGTGGGTCTGCACGCTCAACCGCCATTGCGGGTGGCGCAGACAATAGTCAATCGCGCGTTCGGTGTTTTGCGCCAAATCAGGCCCATCCATCGGTTGCAGCGAGAAATGTGCGAAGGCAAGCGCAGCATAGTCCTCCGGCGTGTTCTCCGCCTGCGGATAAACGAGCTTCAGTTCGTGGCCCTGCCGGATCGCAAGCTCGGTGTCAGCCTTGGGGCTCACACAGATCCAGTCGAGACCGGGCGGGGCGGGGAGTGTCCCGTTGGTCTCAACCGCAATCATGAAATGGCGTGCATGAAGTGCTTCGATCAATTCCACGTCGATCTGCAGCAGCGGCTCGCCGCCGGTCAGCACCACGAAACGGTGTGTCGTCCATTCGCCCCAGGTTGCAGCGATCTGATCGGCAAGCGCATCGGCTGTGGCGTAGCGGCCGCCCAGCGTGCCGTCGGTGCCGACGAAGTCGGTGTCGCAGAATCGGCAAGTGGCGTCGGCGCGATCCTGTTCGCGGCCGGTCCAGAGATTGCAGCCTGCAAAACGGCAGAACACGGCCGTGCGCCCCGCATGAGCGCCTTCACCTTGCAAGGTCAGGAAGATTTCCTTCACCGCGTAGCTCACGGCGCGTTGTCTCCATTTGTGACACCATGACGCGTCTGACGTAGCGCCTCACCGAGCGCCATCGCCGCGCTGACGGCGATGTTGAGGGAGCGCATACCCTCCGCGATCGGGATCAACAACCGCTGATCGGCGCTTTCGGCGACCTCGTCGGGCACGCCCGCGCTCTCCCGGCCGAACAGAAGAATATCAGTATCTTCATAGCGATGCGCGAGATAGGAGGTCGCTGCCTTGGTCGTAAACAATACGAGCCGCCCGCCGTCGGCCTCGCGCCAGACCCGGAAGGCATTCCAGGACACATGACGCGATATGGAGACCCGGTCGAGATAATCCATCCCCGCGCGGCGGAAATGGCGGTCGCTCACAGGGAAGCCCGCGGGCTCGATAATATGTGCCTCGACCTCAAGACATGCGCACAGGCGCAGAATCGTCCCGGTATTTTGGGGGATATCCGGCTGATAGAGGGCGATCCGCATGGGCGATAAGGCGATTGAAAAATGGGGGCAAAAACCGTTGCCATGCGCAGAATTTGCGCATCGCGCGAGCGGGAGCCGATACCGGGCTTGCGCTCAATCGGCAAGGGTGCCAATAGATCGATTCTAGATCACCTGTTCTGCCCTCAGCGCGGGACAATTGGTCTTTGCCACCGCGAGGCCCGCGGGCACCGGCTGACGTTTCCCGCGCGTTTGCCCGCGCATTGATGGGAGGCCGTCGGGCGGTTGCAGTTCGGAAAGGGTTTGCAAACGTGACTGCTTCTTCTTCGGCACATCCGGCGACGCGCCGTGATTTTCTTTATGTCGCAACCGGTGCGGTTGCTGCCGTAGGCAGCGCGGCCGCTGTCTGGCCGCTGATCTCCCAGATGAATCCCGACGCCGCGACGATTGCGGCCGGTGCACCGATCGAGGTCGATCTGTCGCCGATCGCGGAGGGACAGGACATCAAGGTGTTCTGGCGCGGCAAGCCGATCTACATCATGAACCGGACCAAGAAGCAGGTCGAGGAGGCGCGCGCCGTTAACGTGGCGACCCTGCCTGATCCGCAGACCGACCAGTCCCGCGTCAAGGAAGGCCACGACCAGTGGCTCGTCGTGATCGGCATCTGCACCCACCTCGGCTGCATTCCGATTGCCCACGAAGGTTCTTACGACGGCTTCTTCTGCCCCTGCCATGGCTCGGTCTACGACACGTCAGGCCGCATCCGCCAAGGGCCCGCGCCGCTCAACCTCCCCGTACCTCCGTACGCTTTCGTCTCCGACACCAAGATTAAAATCGGCTGACGTCAGTCGCCGTCTACTTTCCAGGATCGCAACTCATGAGCGGACCCTCTACCTATAACCCGCAAAATCCAGCCTTGAAGTGGATCGAGCAACGTCTGCCGATTGGCGGACTAGTCCATTCCTCCTTCGTCGCCTATCCGACACCGCGTAACCTCAACTACTGGTGGACCTTCGGCGCTATCCTTTCGATGATGCTCGCGGTGCAGATCATCACCGGCGTCATCCTCGCGATGCACTACACGCCGCACGTCGACTTCGCCTTCAAGTCGGTCGAACTGATCGTGCGTGACGTGAACTACGGCTGGCTGCTGCGCTACATTCATGCGAACGGCGCTTCGATGTTCTTCATCGCCGTCTACATCCATATGTTCCGTGGTCTCTATTACGGGTCCTACAAGGCGCCGCGCGAGGTGCTCTGGATTCTCGGCGTTATCATCTACCTGTTGATGATGGCGACGGGCTTCATGGGCTACGTGCTGCCGTGGGGCCAGATGAGCTTCTGGGGCGCGACCGTCATCACCAACCTGTTCTCGGCGATCCCGTATGTCGGCGACAGCATCGTGACGCTGCTGTGGGGCGGCTACGCGGTCGGCAACCCGACGCTGAACCGCTTCTTCTCGCTGCACTACCTGCTGCCGTTCGTGATCGCAGGCGTTGTCGTGCTGCACGTCTGGGCGCTGCATGTCGCTGGCCAGAACAACCCGGCCGGCGTCGAGCCGAAGACCGAGAAGGACACCGTGCCGTTCACGCCGTACGCGACCGTCAAGGACGGGTTCGGCATGGTCTGCTTCCTGATCTTCTTCGCCTGGTTCATCTTCTATGTGCCGAACTATCTCGGCGAGGCGGACAACTACATCCCGGCGAACCCCGCCGTGACGCCCGCGCACATCGTGCCGGAATGGTACTACTTGCCGTTCTACGCGATCCTGCGTTCGATCCCGAGCAAGCTCGGCGGCGTCATTGCGATGTTCGCGGCGATCATCGTGCTCGCGTTCCTGCCCTGGCTCGATAGTTGCAAGGTGCGTTCGTCGAAGTATCGTCCGCTGGCGAAGCAGTTCTTCTGGATCTTCGTCGCGGTCTGCATCGGCCTCGGTTATCTCGGCGCCCAGCCGCCGGAAGGCATCTACGTCATCGCGGGCCGCATCCTGACGGTTGCGTACTTCGCTTACTTCCTGATCGTTCTGCCGATCCTGTCGCGGATTGAGACCACACGGCCTCTGCCGAATTCGATCGCAGACGATGTGCTCGCCAAGTCCGGCAAGCAGCCGATGGTGTCGGCGGCGCTGGCCCTTGCACTGGCAGGCTCGCTGACGCTCGGCGGCCTCGACACTGCCAAGGCGGCTGATGGTCACGGCGCTGTGCCGGCGGCGATGAGTTGGTCGTTCGCGGGACCGTTCGGCAAGTTCGACCAGGGGCAGCTTCAGCGCGGTCTCAAGGTCTACAAGGAAGTCTGCGCGAGCTGCCATTCGCTCGACTACGTTGCCTTCCGCAATCTCGCCGATCCGGGCGGACCGGGCTACAGCCCGGCGCAGGCAGCAGCGTTTGCGTCGGAATACAAGGTCCAGGACGGTCCGAACGATGCCGGCGATATGTTCGAGCGTGCGGGCCGCCCGGCGGACTACTTCCCGGCGCCGTTCCCGAACGAAAACGCAGCTCGTGCCGCCAACGGTGGTGCGGCTCCGCCGGACCTGTCGCTGATGGCGAAGGCGCGCTCCTATGAGCGGCCGTTCCCGCGCTTCATCTTCGACCTGTTCACCCAGTTCCAGGAGCGTGGTCCGAACTACATCCACGCGCTCCTGACCGGGTATGCGGAAAAGCCTGCGAACTTCCAGTTGCCGGAAGGCTCGTTCTACAACACCTACTTCCCCGGCCACGCCATCAAGATGCCGCCACCGCTCTCCGATGGTCAGGTGACCTATGACGACGGCGCGCCCGCGACGGCCGAGCAGTATTCCAAGGACGTCGCCGCCTTCCTGATGTGGACCGCGGAGCCTCACCTCGAAGCCCGCAAGCGGCTCGGCATGCAGGTGATGCTGTTCCTGGTCGTGCTGGCGGGCCTTCTGTACTTCACCAAGCGCAAGATCTGGGCTGACGCTCACTGACACTTGGATCGGACGCTTGGGTCGTTGCGATTTCGCAATGACGGCAGAAATGAAAAGGGCTCCTTCGGGAGCCCTTTTTCGTGAGGTGGCGTTGAACCCAGCGCGGCTTTGCCTCGTTGCACTCCGGGGCGCGAGGCGGCATTGTCAGCCTCGTTCCATTGCTATTTCCCGAGGTTTCTCATGGGCACTACGATCAGCTTCTCGCGTCCCGACGGCAAGGAAGCCACGGGCTATCTCGCCAACGCTGCGCGCGGCAATGCGCCGGGCGTCGTCGTCATTCAGGAATGGTGGGGACTGTCCGAGCAGATCAAGGGACTGGTCGATCGCTTCGCGGTGGCCGGGTTCGATGCGCTGGCGCCCGATCTCTTCAACGGCGTGGTCGTGCCGTATCACGACGCCGCGGCCGCGGCGAAAGAGATGAACTCACTGAATTTCATGGACGCGACCGAGCAGACGGTGCGCGGCGCTGTACAGTATCTCAAGCGCAACGGCGCCAAGGTTGGCCTCACCGGTTTTTGCATGGGCGGCGCAGTGACCATCATCGGCGCGGCGAAGATTCCGGAATTGACCGCAGCCGTCTCGTTCTACGGCGTGCCGCCGGCCGAGGCAGTGAAGCCTGCCGATGTGAAGGTGCCGCTGCAGGGGCACTTCGCCAACAAGGACGATTACTTCTCGCCCGAGATGGTCAATGCCTTCGAGAGCGGGCTGAAGAAGGCGCGCAAGTCGTGCGAATTCTTCCGCTACGACGCCGACCATGCCTTCGTGAACGAACAGCGCGCTTCGGTCCATGATCGGCAAGCGGCGGAGCTCGCCTGGGGCCGGGCGATCGATTTCTTCAAGAAGCATTTGGGGTAGGGGCAGGGCTTGGTCCTGCCTTCGTGAGAGCAGGCGAGGGGCGTTCGGCCGGTATGCGGCCCTTGACATCTGCCCTGCCGGGTGATGATTTGCCGCCCATGACCGCAGCGATCCGCACCCTCTGTTCTTGGTGGCGCACCTTGTAAAAGGTGGCCGGTGCGATTGCGCATGAATTTTCGTCATGACTTGTCGTCGAGGCCGCCACGCAGGGCGGCTTTTTTATTGGTCTTGCATGGCGTCCTCATCAAACCCCTGAAAAGGCGCACGAACGATCCGTCAAACTGCTCACGTTTCCGCGGATCATGCGCTAAGAGGAACCCATGAACAGGACCGTTTTTTCGCTTCCCCCCACGGTGGCTTACACCACGGCCCGCGGCCTCGAGGTGACGCGGCAGGTGACGCCGTTCTCCGGCGGGCAGAAGCTCGATGCGCTGATCGATCTTCTCGATCGGCGGCGCGGCGTTGTGCTGTCGTCCGGCACCACGGTGCCGGGACGCTATGAGAGTTTCGATCTCGGCTTCGCCAACCCGCCGCTGCGGGTGGAGTCGCACGGGGAGAATTTCACCATCGCGGCGCTGAACGCGCGCGGCAAGGTGCTGGTTGCCTTCCTCGCGGCGACGCTCGAGCATCCGGCGATCGAAATCACCGCGATGACCATCGAGCGTATCGAAGGCCATATCGTGCGTGGTGCCGCGCCGGTCGATGAAGAGCAGCGCACCCGCCGCGCATCGATCATGACGCTGGTGCGTGAAATCATTGCGTCGATGAGCCATGCGGGCGATCCGCTGCTTGGCCTGTTCGGCGCATTCGCCTACGACCTTGTGTTTCAGATCGAGGATCTGAAGCAGAAACGTGAACGCGAAGCCGATCAGCGCGACATCGTCCTCTACATTCCCGACGAATTGCTGGCTTACGACCGCGCGACCGGGCGCGGCGTCGTGATCGAATACGAGTTCAGCTACAAGGGTGCGACGACGCGCGGGCAGGGACGCGATACGCCGGACAGTATTTATGCCAAGACGAAGCGCGAAGGCTTTGCCGATCACGCGCCCGGCGATTATCAGGCGACGGTTCAGCGCGCCCGGCAGGCATTTGCGCGCGGCGATCTGTTTGAGACGGTGCCGGGGCAATTGTTCGCGGAGCCATGCGAGCGCACGCCGGCCGAAGTGTTCAAGCGGCTCTGCACGATCAACCCGTCACCCTACGGCGCGCTGCTGAACCTTGGAGAAGGCGAGTTTCTGGTTTCCGCCTCGCCGGAAATGTTCGTGCGCTCCGACGGCAAGCGCGTCGAGACCTGTCCGATCTCGGGCACGATCGCGCGCGGTGCTGATGCCATTGGCGACGCGCGTCAGATTCAGGAGCTGCTGAACTCACAGAAGGATGAGTTCGAACTCAACATGTGCACCGACGTCGATCGCAACGACAAGGCGCGCGTCTGCGTGCCGGGTTCGATCAAGGTGCTGGCGCGGCGGCAGATCGAGACCTACTCGAAGCTGTTTCACACTGTCGATCATGTCGAGGGCATGCTGCGGCCGGGGTTCGATGCCATCGACGGTTTTCTCACCCATTGCTGGGCTGTGACGGTGACCGGCGCGCCGAAACTGTGGGCGATGCAATTCGTCGAGGATAACGAGCGTTCGTCGCGCCGCTGGTACGCAGGCGCGCTCGGTTTCCTTGGCTTCGACGGTGGCATCAACACCGGTCTCACCATCCGCACCATCCGCATGAAGGACGGCCTCGCCGAGGTGCGAGTCGGCGCGACGTTGCTGTTCGATTCCGATCCGGTCGCGGAAGAACTGGAGTGCCAGACCAAAGCGGCGGCGCTGTTTCAGGCGCTACGCGGCGATCCGCCGAAGGCGCTCTCGGCCTTCGCGCCGGATGCGACCGGTTCGGGCAAGCGCGTGCTGCTTGTCGATTGCGATGACTCGTTCGTGCACATGCTGGCGGATTATTTCCGTCAGGTCGGCGCGAATGTCAGCGTGACGCGGCACGTGCACGCCATGGAGCGGCTCAAGAACGAGACGTTCGATCTTCTCGTGCTGTCGCCCGGCCCCGGGCGGCCGGAGGATTTCGGCGTGTCGCGATTCATTACCGAGGCACTCAGCAAGAAGATGCCGGTGTTCGGCGTCTGTCTCGGCCTGCAGGCGATCGGCGAGCATTTCGGAGGCACCCTTGGCCAATTGGCGCAGCCAGCGCACGGTCGGCCGTCACGCGTGCAGAACCGCGGCGGCACCTTGATGCGCAATCTGCCGAACGAGATCACCATCGGCCGCTATCATTCGCTGTTCGTTGCACCCGACAAAATGCCGGATGTTCTCGTCGTTACCGCCACGACGGAAGACGGCGTGCCGATGGC
>Ga0182740_1001602_pt1 | contig 15016 bp, 16 predicted proteins | sample eDN5th37CKraftBY_FD_128872 | JGI IMG/M metagenome (GOLD analysis project Ga0182740, IMG submission 128872) | Enriched backyard soil microbial communities from Emeryville, California, USA - eDNA 5th pass 37_C Kraft BY (version 2) (version 2) | ecosystem: Environmental > Terrestrial > Soil >...
CACCGGCGAGCGCATGCAGGTCGGTGGCGCTCAGGATCGTCTTCGCTATTTCCATGCCATGCGGCGCTTCAGCGGCTTGCCAGAAGAACCGGTCCCAGAATGCGCGACGCGGATGCTCGATCTTTTGCGTGTCGTTCATGCGTTGCGCTGGGTCCGGCCAATTGCCTATGAAGCGAGAAGGCGCGACAGTTTCTCCCGCAACTCCGCCTTGACCGGCTCAGCCGCGCGCAGGATCGCACTTGCCCGGAGAAAATCGAGCGCACGAAAGACGCCGACATTCGGCCTCAACACGATGTCGGGAGCGCCGTGCTTCACCTTCTCGTCGATGATGGTCTGCGCCATCACAAGGATCGTTGCGAGATAGCATTCGATCGAGTCCGGCATCGCGGTGCAGTCGTCGGCCGGCGGACCTGCGACGTCGACTGCAATCACGATATCGGCAAGAGCGCGCACGCGGTCGAAGGGGATTGGATTGGTCGCGCCGCCATCCACCATCACGCGGCCCTCGAACATTACCGGACGGCTGAGCCCCGGAATGGCCATGGAGGCGGCGACCGCAGCACGCAGCGGACCCGACGAGATCGCGGCCTCGCGCCGGCCGTAGAGATCGGACGCGATGATCGTCAGCGGAATCCGCAGTGCACTGAAATCGTCCGGCACGCGGTCGGGCAGGAATTGTGCGCAGAATTTCTCCGCGTCGATCAGCGTGGCGCTCCGGAAACCGGACGCGATCAGGGAGCCGATGCTGCCGCCGGCACGCGCGGCGAGGAGCTTGCCGAACAGCCCGGCGCGGTCCCGTGCGAGCGCCGTCACGTGCGTGCGGATCTCCTTGCCGCTCATGCCGGCGGCATAGGGCGCACCGAGCAACGCGCCGATCGAGGTGCCCGCGATGGCGACGGGACGAACGCCCATTTCGTCGAGCGTCTCAAGCACGGCAATATGGGCAAGCCCACGTGCGCCGCCACCGCCAAGCGCAAGTGCGACCGTTTTCATGTTGCGCCGGCTTCCTGCGCGAAGCGCCATGCGGTTGCGGCGAGGGGGCGTATCATCGCGGCCTTGGCCGGTGCGTGATCGCTGGTCGCGGTGCCGTCGCGCACGCGTCCGATGATGCCCTGCAAAATCGCAGCGATCCGGAAGAAATTGTACGCAAGATAGGCCGGCAGATGCGGACGTGGGTCGAGGCCTGTGCGCATAACGTAAAGGCCGACATAGTCGGACATCGACGGCAGGCCGAGCGCCTTGAGATCGAGTCCGACCAGCGAGCCGGTGCCAGCGCGGCTCTCCGAATGCGGCATGTGCCACTGCATCAGATGATAGGAAAAGTCGGCAAGCGGATCGCCGAGCGTGGACAATTCCCAGTCCAGCACCGCAATAATCGTTGGCGCGTCGTGTGCGACGATCGTGTTGTCGAGCCTGTAGTCGCCGTGCACGACGCGCACGGCCTGTTGCGGCGGCACGTTATGCGGCAGCCACGCGATCAGCCGGTCCATGTCCTCGATGCGTTCGGTTTCCGACGCACGATATTGCTTCGACCAGCGATCGACCTGCCGCGCAACATAGCCTTCGCCGCGGCCGAAATCGGCGAGCCCTATTGCCGCCGGGTCGAACGCGTGGAGGCGCGCCAGCGTCGCATTCATCGACTCGTAGACAGCCGCTCGTTCTGAAGGGTTGGAGCCTGGCATGTCGGGATTCCAGAACAGTCGGCCGTCGGCGAAGCCCATCACATAGAACGCCGTGCCGGCGATGCTGTCGTCGTCGCAATACAGAAATGGCTCCGGGACAGGGAAGCCTTGCCGCCAGAGCGCGGAGATGATGCGAAACTCGCGGTCAACGGCGTGAGCGGAGGGCAACAGCTTGCCCGGTGGCTTGCGCCGCAGCACATAGCGCCGCGTCGGTGTTTCCAGTAGATAGGTCGGGTTCGACTGCCCGCCGCGGAATTGCCGGATCGTCAGCGGTCCGGCAAACCCTTCAATCCTGCCCTTCAGATAGGTGGAGAGCCTGTCCGCTTCGACCGCGAGCGCAGGGGAAACCTCTTTCGTTCCGGAAAAGGCTGCCTGGCGGTCGATGGCAGTCATTGGCCGTCAGGGGCGAAAGAATTCGAGCAGCGCGCGCGCTGTCGCATCGGGATTTTCCTCTGCGAGGAAATGCCCTGAATCGATCGGCTTGCCGGAGACTTCCTTCGCCCAGTCTTTCCAGATTGTCAGCGGCGAATTTTGGCTCGGGATTCCGGCCGCGCCCCACAGTGCAAGCAGCGGCGCGGAGATCTTGTTGCGCGCGGCATGATCGACTTCGTCGTGCCCGAGATCGGTCGTCGCACCCGCGCGATAGTCTTCGCAGGTTGCATGAATGCGCGACGGGTCGGAGAAGAATGCGTGGTAATGCGCAAGCGCGCGCGGATCGAATGCGGACAGATCCTTGGCCTTGGTCCAGCTCGCCATCTTGTAATCGAGATATTCGATCGGGGCTTTCTGGAGCAGCATTTCCGGCATCGGATATTTCTGCGCGAGAAACTCCCAGTGCCAGACCTTCATGGCAAGCGTGTGGTCCATGCGGTGCCACATCTCGAAGGTCGGGATGATGTCGAGCACCGCGAGCTTGATCAGGCGACCGGGGTTGTCGAGCGCGAGCCGGTAGGAAACGCGGCCGCCGCGGTCATGGCCCGCAAGATAGAAGCGTGCATGGCCGATCTTTTCCATCAGCTCGACCATGACTTTCGCCATGGACCGCTTGTCATAGGGCGTATGCCCCTTCCCCGATCGAGGCGCGACCGACCAGCCATAGCCGGGTAGATCGGGCAGGATCAGCTTGAATTTGGCGGCGAGAGCGGGCGCCACCTTGTGCCACATCACGTTGCTTTGCGCGTAGCCATGCAGCAGCAGAAGCGGCGGACCGTCTCCACCAGACCGCGCGAATATGCGCCCGACGGACGTGTCGATCCAGTGCGATTCAAAACCTGGGTAAAGGTCTGCGAGTTCGGTCATGCGGACGCCGTTTTACTTTGAACAGGTCCCGGATGCCAGTCTCAGGCGCCTCGCTCGACGGCACGCTTGCCGATGTCTCGCCGGCAAAAGCCGTCGGGCCAGTTGATCCTGTCCACCGCGGCATAGGCCTGCCGCTGGGCCTCGGCGACCGAGCGGCCGATGGCGCAGACATTCAGCACGCGTCCGCCATTGGCGAGGATGTGCGCGCCGTCCGACTTCGTACCGGCGTGGAAAATCTGGGCGCCCTCGACCTTAGCGGCATCCTCGAGACCCTCGATGACGGAGCCCTTCCGATAATCGCCCGGATAGCCCTTCGCCGCCATCACCACGGTCAGCGCGGCGTCGTCGTACCAGCGCAGATCGAATGACTTCAGCACGCCGTCGCGTGCAGCCATCAGCGCGGGCACGATGTCCGACATCAGGCGGAGCATCAGGACCTGCGTTTCCGGATCGCCGAAACGCACGTTGTATTCGATGAGTTTCGGGCCATCCTTCGTGATCATCAGGCCGGCGAACAACACGCCTTTGTAGGGTGCCCCCATCGCGGCCATCGCGCGCAGCGTCGGCTCGATGATTTCGCTCATCGTTCGCCTGGTCATCGCATCGGTCATCACCGGCGCGGGCGAGTAAGCGCCCATGCCGCCGGTGTTCGGGCCCTGATCGTTGTCGAGGGCACGCTTGTGGTCCTGAGCGGAAGCAAGCGCGATCGCGGTCGTGCCGTCGCACAGCGCGAAGAAGGACGCTTCCTCGCCCTGCAAGAATTCCTCGATCACGACCTCGGCGCCTGCAGCACCAAGGCCGCCGTCGAACATCATGTCGATTGCGGCTTCCGCCTGCGCAATTGTCTCGGCGACGACAACGCCTTTGCCTGCGGCGAGGCCATCGGCCTTCACCACGATCGGCGCACCATGCTTGCGGATATAGTCCTTCGCAGGCTCCGGCGCGGTGAAGCGCTCATAGGCCGCTGTCGGGATATTGTTCGCGCGGCAGATGTCCTTGGTGAAGCCCTTCGAGCCTTCGAGCTGTGCCGCCTTCCTTGTCGGTCCGAACGCCTTGATGCCGGCGGCTTCGAGATCGTCCACGATGCCGGCGCAGAGCGGCGCCTCCGGCCCAACCATCACGAGGTCGATCTTGTTTTCCTTGCAGAAGGCGATCACCGCCGCATGGTCGGTCGGATCGAGCGCGACGCACTCAGCTTCCTGCGCGATCCCGGCATTGCCGGGCGCGCAATAGAGTCGGTCGACCAGCGGGCTCGCCGCCATTTTCCAGGCCAGCGCGTGTTCGCGCCCGCCGGAACCGAGCAGAAGGATGTTCATTCGCTGCGAAAAGCCTTATTTCGAGGCCGGTTGTGTAGCATGTAGCGACACCCCCGCAAGCGAATCGCCCGACATGACCGAAGCCGCCCGCCTCAATGTTGTGGAATTGACCGTCTCCGAGGTCTCGCAGGCGCTCAAGCGCACGGTCGAGGACAATTTCAGCTATGTGCGGGTGCGCGGCGAAATTTCCGGCTATCGCGGCCCGCACTCCTCGGGCCACGCCTATTTTGCGATCAAGGACGAGGGCGCGCGACTTGACGCGGTCGTCTGGAAAGGCGTGCTGAACCGCTTGCGATTCAAGCCGGAGGAGGGCCTCGAGGTCGTCGTTACCGGCAAGATCACCACCTATCCCGGTCGTTCGAACTACCAGATCGTGATCGAGTCGCTGGAGCCCGCGGGCGCCGGCGCGCTCATGATGCTCCTCGAGGAGCGCAAGAAGAAGCTTGCGGCGGAAGGCCTGTTCGACGAAGCGCGCAAGCAATTGCTGCCGTTCCTGCCGCGCGTCGTGGGCGTGGTGACGTCGCCGACCGGGGCCGTGATCCGCGACATCCTGCATCGGGTGTCCGATCGCTTTCCGCGTCAGGTTCTGGTCTGGCCGGTGCGCGTTCAAGGCGACGGGGCGGCTGAGGAGATCGCGGCGGCGATCGAGGGCTTCAACGCGCTTCCCGAGGATGGCGACATTCCGCGTCCCGACATCCTCATTGTCGCGCGCGGCGGTGGCTCGCTTGAGGACCTCTGGTGCTTCAACGAGGAGATCGTGGTGCGCGCTGCCGCCGCAAGCATGATCCCTCTGATTTCCGCTGTCGGCCACGAGACCGACATCACGTTGATCGACTTCGCCTCCGACAGGCGCGCGCCGACGCCGACGGCGGCGGCCGAGATGGCCGTCCCGGTGCGTTCCGAATTGCTGATGCGGATCGCAACGCAGGCGCGGCGGGCGCAGGCCTGCTGGCTGCGAGGACAGGAAGCACGCCGTACCGAATTGCGCGCAGCTGCTCGCGCGCTCCCTTCGCTCGACAATCTGCTCGCGGTCCCCCGTCAGCGGCTCGATGCTGCGGCTGACAGGCTGCCCCGTGCGCTCCGCGCGAACGCGCAGGTGCATCACAGGCAATTCGATCGCATCGCCGGGCGCCTGTCGCCGCAGTTGCTGGGCACGCGGCTGGTACGTTGCCGCGAATGGATTGCAACTCTCACTCAGCGCGCGGCGCTGTCGCGCAAGGTCTATTTCGAACGACGCCACATCCGACTGGAGTCGGCGGAGAAGCTTCTGAATGCATTCTCCTATCGCGCGGTCCTGAGCCGCGGTTTTGCGCTCGTTCGTGACGGAAAAGGCTTTCCGCTGCGCGCATCGTCCGAGGTCACGCCGGGGATGCCGCTCGACATCGAGTTCGCGGATGGCCGCGTCAGCGCAACGGCCGACAAGGAGGCGCGCACGAAGAGCAAGACGCGCGGCGGTCCGTCGGGGCAGGGCAGCCTGTTCGGCTAGCGCCTGGTCAGAAAGAGCTTTAGCGCGCGAGCCATTGCGGAATGCGCTTGAGGGCATCTGCGCGTGCGTCGGCGTTGGTGCCGACGGTCACGCGGCCGCCAGGATCCGGCGCAAAGGCCATCCGGGAGCGTTGCCGGAGTGGCGCATTGTCATGATCGAAGGCGTGGTGCGCGCCCTTGTACTTGACGATTACCGCCTGCGCTGAGCGGCCGCGTGCATTCTTGACCATGTCCTCGCAATGTTTCGCCGGCGTCCAGTTGTCGAGGGCTCCGATCAGGATCAAGGTCGGTACACGCGTACTCCACGCGGTGTCGCCTAGCCGTCGGCAACCCGGATAAAAAACCGCCGCCGAGCGGAAGTCCGGCCGATCGTCGCTCGGCTCAAGGCTGGGCCTGATTGCCCATAACGCCGCGATGCCTCCGCTGGCCCAGCCCAGCAGGCTGATGCGATCCTTGCGGATGAAATCCTGCTGCTGCAACCAGTCCCGTGCCGCGCGCGTATCCGCGACACGTTCCCGGTCCGGACGGATGGCTGGTGCCTTGACGCTGCATTGGTTGCCGAGCCCGCGTGACCCATAGCTGTCCGGAAAAAGCACGATGAATCCCGCGGCAGACAGCAACTGACCCCAGTCCTCCACCGGCTTGCGAATCTGTCCGTTGTTCAGGCGCAAACCGTCGCAGCCATGCAGAGCCACGATCGCGGGAAATGGTCCGGCCCCGGCGGGGCGAAAGATCACGGCCTGCAGTGGCTTGTCGTCGGTCGGGATTTCGACCGGTTCCGAGGTTGCTGCCTGCGCCACGCCGCCAAAGCACAACAGGGCTGCGAGAAGAATGTTTTTTCGCATGGCAGGTCTTAGTTGCGCGGGAACCCAACGGCTACCGATATCATGGCCGGAAAGCGGCACGCTGTCCCTTTGACCTTCGTCGCCTTGCCATTATGTTCAAACGCCACGAGTACCACTGCATTCCCGCCCGGGCTGGGTCTCCAGGAGGAATTTTACGTGCTGAACCGCTTCGATCGCCCCCCTCCCATGGCCGGCGAGGCCGAGGTGAAGTTTCTGGATGGCGATTTCCGCATTGTCCGGCCAGGCGCCTTCGTCCGCTGCGCTGTCACCAACGTGCCGATCCCGCTCGAAGAGCTCAAATACTGGAGCGTTGACCTCCAGGAAGCCTACGCTTCGCCGCAGGCTGTCCTGCAGCGCCTTCAGGCGCGCTAGCGCTGCGCTTTCAGGACCTGGTCCAGCAAGCTGTCGAGCGTTGCGGGATCGTCCGGCTGTAGCGTGACCGGCAGGACCCTGGCCGCCTCGGCAAGCTGCCCGCGCGCTCCAGTCTGCCCCTGTAAACGCGCCATATCTTTTTCCGTCGTCACGGGAATGAGCGAGTCTGCTTCGCAGCGTGCGAGGATACGCGTGGCATCATCCTCGCTGTAGGCGTGGTGGTCGGCGAAGGGTTGTGTGACCGTCGGCTCGATGCCGACCGATGACAGCGTGATGAAAAATTTCTCCGGGTCGCCGATGCCTGCGAACGCGAAGGCTTTGCGTCCAGCCATATCGATTGCGGTATCTGGTGCGGGTCGAAGCTGTGCGCGTACGAGCGGCAGCCTGTTGCGGCGCGCCAGCTCCGCCACCTGATTTGTACCATCGCCGCTGCCGACGGCCAGAATGGCGTGGACCTGCGCCACCTGTATCGAGAACGGCGCGCGCAGCGGCCCCGCCGGAAATACACGAGCATTTCCAAGACCACGCCGTGCGTCCACGACCGCGATCGAAAGATCCTTGGCGAGCGACGGATTCTGCAATCCGTCATCCATGACGATGATGGTCGCACCGGCATCCTGCGCGAACCTGGCGCCGGCCGCACGATCGCGCGACACGATGGTCGGTTGAGCGCGCGCGAGGAGCAGGGGCTCATCGCCCACATCGGTTGCGCGGTGCCTTGCCGGATCGACGCGGACCGGGCCTGCGAGCGTGCCACCGTAACCACGTGTCAGAAAAAATGGTCTCTCACCCTTTGCGATCAGCCGCTGGGCGATCGCGATTGCAGTCGGAGTCTTGCCGCTGCCACCCAGCGTGAAATTGCCGACGCAGATCACCGGAATGTTCGCCTTGAATCCCGCGCGGCGCATCCGCGAGCCGGCAATGAACCCGTAGATCAGCGCGATGGGAGACAGGAGTCCTGCGGCGATGCCCGGTTTCTGCCACCAGAAATCCGGCTCACGCATTGGACGCCTGATACACGAGCCGCAATTGCAGAAGATAAGGCTCGAGATCTGCAAAGGTCCGGTCGAGTGCACCGCCGAGACGTTCGACGGTGCGGAACGCGGCGTCGCCGGCCGCCTTGCGGCTCGCCGGGTCTTTCATGAAATCGCCGATGCGCATCGCGAGATGGCCGATATTCTCGACCTCCTCCGCGCCGCGGGCCGCGTCGAGTGCGGCATAGATGTCCTGGAAGTTCCAGACATTCGGACCGTGCAAGATCGGCTTGCCGAGCTTTGCTGCCTCGATCGGATTTTGTCCGCCATGCTCCACGATCGAACCGCCGACGAACACGACCTGCGCCAGGCGATAGAACAGGCCAAGTTCACCCATGGTGTCGGCGACATAGATGTCGGTCCGCACGTCCGGCAGGACACCGCGCGAACGCAGCATCCCGCGCGAGCCTGCCGCCACTGCACGCTGCAGTATCTCGGCGCCACGTTCCGGGTGGCGCGGCGCGATGATCGTCAGCAGGCGCGGGCGCGTTTTGCGCGCGCGTCGATGCGCTTCGATGATCGCGTCTTCTTCGCCGGGATGCGTGGATGCCGCGACCAGAATCTGACGATCGGTGACGGCGCGTTGCATCTCCGCGAGCTTGTCCGCATTGGCGGGCGGCGCTGGAACATCGAGCTTGAGATTGCCCGTCACGTGCACCGCCCGCATGCCGAGCTGGGAAAAGCGTTCGGCGTCGAGCGCGGATTGCGCGAGGCAGAGATCGAAATTCTTCAGCAGCGCCTTGGCCGTGCGTTTTAGCGAACGCCAGCTCTTGAACGATTGCTCCGACATGCGGCCGTTGATCAGAACCAGCGGGATGCGGCGGCGCGCGGCGGAGACGATCAGGTTCGGCCACAAATCCTGCTCGATGAACAACCCGAGGTCCGGCCGCCAGTGATGCAGAAAGCGCGTCACGAAGCGTGGCGTATCGAGCGGGATGAACTGATGCAGCACGTCATCGGGCAGGCGGTCCTTGACGACCTGCGCCGAAGTCACCGTTCCCGACGTCACCAGCACCCGCACGTCCTGCGCGCGCAGCCGCTCGATGAGCGGGAACACCGCGATGAGTTCGCCGACGCTCGCACCATGCAACCAGACCAGCGGACCGTCGGGCCTCTCCAGCGTCGACTCGCCGTGTCGCTCGCCCAGGCGCTCCTCGATTTCCTTGCCCCTCCGCAACCGGCGCTTCAGCCAAAGGTCGGCAAGCGGCGTGGCCACCGACATCGCGCGGCGGTATGCGCGCAATGTCATTGGCAGACGTTCAGCCACGCGCAGCACTTTCGGCTTTCCCGTCGACGATAGCGTAAGCCCGCTCGGTCGCATCGTTCAATGCGGCTTCGAGAGACAGCCGTGCTGCCTCGAGATCTGCATCGGTCGCATCCGCGCCGACCCGAACGGGATCGCCAACGACGCCGGCAATCAGACTGAAAGGAAGATTGAGAGTGGTGCGATCCCAGTTGTCGAAAACCTTGCGGCGGCTCGACGCCAGCGCGACCGGATAGATCGGACGTCCGGAATCGCGTGCAAGACGGATGATGCCGGCGCCCGCGACGCGTGACACTTTAGGGACGTCAGCGGTCAAGGCCACATTGTACCCTTCGGACAAAGCGTCGAGCATCTGGAAATAGGCGCTTACGCCGCCCTTGCGATGAAACCCGGTGCCATGATCGCCCGAGCCGCGAATAGTCTCAACACCCAACCACTCGGCTGCCACAGCATTCATTTCACCGTCGCGATGCCGCGAAATCAGTGTTTTGGCCTTGTACCCTTCCTTCTTGATAAAAGGCGCCATGAAATGCTGGCCGTGCCACATCGCGATGATGACAGGAATATCCGGACCCGCGCGCTCATAAATGTCGCCGGGGACCGACACGGTCCGGCTGGTCAGATGAACGAAGCGAAGATATTCCGCGGCCAGAATGCCGACCGTCTTCTGAACCCAGGGCGCGCGCGCAAGGCGCCGTGACGACAGCATAGCGGTTCCGTCGAGATTCAGCGCTTGGCCTGGTTCGGCATCTCAGGGTCGAGCAGCCGATGCAGATGCACGATGAAATACCGCATCTGCGCATTGTCCACGGTCTGCTGCGCCTTGGCGCGCCAGGCGGCATAGGCCGTCGCATAATTCGGATAGACGCCGACGATGTCGACCTTGCTGAGATCCTTGAACGTGACGTCGTCGAGGCGCTCGAGCTCGCCGCCGAGCACAAGATGAAGAAGCTGCTTCTGTAAAGCCTGATCGGACATATCGGTCATCCTGATAAGTCAGGCGAATTCCCTGCGGCGACTGCGCACAAGGTCCAGCATCGCTGCATGCCTGTCGCGTCCGGCCGCGAGAATCGCGCCGTGAACAGGGTCATGCAAGTTGTAGACCAGCGCTTCTCCCGCCAAATTCGTCATCGCGCCGCCCGCTTCGTGCACCAAAAGGTCTGCGGCCGCAAGGTCCCAATCGTAGGCATTGACGGACGCGAAAGCAGCGTCGATTCGGCCTTCCGCGACGCGCGTCAGTCGCAGGGCCAGCGAGTGGATTTTGGGTTCCTGAATTGTTGCAGGGTCGATCGCGGCTAGCCGCTCCAGCACCTTTTTCGGACCCGCGACGCGTGCACCGGCCAGCAAGGCGCCTTCTGTTGTCGTGATCGGTTTGCCGTTTCGGCTGGCGCCCTTCCCCGCTGCGGCGAGATAAAGGTCATCGTCGACAGGGGCATATACCGCAGCTGCAATCGGTCGGCTCTTCTCGACCACTGCCGCCACGACCGTCCAGTCCGGACGGCCCGCGAGAAACGAACGCGTGCCGTCGATCGGATCGACAATGAACAGCCGCTCCTCCGACAGCCTGGCGCGGTCGTCCTGGCTTTCCTCGGACAGCCATCCGAACCCTTCGCGCGACAGCCGCGCGCGCAGAAACTCGTCCACCGCGATGTCGGCTTCGGATACGGGTGAATCGTGACCTTTGGTCCAGCTTTTGATCGCGCCGCGGAAATATTTCATCGCGATCTGCCCGGCCTCGCGCACCGCGAGACCGAGTTCGTCGGCTAAAGCCGCGTTTCGACGCTGCCGATCATTGACCTGCAACCGTCAGACCCTCCACACGCAAGGTCGGAGCATTTGTAACGAACTTGAACGCGAGATCGTTGGCCGGTGTCAGCGAACGGAACATGTCGAGCAGATGGCCGGCCACCGTCACCTCGCTGACCGGATAAGTCAGTTCGCCATTCTCGATCCAGTAACCGGCAGCGCCGCGGCTGTAATCCCCGGTCACGAGGTTCGTGCCCATGCCGATCAGATCGGTGATGTAGAAGCCGGTGCCGGTCTCGGCGATCAGCTGCTCGGGCGAAAGTTCGCCGGGTTCGAGATACAGATTGCTCGGCGCAGGAGAGGGCGGCGCCGAGACGCCGCGGGCCGCATGGCCTGTGGTCTGCAATCCAAGCTCGCGCGCCGTAGTGCTGTCGAGGAACCACGACTTCAGCACGCCGTCTTCGACGAAGTGCATCTTCTGTACGGTCACCCCTTCGCCGTCGAACGGATGCGAGCGCAATCCGCGTTTGCGCAGCGGATCGTCGACGATCCGGATGCCGGGTGCGAACAGTCGCTCACCGAGCCTGTCCTTCACGAAACTCGCCTTGCGCGCGATCGACACGCCGTTGGATGCACTCGCGAGGTGGCTGATCAGCGTGTTTGAGAGGCGCGCATCGAAAATGACCGGAACGCTTTGCGTCTTCACCTTGCGCGGGTTCATCCGGCGAACCGCGCGCTCGCCGGCATTGCGGCCGATCGTCTCGGGTGCCTGAAGATCGCTGCCATGCAGAGCGGAGGAATGGTCGTAGTCGCGCTCCATGCCGGTGCCTTCGCCGGCAATGGCCATCATGGAAATGCTCTGGCGTGACGCGAGATACGAGCCGTGGAACCCACCGCTCGTGACCAGCACCATGCCGCTGATCCCTGCACCGGCTGACGCTCCGCCGGACTTCGTTACGCCCTTCACGGCGAGCGCTGCCTCTTCGGCAATACGGGCACGGCGCTCAAGCTCGCTCACTTCGGGCATATTCGGGTCGACGAGATCGAGGTCGGGCCGCTCGCGCGCGAGGCGATCGGGATCGGCAAGTCCTGCAAACTTGTCGTCAGGCGCCACCCGCGCCATCGCAACCGCGCGCTCCGCAAGCGCTGCCGGATCGGTGCGTACGATGTCGTTGGTCGATACCACCGCCTGCTTTTGACCGACGAAGACCCGCAGGCCGACATCGTCGCCCTCGGAGCGCTCGGATTCCTCGACGGCGCCGTCGCGAATGTCGACGCCGACAGAGACCGAGCGCACGGCAATAGCATCGGCGGCGTCCGCACCGGCTTTGCGCGCGGCGAGGACCAGATTTTCAGCGAGTTTGCTGAGGGCGGATTGATCGAGAAGGGCTTCCATGAGTGCGCTCGATTTAGGGGGCGCGCGGGTCGGTGACAAGGACAAGGTTAGCGCAGAGCCGTCAATTGCCTGGCCGGAGGCAAGGACTCGTCAATCATGAGAATCGAGGACATGGCCGAAACCCTTGATTAACCGAGCTTTTTAAGCGCTTTCCGACGGGATTGTGGCAAGGTCATCGACATAACGGACGAAAAAGTCCGGGGGAGCAATTGAGGCGTCAAATGGAAGCCGGCGGGGCCTTGCCTGCCGGGTCGGGCCGCACTTTGCGGCTCGACCCCTTCGCTTTGCCAGTTCGATTTCCGGCACGTGATGTCGGGGCGGATGGGCAGATGCGGCAGATCGAACTCGACCGCGATCGCGTCGTACTGCGTCGTGCAGTTCGCGGGATGCGGATGAAAATCCGGCTGGCGGTCGATGCCTTTGTCGGCATCACGCTGGTACCGGCCGAGGACGGCAGTCCCACCGCTTCCATCATTCTCGACCATGCCGATCCGGCCTTGTCGATTCCGTTGCTTGACAATGCGCCGGCCGACGAGGCCGCGCTGACATGGCGCGCCTGGGGCCGCGTTCTCGGGCTGTCGCTCTGGCTGCGGGATGCGACCGGCGATGTTCGCCAGGTTTGCGCCGGCCGCCGTACGCTGCAGGGCGCGAAAGACATCGGCCGCAGGCGTCGGCGCTCGGCGATCAGGAAGCGCCGTCCCTCGATCCTGATGCGGCGCAAGCCGGGCCGGCACATCGGCCTGTCAGCAGTGCATCGCGGCGAACGCGAAATCATCGCGCGCAACTGAGCCGTGATCCGCGACGTCGCATTCCGCTAACGAAAAGCGGCGTCCAGAATCATTCCGGCAAACAGGATCAGGCCTGCGTCGCGGTTCGATTTGAAGAGCCGCAGGCACAGAGCCGGGTCGCCGATGTCGAGCCGCCAAACCTGCCACGCGAGATGCAGCGCGAAGGCAGCGAGACCCACCGCAAAGATCAAACCGCCGGCGGCGAGCCAGCCGGCGATTGCGATCAGCACGACGGCCGCTGAAAAGAACAGCGCCAGTATCGGCTTGGTGCGTTCCGCGAACAGGATTGCCGTCGACTTGATACCGATCAGCGCGTCGTCCTCACGATCCTGATGCGCGTAGATCGTGTCATACGCGATCACCCAAGCGATCGAACCCGCGTAGAGGACGAACGCTGCGGCATCGAGCCGGCCGAAGACGGCGGGCCAACCCATCAGCGCGCCCCAGGAAAACGCCAGCCCCAATCCGATCTGCGGCCAGTGCGTGACGCGCTTCAGGAACGGATAGATCGCCACGGTCGCGAGTGACAGAATTCCAACCAGAATGGTGAAAGCGTTGAACTGCAGCAGGACCAGAAGTCCGATCAGCGCCTGCAGGACAAGAAAGCCGAAGGCCTGACGCGCGGTCACCTGTCCTGCGGGGATCGGCCGCGAACGCGTGCGTTCGACCTTCGCATCGAGGTCGCGATCGACGATGTCATTCCAGGTACAGCCGGCGCCGCGCATCGCGAATGCACCGATGAAGAACAGCAGACAATGCCACGGGTCCGGATAGGGCCGGCCGGCGGCGATCGCGGCAAGGCCAGCCGACCACCAGCACGGTAGAAGCAGCAGCCACGAGCCGATCGGACGATCGAGCCTTGCCAGCCGGAGATAAGGCTTCAGCCACGCCGGTGCTGACGTGTCGACCCAGTTTCCGGTCGAATCGGCTACGCGACCGGTGGTGCCGCTCATCGCGTCAGCGGATTGCCGGTCAGCGTATCGAAGGTGCTGCCGCGACTCTTGGCGGCAGGCGTATCGGTCGAGACCGACGGGATTCTCGACGTCCCGAGCGCATCGCTGAGGCTAGGCGCGCGCTTGGCCGGCGCGGCAGCCGTGTCGCAGACCTTGGTCCGGATCTCGACGATCTTCGCCATGTTCCCTTTGCGGGCTTTCATGGCGTCCGGAGGGACCCCGCACTCCGCGCCGTGATCTTCGAAATACTTGATCACCTTGCCTTCGGCGGTCGCTAGGTTGCGGAAGGCCTGACAGACAACCGGCTGCTGTTTGGTTGCCGCGGCCTTCTGGATCGCCTTGCCCTTTTCCTGGGCGTCCGCAAGCAGCGGCTCGATCTCGGCCATGCAATTGCGTTGCGGGCGGCCGCCGGGCCCGGAGGGACCAAACGAGGCTGCGGGACCGCCGGACGGGGCGGTGGGTGCAGTCCAGCCGGACGAGGGCGCTGCTGGGGCACCCTGTGCGGGCGCCCCCCAACCTGAGGTCGGCGGTCCGGGCTGCGCCGCCTGCGGCGCGCCGGGCGTGGACCAGCCCGACGTCGGCGGCCCGGCCTGGGCCAGTCGCACGCGCGCATCGTCCGGCGCAGCCAGCACGGGATTCGTGACAGCAGCGAGCGTCAAAGCGGCGGACAGGCTTGCAAGCAGCCTCATTTCGTTCTCCCGGCCCCTCGGCCTCCCGGGCGGCCTCGTGATCAAGCCCGCAAAATAGGCGACACGGCGGCAAAACACGATTCAGTCCATAATAGAGAGCTTCCCGGTTATGAGAAAGTTGCAGCTTTCTGTGCTCACGTTGATCTG
>Ga0182740_1001603_pt1 | contig 15012 bp, 16 predicted proteins | sample eDN5th37CKraftBY_FD_128872 | JGI IMG/M metagenome (GOLD analysis project Ga0182740, IMG submission 128872) | Enriched backyard soil microbial communities from Emeryville, California, USA - eDNA 5th pass 37_C Kraft BY (version 2) (version 2) | ecosystem: Environmental > Terrestrial > Soil >...
CCCAAGTCAGCCCGGCCGCCTGCATGGCCGGCGAATAGCGGTAGTCGGCGACCGCCGCGCTGGTGCGTCCCACCACCCCGTTGAGCTGCGGCCCGACGCCGTTGCGCGCCTTCTCGCCCACCTGATGGCAGGCCTTGCACCGCGCAAACACCTTCTCACCGGCCGCGGCGTCGCCAGCATCATGCGCCCAAGCAGCCGAAATACTGAGAGGCCCCACGGCGAGGAGCAGCAGGGCGGCGCCGGCCACACTATGCCCGGTAGCGGGTCCCCGCCTCAAGATGCCGCCGGGACGGCGGGCATTGCTGGAGAGGCTAGCGATGCCGTTGGCATCAACATGCGTAGAGGCGTAGGTCATATGGCACCCTTGAATGTCGTGTTGGCAAGCGGTAGGCTGCGGACGCGCATACCGGTCAAGGCGGCAACGGCATTGACCACGGCGGGCGGCACACCGGGCAGACCAGGTTCTCCCACGCCCCCCATCGGCGCGCCGCTTTCAACGATCTTGACATGCACCTGCGGCATCATCCCGCGGGTCAGCACCTGATAGGTGTCGTAGTTCTTGTCGCGCCTAAGCCCATTCTCGTAGACAACCTGTTCCACGAGCGCTGCCGATAGGCCGAGTGCGGCCGCCGACTCGACCTGGGCCTTGATGATTGCCGGATTGACGACGCTGCCCGGATCGAAGGCGATCCAGAGATTGTGAACGCGGGTCTCGCCATCGACGAGCGAAACCTCCGCGATCGTGGCCGTCTCTGATCCGAAAGGCGAGGCCATCGCAATCCCGCGGGCCCGTTTGCCGCCTTCCGCGTCGTAGGGTCCCGGCCTCCAGCCGCCGGAAAGCGCAGCAACAGTCTCGAGCAGGGTCCTGTGCCGCGGGCTATGCTGCAGGAGTTCCATGCGGAGCTCGAAGGGGTCGCGTCCGCCTGCAAGGGCGATCTCGTCGAGAAATCCCTCGTAGAAGAAGTCGTTCATGGAATGGCCGACGGACCGCCAGAAGGCGATATTCACCGGGTGAACCAGCTTGACGTAGTCCATCCGACGGTTGGAGATTGCGTAGGGTTTTTCGATGATGCCTTCGACCGCGGAACTGTCAACGGGTCCGCCGCCAATGTACCGCCCAATGGGTCCCTCGCCGACGGTCCTAGCCTCGATAGCAGTCACCCGCCCTTCATCGTCGAGCGCCGCCCGAAATCTCGTATGGCTGAGCGGCCGCAGAGCGTCGTTTAGGAATTCCTCCTCACGCGACCAGATAACCTTGACAGGACGTCCCGTCGTCTTGGCGAGAAGTATTGCCTGCGGAAAGGGGTTGGCAGGCCCGTAGAGGAAATGCCGTCCAAAGAAGCCACCCAGGATCGGCGAGTGTATCCGCACCAACTCGGGTGGGATTCCCGCCGTTTTGGCTGAAACCTTCTGGAAGAGTTCGGGCATCTGGTTCGGAAGCCATACGTCGAGCGACCCATCGTCGGAGAATTGCGCCAGCGCGGACGGCGGCTCAAGTTGCGCGTGCGCAAGATAGGGCGCGCTGTAATCGGCCTCGATCACCTTGGCGGCCGATTTGAAGGCGGCCTCGGCATCGCCCTCCTGCTCTGCAACCAGCCCTTTCGCTGTCGACGAACGCAGGGCATCCAGCATCCCGGCTGACGAGAAATCCTTGGCCACCGAGCCGAGGCCCGTAGGTGCCGGGCTTGACCAGGAAACGTTCAGCGCCTCGACTGCCTTGCGGGCACGCCACCATGAATTGGCGGTTACCGCAACCGCGCCCGGCAGGCTGTGGACCGAATGGACGCCCGGCATCGCCATTACATCGGCCTCGTTGGCGAGGCCTATCGGGTCGGTGCCGAAGTAAGGCGCATGCACCACGGCCGCGTACAGCATTCCCGCGACCGCTTGGTCGATCGAGTACTTCGCCATGCCCGTCGACTTGTCGCGTACATCGAGGCGCTTCATCGGCTGCCGGATGTAGCGGAAGTCCTTCGGGTCCCGAAGCGGCACGGTGTCCCGAGGCTTGAGACGCAGTGCGTCTTCGGCAAGTTCACCATAGGTGAGCCGACGGCCGGTTGCGGGATGGATTACCACGCCATTCTCGGTTGCGAGTTCGTCGTCCTGCACCTTGAGCCGACCTGCCGCGGCACGGATCAGCATGTCGCGTGCCGTCGCTCCCAGCTGCCGCATCACCGGATAGGCGGAGCGGGTGGAGAAGCTGCCCCCGGTCATGCGGATGCCATTGACGATGGCATAGTCCGGGCCGGGCGGCGCGCACTCGACCACGAAGCGAGCGGGGTCCACGTCCAGCTCCTCGCCGACGATCTGCGCCATCCCGGTCGCAATGCCCTGACCTCCTTCCACGAAGGGACTGAGCAGTTTGACCGAGTTGTCGGCATGGATCTCGAGGTAGGCCGAGACCTTCGTGCCGGGCTTGGCAGCGATCGCCGCCGGACCCTCTGCCGCGCCTTGAGCCTGCGCACGGAGGCTCCGCGTTGGCAGAACTGCGCCGATGACAAAAGCCCCAACGGTCGTACTGAGGAAAGCACGTCGCGACATATGCGAAGCGCCTTCCGAAGCGGGCAGCGATTTCGTCGCAGCTTTATTAGATGAGATGTAGTCCATGACAGCCTCCTTCAGCCTGCGGCCTGCCGAATGGCGGCGGCAATCATGTTGTAGGTCCCGCAGCGGCAGAGATTCGCCATTGCATCGGCAATGTCTTGGTCGGATGGATTGGGGGTCTGCTTCAGCAGCGCGGTGGCCGCCATAACCTGCCCGGACTGGCAGTAGCCGCATTGGGGCACCTGCATGTCGATCCAGGCATCCACGACACGTCGCCCGACCTCGTCCTCCTCGATCGATTCGATCGTGTGGATCTCGGAGTCGCCGATGCTGTCGACCGGCACTTGGCATGACCGTGTCGCCTGACCATCCATCAAGACGGTGCAGGCACCGCATGCAGCGATGCCGCACCCGTACTTCGTGCCCGTCATGGCGAGCGTGTCGCGCAGCACCCACAGCAGCGGGGTGTCGGGCTCGACATCCACATCTCGTTTGCTGCCATTGATTGTAATCTCGAACATCCTTGTAGCCTCGATCGCTGCCTGAGAACGGAACCTGCCTAACCATGGCCATCGGCAGGCGGTTGACCCGGGAAGGATTGCTGATCGCCTTGACGACCGAAAGTGTGAGCAGGTATTGCGGAGCCCCTACCCAGGTATAGTGGGCAGGCTATGTGTCAGCGAATACGTCAGAGTGGCCGTTTCCGGACTTCTGAATCATCGCCTAATGCACGTTCCTTGCGCTCCGGGGGCGCGACGCGCATCAAGCAACGCTTGATGAAGGCTTGGCTCGGAAGGTAGCGATGTTCTCCGCCAGCCAAGCCGCCACTGTCCTTGGTTCGTGTCCAGTCAGCTCCCTCACTGTGCTGGTCGTTTCCGACAGGACCGAATCGTTGAACAGACGGTCCAGCCCCAGCAAAAGATCGGCCATCATCTCGCTCGCTCCACCGCCAATCAGAACTTCGCGGTGTTTGACCGATGTCCGCTGTTCGTAAGAGACCTCATAGCCAAGGAGCCGTGACAGCTCGTTGGCAACGTCCTGCATGCTGACCGGGCCCGGACCGGTCAGGTGAAAGACGCGCTGGGAACCAAGATGACGCTCATCGGAGAGAACGGCAAAAGCGGCGTCAGCGATGTCGCGGGAGTCGACGAGGCTGACGCGGCCGTGCCCCGCTGCTCCGCCCCAGGAGCCCGTCAAGACAGGCGTGGCTGCTCTTGCGAGAATATCTACGAACGAACTGGCTCGTAGCACCGAGTATCCGATGTCATGGGTCGCGAGATGCGCCTCGATCTTCATGTGCCAGTCGAATGGATGGAGACGTGTTGGCGGCCCCATGGTCGATATCTTTCGATGTGGGATACACCCGCCGAGACAGCGGCGTTGATGAGTGCCATCTCGTTTTGCACCTGTTCGGCGGACGTGCCTTGTGCCAGGAAGAGGCGGTCGGCCCGCTCGAGAGCCTTGGACAGCGTTGCAGGATTGGCGAAATCCACCACTGCACGATCGACCCTCGGCGGCAAGCGGCTGGTGTTCGGATCGCGAGTAAGCGCCACGACGTGTACGGGCTGGTCCATGAGCCTTCTGATCAGAGTGCGACCTATGCGTCCGGTCGCCCCTGCGACCGCAATGACGGATCGTTGTGCTTCAGGGGGATGCTCTGCCACAGTTTCTCTCCGTTCTTCTGAGCCTAGAAGCGACTGCGAGCGCAAATCCGAAGCACATTGGTCCAGATGCACCCAGACAGCGCTACCGAACAAGGCACGAGGTTTATCGCTATTGCGTTGATCGGCCGGCCTCGCAACGAGTGGACATCACTACGCCTGACTTGGGAGGCCTTCACCGTCCCGCGATATGACGGGCTTCGACCTCGGCCATCTTCTCGGCAAGCTCGGTCGGCGTTAGAATCCCCTTGGCGAAGAAGATGTTAGCAAAGGCGACGATCCACCGCTCATAATAGGCGAGCTGTCCAATCATATCGGAACCGAGAGCCTCGACACCACGCCGCTTTTCTTCGGTGTTGATGAGCTTCTTGAAGTCGAGGACGTCTGCGAGGGCGTGGCAGCGCTTCTCCCAGGGCTCCAGCTCATGCTCGACCCGCGCAATCGAGCCAGCAGTCAGGCCGCCAATGTCGTTCGGAAGACGACTGACGAGACCTTCGGATCCACTCATTTTAGTTCTCCATTCCAAGGGTGACAGGGATTACGCCGATCATGGCGTCCCGAGTGACGAGAGCTGCCAGCTGCTCCTCGCTGTAGTCGTCTGTCGCTTCTGGGCGACGCGGCAGAACGAGATAGCGGACAGCGGCGGTCGAATCACTAACGCGGACCTCGACATCGTCGGGAATGATGGTGCCGAACTCAGCTAATACGATGCGCGGCTCGGAAACGGCTCGGGCGCGGTAGGGCTTAAGCTTGTACCAATCGGGGGGCAGGCCAAGCACCGGCCGCGGATAGCAGCTGCACAGCGTGCATACGATGAGGTTGTGCACCGTCTCGGTATTCTCGAGCACGATCAGCCTGGTGTCGTCATAGAAGCTGATACCGAGCTCTTCGCAGGCGGCTCGGCCATCGGCGAGAAGCCTCTCGCGAAAGGCGGCATCCACCCAGGCGCGGGCGACGACCTTGGCGCCCAGTGCTGGTGTGCGTGAGTCCAGAACCTCGATCTGATGCCTGATGTCGTTGCCGGTGATCAGCTGCTTGTCGATGAGCAGTTCGCGGATCGCTGTCTCCATAACCTCGTAGTAGCCGGGCATTTCGGAAACGCTGATCTCGGCGTGGGGATGATCGTGGTCATGTTCGTGCTCGTGCGCCATCGCTTCAGATCCTTTCCAGCCAAGTTTCGAAGATCTCGATCCTCAGTTCATCCGCAGGAGCGCCGCTATAGGCCGCCCAAATCGTCCGAAGGCGGAAAGAGACCCGGTAATAGTGACGCCGGGAGCCGGCATTTTGACCGTAGCCCTCGGTTTCGTTGTCGACCATTACGGGCTCGATGATGGAGACCACCGTGCCGGTCATGCCCCTGAGATAGACGGGTACGCGGTAGTGGCCGATCGGCGAGCGAGTTGCCACGCGTACGCGGTCGCCGGGGGAGAACGAGGGCCATTCGTTCAGCGCCGGCACAATGCCGGGGATCCTTGATTGGGTTGGAAGGTGGTTCGGCATGCGAAAGCAATCCTTCGGTAAAGCGTGATGATTGGTCCGGTACACTCAGCAGGCTCCCGGCGGGGCCTAAAGGGCGGCGGGTCCGGCTACCGCAAGTTCAACAGGATCGTCATGGCGCGCTAACTGGACACGCATCTATCTTGCCAGACGCAACGAACCGGGGGCTACCCAACCGAGGTATATGCGGACGATACCTCGTCGCGTGGTGTCCCCTTCCCAGGACTGCCTAGTCCACAAGTCGATTCCCTGCGTTGATAGCGGTTGTCGCGGCGCGCCGCTCAACCGCAGTGCGTGGCCAGTACAAGTCGGCCGATCTCGGCCGGCCAGTTTTGAAATCCACTCCTGAAAGGATGAAGCCCATGCACATCGAGCCCGGCGCCGTCGACGGCGCCAAGATCGTTCTGTCTTATGCAACCGGCGTCGCATCGCTGGGACTTGCAGCTGGCATGGCTGCCAAAACCCTGTCGCAGAAAGGCGGTGCTAGAGCACTCGCTGGGCGGGGCACAGCCTCCACCGCCCTTGTCTTTGCCTTCTTTGAGGTCCTGCCCCATTATCCGGTTGGTGTTTCCGAGGTCCACCTGATCCTCGGCTCGGCGTTGTTCCTGATTCTCGGCGCGGGGCCGGCTGCCATCGGACTGGCGGCCGGCCTCCTCATCCAAGGCGTGTTCTGCACTCCCTCCGACTTGCCTCAATACGGGATGAACGTCACGACGCTTATCGTCCCGCTCTGGGCACTTTCACGCCTCGCGCCTAAAATCCTTCCGGCAAATCGCGCTTATGTCGAGGCGGGCTATGGGCAGGCCCTAGCCCTGTCGGCCATCTACCAGGCCGGGATCGTCGCCTGGGTTGCGTTCTGGGCAGTCTATGGCAATGGGTTGTCCGCCAAAAATTTGGGTGCGGTCGCCCAGTTCGGCAGCGCCTACGTCGCAGTACTGGCGGCCGAACCGCTGATCGACCTTGCCGTTCTCGCCGTTGCAAAGGCCATCCAAGGCAGCATGCCGGATTGGATTTTCGACCGGCGCCTGCGCGTGGCAGCACCATGACGTTTTTCATCGCTCTCCACTGCGGATGGCGACCCAAACCAAGGTCTAGGGCCTTCCATAACTGCGTACGATGGGACTGCCCAACCAAACGATGCAGGATAGCCAGGCTCTCGCAAAAACGTCGCGCGAGGCAGGATGCAACAATCCGAACGCTTCGTACCGGCTCACCCGGAACAGGATCACTCAGATGCAAACATCCACACATGCGCAGGCGCTCGACATCACGCGTCGCGACGTTCTCGCCGGAATCCTCGCCGCCGGTGTCGCGTCGACAGGCATGCCAGACGCCGCAATCGCCAACGAGACACACACCTCAACACAAGGAGACAGGACCATGACATTCTTCAAGACCAAGTCCGGTGTCGAACTCTTCTACAAGGACTGGGGCCCTAAGACGGCTCAGCCGATCATGTTCCATCACGGCTGGCCACTTTCGGCCGACGACTGGGACAACCAGATGCTCTACTTCCTCGACAAGGGTTTCCGGGTGATCGCCCATGATCGGCGCGGTCACGGCCGCTCGACCCAGACCGACACCGGCAACGACATGGACACCTATGCCTCCGATGTCGCAGAGCTCGTAGAGGCGCTTAAGCTCGACGGCGTGGTGCATATCGGCCATTCGACGGGGGGAGGCGAGGTGGCCCGGTACGTTGCGCGGGCCAAGCCCGGCCGCGTAGCAAAGGCAGTGCTGGTGGCCGCTATTCCCCCGATCATGGTGAAGTCCGCAAAGAATCCCGACGGTACACCGATTGAGGTCTTCGACGGCTTCCGCAAGGCGCTATCCGGCAATCGGGCACAGTTCTACCTCGATGTTGCCAGCGGCCCCTTCTACGGTTTCAATCGGTCGGGCGCAACCGTCCTGCCAGGCACCATCCAGAACTGGTGGCGACAGGGTATGATCGGTGGCGCCAAGGCGCACTACGACTGCATCAAGACCTTCTCGGAAACTGACCAAACTGAGGATCTCAAGGCGATTAGCGTGCCGACGCTCATCATGCATGGCGACGACGACCAGGTCGTTCCCATCGCTGCTGCGGCGCTGCTCTCCGTCAAGCTTCTCCAGAAGGGGCAACTCAAGATCTACAAGGGCTTTCCGCACGGCATGCTGACGGTACACGCGGATGTCCTCAACCCTGACATCCTGGCATTCATCACCGCCTAACACCGCACTCAACAGACCTTGGCGTTGTCTCGTCAGAGCATCGCCAAGGTCCGGTACTGCCTGACCCCTGAAACCTTGGAGACCTCAAATGCACGACTTGGCCGATCTGATCATTGATGCCCATGGCGGCCTGGAGCGTTGGCGGACGTTCAGCACGCTCAGCGCCCACCTGTTACAGGGCGGCGCACTATGGTCCCTCAAGGGTCATGCCGGGTTGCTGGATGACACGAACGTCACGGTTGATCTTCGCCGCGAACGTGCCTCGCACGCGCCGTTCGGCGACGCCGGTCGCAAATCGTCCTTCACCCCGAATCGGGTCTTGCTGCAGACTGCGAGTGGCGAGGTGATCAGCGAACTGGACGCGCCCCGCCAGTCCTTTGCGGGCCACACGCTCGAAACGCCGTGGACGGAGCTCCAGCTTGCCTATTTCGCGGGATGCGCGATGTGGACCTATCTCAACATACCCTTCCTGCTGGCCTCGCCGGGTGTCGAGTCCACGAGGATCGATCCGTGGGACGAGGATGGCGAGACCTGGGAACGCCTGCGAGTCCGATTTCCTGCCGAAATTGTAACGCACAGCACCGAGCAGACACTCTATGTCGGCGCCGATGGCTTGCTTAGGCGCCATGATTACGACGTCGAGATCGCCGGCAACACCCCGGGCGCGCATTACATTTCTGGGTACCAGGAGGTCCAGGGGATTATGATCCCGACCCGGCGGCGAATTTTTCCGCGCCAGTCCGATGGCAGAGCAATGGCCGAGCCACTGGTCGTCTCGATCGATCTCGACCGAATTGAGCTTCGCTGAGCCGACTGGAGAACAGGATATGTCAAGCCAAGTAGGCGACGTGGCGCCGCATGCGCGGGAGGCACAGATCTTCCCGCGGCTTGATCACGCCACCATCGAACGCCTGATGCCCTATGGGGACGTCGAACTGCCGGCGACCGGCTCGGTCCTGTTTGAACGCGGTGCCCGCGCGGTAGATTTCTTTGTGGTTCTCGACGGCGCCATCGAGCTATCGGAACAGAGCGGTGCGGAGGCACCGGAGGCATTTCGGCGCTATCGAGCGGGAGAGTTTACTGGTGAGCTTCACCTGTTCAACGACCGATCCCTTCTGGTCACAGGGCGCGCAACGGTGGGAACAAAGGTCCTGCGCATCCCTCGCCCGGCGTTCAGGCGAATGGTGTCGACCGAAGCCGACATAGGCGAAGTGATCATGCGGGCGTTCATCCTTCGGCGGGTGGAACTCATCGCACTCGGTCAAGGCGGCGTGACCGTGGTCGGATCGGCGCGATCTCGCGATGCGCAACGCCTGCGGACGTTCCTTGCCCGCAATGCGCACCCTCATCGCTTCCTGGATCTTGATGCTGATCCCGCCGCGACAGCAGCTCTGCAAAGATTCCCGTCAGTGGATCCGGCGATGCCAATCGTCATCCTGCCGGGTGGGGATACGCTCCGTAATCCGGCCACTACTGCCCTCGCGAGCGCCCTGGGAATTGCAGAGGTCAGCGATCCTAATCACATTTATGACGTGGTCATCGTCGGTGCCGGGCCGGCTGGCCTCGCTGCGTCGGTCTACGCGGCCTCAGAAGGCCTGTCTACGCTTGTCATCGAAGGCGATGCGCCTGGGGGACAGGCGGGTACCAGCAGTCGTATCGAAAATTATCTAGGCTTTCCAACGGGTATTTCGGGCCAGGCTCTGGCCGGCAGGGCGCAGGTGCAGGCACAGAAGTTCGGTGCGCGGCTGGCGGTCTCACGACGGGTGGTGAGTCTGCGAAGCGCAAACGGCATTTATGTCCTAGGTCTGGAGGAAGACACGACGGTTGAGGCGCGTGCGGTCGTGATTGCGACGGGTGCCCGGTATCGACGATTGTCGCTTCCTGGCTACGAGCGCCTGGAAGGGCGCGGAATCTACTACGCTGCCACTCCGATGGAGGCGCAGTTATGTCGCGATCAGGAGGTTGTCATCGTTGGCGGCGGCAATTCTGCTGGGCAAGCGGCAGTCTTCCTCTCTCGCACATGCCGGCACGTGCATTTGCTGGTGCGGGCCGAAGGGCTGGCGTCGACGATGTCGGACTATCTGGTCCAACGCATTCTCAACTCTCCGGACATCACGCTGCGAACCTTTACGGAAGTCACCGCCGTAGAAGGCGGACAGGCGCTGACTAGGCTGACGTGGACCGATCGACGCTCGGGCACAACGGAGGATCGTCGGGTCGGGGGATTGTTCGTCATGATCGGCGCGGATCCGAACACGGAATGGTTGGAAGGGTGTGTTCCGACCGATGGCAAGGGGTTCATCGTGACGGGTAAGGCCGATGATGGGAGCGCTCTCACCTCGCCCTATGCAACAATCTGGCCGGGGGTCTTCGCCGTCGGCGACGTCCGGTCCGGATCGGTCAAGCGCGTCGCTTCGGGGGTCGGCGAAGGCTCGGTCGTGATTTCGGCCGTCCATCAGTTTCTCGCCGCTACGGACGATGGATCTTAACTAATGCGTCCAGGAGAAGGGGTACAGCGTTCCAACCCGTCCTTCTAGGACGACTGCAGACTGTAGCCCTGCGAAGTTCGCACGTGAGATTGAGGGTGGCTGGGCAAAGGGCCGAGCTTCTCAAAGGGCTCCATGGCCCATCGCGTCATCAACCGGAGGACCTCTCACTGGGCTGGCTCCAGCCCTTCGAATGATAGCGACAGGTCCGCAGAGATTACCGGAGCGTCCGGGCAACAGGCGAAATCCGCAGCTGAAGCGTGCGGCCGGTGCGCCCCGGAGGCAATAGGCCCGCGACCATAACGAAGCGTACCTTGGTATTGCCCAATCCCATCCTTCAGACAGTCGTCAACGGGGGGCGCTTCGACCTAGCCTGCGATAGACGAAGCAGCAGCAAAGGAGTCGGAAATGGAAGCCCATACACAGTCAAACACGCTGTCGACCATTGTAAGTGATGGGTCACGTGACCTTGAGCTCGACGCGGATAGAGCGAGCCCGCCAGCCCTGGCCTTCGAAGCGGGATTCGCACATGATCTGCGGAACCTCATCCAGATTGCCTCAGCGACGTTCAATCGACTTGCCCGGAACCCCACCATCTCGGCTTCGGATGCGCTCGGTCCGGTTGTGGCGGGCGGGGCGCTTGCGCTTCACAAGGCCGGCCAGATGCTAGGTGAGCGCATCCACGGTTCACGTCTGGCGCAGCTCGCAGAAGTGGGAACCGATGTGCGGGAATGTCTCCGCGAACTGGAGATGATCGTTCGCTCGACTTGGGAGCCAGGGTCATATCGCATCGAACTTTGTCTTGACCCTGAGATCCCCCCGGCATGCTGCGATCGGCAGGCCCTCCAAGATGCAATGCTGAACCTTGTGCTCAACGCCCGCGATGCGATGCCGGATGGTGGCACGATCATGGTGGAGGCATTTGCAGTTATCTGCGGGAACGAGCCGATGATCCGGCTGCGGGTCGTAGACCACGGTATCGGGATGACCGAGCAGACGCTGCAGAGCGCTTTCGAGCCATTCTTCACGACGAAGGCAATGGGTCTTGGCGGGGTCGGCCTGCCAATGGTGAGACACTTCGTGGAGGGCAGTGGCGGGACACTCCAACTGGAGAGCGCCGTGGCCAAGGGAACCATCGTCACTCTCCAGCTTCCGGGAGTTCGTCAGCCCACCGTCGCCGGTGACTGACATCCTCCTGGATGAGACTTACGGTCACCTGACAGCGATAAGCGGGCCGCTCCTTGAAAGGACGGACGGAACAATCTCTTCGGCCGTCGAATCAAGGCCGATCGTAGTTCTCGCGTATAAGGGCCACGCACCCACACCGGATGGATTGCGCCCCGACCACCGCCTCGAACCAATCCAGTTCACCTTGGCGGAGGCGCACGCCTGCCGAGAGCGAAGTATGGCTTTGAGCGGGCGTTCACCTGACACGGTAGCCGCGCCGTTCAAGCTTCACCCCCAACTCCGGTTCAGCCGAACAATACCGACGTGCATATCGCCAAGCATCGGCTCTCGGGCGATGCTCCCGAAACGGAGATACATCAATGCATAGTCATCATACAGCCCCGACCCAGTTTATCGATGCGGGAGCAAATCGTTATGCATACCGTCGCTTCGGCAACGGGGCGACAGCGCCTATGGTGCTCCTCCAGCACTTCACAGGCGGTCTCGACCACTGGGATCCTGCATTCACTGACGGTCTGGCGCAGGATCGCGAGATCATTCTCGTTGACAATGCCGGCGTAGGAGCTTCGACCGGTGAGAGCCCGACGACGATAGAGGGCATGGCAGACTGCATGCGCGATTTCGTGGATGCACTCGCGCTCGAAACGTTCGATCTGCTCGGCTTTTCTATGGGCGGGATGGTGGCCCAGGCACTCGCGAAGAGGAACGCGTCGCGCATCCGTCGTCTCGTTTTGGTCGGCACCAGCCCGCGGGGAGGCGATCCATCCCCCGACATCGCTGAAGTCTCGCAGCGCGCTCGAGGGAATGCGGGACTTGACGACATGGCTTGGTTGTTCTTTGGACAGTCGGAGGTGGGACGAAATGCGGCGGCCCGATATTGGGAGCGGCGCCACGCTCGTACGCAAGATGTGGATCCGCCGAGCGGGGCGGCGACGATCATGGCCCAGGTCACAGCAGGTCGCGATTGGCTCCATCCGCACGGTGAGCGTTTCGCGGATCTTGGCCTGATCACGATGCCAACGCTCGTCGCCAACGGCCACCGTGACGTGATGCTGAACACGGTTAACTCGTATCATCTCCAGCAGCACCTGCCCCACGCCCAATTGATCATCTACCCGGATTCCGGACACGCACCCCATTTCCAGTATCCGGAGCTCTTCCTCGCTCACGCCCGCCTCTTCCTCGAAGACTGACCTGCCGGACGCCGTCCGCGTGACGACCGCCTGCGCCTGCGACGGACGCCCATCGCGGAGCCGGCAGGCTTAAACCTAGTAGCAGGTGCTAACGTGCGCGCCGCCAACACTTAGAGATTGAAGGAGTTTCCATGCAGAAGAACTGGCTTGTGACAGGGAGTTCGAAAGGGCTCGGCCGGGAAGTCGTCAGGAAAGCCCTCGAGATGGGCGACAAGGTCCTCGCCACCGCTCGAAACCCCGATCTCCTCCGGGATATGGCCGCCGCGTTCCCGGCACGTCTCGAGTTGTTCAATCTCGACGTCACCGACGAGGATGGGGCGAAGGCCGCAGTGGAGGCCGGTATAGCCGCGTTCGGCCGGCTGGATGTGCTGGTCAATAACGCCGGCTATGCTCGGATCGGGCCATTCGAAGTGTTGGAGCCAAGAGACTTTCGGGATCAGGTCGAGACCAACCTCTTCGGCGTCGTCAACATGACCCGCGCCGTTTTGCCCTCCATGCGCCGCCAGCGCGACGGCCACATCATCAACATTTCCTCCGTCGGCGGGCGCGTCGGAGCGCCGGGACTGAGCGCATACCAGGCGGCAAAATGGGCCGTGAGCGGGTTTACGGAAAGTGTGTCTCGGGAAGTGAGGCCGTTCGGCGTGAAGATGATTTCCGTCGAGCCGGGCGGCATTAGGACCGACTGGGGGGCTACGGCGAAGGGCAGGGTCGACCAAGTTTTCCCTGCGTACGAGGCGAGCGTGGGTGCATTCCTCAAAATGATGACCCGCTTTGTGGGCAATGAAGTGGGAGACCCCGCCAAGATGGCCAAGGTGATCTTCGATCTGACCCGATTGGAAGACCTTCCGGATCACCTTCTTCTGGGAAGCGACGCTCTCCGGGTGTTTGCGGAAGCCGATGCAGCGCGCCAGAAGGCATCTCAGGAGTGGATCGAGGTAAGCCGGGCGACCGACTACGATCGCGCCACTCTGTCGTACCTGCAGGGCGCTAAGGGCATCATAGCAACCTAATGATCTTCACGAATGTCCTGTGACGGAGAGGCCTGCGTGTCTAAAGAAACTGACGATCATCTTGGGTCGTCGCTGCAGGCGGGCGAACTCAAGACGCACCAAGCGGTGCAGGTCGTCAACGGATCCGGGTAGCGCATTCTCCATAGCCCGCTTGACGAACGCATTGCACTGCTCCTCCGGATTGAGTTCGGGCGCATAGGCCGGCAGGTAGGCAATTGCGAAGTCCTGCGCATGAGCCGCGATGAAGGCGGTGGTGAGCTGTGATCGATGGGCGTTGAGCCGATCCCAAACCACCAGCAGCGGCGTGCCGATTCTGCGCCGGAAGTACCGCAAGGCCGAGATCACGGTCAGGCTCGTGACGCTGGTGCGGACGTGGCGGGCATACAGCCGACCGTCAGGCGTGATCGCCACGATGCTCGAGACCTCGCGCCGCTTACTCACCCGCTGGAGGACCGGGGTGATCCCGCGCCGCGCCCAGGTGGTGCCTGGCCGGGCGCGGAAGCTGTGGCCCGTCTCGTCCCAAAGAAGGAGCGTGCGGCCTTCCCGCCGGGCCTTCTTTTTAAAACAACCCAGTCGCGCTTGGGCCAGACCGCGATCACGAGCTCGTCGCGCTCCTTGGCCCTTGTGGCCGGACGCTGCACACTGAAACCATGGACCTTCAGCGGCCGCTCCAGATAGCGCGGATGGTAGTGAACCCCAAACTCGCGCTCGATCAGGGCGGCGATGCGCCTGAGGGTCCAGCGCTCGGTGGCAAAGCCCGCCGCCATGGCACCCTGATCCAGGAGCCGGCCCAGACGAGCCCAGGCCTTCTCATCCAGGCGCGGCTCTCGTCCTGTTCGGACGCGGGTGGCCAATCCGCGTCGGCCCTGCTGAGCCAGAGTGGCGGCCCAACGGGAGACACTGGCGCGACTCACGCCCAGCTGCCGGGCAATGTCTGCCTGGGAGAACCGGCCCTGCCGCAACAGTCTCGCGGCCGCCAGACGGCGCTCCTCCATCTGTCCCGGCGTCAGATGCGCCGGACGCCAAACGTTGCCATCCATCGCGCACCTCCTCACGAGGATCGACACCGCCCTATGTTACACCACCTTGGTGAAGATCATTATTGATCTTCACAGAAGTCCTGCAACGGAGAGCCCTGCGTGGCGAAAGAAGCTGACGATCATCTCGGGTCGGCGCTGAAGACGGCTGAATTCGCGGCGGACCAAGCGGTGGAGATCGGCGA
>Ga0182740_1001607_pt1 | contig 14985 bp, 15 predicted proteins | sample eDN5th37CKraftBY_FD_128872 | JGI IMG/M metagenome (GOLD analysis project Ga0182740, IMG submission 128872) | Enriched backyard soil microbial communities from Emeryville, California, USA - eDNA 5th pass 37_C Kraft BY (version 2) (version 2) | ecosystem: Environmental > Terrestrial > Soil >...
CCGGTTCTTCGAGAATGTCGAATGGTCCGGCACCGCGTCTTCCAGGCCCAGCCGACAGAACCAGCGGTAGGCTAGGTTCAAATGCACTTCCTCGCATAGCCGGCGCTCGGAGCGGATGCCGAAGCAGTAGCCCACGATCAACATCCGGATCAGCAAGGCCGGGTCGACAGAAGGGCGGCCCGTGTGGCTGTAGTGCGGCGCGAGGTGCCGATGCAACTCGCTTAGATCCAGGAACTGGTCAATGCCGCGGAGCAGATGGTTCGCTGGAACGTGTTCTTCCAGGTTGAAGGCGTAGAACAGCGGCGCTTGTCCGGCTTCCTGACGTCCCATCATCGCGTCGACTTCCTCTCGATCGATGGGACGTCAGTGAATCAGCATCAGATGACTGATTCAACCGAGTTTTTCAACGGAATAGGCCGAAAGCGGTCACTCTTATTGATAGGCCCCACTGACGATAGCACCAAGAGCTCGGCGCACAGCCTCAATACCATCCTGTGTCTTCAGGAGGTCAATGGGGCGCGCACCACCTAGCGCGGGCTGTTGCCTCTGAAACCATCCCTGAAGCCACTGATCTAGATTGATTCCATCGGGAATATCCCCTTGAGCATCAAGAGATGATTGAATCATCTCTAGCACGTCGCTGAGATCAGCTGTCAAGGGAATTGAGTTGGACATGGCGGAGGTTTAATTTTCTAGTTGCCAATAGAGTCAATGAAGGCCAAGGGAGAACTCGATCGCTCGAACTTCGCGGTACTGGGCGTATGCATACTGCCCTATGACTGCGGATTCTTTTCGATGCCATGCTTCAAAAATCTATTCGCGGCATCGATAAGCTTTGATGCGGTGGCCGGAGGTCGCTTTATGGGAGGGGCGCTTTGGCTCTTCCTTCTGGTTTTGCTTCCACTCGCGCTTTCGTAGGCCTCTCGTTCTTCACGAGTGAGCGAGCTTTTCAGTGCCTCCTCGCCTGATCGCCTTTCGTGTTCTTGAATCGCAGGGTGTTTCGCAACACCGCCTGCCGTCGCCATCTCGATTCCATCGATCGGGCAATACAGGTCTTTCGTAAGGGCAGACTTGTTTATGCTGCCTTTGACAAGCAGCGTTACATCCTCTCGTGCAGACGCATATTCGAAAGAATTGTAAGCGGATTCGACATCTTCAATGGAGACCTTGTCCCCTTTCCGAATACGCATTCGCGAATACGAAATCTTGAGAAGCAGCGCTACAGAACGTCTTATGCCGAACGTATAGCGATGCAGGATCTCGGGGGCAATGGAATTCATGGCTAGCTCGCTGAACTCAGGAGCGACTCTCGAAGCAGCTACAACATACTCGCCCCAATCCTTGCTGCCAGGGTCATCCGGGAGGACAAGAATTGGCTTTGAGAATAATCTCTGGCGCTCCTCATGGGGGCGTTTATACAGCTTGTGGAGCAGGCTGAAATTTGTCGCAAAGACCAACGGGGGGCCTACCGAGGACAGTTGGAGCAGAAGCTTGGCGGTCTTCGCATTGGCATCGCTCGCTGTATGGAATTGGAACTCATCCACGCAGATGGCGGCGATTCCCTGCTTTATAGACTCTGCGGTGGCTTCCTCCAGGCTCTTACACTTTCCATCACTACATCGGAACTTACTGCCAAGCAGTCGCTTCGCGCCGACATCCGAGCGAACTGCGATATGCCACGCGCTGGATATGGAAAAGTCAGTGTGGCCTGGGAGGCTAAGCGAAAGCTCTTTGGAGTAAACGCGTGAGAAGCCAGCGATGATCTGGGACTTTCCGATTCCTGCGAGCCCTGTCAAGCAAATGGGAAAGTTCGACATTCCGCCAAGAGGTGGGGCGTAGACGTTTCGCAGGAAGGTCTTCTCATCGGCATACACTACTTCGGAGTACTGCTGTGCGGCAGTGGCAATCTTCCTTATGACAAGCCGCATCTGCGTGGAAGGAACGACGAGTGCTTTCCACGCTTCTTCAAGGCGAAATTCGGCTTGGTCGGGCGACATCCCGGCCAGATCGAGGAGCGGCGCAATGTGGACGCGAAGCAAGGCGTCCATGGCCTTGTCAGACATGTCCGTCTTGAATCGGGATGCAAGTGGGAACGGGCTCTGCATCTACGCTCTCTTCCGGCCATCGGACTTGCCCACGATGGGCATGGACTCCTTTCGCCGCGATCGAGAGGGCGCTGTACCCTGCTTTCGGGTGGACGCATCCCACTGAGTTCCTGTTTCCTCTAGATGGATGGCCTCATATTTTGCCCGGGTAGCTGATGCATTCTCTCTCTGGTTGGCTCGAAGGTCGCGAAGCCTGGCTGCATATGCTGGGAATTCGGAGAGTGGGATATACAGTTGAGAGACGTCGTCTCGGATCGGTAGCATTGCTTCCACTTCGATCACTTTTCCGTTGGCCTCTATCCAGGCAATACGCACCGCCATGGGGAAGACATAGCCAGGAACTTCAATGGTTTGTCCTTTGGCAACCTTTTGATGCAAGCCAGTTTTTCGAACTGCATCCGAGTCGAATCGGAATCCATCCAGCCAGAGACCATCGCGATTCAACTTGAACGTGACCGGCTTGAGAAAGTTGCGGACTGCGTTCTCCACTGCCATCGGAATGGCATCCGTTCGACCCCGCGCATTCAAGTAGTTGAATATGCCATTCGGGTTTGCTGGTACGCCCGCTTTGATCATCTCCGGCGTCAATCGCGAAGATGCATCCTTCACCCAGTTGTCGGCAATGACACGCAGCACTTCTCGGCGTGCAAGCTCAATGGCGTTCAACTTACTGGCGACGAAGGTGGGTTGACCCTCAAGTACCACCGTTCTCGGATGTGCGGACTCAACGGTTGGCTTGGATTGTCCAGAGTAGGAGGGTGTGATCCCTTGAATGGGCGGTGCCGCATCCTCTCGATGGGCTCCCGCCGTCGCACCCGGCCCCCTGTCTGCGATATGGGAGGTAGGTAGGCCTTGAGAAGGCCAGTCGGCGTCATTGACCTGCAGGCCAAAAAGGCGCCCGAAATATGGCTTCGGAACGGCGGCGCAAAATAGCGCTGCACGGTAGGCGTCGCCATCTTCGGCGCCATAGGAAAAGCCAATGCCAAGGACATGGCTGCTGACGACGTCTACGATCTTCGCGACAACCAGGGAAGGTCCGGGTTCATCTGAGAGAAGCTTCTTGGGGAGCTCCTTGAGGTAGTTGCAATCGCTTTCGGTCTGCTCGTAGAGGTTTGCGACCGATTGCGAGAAGCGCCCCTCGGTCGCCGCGATTTTCGTGCGATAGCGAGCCTCTCCGAGTTTCGATTTTTGCACTGCCGGCAGCCCAAAGATCTTGACGACCCGATACCGGAATTGCTGATAGGTTGGAAATGGCTTGTTCTCGGGATGAAAGAATTCCTCGTGACCATCTTCGGACTTTTGAGTCTTGCAGCCAAAGACCTTGATCAATGCAGTCCTGTGTATTCTTGTCATTGGTTCGGCCAGCTTGGCGAACTTCAGGTAAGCATGTTCAATAGCTTTGGCCAGCGGGATCGCGGAATGGCCGTGTAGTTTCCCCTTTCGGAGGTTTGAACGTCCCATCTTCTTGGAGGCATGTTTGCTTGATTCACGTGGCCATAGCCCAATATTCCGGAACGGAGGGATAAGGGCAATCAATTGTTTTCCAAAGCACAAGTACGCGCTGTACCAGAGCTTCAGGCGGTCGGGATGCTGCCTAGGTGACGAATTCTTAGCGAACCGATTGATGTATCGATCTATGTCTGGCGTCTGATGTATCTCGGATTCGTCGCTTACCAATTCGGCAATTTGCCCATACCTGCTTTCTGCGCGCTCCACGTAGCTCTTCTTCGACGTTGCGCGCAGCTCTTCGATCCCGGTAAAGGTCTCGCCTTGGTATGCGTCCAGCCAAGGTGGCAGCGTGGGTTGCGTCGTGGCAATGATCAGGTTCTTTTCAATGAGCGCAGCTTCGAAGTCCTCTTTGGGGAGGCGGATGAAGGAGGTCTTCCACGTGCCTTTGTTCTGGTAGAACCAGGTCAGTGTCGTGAAGGAGGCGTCGGATCGATTGCTCAAGAGATGGTAGGTTGTGCCGCTCGCGAGTGAACCGAAGCCATTGGGCGCGTGAAGTGCGGTTCCGATGTGCATGTCAGCGCTCGAACCAGGAGTTGTAAGCAGAAATCGGATCCGTCTGCATCGGCTGTAGCGGGCGATCGATCAGAAAGGGGACATAAAGATCGACAAGCAGATGGCGTTTCCATACGCCTCGATACAGGATGATCTTTGCCTGATACGGCGAGGTATTGAAGGTATTTGCGGCGCGGACAGTGAGTTCATGCGCCGTCCCACTTTCGGAGAGATGATCGCGATACCAGTCAAGCATCCGGGAAATGGCCGCCGAGTCCATGCCTGGTTCTCGCGCATGCCATCCAAAAATGGACCGCAGGTTTGCTGCGAGTTCGTGATCGATCTGGGGCCGCGTAACGGGAATGGTCCTGATTTGCGCGTCCCAGTAATATTCAGCTTCGATCCGGTGCCTGACCTCCGCACCAGGATCTGGTGAGCGGCTTCTGACTCGACCGAGTGGCCGAGGGCCTCTTCTTCGGAAGTCGTCTTCTGTGAGCTTGATCGTCCAGTTGACGCAATATGGCCCGCATTCGTCTTTGAGGTACAGCAATAGATCCCCAACGAAGGGGAACGGGACCCACTCGTTCTCTTTGGTGTTCTTGTCGAAGACGAGTAGCTTTGGATGCTCGTTGAGCACCCCAAGGCGATGCGCCACATTGACAGTCCCCAAGAGGGGGCTAAGAGAATGGCTATCTACGGAAGGATGGCCAAACAGTGGATGCATGGTCGGTACGGTGCTCAGTACCTTTTGCTCGTGGATGTCCCAAACGGCGGGGTGATACAGCGCTAGGAGAGCAGCTTCCGTTTCGGGGGTTGAGAGCAGGTGCATCTCGCGTCCGCCCAGTAGTTCGGGTCGGAGAATCGTCGCCCTGCTGATCGAAGGAGCTTCGCTCGGCGTCGCGCGAATGGCTGCTTGATAGTCGCGCCCCCATCGGGGCTCAGGCTGCCGCTTGTTGTAGCGGTGCAGCCGTTGAAGCATGCGTTCTCTTGCCATGTCTGTTCCCGTGCTGGCATGAACACTCCCCTCGGCGGGCGAGAGGAAGGCCGTTTAGCAACGGACGGCAATGCGCACGGGTTCGGCCCTTGACAAAGGGGGCACGGTCAGCAAGAGTAGGAGTTGGGGACAGCCCAGTCTTGCTTGTCTCCCACGCCCCGGCCCTGGTAGCACAGTGTCGGGGCGTCGCGCTTTTGGCGCCCAATCCTGATGACCTAAGTCATGGCGCTGTCTCCCGAGATTTTTGATCGCGGCATGGTTCCAATATGGGACTGCCAGCCGCGGTTGATTTGAGTCCCAAGGCGACCGCAGCCCGGTGAGCTTCTCCCCTCCGACCCTTGGTTCGGCCCGCGAGCAGCGCGTACACGACCGACGGCGCAAAGCCGTTCGCCTGTGCCCAGCTGGAAACTGGCGTACCTGAGGCATCGAACCAGGCGAGCGCCTCCTCTCGAGTTCGACGCGATGGGATGATTGCCGGGTCGGATTGACTCATATATGCTGTAAACTTATACAAAATCATATTCTGACTTGCAATATGTCAAATGATGCGCTTGCTGAAGACTGGCCACAACGGCTCAAGTCCGAGCGGCTTCGGGTCAAGCTGACCCAAGCGGATCTGGCCCGTCATGTAGACGTTTCGGGGTCTACCCAGGTCGCGTACGAGCAAGGGGTTCGCACGCCCGGCCTGGGTTATCTGGTCGCGCTTCAAGGCATCGGTATCGATGCCTGGTATGTGATGTTCGGCATTCGCGCGGAGCGTAGAGCCGCAGATGCATTCGACTGGACGCTATTCGCGGAAATCCAGGAAGCGATCACCGAATGGTGCTCGGCCAGAGAACTCGAACTGCCTCCCCGGCGGTTCCTCGAGATATCCAGATTGCTGTACGAGCAGTTCATTAGCGAGCGTGAGGTTCAACCTGACGCGATCGAACGGATTCTCAAATTGGTGGCATGACGGTGACGGCATGACAAACGAAACCAAGAAGCGTGTTGCTCGCATTCTTGACGAATCAGTCGAGGAGTCAGCCCGCAAGCAGCAAGAGAAGGCCGATGAACTGGAGGCGAAAGCCCGCTTCAACTTTGGAATTATGCTGGGTGTCTGCGCTGCGTTCGTGTTGGCATTTGCCAGTTTCATTCGGTCCACTCATCCCCGGGATGCAGCGGTGATCTTTCTGATCTCCATGGCGATGCTGATCATCGCCGGCTGGTACGTGGACCGCGGCAATGGCTTATTGAGGCGGCTCGCCAAGAAGCTAAGGCGCCTCTGGGGTAATCCTGCCTAGGATTGGACTGGGTTAATGGGAGCCTACGGTTCACCCGCGAGCGGCCTCCAGCCCTATCTGTTTCAGCTGGATAGTCCGATTGACTGGCTGGCACCGGAAGAAACGGTATTCAGTCTTGCCAGCCGCTTCCACCTTCTCAGTGGCAACATCGATCACAGACTGACCTCACGGCAATTGTTTGGCGCCACTCGAGGCGGGCATCCGCATGATTTGCCTGGAGGCCTTGCGCGCTTCTCCGAGGTGTTTGGCGGCAGGCTTGGGAGTGCAGACGAGATCATCCGGTCCCGGACGGCATTGCCATTCCTCTTGGCATACAAGACCGAGGAAGATCGAGCGAATGCCTGCAATGTTATGGCGCAAGGCTCTATTGGGAGCCTGAAGTCTGCGCTTGGACTCATAGCGAGTCGCTTTGGGGCTAGCCTCCCTCTCAAGGCCTGTCTTGCTTGCATGCAGCAGGATCGAGAAGAGTGTGGGGTCCCGCTCTGGCACATCGAGCACCAACTGCCAGGTGTCTGGGTCTGCCGCGAGCATGGCCTCGTCCTGGGCTATTCGATCTCAAAGCAGTCAGGGAAGACTCGCTATCAGTGGCTTTTGCCTGATCAGGACGACTTGGAAGAAGGGTTGATTGCTTCGCCCAATACGCCAAGCACTGCCGCGCTAGACCTTCTGAAAAGGATCGCCGATGCCGTCGAGGGAATCCATCAGCTATCGAGGGAAGGGCCAGTGTGTCCGCAAAGGACTGCGCTCGTGCTACGGGGACAGTTTGTGCATCTTGGCTTGGCCGCGGCATCTGGACGTATTCGACAACGGGAGAGCTCTACCCAGTTCTGCAATCAGATGCGCTGCGTTCATGCCATCCGGGAGCTGTCCTCGATTGCGACAACGGAATCATCTGCCTACGCGCAAATCATGGGGCTTCTATCGGCACACGATGGCGGTTTCCATCCGTTGCGCGTGGCGACCGCGGTTGCGTGGCTATTCCGCAGCTGGGCCGATTTCGTTGAAAGGTATGAAGTAAGCGACCTGCCAGAGCAAGCCGGCGCAGCTGCAGGCGTAGATGAGAAGGCGCTAGATCCAAGAAGAAAGGTGCTTCTGTGCTTGATGCGCAAAGGCTCTTCTGTAACCGCAGCGGCCAAACAGATTGGGGTTCAGGTTGCTACCGCACAGGCTTGGTTGGCACAGACCGGCATAGACGTAAACAAGCGGCCATCCGCCATCCGAGATGAAACACGAGATGTCGCCATTGCGGCCCTCAGGAACGGAGAAGACAAAGAGCGTGTCGCGAAGACTTGCGGCGTCTCGGCATCATCGGTTAACCGATTAATGAGAACGGAAGTTGGTTTGCATCGACATTGGATCAATGCGCGACTTAAACGCAGTCGCGAGATTGCGAGGCATCAATGGAAATATGCACTCAACAGTTGCTCAGGAGTGAAGTCCGCTCGATTGAATGAGCCAGCAACGTATGCATGGTTGTACAGAAACGATAGGACATGGCTGGCAGAGACCAATCGAACTGCAGAAACAGGCCCGCGCTCCAACAACGCTTCTGTAGATTGGGGAAGGCGTGACATACAGCTTATGAATCAAGTGCAACGTGCCATTCTGGCAATCAGGGTTCGTCGTCCCAAAGGCCGAATTTCAGTGGCGGACGTGTTCTGTCTTGTGCCTGATCTCAAAGCAAAATATCGCAGGATCGATGATCTTCCACGAACGCGCTCGTTGTTGAATCAAGCTTGCACGCTCCCTCCGCGCCCTCCGCGCCCTCCGCGCCACAGTGACGACAGCAATCTTCTGTAGGTCTGACATGGATCCTTCAAAACGGTGCATGGCGTTACCGCCGGACTCGCCAGGGTCGTTCGAGGCGCGAAATCGCCTAGTACAGGGCTGGATGTCTAAAGCGGACGTGCTAAGAGCGCTCTCGATTGGCGAGCCAACGTTAGAGCAGTGGCGAATCAATCGGCTTATTCTCTCGGTATGGGATGTGCCGTCCGGAGAATACTTCTATCCGCCGTTCCAGTTCTTCGAGGGTCGCGTAATTCCGGCTGTGGCTAGCATAATGAGCTGGTTGGAGCCGTACTCGAATGGCTCCGGCTGGGGCGAAGTCGAGTGGTGGCTGTCGCCGCATTCACTGCTTGATGGAAAGTCCCCGGCTGACATCTTCCAGGTCGAACCCGCACGAGTACTGATGATCGCAGAGCAAGAGTTTTCCGAAGGTCCTGATGCGTTCTGGTGAGAAGAATCGGCTTGAAGAAACTAATTGACTGTCAAGATTCCGCGAGACCGTGCTTCCCGATAAGCCAGTGGTGTTGGGTGGTTAAGGCCTGCTCTAAGTGGTAGCGGCTGTTCAATTCACTGGCAAAGTCAAAGAAGGTTTATAGGAACGGTCCTGTCCACCGTCGAAGTCGTACTCGTATAAGCGCACACGTCCCATCACTAGCTGTTGCTGCCCTAGGTAGAAGGTCAGTGCATTCGGTCCCGCAACAAAGAGATGGGTCGTCTCGCCGGACGCAGCACTGCCTTGCGACTTGACCTTGGCGGCGAGAGAACGTGCCAACTCGAAGGCATGTCGTCCATTAACGATTGCGTTTGGGCTCGTGCCGGCTAAGGGGCAGGCCACTAATAGTCGTCCGACTTGGGGAAGGGAGCGCTCGATGTAGGATCTCACGTCCGAGACAATGTCATGTGTGATTGCGACTGCAACGGCCATTTCCTGGCGCGCCGCGTCGATGATGATTTCCGTCAGTTCCAGATCAGGCCAGGCTGGATTCCATTCGGAGTCGTCCGCTGCCCAGATCTGGCGTACGGGCGAGCGCTGCTCGAGTTCTACGATACGGCCAATTTTTGTGTTGAGTACTGAGCCGGCCGCAAAGGCAAGCGTGGTGTGTGCATCAAGCGCGAGCCGCGGGCGCTCGCTGTCTTGTGCCGCCTGAAGCAGGAACGTCTTAAGCGATGGATAGAGGGTTCTTGTCCACTCAGTTTCGTCGCGGATGTAGCGCTCATCAAACTCGGGAACGAAATCCAAGACTCTCGCACACCTGTCTTCAAGGCGATCGACAGCATGGGTGAAGGATTTGACGCCGTACACAATTGGACGCGGCTTTCCCTCGGCGAGAAGACCCTCCTGCGCACAGATGCGTCGGAAGCTCGCTCGATCGAACTCCAGCCGGCCCTGGCCTAACCACTTATAGACGACGTCGTCATACGGAAACGAACTTTCATGCGGAGGAATGCGGCGCAGACCGACATATGCGAACAACATGTCAAGTTGCTCACGATAGCTGTCCAACGAATCAGTGGCCGCGCCGAAAGCCAAGGTTCCAACGAACTGCCTCAGACCCGCATCGTCTATGGCCAGATGCTCGCGCCACTCCTTACGGATCGTGCCGGTCTTGCTCTTGTCCGTCTTCGTGTCGAACAACCGGTCCACACGGATGGCGCCAGATCGAGTTCCCATGACCATCCGCAAAGGATCGGCGCGGTCTGGGTGCCAGTTCGTCAGCAATGTGAATTGGACAGGCTCACCGGCCGCTGCATGCGTCAGATGCGCGCTGCGTGCACGCTGCAACAAAGACTGCTTGTCTGCGTTGATGAAAGCGGGATCTATCAGTTCGCGATACCCGTAACTACCGGGACTGACGTGCCACTTGCATTGGACGTGTTCACGAGACAGGGTTCGTCCATCCAGCGTCCGTGGGCCGCGCCCCGATTCGTACTCGACCCAAATATCATCGTAGCTTCGAGGGCCGGATTCGAACCCCACGCGCAATATTGGGCTCTCGGCATCCAACAAACGACCCGCGCGCAACCAAAACTGGCGCGCCTGGAAGTCGTCACCCTCACGTCGCGCAGTGTTCGCCTGCGTCATGACTTCACCTCAAACCTGATCTCGAAACGCCGGCGTTTCCACCATCTGCTGGGCAATCTGGATGGCCCGCTCGCCCTCTACAGCTCGACCAGGATAGGCATCTAGGACTATCGACGGGATCAGGCGTTGGGTGAGATCGGAGAATGTGAAACCTGCATCGTGACCGTTGCGTGCCCCGGTGGCGTTGACGAGGCCGTCCAACTGGGTCTTGGTCAATCCCAGCGGCTCGAGCCGTTGCTGCAGAACATGACGACGTTGCGCCGGATCAGGGCGGGTGAAGGTCAGGATGTCAGCCGCACGACGGCGCACTGCTGGATCCAGCGCGCTCAAGCGGTTGGTGCACATGATGACGGCTGCTGGCACCTTCGCTTGGGCAAGCCGATCTATTCCCCGGATGAAAGCATTGACGCCTGCGCGATCCTCGTGGTGCATTTGTGCCGATTCGCGCGACTGAGCCAGTGCGTCGGCCTCATCAACTAGAAGAATGATGCCACCGTTGCTCTTGCCGCGGCTACCCTGCAGCTTCTTCGCTTCAGTCAATGTGTAATCGATCGCCGTAGTCAGAAGCTGCGTCATTTCGCCGACCTGGCCCTTACCGCGCGTGGCCAGGCTCAGGGGGAAGAGAGTGACATCGATTTTTTCCTGGCGCGCTACAGCATCGCCGATGGTTTCTGCCAATTCAGTCTTGCCCGACCCTACATCGCCGGCGAGGATGACCAAAGGGGGGCGCCGCAGGACGGTATCCAGCAATACAGCAGCCCCAGGGTGATGTTCGTTGGCCCACGCTTCGAGTCCCGCCGGGTGGACCAGTAGCCCAAGAATCTTCGCTAGCCGCGACTTCTGTTCGTCCAGCCCGATCAATCGTTCGAGCCGCGTCCGTGAGTCAATGTCGGGGTAGGTATGACGTTGGTCAAACAATTCGTCGAGGGAAGGCTTGGTGCTCATTAGTAGCTCCTAACGCTAAAACGATCGAGCGCCTTGCCGCCCGCGGAGTAAGTACGATCAGGCATGAGGTACCCGCTGATGCCGGGCTCGGCGGCACCGGTACGCTGAAATGGCAGACCCTTCTTGAAGGATTCCCGCTGATCGGGAGTGAGGGCAAACCACGCTGACGAGTAAGTCAGATAGTTGTAAAAGCTCGCGCCAGAGATGTCCGCATTTGGCCTCACCTTGCCCGGATCGTCGTCGTTACCGCTGGAGCCAGCGAGATCCTTGGCCGTATAGCGCAGCGTTGGCTCGATCCATTTGTCGCTGCGCTTGTAGCCGTAAGTCACAGTATCCAGGTAGCCAGCCTTCAAGAGCTCGACTACCTCTGTTTCGTAATCAGCAATATCCGCATCGCTCGGGGCGCCATAGAAGCGTTGCATGCGCTTGAGATCGGCCGCGACCTTGGCCGCCATGTGGCGAGCGTGGGTAATGGTGAAGGTGTTGGTTGTCGAAACCGTGTAGCTGCTCATGGGGTCCTCACGCCTGGAAGGAGGAGCCGAAGACCTTTTGCCAGTAGCGCACGGTCTCCTGCTTTGTGGGCGCACGAAGCGCGGCATCGATTGCGTCGCCTGCATCCAGTGCTGCATCCACGATCGCGTCAGCTTGGCCGCGGGTGTACAGCTTCGACACGTTGTTTTCCACATTGACTGGATCGATGATCTGCACTGGTTCCGAGAAGGAGCCAACGGCCGATAGCGGGTAGTAGTCTTGGAAGGCGATTCGCTCGCGCAGATCACTGCGCGCCAGGTAGGTGAAGAAATGTTGCAGGGCCTCGGGATAGTCCGAGAAATTCAGGCCGTCATCGGACAGCTTGGCCAGCACCATCTCGATCATGAAAGACTTGAAACGAAATCCGGGATTCTCGGCCTTCATGCGCTTAGCCCAGTACTTGACAAGCCGCACCACTTGCGCGAAGTGCGTTTGCTGGGCCTGTTTGCGCTTTTTTGCAAACTCAAGGTGCCGCGGGATGCTGGTGCACAGGAAGGAACCATCGTCCTGGCTGACCAGGTTCCCGTACCAATCAGGATCTCCGTCGTAAAGGATCGGCACGACATCGACGTCCAATCCAGAACCTTGGAAAGAGACCGTGACGGAATAGGTCTGTGGCTTGACTTGTTCCGGCTTGAAGTTGGGGTACGCTTTGCGTAGCCGCTCGGCCAAGTAGTCCAACAACTTGCTTACATCCTGAGGTGCATCAGCGCCGCTGATGTAACACGCAACGTCGATGTCATTGAGGGACCGCAATGCAGTGCCCTTGGCCAAGCTGCCGGAGAGCAGCATCTTCTTCAACGTAAAGTCGGGGTGCTCCGAGAGGTAGGTTTCCAGCCGCTCGCGTAGCCCGCGAGCCTGGGCGCGCAGTTCGTTCGCCATATCGCGTGGGAGGTTGACTCGGTCCTCGGCAAAGGTCGCGATTTCCTTGTGCCCTACATGCTGCTGCCCCATTCATCTCTCCTACGTGGCCGACTGAGCCGACCGGCTTTGGTTAGGTTTCTATGCAGCCTGCCGCCAGACCGTCGCAGCTGCTGCGGTCCAACAACTTCCCTCAAGCTGGCGACGATCCGCCCTCTGAACCTCAAATAAAACAATTACTTACAACTTTCACGGCGCGTCCATTGCGTCTTGTAGTGCATTGGTTAGAATCGCTATGGCCGGACTAAAAATCCGGTTCGAGATGGACATTACACGCAAAATCACGCCACAGCAATACTCGGAGTGCGGCTTGAGCGAACACCTTACTTTCGGATCTCGGCTTAAGGCTGCCCGTAACAAGGCGGGCCTGAATCAGGAGGCACTGGCCCAGCGCGTTGGATCTTCTAAGGGCTATATCTCAGAGCTCGAGACGAATCCCGATATCCGGCCTTCGGCAGAGCTGGTCATGAAGCTCGCCGAGGAAGTCGGGACTACGGTGGAGTTCCTGATGCGAGGAGATGGAGAGAAGGCCCCCATTGATGCGGCCTTCTTTCGCTCCTATCAGAGCCTTGATGACAGCACCAAAACGAAGCTCCAAGGCATTCTGAAATTGCTGAAGGATCAATAGGTGCGACCGAGGGCTGCCGCGAATCAGATCACCAAGGTACTTCGGGCGGCTTTGCCGCCCGACCAATGGTTTCCAGTGGACCCTTTGGCAATTGCGCGCGAGTTCGGCGTCCAGGTGCATGAAGATGACCTGGGCACAGGCATCGAAGGAGCCATGCTGAGCTCTGGAAAGAAGAGTGCAATCGTAATCAATTCCAGGATTCGGGAACCTGGTCGCCGTTCATTTACCGCGGCACACGAGTTGGGCCACTACTCCTTACATCGTGATCGCCCCGAGCTGCGCTGCTCCTTTGACGATCTGGTAGACACCGCCCCTCATCCCGCCAACATTGAGCAAGAAGCGAACGAGTTCGCGATGACCTTGTTGATGCCCATGGATGACGTCAGGGAACAAACAGGGAAAGGCGTACCCACGATCTCCATGGTCAAGCGTCTAGCGGCGAGATATGGCACCTCATTAACCGCCGCAGCTCTCCGGCTCCGAGAGTCCTCTGCGAAATCGTTTGCCTTGGCCTACGTGGTTTCAGGACAAGTCCGATGGTGGTGGCCGACAAACGAATTTCGTTGGCGAATGAAGCGAGGACAGGCATGGCCCTTCTCGCTAATCCCTTCTGATGATCCTTCGTCGTGCGACACCGAAGCGTTGTTCGGTGTTGAGGCGAAGGCGCGGCTCGGCGGGGTTTTGCGCATCTCCGGAGCGGATATGCCCAGCTACGATGCTGGCCTATGGGTCGTCGAGACGCCAGACAACAGGCGCCCCTGGGAGTGGGACAAGATTGACGACTAGGAACGCATGCATGAATTGCAGACCCAGTAGCAATCTGAGATTGCAGGGGATCAGATTGTCATGAATGTTGATGATCATCATGCATTACAACTGATTCGAGGTTTCGCTCGCATCGAGTTTGCGCTGAAGACACTGCCCGAGTTCGTGAAGGGCAAGCCGGGTGATACGCCAGAGACCCAATGGACTGCCTATTACCCGATCGCGCGTCAGGCTATCGGAGAGGCCACTTCAAAGGAGGCGCGAGATGTGCTCTTGGGGACGCATGCGAATGACCCTCCGCCGAAAAAGATGGTGATCACAGCCATCGGCGAAGTGGATTTTGAGGACTGTCCGCTACAAGGCCCGATCGGAGATAAATTGATGGATGCGGCCCGCCGGGTGCGAAATAACTTGGTGCATGGAGGGAAAGAGCATGCATTCCAAGAGCGATATCCCGGCCATGATCAACGCTTGGTAGTCGCGGCGCTCGAGGTTATTCATATTGCAGCCGCAGCGGATGCGCGTGTAGCTAGGCTGTTCTTCTGACGTGATGGCACCGTTCGCTTCCTAAGATTCGCGCCAGTTGTGTGACTCCAGTGCCGACTGGAGCGCGTCTTCTGCCGTCCGATGGGCCTGCTTCATTTCGATCTCATCAAAGGCGCCTCGAGCAGGACATACGGCGGACCGCAGCACCATGCCTCGCCGAGATCCGGAGGCAATTCGATGGCCAGGATCGATCGCTGGCCGACGTCGGTACAGCGCCGGCGCTGCCCCATACGAGTTCCAAACTCGGTCCCGAAGGTGAAGTTGGCATGTCGCATTAGATAAAGCCAGCCAGTTGGGCACTGCCGCCAAATAAACTGGGCAGTAGCGCCAACTGAACTGGACAGTGCCGCCAAGGAGTTCGGCAATGCCCCGTGAACGCCTTGTCGAGAACCCAGACG
>Ga0182740_1001610_pt1 | contig 14954 bp, 17 predicted proteins | sample eDN5th37CKraftBY_FD_128872 | JGI IMG/M metagenome (GOLD analysis project Ga0182740, IMG submission 128872) | Enriched backyard soil microbial communities from Emeryville, California, USA - eDNA 5th pass 37_C Kraft BY (version 2) (version 2) | ecosystem: Environmental > Terrestrial > Soil >...
AAGGCAGCGTCGCCAATAAGCTTCGTTATCCACTTGGCCAAATACATCAAACTGCACCGGCACCCTAACACGTTGGAGTACTCTCAGCGCATAGTCCAAGTTTTTCATGGGCGATACTCGAGAGAGAAAAATCACCCGAAGGGCTTTTCGACCGACTAGGTCACGCGTGCCATCCTCGACAGGCTTGTAGGCAGATCCCAGATTTGGTGCAATACGGATATCCTTCGCCACGGAGCCGAACCCGGAGGAGATATCTTTGGCCTCGTATACACTGGAGGCCTGCCAAACAAGCTTTTGGTACAAGCCTATCATCTTGGCTACCTTGAGGAAGATCCTCTTCTTTGAGGCTTTGAGTTGCAAGGCTCCCTCCGAAAGTTCACCACGCGCCGCGACAACGCAATGGCGATTGGGGATTAAATCCATGCGTCGAGCAAAAAGAGGTTTCAGAGTAAAGTCCGGATCGAACAAACTGTTCAGGTATATTGTATCGTGTTCAGTCTCGCAAATAATTCTAACTATCGAACAAAACCGTTTTTGACTAGGCGACAGATAGAGAACACTTGCTTTGCCAACCTTCTGCCACCCTGTCCCACTTCCTAAAGTTGCATACGGAACTCGATCACTAGCGTCGCGATCGGAAGTCACTATTTTAAAGTTAAATTCATCACCCAGAGTATCAACCATATTAGAGATCGTACGGATGGGGCCGCCGGCCTTATAGCCAGGCAAATAGTACCGCACAAATATTAGTATTGTTCGCCCTGAAGAAGTCGGCATTTTAATTTTCGCGCATATTTTTAGGCAAGTCTAACTCAGCACCCAAGAGGCCGTCAAATATTTCGGGATCAAAGGGAAGGACACCTCCCCCGGGATGCAGAGTTATCTCTCCAAAGTAAATTTTCCCCTTCAAGTTATACAAATCTACTCTTGCGAGAGGAAGATCCTTTGATAGGGTGGACGCTATCTCAATCATACGAGCCAAGTTGGCTGGCTTCTCTACCGAAGCGTTTGAAGTCGGGTAAGCCATGGAAAAAGGGAGGCGGTTCCACTCTAAATCGAAAATGCTTCTTGTATGCCCCGAGAAGCGTCCTTGGTCGAACTGAATAAATGTTGGCTCACCACCAAAACAGAATATCTTGTAGTCGCATATATCACTTACGCCAGCTTCTACCCTAAGATCCTTTTCTAGCAGTATTTTTCTCTCAATACCTACGTATTGGTACTCTCTTCCAAGCTCTCCATAGTCGATGCTCAACCACCCTCGCATGGTTCTGACCATCTCATCGAATCGAATTCCCGCCCTATTGCAAAACAGAATCATGCCAGAGGCATGATTTGGCTTTGCAACAAAAACTTCTGGAAGTACACTGAGTTTGATAGATTCCGGATCGCTGTATACACCATACAAGGGTATTAGAATATCATCCCCCCATTTTTCGCTTACATATGATCGAACAGCGTACTTGTCAGCTATAATAGATGCCTTCGGATGGCGGTAATACATCTTGAGGTGCAGAATTTTTTCATTCAGCGTTCTCGGGTTTTCTATGTTGGGTATCCTCGGCGCATATCCGTACATAACCCTTCTATAGTTGTAGATCCCAACGTTATATGCATAGTCACTTAGATACTTTTGAAAGAGCATCTTGATGTACTTCTTAATCATAGGAATTCACCTTCCAACGGACCAGAGCTGGCTCCGATTCCCAGGGAGGTGCCGGCCTATCACCTCCACGATAGACATGCTCTAGAATACAATTGAAGTATCTCGCGCCGGTTTTTGCGCCGAGGCACTTCGACCATTCTGAAAGACGCTGACGTTCGGCCGCTGATGGGCTCCCTTGTGCCATTGCATTGGCTAGCAGATCAGCCAATGCATCTGCATTTCCGGTCGGAAACACACCCCCGAAACCACTTGTACCTACTACACCCGCTGCACCGCAGGCATCAGAACAGATAACCGGTGTACCTGCCATAAGAGCTTCACAAACTACCGCACCCCACCCATCATGCTCACTTGGCAACACACAGCAATCAGCACTAGCCATTATAGCCGGTATCGTATCCACCGGGCGCCTCCCCAGCCACTCAACACGGTCACCAAGAAGCTTTTTTCCAGCAGCACGCAATTCACCTTCCAATGGCCCAGAGCCTACCATTCTTACGACAAAATCCCGACCCTTTAAGGACGAAAGCGCTTTGAACAATAGATCAATGCGCTTTCGTCCTATAAATTGGCCAACATACAGAAACTGAAAGGACGAAGCGACTATCGTCGGATGTGAGCAAACGCGCCCGTTGTCTGACAAAAAGTAGGCAAAAGGGAAGACTTTCTCGCTGCCCAATCCGCGCTCCGATATCCATTTAGGGGTCAGATGACCTATGGCCAGCACTCCGTCAAGGTGCGGCCTCCATCGTTGAATGACTCGGCTGTACGCAAACTTTTTAGGGAGCCCCCGCCATCCTCGGTCGTCTACTGTCTCCATGATCGCCCATTGCCGCAACCTTCTCTGTACTAGTTGCTCCCGCACCACACTCATCGCTTCTTTCCCGCGCAAGCCTTGGACAAGATGAACGCTGTTACTAGGTGCCCGGTCCGCCAAGACCTTGATCCTTTCAATGTCGTCAGCAATATACAGTTGCGCATCGCCGATGGCTGGCGCTGTCCAACCCTGTTCTGAACGGCGCTGCGACATGTCCTTTCCAGCAACGTAGGTAACACTCAGCCCGGAGGATGCTAACGACGACGCCAACGATGCCATGTGAGGGGATACGATTGATTGCCAAAACCAAACTGGCTCAACCACGGAGTCGTCCTCGCGTTTGTGCTCGTCCGCTCGAGTAGGCCCATCCAAGTAAGATAATTGGAAGGAGTCCAAGCCCGCCCGGTGAAAAGAAGGTAGCCTCTCCCATGTTCAATATGACTATGGTTGTACAAATCGCGAGCGGGACCGTCCCACCTTGAGCTCCGCGCCTTATGAGGCACCAGAGCCAAGTAAATGCCAGTAGACCGCCAAATAGCCCTAATTCCTCAATTATTGCGAGAGGAACCACGCCCTTCTCGATCGACGCACCTACAGGCAAATTGAGGATTGGATCTCGCGAAATCACCATCGTCTCCAATTCGGAAGCAATTCCAAACCCGATACCCGTTAAGGGGTGATCGTTGATATTGGCGAGCATCTGGTCGATCAACCTCCCGCGTGAGCGATCGTACGCCTGGAACAATCCATCTACTTGTGCCCGTCCTGACTTGGTGAGATAGTGTTGTGCCGTGTTGGATATGGTTGGCGCAGCAATAGTGCCAACAACTGATAAAGCAACTAGTAGTCCCCAGATGCGTGGGCTTTTTAGTCCAGGCAGCATCTCTCCAATAGTCTTCCCTGCAAGTCCAGGACCAAATAAAATTGCCAATCCGACGCCAAAGATCATACTCAATCCTGCGGTCCGCGCCTCGGACATCAGAATACAAGCTACTGAAGAACCGACCACTCCAATTAGCCACCAAGGGGGTTGGCGTCCCGCACCAATCATAAGCGATGCAGCCCAAGCCCCCAACAACCCCATTGTTGGTCCAAATGATTGTGGATGGTTCAAAGCGCCTTGGAATCCGGTTCCATTCCGGAGATAGCCAACGCCGGTACCTATAAATGGCAGGCTTATGATAAGAACAAACACCAGACCGAAGAATATTTCCGATGAAATGTGTTCTCTCTCCCAAGGTGTAAGACCGCACCAGAGCGATATGGAAGCGGCCATTGCCAAAGTCCATGAGACAGCCTTCAGGACAGATACGTCAACCATCGAGCTGAACAGAATGGAATGGCCGATAATGAAGCCACCAAGCATGATGGTGGCTAAGGTAAAAGGACGTAGCCGTGGCCGTCTGCTAAAAATATGACTGTGCATTATTGCCGAAAAAGCTGCAGCGAACAGAATAGCATAGCGGCCTACTGGGCCAGCAGTTGCGACCGGAGCGATCCCCGGGTTGAGCATTGTAAACAGCCACGACATTGCTAAGGCGCGGATCGCATGCGGCCGCCCTTTCAAAGCGTATGCAGCCAACAGAAAATAGCTCAGATTCGCCGTCGGGGCCGAGGCAACCCGCAATGCCAGCGCGATGATCAATGGGGAATAACCCCAAAACCCCACCCGCACTGAAGGAACAAAATACCTCGAGCCGCCTAGCACCATCGATACGGCGACGCTATCTTAGCCAGGTCAAATGTATGGCTCGCCCGGTTGCGCTCGAAAGACATCTCCTGATACCTGCTCAAAATACTGCAAATTTCAGCAAAAGAAAACGTCATCCCTTGTCCCTGTATGGCTTATCTGATTGTAATCTGGGCGATCAGTGAGCTTGTGAATACAGCCGCCGTCTAGCCGCACCACCATGTCACACCCTTCCAGCGTCGAAAGTCTATGCGCGATAAGAAGGATCGTCAGGTCGCGGTCCAGGCGATCGATCGCAGCCATAACAGCATTTTCGGTTTCGGTATCGAGTGCACTCGTCGCCTCATCAAACACCAGAACACTGGCGCGCTTGTAAAGGGCTCGAGCGATCCCGATGCGCTGGCGTTGACCACCAGAAAGCTGGATGCCCCGCTCTCCGATGCTTGTATCATATCCCGCAGGCAAAGCGTTTATAACGTTGGCAAGTTCGGCCTGCTCAGCAGCTTGACGAACCCGCTCACGGTCGATGAGTTCCGGAGGAACGCCGAAGGCGATGTTCTCGGCAATACTTGCGTCAGCTAAGAAAATCGTCTGCGGAACATGGGCAATCTGCTTCTGCCAGGCCGCACGATTAACGCTAGTCAGTTCGACACCATCAACACTGATATGTCCCGATTGTGGCTCGAATAGACCAAGAATAATATCTACCAGCGTGGATTTCCCGCTTCCAGTCTTCCCTGCTATGCCGACACGCGCGCCCTTCGGAATATTAAGGCTTATGCCTTTAAGTGCTGGCGCTCTTCCTCCCGGATAGGCATAAACAATGTTGTCCAACCGAATCTCGTGCTCGAAAAAGAAAGGCTCTTTCGCATTCGGGGCCGTCGCTACTGGACGCTTTAGTAGGGTCACAACATCTACAAGTACGTTTCGGTTACCCATAGCTGATGCCCACCCGCCGTAGACCTGTTGTATGAGCGGCAATAGGCGCTGTGCACCGAGCGCTAGAGCTCCGAGAACAGGTAGTGCGACCGTAAGTCCGCCAGGACGTTGAACTACAACCACGGCTACAACAGCTATCAAAACCATGCCGACTGCTTCAACGATGAAGCGGGGAGCGCCCGCCAATATGGCATTCCTGATTCGGGCATCCCGAAAGCCGGCTTCGGCTCGTTTGTAGATGTCCACAAAGACCGGCTGCGAGCAGTCCAGCAGAATGTCGCGAATGCCACCCACCCCTTCTTGCATGGATTGCACTCTTTTCCCCTGGGTGCGTGCGATCACGTTACTGTTCCTCCGAAGGTGGTTACGAGCTATCACACTAGCCATCAGGTAAATTGTGGCGAATCCAGCACCGGAGACAACCGCAACGACAGGGTCGATGATCACGAGACCGGTTACAATGAAAACACCTAGGATCGCAGCAATCGATCCCTGCAGAAGCGGCATAAGAACTTGATTCGTTACCATCTGCACCTTGTTAATCGATGCAATGATCTCACTTGAGTTCTGCTGGGTGTGATAGGTGTAGGTTTGATGCAGGGTATCAGCGTAGATTTTTACCCCGAGTTCGTAAGACATACCGTAAATAAAGTTGCTGCTTGCCCAGAGCAGAGCAAGACGCAAGACCGCAGCGCAAAGGGCCGCGATGCCAAAGAAGCCAGTTACGACGTAAACCGCCATAGCGTAGTCGTCTGCTCCCATAAGATCGAGCAACCGCACCGCAAAAGCGTTCTCAATGGGAACCCCTGCTGGAGCGGAGATGAACGCCAAAAGAGGCACGATCGCCCCGATGGTGACTACTTCAGCGATTGCACCGATTAGCATGAGCAATAGCAATGGCAGAAGCGCCCTCCGACGGGCAGGTGATAGGTGGTCGAAAAGCACCCGCAATGACTGCAACAGGGATAAGCTTTCTGACCTTTTCTCGCCAATCTTGATGCTTGCTGTCATACTGTCAACGTCGGTTTGGTCACGGTCACGGTCTGGCTGCCCAGGTTCTGCACCGCTCCTTACATTCATTACTTCGCTCCAAAACCCGTCAGCATTATCCGGATCGTCCGCATGACGATGACGAGATCAAGCCAGGGCGATATGTTCTTGATATAATAAAAATCGTAGTGCAGCTTCTCATGAACTTCACTGACAGCGGCTACGTGTCCCTGATTGACCTGCGCCCAACCCGTAATGCCAGGTCGGACGATGTGCCGATATGGGTAGAAGGGCAGTTCGGCATCGTACCAACGCGACAGAACTTCAGCCTCCGGACGTGGACCGATCCAACTCATCTCGCCACGCAGGATGTTGATGAGCTGCGGCAGTTCATCGAGACGGGCGCGACGCAAAACGTTGCCAAGGCGCGTAATGCGGGGATCGCATTCTCGAGTGATCGCCAAGTCCTTTTCGGAGGCGCCCTCCACCTGCTGCTGACGCATGGTGCGGAACTTATGAACGGTGAAAATCTTGCCGCGATAGCCGACACGCCTCTGCTTGAACAGGGCCGGCCCGGGCGACTCGAGCCGAATCGCGATCGCCAGGATCAGGAGGAGAGGTGAGGCGAGGATCAGCACCACAAGAGCTGCCATCCAGTCCATGATCTGCTTTAGCTGCAGATAAGCCTGATTTGGATTCAACGATCCGAGCGTGTTCTCAGAAAGGTGTTCGATCTCTACGCGTCCTGACAACGATTCCATTATCTGCTTTACGTGGTAGACAGGAACGCCAGATAGCACACATTGCGTAATGAAACGTTCCCAAGAAGCCGACATGTCTGCGCGGAGATCTGCTACAACGCCTTGGATCGAGAAAAAGGGTGCGCTTGGACACGCTAGGACATGCCAGTTGACATCCTTTAAATCCTTTAGACGATCAATATTCCCTTCTGGTATGATCGCCAGCCGGTAGGGTTCCAATCGTTGAACGAAGATGTTGAGGCCGAAGTACCAAACAATGGAACAGATGAAGGAACCTATGGCCTGAAACCGACTATAGTCTAACCGCAGTAGGAAAATCGCGAGGAAAACGGACCCATAAGAAAGCGCAAAAGTTGGCAGGATGTTGCTCGAAGCAGACAAGCCCGGGAAGGCTCCCAGTCGCCGATAGGTAAGGTAGCCTAGAACGTGTGCGATGGCAGCGGCTACAATTGTAATCTGGTGGTTCTTCGATGACACGACACTGGGGTCTTGTGCCATACGTGCCAGAAGAGGCAATCCAATTGCGAGCAACATTCCACCCAGCAACTGGTAACGCCGCCGCAGCAGCGGGTGTCGCACACCAGGGTTGGTGCTTACTTGTTGATACATGGCGTTGAGCGTCTTCACTCCAAGGGTCTACGTATCTTGAATGCAACAGCCGTGTGAGTAGATAATTGGCTCATCATCAGTAGCATCTCAAACGATTTCATCAAAAGCTACCGCACTCCGGGGTGAAACACCCCAGAACACCACCAGGCTTTCGCCTCTCCTCCCGTTCGTATGCCGGAAGATTACAACCCCTCCGGCACCACCGCCCGACCATCAACGATGACCGGAATTTCCGAATGCATCATTTGAAGAAGCACCCGAACCCTTCCAGCACCATCCAGACAAGCCAGATTGCCGATGGCATCAGCAAACGGCCCGCTGACGATTCGGACAGAAGCCCCCATCTTCAGATCGAAGACAGGATTAAATATTCCATTTTCGTCGCTAAACGATTGTAGCTTTTCTACAAGACCAACAGGACACGGCAAGGGTTTTTCCCCCTGCATGACGAGTCCGCGAACACCCATGGTTCCGTTTACCGCCCGCCAGCGGTCACGCTCAAGATCTAACAAAACGAACATGTATCCGGGGAAAAAGGGCAACTGGCGCTCGATCTTGCGGCGCGCGTGCGTGACGAATCGCATCTGGCGAGGCATCCATGTGGAAAAATCCTGCCTTCGCAAGTTCCGCTCGGCCAGGTCACCCCTGCCGGGCTGAAACGAAACAACGTACCACCGCCCAACCATGCTCTGTCTATTAGCCTTCTAAGCCCCCCCCAGTTTGACCTGCCTTATGTTCCAAATCGAGAGTATGGTCCTACTGGCCTGACTTCTATATGTCAATATGGGTCGGTGGCATAACGGTTCGTGCCAGCCTATTTATCGTGTTGATTATCTGATTACATACAGCGTTTTTAAGTAAGAAGCCGTGGAACAGTTTGCGTACTTAGCTGGCAAATAAGTATATCTCCGTACTGGTTCAACACAGCGGAGAGCTCGACCAGTAGCTTAACGCTCGGTATGTATCCTTCAGGGAAAGCCTTCAATCGTCTGATCTTTGATCCCTCACCTTTCTTGATCAGCGTTTGCTAGACGGTGTAGCCAAACTCCAGACCGCTTCCACTGTGTTGGCCGAAGGTTTATCCAAACACCAGCTCTGGCACCACGACCTCCCATACCTCCCGCCGGATGCGCTCCCTGTATTCCTCCTGGCAGTCAGACTTGCGCCACCGCACAATGGCACCGACCTCTCCTCGCACGAAGCTGCGCCCATCCGTAGGTGACCAGCTCTTGGCCATGCGGCCAAGCGGACGTCCTTGAACATCCTGTATCATCCACACATCGCCAGCGCGGTGTATCTGCAGAACATCGCCTACCCTTGCTGACGCAATAGTATTCAGCGATGCATGACTGGATCGAAGTCGCCCTGCCCATGACAGGTCTACGGTCTTCAGGTCAGGGATCTGGTAGAGCGCAGTCCGGAGACTGGTGAAACCGCTGATGACAGGAGCACTTCGGCGCAGACCCAGTCTGCGTCCGGCGGGACAAAGGGATGCTGGCCCGAGGTCATGATCGCGAGACTGCGTCTTGCCCTGGTCATGGCCACGTAGAACAGGCGGCGCGGCGCGTCAGCGTCCTCATTTCGTGACGGCCGGTCCCAGCCTCCATTCAGAAGGACGACGTCATCAAACTCCAGCCCCTTTGAACGGTGGGCCGTCAACAGCAGGAGTCCTCGCTGTTCGCTGCGTACATCGCGCGCCCATTCGGCAAACCATTCCACCATGTCCGGCACAGGCATGGTCTTGCTTGAGAGCTCCTTCGCCAGCGCGGCGATGCCCTCGCCAATCAGGTCCGTTCAGCGATTCGACGGTATGGCATTCAGGAAGATGATCAGATCATCGACGCTCAGCGAACGGGCTGGCTCACGTTTCACTGCATCGATGAACTGCTGCATCTCACGCAGACGCCAGATGCTTGGTATACCCTCATTCGCCATCTCCACCGAAATACCCAGCGTTTCCGCATAGGCACGTACCGGGGCAAGCCGCCGCCAGTCGCGCGCGATGACAGCTGCGCGCGTCCAGCTCCATTCCGGATCAAGTTGCGATAGCCGGACGAGTTCATCGACGGCAGCAATCGCCTGCGCCACGTCTCCTGTACAGTCCAGTAGTTGCACCCTGCCATGGGCCACAGAGTCAAGCGCCTCCAGTTCTCCCCCCGGAGGTTCGGTGCGCCGGGAGCGCGTGATCCATCGTGGTCAGCCCCTTCTCGGCATAGGTGGCCATCACATGCGTCTGGATCGTCTGTTCGAGATAGTGCTCTTCCATTGGGGCAAAATCCTTGACGGTGAACTGACCCCCCGAGTGATTGAGATGGATCGTCATCGCCTACCGGAAGATGGTAAGGCCCTTACCCAGCGTCATGACCTCCTGCTCATGAAGCCACAAGAGTGAGCGGTCCATCAGCTTCGTCATGTCCTGGATACCGCTGCTGCGCAGGAACGCGTCCCCGGTCAGGGAAGCAAGAAGGTCGCCCATCGTAGTTTCGACCTGGATATCCTTGCCACGGCTTCCCTTGGCCAGTCTTCCGAGGAAATGCTTGAGCAAGAGCTCCGCGGCCTGGTGCCGAAGGCGCGCCGTCTGTTCCAGCACCTGCCAGGTCCGTTGCAGCGTCACGATCAGTGTGTTGCGGGATGCTCTACGCAGCCGCAGGTTGCCCTTTCCGCCATCCAGATCACGTCCGTCGCGGCTCATGCTACGCAGCAGCTTTTCCACGACGTCGGGTCTGACGGATGCGTGTCCCTGGTTACGGAGTGCCTGGCAGGTTTCCGCGAGATGCAGTGGGATGCCTCCCGCATCCTCGGCGTCGGGCGCTGCTTCACGCATCAGGGAGATCAGAGCGTTCTCCAATCTTACCGCTTCCGCCAGGGGTTGCTGTGAATGTCCCTCGACCGCAACATGGACAAAGCTCGTGACGACCACATCGTTTCGGGCGATCCCAAGCGCTTCAAGGTCGGCCAGCGCCTTGTTCAGCATTCCGCCGGTCAATCCACTGACACCTGCCCACTCGTCAGTGCTGATGCCCTGATCCGCGGGCGCATTCATAAGATGGCGAGTGATGTCGAGAAGCTGCCTGCGCCGGACGCCGGTAATATGGGCTTTGGCAAGGATGGCCTCGACCTCTTCAAGGTCGCGGATTCTAGTGACGAGGGGAAGACCTGTACCTTGTTCTCCTCGCGTGTCTGCAGAGCGGCTTCTTCTAGCCAGGAGACTACCGTTTTCACCCTGGTATCTTCAGTCGCGCTATCGCGTTCGAACTCTTCATCGCTTTCAGCCCGAACGACCTCTCCGGAGGTCGCGACCACAGTGCCGGTTTTCTTCGTGCGCTCATCCAGCCGTCGCAAGGCCTTCAGGATCGCGCCGATTTCATGCCGAGCCAGACGCGAACGCGCCGAAAGCGAGAACTGTCGCTCAACGTCTTCAGCCGCATAGAGCAACACGCAATTGGCGTGGGCACGATCGCGTCCGGCGCGACCCGCCTCCTGAAGATAGTTCTCGAGCGATCCGGGTATGTCTCCGTGCACCACCAGACGGATGTCCGGCTTGTCGATTCCCATGCAGAATGCATTGGTTGCAGCAATGATCCGCAATTCGCCGATGCGAAATCGCTCCTGGATATCGCGCTTTTCCTCCGGCGTCAGTCCAGCGTGGAAACGCTCCGCCAGCAATCCTTGCTGTTTAAGGAAGTCGGCGACGCGCTGCGTTTCACTGCGAGTGGCGCAATATACGACCGCGCCAGACGCGCCCTCGTTCGGCAACTTGGCCTCTATCACGTCCAAGATGTCCGCCAGTTTCGTAGCGCGCTGGGTCGAACGAACTTCAAAACTGAGGTTAGTACAGACCGCACCTTGATGAAGCGGCTGACGTAGCGGTAGTCGGGACGGAAATCATGACCCCACTTCGACACGCAGTGCGCCTCGTCAAGCACCCAAAGGCCGATTTCGCGTTGAGCAAGAACCGAGCGGACTGATGTGCTCCGCAACTGTTCCGGTGAAATCAACAGGACTGCCACTTCGCCCAGACGGACTCGATCCAGTGCATCCTGCCGTTCCGGCAGCGACAGCATACCGCTGACAGTAACCGCCGACGAGATGCCAGCCCTCTCCATGCCCTGCACCTGATCGGCCATCAGTGCTACGAGCGGCGAGATCACCACGGTAAGCACCCCTGTCTTTTCGAACTGCGAGAGAGCTGGAACCTGGTAGCATACGGACTTGCCTGTGCCCGTCGGCAGAATGCCGAGGACACTCGAGCCGCTCATCGTCTCGTCCCAATCCTTTCCTGCAGCGGTCGCCCAAAATCGTCGACCGGCTCCGCTCGGAAGGAGCCAAATCCGAACCATTTTGACAAAGCGCGAACCGGGTCGTTCTTCTCACTGCACCAGGTACAATCTGGGGACTTGCAGTTGCTGTCTCGCAGAGGCCGCACGATCAAGGCGGACTCGCGAAACTGAGCCCGTACCCAGGGCGGCATGACGGAATCTCCACCCGCCACAAGAATCCACGACAAGGCATAGGCCATCGGCCAACCGAGTCGCGGGCTTGAAAGTCGGGCCAGGACCTGCTCGATACGCCTTCCACAGGCCCGCTCTGCCAGCAACCGGGAAAGCGCCGCCTAGGCCTCATCCCGACCTGGAGCGGCACTCCCCCCGAACCAGCTGAAACACCGCATCCGCCGGAGTTTTCCATCCCCGTGGTCAGGAAATGATACGCCGTCACGGCCTCCGGCTGTTCGGCGTTCAGCTTCACCAAGGCGTCCAGTTGGTTTCGCAACACCTGAAAAACAAGGCGTGCGTCAAGTTCCGGGTTGTTGACATGACCCGCCTGCAAGCGCCCGTCATGGTAGTGCTTGACGAGGTGATGGTAGGGATTGCGCGGAAAGGCGAGCGGATTGAGCCAAAGGGTATCAATTGCAGACCTGGAAAGGCTTGCGAGCTTCGGCCGAACCGCCGCCAGCTGAGGCAGGTCATGCCGCAGGATATTGTGCCCAAGCAGGTGTTCTGCTCCGGCCGCTTCCAATTCCAGACGGTCCAGCGCTGCTTTGAGATTGTTCCTCTTCGCAAGTATTGGTTCCCGATCATCATCCCGTACGGCAGCAAAGGCGAAAATCTTGGCGGTTGATGGATCCACTTCTAGATCGAGGGATATGCAACGCTGCAGGAGGGGTCGGAACAACTCGGTCATTCGAAGGCGGCAAAAGTATCCATATGAAATAATTCGGGATAATGGTCATGTCAGCAACCGAAGGTCAACGTGCAACTTGCGTCTCGCCCCCCCGCCCGCGCGGACCATGCGCCAACAATACATTGCGGATTGCCGTCCCATGTCCACTGGGAGCCTTTGATGGCGAGAAAAGTGATTCAGCGGCAAACGTGGTTTATTGCTCTCGGCGAAAGCACGCGCCACGATTGCTTAGGACCGCCAGCACCCCTTCGAGTTGAGACACTTCTCAGGCACGTTGGCATGAGTCGCAGGCCAATTGCGGTAACCTGCAGGCAATTGATCTCAAAGTGCCCGCAACTTGAAAAAATTTGCTGTAATTCGATTCAGAACTCTGGCTTCTCGATTCAGAGTTCCAGGGAAACGTTACAAGACTTTAGATTTCCGATTCAGCTGCAAACGTCGTTTACGGAAGAGGCGAAAAGTCAGAGGGAGCCCGGTGGGCTGGATCGTGCCGGACGTTGGCGCAGGAGAATTCCCAGGTTGTTTAGGGTGACGCCGTTTCCCTAGTGGCCTGGGTGAGGGAGGCAGTGGTCTTTCGCCGCGTAGGGAGGTGTGAAGAGAGATCCAAAATCAAACGCCGTTGGCTACTCCACGCGCAGGCAGAACCTGCAGACCCGGTCCGGCAACGACGTCATTCCAGATCAAGTTGCCTTCCCCACATGCTGCCATACATTGCAGGCAAGTTACTACCAATTGCAGAAAATGCATTTCAATTTGTATGCAATGTAAAAAAATTCGCTGTAATCTGATTCAGTATTACCGATTTCCGATTCAAAGGTCTATGGCAACGTTACAAAGTTCAATATTTCCGTTTCAACTGTAAACCCCGTTTGCTGGATGGCCAAAAAGGTAAGAAATCTTTTTGCGCCGACAGCTTTTGAGCTCATCATGGTCAGGAACAGGAGGAAACACGGAGTTTAGCCATGGGAAAAAGCAAGAAAGAGCAAGAGAAGCTGCGCGCGCGGCGCGATTACCAAAAGGAATATAGGGAACGAATGCGAGCTGAGCGCAGGCCTGGCCGCGATGACGTTGCAAGAGTCTGCCTCCACCTCATGATCATGAATGCGGACAAGAAGGGAGACCAAGACATTGGGCGTCTGATTGAAGTGATAGCGGAGCCGCTGACTGAACAAGGGTTCGATCAGAATGCTTCGCTTGATGTCATCGAAAACCTGATCGAGAAATATACAAAGAGAAAATGGGATTTCCGACGCAAGATGCACCTGCGGAGAAGGCTTGGCGATGGGGGCACCGACGGCACGAAGAAGAGCTGAAGGGACGATGGGCTGTTGTCACCGCGCTAAGGTCAGCAGGCTTGCCGATACCGAGCTGTATCTGCTATCCTGCTAACATAAGTTGGGAACACCAATAGGCATGGCAAGGCTCTCGATACACATAGCGAATTGATACGCCCCCCACGCGATCCTTCAGCTACCTGGGCCAATGCCATGTCAAAATCCCCCTTCCGCTTCGCGGTTCGTCCGGAAATTCTACGTCAGCGATACACACTTCGGACACGAAACCATTTTCTCCGCTACTGCAACCGTCCCTTCGCGTCCGTAAGCGAAATGGATGAGCACCTGATCGAGCGCTGGAACGCGATAGTCGGCGATAACGATATCGTATTCCACCTTGGGGATTTCGCTCGGCGATGCTGACTATGTGCGCTCCATCTTCGATCGCCTGAAGGGCCGGAAGTACCTGATCCTTGGCAATCGCGATGTTCGCCGGGGCTCCGACGTCAAACCGCACATTCTTGCGCTCGAATGGGAGCTGCCTCCGACTGCGACCCTTGGAACGAGGGATGAGGGCCGAATGGTCTTTCTGAGCCACTACGCCCACCGCACATGGCCGGGTCAGCACATTGGGACAATCCACTTCTATGGCCATAGCCACAACAGTATTCCCAATTTTGGGATGTCCCGGGACCGTCGGCGTCGATTGCCCGGACGTCGCCTTCCAGCCCCGCACCTTGCGCGAGCTGATGAGCATTCTTCCCGTTGGCGAAGCCTACTAGAACCGCCCTCTCCGACCTTGATTGAGCAAACGCCGTTTGCGGCTTTGTGCTGTATTCCCCCCATTACTTCTGAAAACGCCGTTTGCACATGAATCGGTTTCCAGTGCACAGCGACGATCTACGGTTCTTCCGCATATTTGGTGCAGGAGGATTCACGTATGGCACGAATACGGTCATAGATTCGGAATCGTAGTCTATGCAGTGATTTGCTCGTGCTTCAATTTTTCAACTCGTTGCTGCCTGAG
>Ga0182740_1001611_pt1 | contig 14954 bp, 15 predicted proteins | sample eDN5th37CKraftBY_FD_128872 | JGI IMG/M metagenome (GOLD analysis project Ga0182740, IMG submission 128872) | Enriched backyard soil microbial communities from Emeryville, California, USA - eDNA 5th pass 37_C Kraft BY (version 2) (version 2) | ecosystem: Environmental > Terrestrial > Soil >...
ACAGAAGATAGCTGAACTTCGCCAGCAGCCCGAGGCCGATCGCGGCACCAAGCCAGAATGCGCTTCGGAGAGACGGCTTCTCGAGCCAGTTGATTGCCGCATGCAGGGTCGCAAAGCAGGCAATACACAGCAGGATCGTCTGCGTCGCCCATTCATGAAACGTCCAGCCGACCGGATAGCTCGCGGCGAGCGAAAGCGAGGCTACTGCTGCCCAACGCTCGTCCTTCAGCGCTGCGCGCACCGCACCGTAGCAGGCGATACCAACACCGGCGATCAGCGTGTATCGGACCAGAAGCGTGCTTTGGATACCGGTGCCGAGAAACTGCTGCGCGCTCCAGAGCAACCATTCGTAAAGCGGCGGCTGCTGATCCTGATAGCCAAGCGCAAACTGCTGCGCCAGTTCGTTCGAGCGCGAGTCATCGAGTGAAAGCGTGTGCGAGACGTTGAACCGAAAAGTAGCGTGCACAAGGGCATAGATGCCCCAAAAAGCGAGCACGCCGCGCCCCGATAGCAGAGAGCGCGATCCCTCTCGCGTTATTTTTGCATCCGTTTCACAGCTTGTCATCAGCCCACACCAGAGAGGGCTTGCGATGATTACAGTTAAATACCGAGTCTCTTCTTCAGAAGTTCATTCACAGCCTGCGGATTGGCCTTGCCGCCGGACTGTTTCATCACCTGGCCGACGAACCAGCCAAGCATCGTCGGTTTCGCCTTCACCTGCTCGACCTTGTCGGGATTCTTCGCGATCACTTCGTCGATCGCCTTTTCGATGGCGCCGGTGTCTGTGACCTGCTTCATGCCGCGAAGCTCGACGATCGCGCGCGGCTCGCCGCCCTCGGTCCAGAGAATCTCGAAGAGATCCTTGGCGATCTTGCCCGAAATCGTGCCGTCCGCGATGAGGCCGACCACTTCCGCGATCTGCTTCGCCGTCACCGGAGATTCGGTGATCGACTTGCCTTCCTTGTTCAAGCGGCCGAACAGCTCGTTGATGATGAAGTTCGCCGCTGCCTTCGCGTCGCGTCCCTTCGCCGCCTCCTCGAAATAGTCGGCGGTTTCGCGTTCGGCCGAGAGCACTCCGGCATCGTAAGGCGAAAGACCGTATTCCTTGACGAAGCGCGCCTTCTTCTCGTCGGGCAGCTCCGGCAAACCTTCTTTCAGCCTGTCGACGAACGCCTGATCGAATTCGAGCGGCAACAGGTCGGGATCGGGGAAGTATCGGTAGTCGTGCGCCTCTTCCTTCGAGCGCATCGAGCGCGTTTCGCCCTTGGCGTTGTCGAAGAGCCGGGTCTCCTGGTCGATCGTGCCGCCGTCCTCGATGATCTCGATCTGGCGGCGCGCTTCGTAGTCGATCGCCTGACCGACAAAACGGATGGAATTCACGTTCTTGATTTCGCAGCGCGTGCCGAGCGGCGCGCCGGGTTTGCGCACCGAGACGTTGACGTCGGCGCGCATGTTGCCCTTGTCCATATCGCCGTCACACGTGCCGAGATAGCGCAGAATTGTCCGCAGCTTCGAGAGATAGGCCCGCGCCTCTTCGGAGGAGCGCATATCCGGCTTCGAAACGATCTCCATCAGCGCTACGCCCGAGCGGTTGAGATCGACGAGCGACATCGTCGGGTGCTGATCGTGGATCGACTTGCCCGCATCCTGCTCGAGATGCAGCCGCTCGATGCCCACCTCGATCTGCTCCTCGCCCGGCAGGTCGACGACGACCTTGCCCTCGCCGACGATCGGCGACTTGAACTGGCTGATCTGATAGCCCTGCGGCAGATCGGGATAGAAATAATTCTTGCGGTCGAAGGTCGATTTCAGATTGATCGCAGCCTTGAGCCCAAGCCCGGTCTTCACCGCCTGCTCGACGCAATATTCGTTGATGACCGGCAGCATCCCCGGCATCGCCGCATCGACCAGCGAAACGTGATCGTTCGGCTCGCCGCCGAACGCAGTGGACGCGCCCGAGAAAAGCTTGGCGTTGGAAGTGACCTGGGCATGAACTTCCATACCGATCACGACTTCCCACTCTCCCGTATCACCCTTCAGGAGCTTGGATTTCCGCGTCTGTGCCGATGTCTCTGTCATGCGGCTTTTTTAGTTATTTCAGCAGCAAAGGCAATAACAACGGTACCAGAATGGCGGTCAGAAGGCCATTCAGCCCCAGCGCAATCCCCGCAAAGGTCCCCGCGAGCGAGTTCACCTGGAACGCCCGCGCCGTACCGATTCCATGCGAAACCAACCCTGCAGCGAAGCCCCGCGCTGCATAATTTTTGAGCCGTAAGAAGTTCATCAATGGGGTCACGATAATCGCGCCCGCGATTCCGGTCATGATCGTGAAGACCGCAACCAGCGCCGGATTGGTGCCAATCGTCTCGCCAACACCCATGGCGATCGCTGCCGTTGCCGATTTCGGCGCCAGCGCCAAGGTCGCCGCTTCGCTGATATTGAGGTAACGGGCAATCAACACCGCTGATGCGATCGCGGCGACTGAGCCCACGAAAAGTGCGGAGAACATCGGCACCAGCGCACGCTTCACATCCGGCAGGTGCCGATAGAGCGGCACGGCAAGTGCCACTGTCGCCGGCCCAAGCAGGAAGTGCACGAACTGCGCGCCGGCGAAGTAAGCTGGAAAGGTCGTCTTCGAGAGCAAGAGCAGCGAAGACACCATCAGGATTGCGAGCAGCACCGGATTGGCGAGCGGATTGCGATTCAGCATCGCCGAGATCGCATCGGCGGCAACATAAGCGACCACCGTCGCGGTGAGCCATAGAAGCGGCGTGCCCGAAAGATAAACCCACAGATCCACGAAGCGCGTCATTCCGCGGCCCCCTCGTGTTCGTTGTCCTGCCCCATCAGCTTTGCGACCCATGTGAATGTGAGCGCCGTCGCCGCCAATGCGATGATCACCGAACCGAAAATCACGATCATCACCCGCCCGCCTTCGGCGCCGAGTAGATCGAATTGCTGCACGACACCCACGCCCGCCGGAACGAACAAAAGCGAAAGATGCCGCAGCAGCCCGTCGGCGGTTTCTTCGGTTTCTTTCGGCAATGGAACTCGCAGCATCAATACGGCGAGCAAGAGCATCAGGCCGATCACGGGGCCCGGTAACGGCAGCGCAAGAAAGTGAGCAAGCGTTTCGCCTGCGAGCTGGCAAACGAGCAGTACGACGATCGCATGCAACATGGAATCACCCCACGGGTTCCATGCATCCTAACTTTCCAGACAAAAACCGGAACGCCCGCGCGATCGAAACGTTTTCTCGCCAGGAAGACAAGGAAAGGAGGAACTCATGCCACGCGTGAATCCCTACCGTCCGGAATATGATTACAACAGCGAAGCACCCACCACATCTGGTGTAATGCTTTTCCTCGGCGTGCTGGCCGCTATCGTACTGGCGGCATTCATATGGGCTGCGTTCTGGCCGTCTGATACGCAATCCAATGCGCCGGGCACCCCGAATATCTCGGAGCCTGCTGCACCGATTACGCCGGCAATGCCGCGCACGCCTTCACCGGCGCCCGCACCGGCTGAATAATCCAATAAACGAAACACAATCGAGGCCGCGGCAGCGAAAAGCTGCTGCGGCTTTTGTTTGCTAGAGGCTGCCGATAAACGCGCGAAACGTCGGGCTGTTACGTACAGCTTCATCACCCGACTGGATCAGAAGCTCCACCTGTTCGGCCGGCAGAGTAAAACGTGTCTTGATTGCATTGAGCGCCGCCGCCCTCTCACCGCTGAACTGACCGAAGTCCACCCGCCCCACAAAGAATTTCACGTCCCGGCAATTCCAGCCGGGCTTGACGCCGAGCCGCTTACGTTCGGCCGGCGGCAGCGAACAACGCCAGCCGATCAACTGGCGCTGCCAATCGCCTGTCACTTGCTGGAACGCCGTGTAGCTCGCGCGCACGCTGGCATCGAGTGCGGTGTCGGAGGTCGCGGCGACAAGCTCGGCGCCGCTTGGCCCCGCAAGCTGCGAAACCCATTTGCTATCGGTCGGCGCACGGCCCGCATCCACCAGCAGGAATATCGCACGGCGGATCTTCACCGCCTCGTGCGGCGTCATCGGCTCATACGGTCTGTCGGCAGCAAGCCGCGCGATGGTGAACCCCGAAAGGCCGTAGTTGTCGACCAGCCCGCCATCGAGCAGCTTGACGTATTTCATCGAGCCGTCGCGATAACGCATCAGCGCCTGCGCGAAAGAACGCAGCATCGGATTGGCGTTCGTATCGTTCACAGCGCGAAGCACCTTCGACGGCAAGGGCCGCGTGCATTTCTCGCCGTAGCTTTCGATCACGATCGGCGCGAAAGCGACCGGCACCGCGGAGGATGCAGCCACAGCATCAGCGATCGGAAATTGGTTAAGGTCGCTGCACAACGCATCGAAGGCCGTATGGCCGAACACGAATGGCGTGCGATTATAGATATCCGAAGAGTTGATCCAGACACGCGGACGGCCTTCGCGCAAATCCCTGAAGGTCGCGCCTTTGAAAAGATGCTGGTTGAGCCAGCCCGAAAGCTGTGTGTCCTGATTGACACCGCCTGAAAGCCCGCGCCCGAGATTGGCAAGGTTGACCTGCGTATTGAGCGCTTCTTCCGGATTGCGCAGCAGGAAATTCTCGCGGAAGTCGTCGAGCATCGCCCGCTTCTTCAGCCCGAAATACGCCGCCGGGATCGAACCGCCCGAGACACCGGAAACGAAATCCACCCGGTCGATCAGAACGCCGCCACCGGCCCGTGCCGGCACGGGCGTTTCACTGAATGCGCGCAGCGCGCCATACGAGAACGCCGCTGCGCGTGTCCCGCCGCCCGAAAAGGAAAGCGTGACCAGCATGTCGTCATCGAGAGCGAAGTTGGCCCTGTTCGGCTGGGATTGAACCAGCCCCTCGCCGGAAAGCGGCACGTTCTGGGGCATGTTGTGCACGCTGCCGCAGCCCGCCGCAGCGGACAATGCGCCAACTACAAATACGCTAAACCAACGCATAGGCCGTTCCGCACTCCGGACTGCGAACCTCGTTATCCTATCGAGGTTACGAGACCGTCAAGCTGGCCTTTAACCCTTCAACTGCCGCTCTTCATAATCGATGATCCAGTCCATCATGCGGCGATAGACAAGTTCAGCAAGTTCAGGCGGTGCGCCAAGGCGCTCGGCTTCCTCGCGCACGCGCTGTGCCACCTCTTCCACTCTGTCGGGGATCAGCGCAGGAAGTCCGGTCTCTTTCTTGATGGTCACAACGCGATCGACGATCTTGATCCGTTCGGCGATCAGCTTCACGAGCTCGCTGTCGACCCGGTCGATCTCCGCGCGCAGATGCGAAAGTTCCGGATCGCCCACCGCCATCTCAACCCCACCACGGATCCGGCAGCTCGATACGGCCCGCCGACTGCTCGATCACATGACCGAGCGAGAACAAAGTCTCTTCATCGAACGGACGGCCGATCAATTGCAGGCCGAGCGGCAGCGCCGACCCGTCGAGTCCGGCGGGGACAGCAATGCCCGGCAATCCGGCCATGTTCACCGTGACCGTGAAGACGTCGTTCAAATACATCTCGACCGGATCGGCGCCGGACTTCTCGCCGATGCCGAAGGCCGAAGATGGCGTCGCGGGTGTCAGGATCGCGTGCACACCCTGCTTGAACGTTTCCTCGAAGTCGCGCTTGATCAGTGTGCGCACTTTCTGAGCGCGCAGGTAATAAGCGTCATAGTAACCGGCCGAGAGAACATAAGTGCCGATCAGAACACGCCGCTTCACTTCGGCGCCGAAACCGGCGGCGCGCGTGTTTTCGTAGAGCTCGATCACGTCCTTGCCGGGCACGCGCAAGCCGTAACGCACGCCGTCATAGCGCGCGAGATTGGACGAGGCCTCCGCCGGCGCAACGATGTAATAAGCCGGCAACGCATACTTCGTATGCGGCAACGAAATCTCGACGATCTCAGCGCCCGCCTTTTTCAGCCATTCGGCGCCCTGCTCCCAGAGCTTTCCGATTTCAGCCGGTACGCCATCGATACGGTATTCCTTCGGAATGCCGATCTTCATGCCCTTCACGGACTTCCCAATCGCCTTCTCGTAATCGGGGACTTCCATATTGATACAGGTGGAGTCCTTCGGATCATGCCCTGCCATCGAGCGCAGCAGAATCGCTGTGTCCTGCACCGTGCGTGCGAAAGGCCCCGCCTGATCGAGCGACGACGCGAACGCCACGATGCCCCAGCGCGAGCAGCGGCCATAGGTCGGCTTGATACCAACGATGCCGGTGAAGGCCGCAGGCTGCCGGATCGAGCCGCCGGTGTCCGTACCGGTCGCTCCAAGACAGAGCTTGGCCGCGACGGCTGCCGCCGAACCGCCGGATGAGCCGCCCGGCACGAGCTTCGCATTCGAGCCTTTGCGTTGCCACGGCGAGACGACCGGGCCAAAGGCAGAGGTTTCGTTCGACGAGCCCATGGCGAACTCGTCGTTGTTGAGTTTACCGAGCATCACTGCGCCGTCGCGCCACAGCTGCGAGGTCACCGTCGACTCGTAAGGCGGCACGAAGTTGTCGAGGATTTTCGAGCACGCTGTCGTGCGCACGCCTTCGGTCGCGAACAGATCCTTGACGCCGAGCGCGATGCCTTCGAGCGGACGCGCATCGCCCGCCTTGATGCGCTTGTCGGACTCCTCTGCCATCGCCCGCGCCTTTTCCGGCGTTTCGAGGATATAGGCGTTCAGGCTTTTGGCTTTTTCGATTGCGGCAAGATGTGCGTCGGCGATTTCGACGGCCGAAAATTTCTTGGCGCGCAACCCGTCGCGCGCTTCCGCCAGCGTAAGAGAGGTGAGGTTCGACACGCGCCTACTCCACGACTTTCGGCACGAGGAAGAAACCTTCCTCACTCTGCGGCGCGTTCATCAGCACCTTCTTCGCATCGCCGCCGTCGGTGACGACATCCTTGCGCAACGGCAGCTTCATCGGGGTGACCGAAGTCATCGGCTCTACGCCATCGACATTCACTTCCTTGAGTTGCTCGACAAAACCCAGGATCGAATTGATCTCGCCCGCGAGATGGTCGATTTCCCCGTCCTCGACCTTGATCCGCGCCAAATGCGCGATCCGCCGGACGGTTGCAGCGTCAATGCTCATAGAAGCTCCCTCGAATGAGCGGGCTATAGCCAGAGACCGTCGACTTTACAACCGTTTACCGTCTCAAACCGGCTTCGGGCGCGGCAAAAATACCCATAAAACGTCATGGCGTTGATGGCCGGTTGGGCTACCCTACCTATTCCTGATTGAGACAAGTCAGGCACGCCAGCGGCTCGGGCTATTTTTATGGAAGGAGTAAATCAATGAATGACGCGAAAGGACGGCGCACCGCCGCGCTTCAAACTCCCACCAATCTTGACAGCAACGCGACCCTGGATATTTCCGGCGGATTGAACGCCCTGCTCGCCGACGTTTTCGCGCTCTATCTCAAGACCAAGAATTTTCACTGGCACATGTCGGGGCCGCACTTTCGCGACTATCACCTGCTGCTCGACGAACAAAGCGATCAGATTTTTGCCATGACCGACGATATTGCCGAGCGCGTTCGCAAGATCGGCGGCATCACGCTGCACTCCATCGGCCACATCGCCCGCCTGCAGCGCATCGAAGACAATGACGCCGATTACGTCACGCCGCTCGATATGCTGGCCGAGCTGCGGGACGACAATAAGCAGCTTGCCGCCGCCATGCGCGAGGTTCACGACCTCTGCGACGAGCATGGCGATGTCGCCACCGCAAGTCTGCTCGAAAACTGGATCGACGAAACCGAACGCCGCACCTGGTTCCTGTTTGAATCCGGCCGGTCGGGAGAATCCCCGAACAATTGAAGCAGTCACCCGCCGGCTTGCCAGTTGCGGACAATGTCGAGCGGATAGAGCAGCATCAGAATGTTAAGCGTGAGGTTGTCGCGAATGAAATACGCGAGCCCCGCTTCGATCGTTAGCGCGAGCGTGACGGTTGCCCATACCGGTAGCCGCCACGCGAGCAGAAACCCGGCGATCATCGCCAGCGTATCGCACACCGAATTGATGATGCTGTCGCCATAATAGTCGAGCGAGATCGTCGCCGCGCGATAGCGATTGATAACGAGATCGGTGTTCTCGAGAATTTCCCATCCGGCTTCAAGCATGACGGCCGCGATCAAGCGCGCGCCAAACGGCGCGCGCGGCAATACGAGCCATGCCAAAGCGTAAAAGATGAAGCCGTGAATGATGTGCGAGAACGTGTACCAGTCCGAGATATGTTGCGAATTCTCGGAGCTATTCACGACTCCGTGCCATAGCTTGACGTAGCTGCAGGTGCAGATCGGCGTTCGCCCCATCAGATATAAAGTGATTGCCTGCCCAAAGAGCAGCAACAGCACGGCGATCAACGCCGTTCTCGTCCGGGCCGCGACGCTCATGAGTTGGCGCAACTCAGACCGTCACCGCCTTGCCTTTCTCCGGCACGATCACTTTCGTCGCGGCGCCCTTCATCTCGGCGACAAACTTGTCGGCATTCGGCTCGATGATCGGGAATGAACCGTAGTGACATGGGATCACGCTTTTCAGTTTGAAGAATTTCTTCACCGCCATCGCCGCGAGCTTCGGGCTCATCGTGAAACGATCGCCGACCGGCACGAAGGCGATGTCCGGAGCGTAGATCTCGTTGATCAGCGCCATATCCGAAAAAATGTCGGTATCGCCCATGTGATAGATCGTCGGCTCGCCGGGCGCCTTCACGATCAGACCGCCGGGATTGCCGAGATAGACAGCCGTCCCGTTGTCATTGTGGCTCGATGAGTGATCGGCGCGCACCATCGAGACGGTGAAACCGCCCTCGTCGAGCGTACCGCCCATGTTCATCGGGTCGATGTTCTCGACGCCCAGGCTGTTCAGCCGCATGCAGATCTCGAAATTCGCCACGACCTTGGCGCCGGTCTTTTTCGCAATCGCGACCGAATCGCCGACATGATCGTCATGCCCGTGCGTCAGCAGAATGTGGGAGACGCCGCTGGCCGCCGCTTCGGGATCGCCGCCAAAACCGGGGTTGCCGGTAAAGAACGGATCGATCAGGACCGCCTTGCCGCCGAAATCGAGACGAAATGCCGAATGGCCGTACCAGGTGACTTGCATGAAACGCGACCTCCAAATACCGCCCACGAGTATAAATCGAACTTGTGCCGTCACAACGCACGCGGGTTGACGCGTAAAAGCATTACATTAGATTTTAAGCGTAAGTTCGGCGTTGTTCCTGCCGCCCGCCCCTTTGCGTCGCGTTGTTCGCTTGACGCGAAGGCTCGCCCGACCCGCCGAAATCGAGCGCAGCGGCTTCTGTAAAATTGACGCGTTGAGCCGGAGCATTACTCGCCGGCGCGGAGCCAATACGGAGTCTTACGAAACCGAATGTCCACCACGATGGTCCTGCTCCATATCGCGGGCTATGTCGCGCTCCTTCTATGGGGAATCCGCATGGTGGAAACCGGCATCATGCAGGCCTACGGCTCCGAGCTTCGTCAGTTCCTGAGCATTGCCATTCGCAATCGCTGGAAGGCGTTTGCCGCCGGTCTTGGCATCACCGCACTTTTGCAAAGCAGCACCGCGACCGGCCTCATGACCGCGGGCTTTCTCGCGAGCGGCGTGATGGAACTCGTCCCCGCGCTTGCCGTCATCCTTGGCGCCAATGTCGGCACGACACTGATCGTGCAGGTGCTGACCTTCGATACCTCCGCTATCGCACCGGTTTTCATTCTCGTCGGGCTGATCGCCTACAATCAGGGCGGCAAGACTCGGACCCGCGACCTTGGCCGCGTCGCCATCGGCGTCGGCATACTGTTGCTCGCGCTGCATCTGATTATCGGCGTGATGGGTCCGATCGAGAAGGCCGCGCCAGTTCGCGCACTGTTCGCGACCATTACGGGCGATCCGGTTATCAATGTCATTCTCGCGGCGCTCCTCACATGGGCTTCCTATTCGAGCGTCACCGTGGTGCTGCTCGTCATGTCGCTATCGGCGGCCAGTATCGTGACGCCGGCCGCGGCACTCGCGCTTGTGCTCGGTGCCAATCTCGGCAACGTCATCCCGCAATTCATCGGCACGAACCAGAGCGGCAGCGCGCGGCGGCTCGCGCTCGGCAACTTGATCGTGCGCGGCCTCGGCACCGTCGCCGCGATCCCCTTCCTGCCGAAGATCGCCGAATGGCTCGCCGCGCTCGAGGGCAACCCTGCGCGCGAGGCCGCCGACTTCCACACGCTGTTCAATGTTGTGCTCGCGGTCGTCTTTATCGGCCTGCTCAATCCGCTCGCCGCGCTTTGCAGCCGGTTCATTCCGGCGAAATCCATCACCGACTCGCCTGGCACGCCGCGCTACATCACATCGGCGGAGCTTGCGACGCCGAGCGTCGCGCTCGCTTCCGCTTCACGCGAAGTGCTGCGCATGGTCGATATCGTCGAGCGCATGCTGAAGGCCTTTCTTGCCGCCATCAAGGACGACGATCGCAAGCAGATCGGCGAGATCGCCCAGATGGACGACGCTGTCGATGACTTGCACAACGCGCTCAAGCTCTACCTCACGGAGATCAGCCGCAACGGCAAGCTGCCCGACGCGGAGGCGCGCCGCTGCGAGGATATTCTCGCCTTCACGATCAACCTCGAGCACGTCGGCGACATCGTGGAGAAAAGCCTGAGTGAACTCGCCGAAAAGAAGATCAAAAATCATCTTACCTTTTCGTCCGAGGGCTTTCAGGAAATTTCCAATATGCTGAACCAGATCCTCGAGAACCTGCGGCTTGCCGTCAGCGTATTCATGACCTCCAACTTGCACGACGCACGCGCCCTCATGCAGGCCAAGACCGCGATGCGCGATCTCGAATGGATGGCGACACAGAACCATCTTCATCGCCTGCGCGAAAAACGCGCGGAGAGCCTCGAGACAAGCTCTCTCCATATCGATATCGTGCGCGATCTGAAGCGCATCACCGCGCATATCGCTTCGGTCGCCTATCCGGTGCTTTCCGAGAACAAGGAGCTTCTGCCAAGCCGGCTGCTCGACAAGGATGACGAGGCGTTCATTCCGCTTGCCGTCGGCAAAGAATAGAAGTCCATGCCCGCCAATATCGTCGAGCTCACCGAGCTTAATGTCTTGCTGCCGCAAGGCGCATGCCTGTTCGGCATCGATCTTGGCGACAAGACGATCGGGCTTGCTCTCTCCGACATCCGCCGCACCATCGCTTCGCCCTTCGAAACCCTGAAGCGCACCAAATTCCGCGCCGACGCCGAGCGGCTGCTGGAGCTGGCAAAGCGGCATAACGTCGGCGGCCTCGTTATCGGCCTTCCGCGCAATATGGACGGATCGGAAGGCCCACGCGCGCAATCGACGCGCGCCTTCGTCCGCAATCTCTCGCCGATGACCGATCTTGTGATTGCCTTCTGGGACGAGCGCCTCTCGACCGCCGCGGTTACCCGCACGCTTCTTGAAGCGAATGCTTCGCGAGCGCGCCGGAAGGAGCTGGTGGACAAAATGGCCGCGGCCTACATCCTGCAAGGCGCGCTCGACCGCATGGCCAATGCATCATGAGTGTTGTCGCCGACGCATTTCCTCAGGCACGCGCGAAGCTTCGCCTCATGAGATCAAGAGCAAGATCGTCAGGCAGCGCATCGCCGTAATTGCGCCCCGCAATGCCGCCGAGCCGATGCGTCGCATAAGCTTCCGCAACAGCCGGTGCGTAAGCCGCAAGCGCAGCAGCCGAAGCAAGCTGGGCGAGCGCCTCCACGGCACGGCGCGCATGCGCTTCACGATTTCCCGACGACAGCGATTTCTGAATCTGCTCGATTGCCGCTCGCGCATTCGGCAAGCCGTTCGCTTCCCGTGCGAGCTTCGTGATAAGGCGCTGTGCCGCCTCCGGTTCGCGCGCGCCGCCACGCAGGAAATCGAGCGCCATGATGTTGCCTGAGCCCTCCCAGATCGCATTGAGCGGCGCTTCGCGGTAGAGCCGGGCCATCGGGTTCTCTTCGACGTAGCCGTTGCCGCCGAGGCATTCGAGACATTCGTACACGAACGCCGGCACCATTTTGCATACATAAAGTTTCGCGACTGGCGTCATCAGCCGCGCATAAACAATTTCGTCTTCGTCGTCCGGCCGGTCGAATGCTTGTGCGAGCCGCAAGCCGAGCGCAAGCGCCGCTTCGCGCTCAAGACAAAGATCCGCGGCCACCGCGCGCATCAGCGGCTGATCGACGAGCTTTTTCTGAAACGCCGTGCGGAAACGAATATGATGGATGGCCTGCATCAAGGCCGAACGCAGAATGCCGAGCGCACCGATCACGCAATCGAGCCTCGTCAGCGCCACCATGCGGATGATCGTCTTGATACCCTCGCCTTCGGGCCCGCAACGCTGCGCGTAGGCATTTTGAAACTCCACTTCGCTCGACGCGTTCGAGCGGTTGCCGAGCTTGTCCTTCAGCCGCTTGAAGTCGAGTGCATTCATCGCACCGTCAGGCGTCACGCGCGGCATCAAAAAGCATGTAAGTCCGCCCGGCGCCTGCGCGAGCACCAAAAATGCATCCGACATCGGCGCCGACATGAACCATTTGTGCCCGGTAATGCGATAGGCGTTGCCATCGGGCTCGGCGCGTGTCGTATTGGCACGCACGTCGCTGCCGCCCTGCTTCTCGGTCATGCCCATACCGAGTGTGACGCTCATTTTCAGCGACGGCAGCTGGAACGAAGGGTCGTAATCGCACGAGCGGATCTTCGGCAGCCAGTCACGCAGCAGCGCAGGCTCGGCGAGCAATGCACCAACTGCCGCATGAGTCATGACGATCGGGCACTGGTGGCCCTGCTCCACCTCGGCCGACATCATCTGCCTTGCCGCTCGTGCGACAAAGGCGCCCGGCTTGGCGAGCCTCGCATCTCGTCCCCACGTCGAACAATGAATGCCCGCCGCCATGCTCTCGCGCATGAGCGCGTGATAAGCCGGATGGAACTCGACACGGTCGACGCGATAGCCGTGCGGATCATAGCTGCGAAGTTTCGGCGGGTTCTCATTCGCAAGCCGCCCAAACTCCGCCATTTCGGCGCTACCCCAGCGCTCCCCGAAGGCCGCGAGCGAAGCTATCTCCTCCGCATCCGATGTTCCGAAGGCCGCAACCGCCGCCTGCAGCGCGAGGTCGTCGTTCCACAGATCGACATCGCCGAGCGGCGGTACCTGATTGAAGACTTCATGGGTGACGAAGGCTGAACCCGCCATATTCCCTGCCTCTCTCGGAAGTGGGGATAGCTCCCGGCAATTTACCATGCATTCCGACGTTGCGCTTGCGGAGGTCGGCAAGCAGGTTTAAGCAACTGTTTTCAGAATGAACGCGTATCCGAGCAACGCCCGCATGCGGGCGACCCCGATAAGGGCCGTACAATGACGGCCAAAACACAACCCGTTCTCCGCCACGTTGTTTCGATCAACGATCTCACGAACAAGGAGATCGAGACGGTTTTCGATGTGGCGCAGGCCTATCTCGACGAACTTCCCGATCCGCGTCTCTCCTATCGCATCGGCCGAAGCACCGACGTCGCCTCGAAATCCATTCTCGCGACACTGTTCTACGAGCCGAGCACACGTACGCGCCTTTCCTTCGAAAGCGCGATGCTGCGCCTCGGCGGCGACGTCATTACAAGTGCCGATCCCGCGACGAGTTCCGCCGCCAAGGGCGAAAGTCTGGCCGACTCTGTCCGCGTCGTCTCGAATTACGCGGACGTCATCGTCATTCGCCATCCGCGCGACGGCGCGGCGCGGCTCGCCGCCGAATATGCCTCGATCCCGGTCATCAACGGCGGCGACGGCGCGCATGAGCATCCGACACAGACGCTCTGTGATCTCTTCACGCTCAAGCGCAAGCATAAGCAGCTCAAGAATCTCAAGGTCGCGATCTCCGGCGATCTGCGCGGCAGCCGCACCATTCACTCGTTCGTCTATGCACTCGCCCGCTTCGGCGCGATCATCGACCCGATGGCGGCGCCCGGCATGGAGCTGCCGGCGCATGTTCATCGCCGTTTGAAAGAAGAATACCGCTGCGAGCTCGTCTCCGCGACCGATGAGAGCGGCACGGTGGACGCGATGTACGTGACGCCCGACGAGCCGCACCAGCAGTCGCTGTTCTCCGGCACCGAGGTCGATCACAGCGTCATCATGCGCAAGAAGATCGACGCGGTGTATGTCACGCGCTTCCAGAAGGAGCGCTGGGCCAACAAGGATCAGGAATATCCGCGCATCGATGCGAAATTCCTGAAAGACTCAAAATATTCGCACGCCAGCGTCATGCATCCGCTGCCGCGCGTCAACGAACTCGATGCCGCCTTCGATAGCGACAGCCGCGCGATGTATTTCCAGCAAGCCGCTTACGGCGTGCCGATCCGCATGGCGCTGATCTCTCTCCTTCTGTCGCTGCGCAAGGATCACAACCTGCAAAAATTCGAAAATGGCTTCGATGGACCGAAGGACGCGCATTACAGCCACCCGCTCACCTTCGGTATCCGTTGCGCCAACAAGAACTGCATCTCCCACGAGCCGATGGAAGCGCAATACGTCGCCAACAAATTCCACGTCATCAAAAACGGCGCGACTCGCCTGCGCTGTTTCTATTGCGAAAACGACATCGAGCATTTCGTCGTCGGCCACCGCAAACAGATGTGGTTCGTCCCCGACACTTCGCTGCTCTCTCGCCCGGGCGAACCCGGCTTCAAGGACCTTGTGGCCTTCGCCGCGCCTGAGGATGCAGTCGCGGCGGGTTTCCACCCCAAACAAACATCGCCCAAACGCGCAAGCTCCTGAGCCCTCCGGAAGCGTTGAACTGAGCGCTTGCCGGTTCTACGTTAGTTACGGGAGGGCTGGCGCTGCATGGAAATCACCGCTCAACAGGACATTCTTGCGTTTGCGCTCGGCTATCTTTTCGGCTCGATCCCTTTTGGTCTGAT
>Ga0182740_1001617_pt1 | contig 14928 bp, 16 predicted proteins | sample eDN5th37CKraftBY_FD_128872 | JGI IMG/M metagenome (GOLD analysis project Ga0182740, IMG submission 128872) | Enriched backyard soil microbial communities from Emeryville, California, USA - eDNA 5th pass 37_C Kraft BY (version 2) (version 2) | ecosystem: Environmental > Terrestrial > Soil >...
CTTTATGAAGACCGATTTGACTTCATCCCCTGTTCTCACCATCTTCCGCCGGCCGCATGCATAGAAATCGCGCATTTATGCGATTCGGACCCAGTTTTCGGACTTAAGGCCCCTAACCCCAGCCTCTCGGAATCAAGCATCCGCGAATGAACCTCGTCATTGTCGAGTCGCCCGCCAAGGCGAAAACCATCAATAAGTACCTCGGCCCCGGCTATGAGGTACTGGCCTCCTATGGCCATGTCCGGGACCTGCCGCCAAAAGACGGCTCGGTTGCCCCTGACGATGACTTCAGGATGATCTGGCAGGTCGATAGCCGGGCCCAGCCCCGTATCAATGAGATCGCCAAGGCCCTTAAGGGCGCCGACAAGCTGATCCTCGCCACCGACCCCGACCGCGAGGGCGAAGCGATTTCCTGGCATCTGTTGCAGATCCTCAGGGACAAGGGCGTGACGGAGGGCAAGAAGATCGAGCGCGTCGTCTTCAACGCGATCACCAAACAGTCCGTCTCCGAAGCGATGGCCAATCCGCGCGAAATCGATGGGGCGCTGGTTGATGCTTACCTTGCGCGCCGCGCACTCGACTATCTCGTCGGCTTCACGCTCTCGCCGGTTCTGTGGCGCAAGCTCCCCGGCTCGCGCTCAGCAGGCCGCGTGCAATCGGTGGCGCTGCGCCTCGTCTGCGAGCGCGAGCTTGAAATCGAGAAGTTCGTCGCCAAGGAATACTGGTCGATCGCCGCAACGCTGGCGACGCCTCGCGGCGATACGTTCGAGGCGCGCCTCGTCGGCGCCGATGGCAAAAAGATTCAGCGCCTCGACGTCGGCTCCGGACAGGAAGCCGCCGATTTCAAGAAGGCGCTCGACGAAGCGAACTTCACCGTTTCGTCCGTTGAGGCAAAGCCCGCGAAACGCAATCCTTACGCGCCCTTCTCCACCTCGACGTTGCAGCAGGAAGCGAGCCGCAAACTCGGCTTCGCGCCCGCGATCACCATGCGCATCGCGCAGCGCCTATATGAAGGCGTCGATATCGGCGGCGAGACCGTCGGTCTCATCACCTATATGCGAACCGACGGTATCGAACTCGATCAGAGCGCGATCAAAGGCGCGCGCGACGTCATCGCCGCCGAATACGGCAAGCAATACGTTCCCGACGCGCCGCGCGTTTACAAAAACAAGTCAAAGCACGCGCAGGAAGCGCACGAGGCCGTTCGCCCGACCGACCTCTCGCGCAAGCCTTCCGACGTCGCGAAATTTCTCGAGAACGATCAGGCGAAACTCTACGAGTTGATCTGGATCCGCACCGTCGCGAGCCAGATGGAGTCCGCCGAGCTCGAACGCACGACCGTCGACATCAAGGCCAAGGCAGGCGCGCGCGAACTGGAATTGCGCGCGACCGGCACCGTCGTGAAATTCGACGGCTTCCTCGCCGTCTATCAGGAAGGCCAGGACGACGCCTCGGAAGACGAGGATGCCAATCGCCTGCCCGCGATGGAAGCGAACGAAAAGCTCGATCGCCGCGAGATCAAAACGACGCAGCATTTCACCGAGCCGCCGCCGCGTTATTCGGAAGCCTCGCTCGTCAAGCGCATGGAAGAGCTCGGCATCGGCCGCCCGTCCACTTACGCTTCGACGCTGCAAGTGCTGCGCGACCGCGCCTATGTGCGCATCGACAAGAAGCGCCTCATTCCCGAGGACAAGGGCCGCGTGGTGATCGCCTTCCTCGAGGCGTTCTTCAAGCGCTATGTCGAATACGATTTCACCGCCGATCTCGAAGAGAAGCTGGACGAGATCGCCAATCACAACATCGACTGGAAGGAAGTCCTGCGCGACTTCTGGAAAGACTTCATCGGCGCGGTCAACGAGATCAAGGACGTCCGCATCTCGCAGGTGCTCGATGTGCTCGACGAAATTCTCGCCCCGCACATCTTCCCGCCGCGCGAGGATGGCGGCGACCCGCGCCAGTGCCCGCAATGCGGCACCGGCCGGCTCAATCTCAAGACCGGAAAATTCGGCGGTTTCGTCGGCTGCTCGAACTATCCCGAGTGCCGCTACACGCGCCCGCTTTCGGCCGATGCGGGTTCGAGCGGCGTGAAGCTTCTCGGTCAGGATCCCGAAACCGGAATGGATGTCACCCTGCGCGGCGGCCGCTTCGGCCCCTATGTGCAGCTCGGCGAGCAGAAAGATAAAGACGACGAGAAGCCGAAGCGCGCGGGCCTTCCCAAGGGCACCGAACTCGACAGCGTCGATCTCAAATACGCGCTCGCTCTTCTTTCGCTGCCGCGCGAAGTCGGCAAGCATCCCGAGAGCGGCGAGCCGATCCTCGCCGGCATCGGCCGCTACGGCTCCTACATCAAGCATCAGACCAGCTACGCCAATCTCGAGGACGGCGACGACGTACTCACCATCGGCATCAACCGCGCCGTCACCCTGCTCGCGGAAAAAGCCGCGCGTGGCGGCAAGGGCCGCCGCGGTCCGCCCGCCGGCAAGATTCTCGGTGAGCATCCCGAATTCGGCGGGCCGGTCACGCTGCGCGAGGGCCGTTTCGGTCCCTACGTCACCCACAACAAGGTGAACGCGACGATCCCGACGACTTCCGATCCGGAGGATGTAACGCTCGATCAGGCGGTGGCGCTCATCGCCGATCGTATCGCCAAGACCGGCGGCCAGCCGCCGAAGAAGAAAGCTGCGGCAAAGAAGACCAAGGCGAAAGCCAAAACATCCAAGGCGAAGGCGAAAGCCGAAGATGGCACCGGCGAAGCGAAAGCCGCGCCGAAGAAGAAAAAGCCCGCGCCTAAAAAAGCTGCGAAGAAAGCCCCGGTGCGCGATGCCGAGGCTCCGGCTCAACCGTCGGAAGACAGCGCCCCCGCCGCGCCGAAGACGGAACCCGTGCAGGATTAACCCTGGCGGAAGCGCTTTTGAACCTTATCCCGGTTTCGCCGTTATCGTGGCGGAGCCGATGATGCCCGAAGTCCATTCGACCGCAATCGCACGGATTTATTACAGCGCACGGCGCCACGAGCTGTTCGTGTCGTTCAACTCGGGCCGCGTCTATGTCTATTTCGGCGTGCCGGAACGGGAGTACCGCGATTTCCTCGCAGCCTCTTCCGCCGGCCAATATTTCAACGAGCGCATCCGCGACCATTACGACTATCGCGAACTCAAGGCGAGCGCCTAATATCGCCGTCATTGAGCCGGTTTGATCTTTTCCTTTTCAATGCTTAGCTACCGGCAACGGAATTATTCGTGCCCAAAAATCCCAAGAATCCCAAAAAACCAAAACAATCCGCGGTCCCGAACCGCGAAGAACTCATTGCTTTCATCAAGCAGCGCGGGGGCAAAGTTTCCAAGCGCGATATCGCGCGCGCCTTCCGCCTCGATTCGGCTGCCAGAGCCGAATTGAAAGCCGCACTGCGCGAATTGCGCACCGAAGGCGAACTCAGTCAGCGCCGGCGGCGCTTCAATGTTGCAGGTCATCTTCCCGCTGTCGTGCTGGCCGAAATCGCCGGCCGCGACGACGATGGCGATTTGATCGCCGAACCCGCCGAATGGGATCGTGCCGCTCACGGCTCGCCGCCGAAGATCCGCCTCGTTTTCAACCGCCGTGCCAAGGCCGGTCCCGCCCCCGGCATCGGCGATCGTGTGCTTCTTCGCACTCACGCCGCGCGCGAAATCGAGGATGGCGTGACTCACGAAGGCAGCGTCCTCAAGGTCATCGACAAGGCCGCGGTTCAACTGCTCGGCATCTTCCGCGCCCGGCCCAACGCACCGGCGCGGCTCGTGCCGGTCGACAAGAAAAGCCTCGGCCGTGAAATCGAAATCCTGCCCGGCGCCGAGAACGGTGCGCAGGACGGCGATCTTGTCAGCGCCGAACTTGCAAGCAAGCGCGCCTATGGCCTGCCGCAGGCGCGCGTGCGCGAAAAGCTCGGCTCGCTGAAATCCGAACGCGCCGTCAGCCTGATCGCGATCCACGCCCACGGCATACCGAATGTCTTCCAGCGCGACACGCTCGCCGAAGCCGAGCGCGCCGGACACGCGACGCTGAAAGGCCGCGAGGACTGGCGCCACCTTCCCCTCGTCACCATCGATCCGCCCGATGCCAAGGATCATGACGATGCGGTGTTCGCCGAAGCCGATCCCGATCCGAACAACAAGGGCGGCCACATCGTCACCGTCGCCATTGCCGACGTCGCGCATTACGTGACCCCCGGTTCGGCTCTCGACCGAACCGCGTTAGAGCGCGGCAATTCGGTTTATTTCCCTGACCGCGTCGTGCCGATGCTGCCTGAAGCGATTTCGAACGATCTTTGTTCGCTGCGCGAAAAAGTCGACCGCCCCGCGCTCGCCGCCCGCATGGTCATCTCGCATGATGGCCGGAAACTGAAACACAGCTTCCACCGCATCATGATGAAGTCCGCGGCCAAGCTCTCCTACCGGCAGGCGCAGGATGCGCTGGACGGCAAGCCGGACGACGCAACCGGCCCCTTGATGGAGCGCGTGCTCAATCCGCTATTCGCTGCTTATCAAGCGCTCGCCAAAGCGCGCGACGCGCGCCAGCCGCTTGCGCTCGACATCCCCGAGCGCAAGCTCGTACTCAAGCCCGACGGTACGCTCGACCGCGTCATCACGCCTGAGCGCATGGAGACGCAGAAGCTCATCGAGGAATACATGATCCTCGCCAATGTCGCGTCCGCCGAAACCTGCGAGCAGCATCGCGTGCCATTGCTTTATCGCGTTCACGACGCGCCCGCGCTTGAAAAGGTCGCGTCGCTCCGCGAATTCCTGCAGACCATCGGCCAAAGCCTTTCGAAATCGAATGTGCTGCGCCCCGGCGACTTCAACCGTATCCTCGATCGCTTCAAGGGGAAGGATACCGAGCGCCTCGTGCATGAGGTTGTGCTGCGCAGCCAGGCGCAGGCCGAATATGCTTCCATCAACTATGGCCATTTCGGCTTGCAGCTGAAACGCTACGCCCACTTCACTTCGCCAATCCGCCGTTACGCCGATCTGATCGTGCACCGCGCGATCATCCGCGCGCTCGGCCTCGGCAAGGATGGCTTGCCCGACGTGCCGCCGGAAGCGCTCGCTGAAATCGGCGCCAAAATTTCCGCGACCGAGCGCCGCGCCATGGCCGCTGAGCGCGAAACCGTCGATCGCCTGGTCGCCCATTTCCTCGCCGATCGCGTCGGGGCGACATTCCAGGGACGCATATCAGGTGTGACGCGCGCGGGCCTCTTCGTGAAGTTGGACGAGACCGGAGCCGACGGCTTTGTTCCCGCGCGCACCATCGGCGCCGATTTCTATCGTTTCGACGAGCGCCATCACGCACTGATTGGCGAAAGAACGCGGGAAGCCTATCGTCTTGGCGACCGCATAGAGGTGAAACTCGTCGAAGCGATTCCGGTGGCTGGCGCGCTCCGCTTCGAGATCCTATCTGAAGGACGCTACGATATCGGCCGCCGCGGCGGAAAGTCGGCATTGCCCCCGCGTTCCGAGCGGCCTAAAGGAAAGCGTCACAAGCAGCGCCGTCATCAGCGGCACGGAAAGCGCAAATGAACACACCCGATACGATGAAATTTCCGGCAGCCAGCGAGCGATCCTTACTGCCTTCCATGTGGCGCGGTTTCCTTGGCCGCTGCCCCCATTGCGGCGAAGGCAAGATGTTCCGCAAATTCCTGAAGGTCGTCGATCGCTGCGAAGTCTGCGGCGAAGAACTGCATCATCATCGCGCCGATGACGCTCCGGCTTATTTCGTCATCGCCATCGTCGGCCATGTCGTCGTGGCGCTCGCCTTCATCGTCGAAGTCGCGTTCTGGCCGCCGCTTTGGGTTTCGCTTCTGTTGTGGTTGCCGCTCACGCTGATCCTGGCGATTGGGCTTCTCCAGCCGATCAAGGGTGCGCTCGTCGGCCTGCAGTGGTCTTACCGCATGCATGGGTTCGATCCGGGTTACAAGGATTGACGCGCAGCGATGAGCGATCATTCGGAGCGCGTGAAATATCTCACGCGCAGCGAACCAAAGATGCGCGGCCCCTATCAGCGTCCGCGCGATGCCGCGACGCTGATCCTGCTCGATTATTCCGGCTCTGAACCGAAAATCCTGCTCGGCAAGCGGCATGAAGGCCACGTCTTCATGCCCGGCATGTTCGTCTTCCCCGGCGGCCGCCTCGATCCCGAAGATCGCCGGATGAAATTTTGCGGTGCGCTCGATCCGGTGAGCGAGCGCCGCATGCTCGCGCGCTGGTCGAAGCCCAGCAAGGCGCGCATCAACGCGCTCGCGCTCGCGGCGATCCGCGAAACTTCGGAGGAAACCGGCATCCTACTCGGTGCGAACGGCGAAGTACCCGCCGCGCCCTCACCCGGCTGGCAGCCCTTCGCCGACGCCGCGCTCATGCCGGACCTTTCCGCGCTCAAGTTCTTCGCCCGCGCCATCACGCCGCCTGGCCGCAAGCGCCGCTTCGATACACGCTTCTTCGTCGCCGACCGCCGCGCCGCCAAGCTCGAGCGCCCCGGTGCCGCCGGCCCCGACAGCGAATTCGTCGAATTGCGGTGGATGACCTGCGCCGAGGCCCGCGCCGGGGAGACGCCCAACATCACCAAAGTGATCATCGAGGAAATCGAATTGCGGCTGAAAGCCGGCTTTTCCGACAGCATCCCGGCATCGTTTTTCTACTTCAAAAACGGCCGGTTCCGGCGCGAGGAGCTGATCTGAGCCCTCTGGATCGAGCAGGATCTCATCTCCCGACACCGCTCCGCACCTTTCGGGATCGTGCTCCAGCTTGACTTCCGGGCCTTGATCGCTAGTTTGCGCCGAAATTTCCAAGGAATCCGATCATGGCCAAGGCAGTCACCCTGAAGATCAAGCTCGTGTCGAGCGCAGACACCGGCTTCTATTACGTCACCAAGAAGAATTCGCGCACCATGACCGAGAAGATGACCAAGAAGAAATACGACCCGATCGCGCGCAAGCACGTCGAGTTCAAGGAAGCCAAAATCAAGTAACCGGTCGCTTTCGGTGAAATGAAACGGGCGCCCTCGCAAGAGTGGCGCCCTTCGTATTTTCAAAGGCATGACCCCGAAAAGCGGAAGCCCGATTTTCGGGAAAGTTCGCGCCCGAATTGAATTAGGTGGCCGGCGGTAGGCAGCTAAAGAGGCCATTCTCGCCACTTACACGCCGGCCGAACCCCACGGACCCAGGAGATGCGGCGGACCTGAGCACTCCGTAGGGTTAACTCGGAGGACCGCCGGCAAAGCTGAGAAAGACCGATCCCGCCGCCGCGGTCCAGGATGGGGACGCTATCCGAAGGCAGGCGCGAAGGGAATGATTCAATGAGGCCCGGGAGGCAAACCTCCCAATTGCGTAAAATTGTAACCTTACCGCCCACACGCCATGGTTAAGCGGCGTCGGCCACGACCCGGTTTCGGCCGCTGTTCTTGGCCCGGTACAGCGCCTCGTCGGCCCGCTTGAGAATCAGCGCCGGGGTGTCCCCGGCCCCGTTCAGGCTCGAAAGGCCGACCGAGATCGTCACCTCGATCGAGCGCGCGCCGCGGTCGATCGAGAACGGCTCGCCCGCGATCCGCCGCCGGATGCGCTCGGCCACCCGGCTTGCGATACCAAGATCCGTATCCGGCATCACCACCACGAACTCCTCGCCGCCAAGGCGGCAGGCGAGATCGACGCCGCGCACGCAACTCCTGAGGCGGCTTGCGAACTCACGCAGCACTTCGTCGCCCGCCTCGTGGCCGTAGCTGTCGTTGACCGATTTGAAGTGATCGATATCGAGGATCAGCAGCGAAAGCGGCTTATCGCGATCGTTGGCCCGTGCCACCAGTGCGCCGGCATGGCTTTCCATGTAGCGGCGGTTATAGAGCCCGGTCAGCGGGTCGATGATCGCAAGCTCCATCGACTGCATGAGATTGTCGCGCAGCCGGTCGGTGAAGCGGCGGCGGCGCACCTGCGTTTTCACGCGCGCGCAAATCTCGTTCTTGTCGGCGATGCGCGAGAGATAATCGTTGGCGCCGAGGTCGAGTGCGCGAAGCAGCCGCGCCTTCTGATCGCCCTCGCTCACCAGCAAGATCGGCAGATAGCGCGTGCGCTCGAGCGAACGGATCTGCCCGATCAGGCGGAGCGCGTCGTAATTCTGCAAATCCAGACTCACGATCATCAGGTCGAACCTGCCTTCGGCCGCGCGAAACAAAGCGTCCTGCGGATCGGCGGCGATGCCGACGGTGTGCTCGCGCGCGAGCGCCGCCGCGATCCGGTCGGCCGACGGCGCGTGATCCTCGACGACGAGAATGCGGCCATTGAGGCCCTCGTCATGGATCGCGTCTTCGGCCGGGTCCGGCACGCCGATCTGGCGCGATGTCGCGACGCGCATGCGCATTTCGTCGGTCGCCATCTTGAGACGGGCGAGCGAGCGAACGCGCGCGATCAGCGCGATGTCGTCGATCGGCTTCGTGAGAAAATCATCGGCGCCTGCTTCCAATCCCTTCACGCGGTCGGACGGCTGATCGAGGGCCGTGACCATGATAATCGGAATATGATGCGTCGCGGGGTTGCTCTTGATGCGCCTCGCGACTTCAAATCCGTCGATTCCCGGCATCATGACGTCGAGCAGCACGATGTCGCATTGCGAGCGCGCGCAGATATCGAGCGCGTCCTGACCGTTCGCCGCGAGCAGCACCTCGAAATATTCGACACTGAGCCGCGCCTGCAGAAGTTTCAGATTGGCTTGATTGTCGTCGACGACGAGAACGCGGGCACTCATGGCTTCAATCCTGCTTGACGAAATGCCGGACGGTTTCGAGAAACTTTGCGACCGAGATCGGCTTCGAGAGATAGGCTTCGCAACCGCCCTCCCTGATCCGTTCCTCGTCGCCCTTCATCGCGAAGGCGGTGACGGCGATGACCGGAATCGATTTCAGTTCGTCGTCTTCCTTGATCCACTTCGTGACTTCGAGGCCGGAAACTTCCGGCAACTGAATGTCCATCAGGATCAGATCGGGCTTGTGTGTGCGCGCAAGGTCGAGCGCCTCGATCCCGTTGCGGGTTTCGATCGTCTCAAAACCGTTCGCCTGCAGAAGGTCGTGGAAGAGCTTCATATTGAGCTCGTTGTCTTCCACGATCAGCACGGTCTTCGGCATTCCCTGCGTCCTCTGGCTCTGCGCATAATCATCTTTTGGCGCCGATGCCCAGCCCGCATTCAGGGCGGCGTCTCGCCGGCTTTTGGATCGAAATCTAGGAATCATGGTGTAATGCCATGGGTTTAATAAATTCTGTCGCAATACCTGCGGCTTAGGCCATACGATATGCCGTACCATGGTACGGTACATCTGCTTTGTTACGGAATCGCAAACACGGAAAATCGCCCATGAAAACGAGCAAAAGCAGCAATCAAAGCCGGGATGCCGCAGAAGCTATCGCGGCGCAGGCGCTCGGCTTCATCGCGGGCGACCCCGCCCGCCTCGGCCGGTTTCTTGCCGAAAGCGGCCTCGGCCCGGAGAACATCCGAAAGGCCGCGGGCGATCCCGCCTTCCTCCCCGCTGTGCTCGATTTCATTCTCGCCAACGAAGAGGACCTCGTTACCTTCGCCAACGAGCTCGGCGTCAACCCCCATCATGTCGGCGCAGCACGCCGGCTGCTTCCGGGCGCATCGTTCGACGCTTCGACCTGAACGGCGGCTGCGACTCTCCCCCAAAGTGTTACCGACATGAACAAAAGCTGAATAAGCTGTTGTTCCCATGAAATTAAATTGGCGCCGCGTCGCGCTTTTTTTCTTTTCCTCCTCCGAAAATGGATTATTTTTTTGCGGGGGTATTGAACCTAGGAGAGAGAACGATGCGTACGATTTTCTTCGCGATGCTCGTTGCTGCTGGTTTCGCACTGACGGGAACGTCCGGCGCCAGCGCCGCCGCCGTAAACGGCACGACCGTCGGTCAGGCCGCGCAGGCTTCGGATCAGGTTGTGGTAGTGCGCGACGGCTGCGGCCGTGGCCGCCACTACTCGCGGCATCGTGGCCGCTGCGTGTGGAACTGATCCCACGCTGATCTCTTTCGAGAACGCGAGCCCGGCGCAAGCCGGGCTTTTTGCTTTCCGATGCGACCGGCGCGTTACCGCTTGCAGGGCGGCGACTTGAAAAACTCGATGCTCTTCAATTCGCCGCGCAGCGCGAAGCTGCCATAGTCGAGCCGCAGGCCGCGGCTTACGCCGTTCTCGTAAAGGTCGAAGGCGAGCGTGTAAGCCGGTGTTTGCTCGCTCTTATCGTGGTCGTCGTTCGGCTCGAAATAGCTGACCGTGACGGGAAAGCGCTTGAGCTTCTCGAGCTGCGCGACCCTGGCCGCCTCCTCGACCTCCGGGCCATTGCCCGCCTTGCCGGCGCCGACCACGGCGAGCGTCTGATAGGACTTCTTGCCGTCCGGCGAGCCGTCGAACACCCGCGTCTCGATGATGCGCTTGCCGCTCTCGCCCGCCTCGATGAGTTTATAGATCTGCTCGGTCGGCAGCATGATCGGCCCGCCGAACTTGATCGGCGCCTCTTTCGTTTTGCCGAGCTTGACCTGCAGGCTGCCGTCGGCTTCGCGCACCGCGGTGCCGTCGACATCGTCCTTCAGCTTGCGGTTGACGAAATTCTGGTTCTTGAAGCGAAAATTCTTCGCGGCGCCGTCTTCCCACGTCGCGCTTCGAAGATCGCTCGTCGTCTTCGAGCCTTCGCCCGTATCGAGTTCGGTGACCTGCCGCAGATTGACCGAATAGCCTTCGCAGGCATTGCCGCGCATCTCGTAGGCAATGCGCCCGCGCGCGCTGTCGATGCGCGTCGAGCTTTTCTCCGGATCGAGCGACAGCTCATAAATCGCGCGATGCGCGGCAAGCTGGACCGGCTGCACGGCGGCCGCCTGGCCGGCGGAGAATACGAGCGCGGTTGCGCAGAGCACAAAAGAACCAGTCCGAATCATCAAAACCTCTTTGGCCTGGAGCATGATCCCGAAAAGTGAAAACCGCTTTTCGGAAAAGATCATGCTCAAACGGAAACGCCAGCATGCCAGAACGGCCGGGCGGGGAACAACCGGCCGCGCCTTGCCGATGCTTGCGCGGCGGCGGCCGATCGGCCAAAACTCCCTTTCAATTTGGGCAAAAGCGTGAGGAAGATCATGGCTGGTAATGTCGAGAAAAAACTCGCTGCATTGGGGATTACGCTGCCGGCCGCAATGGCGCCTTCCGCGAATTATGTGCCGAACGTCCGCACCGGCAACCTGCTGATCTGCTCAGGCCAGGTCTCGGCGACCCCCGGCGGTGAATTCATCAAGGGCAAGCTCGGTGCCGAAACCTCGCCGGAGCGCGGCCAGCTTGCAGCGCGCGTTGCGCTCATCAATGTGCTCGTCCAGGCCAAGGCGACGCTTGGCGACCTCGACAAGATCAAGCGCTGCGTCCGTCTCGGCGGCTTCATCAACGCGGTGCCGACCTTCGCGGAGCTGCCGAAGGTGATGAACGGCGCTTCCGATCTGATCGTGGAAATTCTCGGTGACGCAGGCCGCCATGCCCGCACCACCGTTGGCGTCGCCGAACTGCCGTTCGACGCCTCGGTCGAAGTCGAGGCGATCTTCGAGGTGGAATGAGCAGCCCGGCCTGGCTGACGGCGCAGCCGGTCGCCCATCGCGGCCTGCATGACGGCTTGAGCGACGGGCCGCTCGTCGAGAACACGCTTGCCGCCGCGGACGCAGCGGCAAGCGCCGGTTACGCCATCGAATGCGACGTTCAACTTACCGCGGACAACGAGATCGTCGTCTTTCACGATGACTTTCTCGAACGCCTCACCGCCGGTACGGGCTTCGTGCACGACAAGACGCTGAAGGAATTGCGCGGCGTTTCGTTCCGCCGCGCGACCGGCCCCATTCCGACGCTCGGCGAATTTCTCGACTGTGTCGCGGGGCGCGTGCCGGTCTTCATCGAGCTCAAGAGCCGATGGGACGGCAGCACGCAGCTTGCCGAAGCGGCCGCCGCCCTCCTCGCCCGCTATAGCGGCCATGCCGCCGTCATGAGCTTCGATCCATGGCCGATCCGCGCGCTTCGCCTTCACGCGCCGCAAATCGTGCGCGGCATCGTCGCGGAGCGGCATTACAACGATCCCGACTGGGCGGGACTCAAGCCGCGCCAGAAATTCGCGCTCGGCAACCTCACCCACATCACGCAGTCGCAGCCGCAATTCATCGCCTATTACGTCAAGGACCTGCCCGCATTGGCGCCGCTTTTCGCGCGCTATGTGCTCGGCATGCCGCTTCTCACCTGGACTGTCCGCACCGAGGCCGACCGTTCGAGTGCCCGCCGCTGGGCGAACCAGATGATTTTCGAAGGCTTCCGGCCGTAAGATCCGCCAGATACCAAAATGAATGGCCCCAGTTTCCGTGTCCGCGTCGAGCCCTCCATCCTCGCGGTCGCGCGCGAGACGTGGGACGCCTGCGCGAGCGGAATCCCAACCGGAACCGGCGGCGTGAAGCGACTCTCCGGATTCAAGAAACCGGATTCGTCTTCCGCTACCGCACCCAAGCGCGTCACGCGCGCGAAGACCGCCGCGAAAACAGCCGCCGATATTGAATCAGCTTCGCAGTCGTCACCCTATAACCCATTAATATCACACGATTTTCTAGCTTCACTCGAAGAGTCCGGCTGCGCGACGATCCGCACCGGCTGGCTCGGGCGGCATCTTCTGGTCGAGGACGAGACCGGCGCCGTGCTCGCCGCGATGCCTGCGTACCTCAAGAACCACTCGCGCGGCGAATATGTCTTCGATCAGGGCTGGGCCGAAGCTTTCGAGCGCGCGGGCGGCGGCTATTACCCGAAACTCCAGTCCGCCGTGCCCTTCACGCCCGTTACCGGCCCTCGCCTGCTGGTGCGCCCCGGCCCATCGGCCGAGGCCGCGCGTCAGGCGCTGGTTGCGGGCGCACTCGAGATCGTCAAGCGCGATCAGGCGTCGTCGCTGCACATTACATTCCCGAATGAGAGCGACTGGCGCTATCTCACGGGCCTCGGCTTTCTCGCCCGCACCGACCGGCAGTTTCACTGGTTCAACGAAGGCTATGCGAGCTTCGAGGATTTTCTCGGCGCGCTTTCCTCGCGCAAACGCAAGACGATCCATCGCGAGCGGCGCGATGCGCAAAACGGCGTCGAGATCGTTCGCCTCACCGGCAGCGGCATCACTGAGGATGCGTGGGATGCTTTTTTCGCGTTCTACATGGATACCGGCGCGCGCAAGTGGGGCTCGCCTTATCTGAACCGCAGCTTCTTCTCCATCGTCAGCGGGAAGATGCGCGACAAAATCTTGCTGGTGATGGCCAGGGCCGGCGGCCGCTACATCGCCGGCGCGCTCAATTTTATCGGCGGCGACACGCTCTTCGGGCGCTACTGGGGCGCGATCGAGCATCGGCCGTTTCTGCATTTCGAGGTCTGCTACTACCAGGCGATCGAATTTGCGATCGAGCGCGGCTTGAAAGTGGTCGAGGCCGGCGCGCAAGGCGCGCATAAGCTCGCCCGCGGCTACCGCCCGGTGCCGACCTATTCGGCACACTACATCGCCAATGCTTCGTTCCGCCGCGCTGTCGCCGATTACCTCGAGCGCGAGCGCCAATATGTCGAGGCCGAATCCGATGAACTCTCCGCCATGATGCCGTTTCGCCGCGATCAGCGCGAAGAAGCCGATTTCTGATTTTCACCGAGCCGCATTACAATCGAGGCAAAGCAAGGAAACGATCATGCCCGCATACGATCCCGAAAATATTTTCGCGAAAATCATCAAGGGCGCTCTTCCCGCCCACAAGGTTTACGAGGACGGCCGCGCGCTCGCCTTTCTCGACATCATGCCGCGCGCGCCCGGCCACACGCTGGTGATCCCCAAGCATCCGGCGCGCAACCTTCTCGATGTGCCGGTCGATGACCTCGCCTATGTCATGAAGATCGCGCAGAAAATCGCGCAGGCCGGGATGAAGGCGTTCGACGCCGACGGCATCACCGTGCAGCAGTTCAACGAGCCGGCCGGCGGCCAGGTCGTTTTTCATCTGCATGTTCATGTCATTCCGCGCAAGGAAGGCGTCGCGCTGAAACCGCCAGCGAGCTTCAAGGAAAAACCGGAAGTGCTTGAGGAGCATGCCAGGAAGCTGAAGGCCGCGCTCGGAAGCTAACGCGGCCGGTCAATGCGGCAGCGTGTAATACGCCCCCAGGATCACCACCGCTTCGCCGACGAGCACGCCCGCCAGCATCGAGCGCTTGAGCAAGAGAAAGGCGACGAACGCGGCGGCGACCGAGCCTGCCCGCACATAGAGCGGCAGCGCCTCGAGATCGCCGCCGGGAAACAGCACGAGCCGCATGATGACGCCCGCGACCAGCGCGGTCGCAACGCCGCGGATGAAGATCATGATCTCGCTGTCTTCGTCGAGCTTGCGCGCGGAGATGACGGCGAGCCAGCGCCATACATCGGTCGGCAAAAATCCCGCGACGATGACGAGGATATACGGCCAAAGCTCGCTGCCGATCAAAAAGTTCATGCCGCCCTCGCCCGCTTCCAGCGATGAATGAGCCAGGCGATGCCGCCGCCGAACAGCCCGGCCCACAGAAGATCGAGCGGCAGCTTCAGCCAGACGAACAGCGGCGCGAGCACGAGCCCGAAAATCAGCGCGAGATAATCGACGACATCGCGGGCGTTGCGGATCAAGGCGATCAGGAACGACATCGGCGTGAGGAAACTCAAGCCGATGGCGAGCGGCCGCGGCAGGCTGCCGGCGAGGAAATAACCGATCCAGGCTGCGAGCGTCGCGAACGAGACGCACATCAGGGCGAAACCGAAATAGAACGGTATCCGCTCGTTCACCGGGCGGCTCGGCAAGAGCCGCTTGCCCTCCACCCACACCGTGACCGCGACGAAGTGGGAGGCGATCAACTGCTGCCACAGC
>Ga0182740_1001619_pt1 | contig 14917 bp, 10 predicted proteins | sample eDN5th37CKraftBY_FD_128872 | JGI IMG/M metagenome (GOLD analysis project Ga0182740, IMG submission 128872) | Enriched backyard soil microbial communities from Emeryville, California, USA - eDNA 5th pass 37_C Kraft BY (version 2) (version 2) | ecosystem: Environmental > Terrestrial > Soil >...
ACGATCGCGACGCCGACCTGAACCTGATCAAGGGCAAGAAGGTCGTGATTGTCGGCTACGGCAGCCAGGGCCATGCCCATGCGCTCAACATGCGCGACTCCGGCGTGAAGGACGTCGTCATCGCCCTGCGCAAGGGTTCGCCCAGCGCCAAGAAGGCGGAAGGCGAAGGCTTCAAGGTCATGGAAGTGTCCGAGGCCGCCAAGTGGGGCGACGTCATCATGATGCTGACGCCCGACGAACTCCAGGGCGACATCTATCGCGATCACCTGCACGCCAACCTCAAGAACGGCGCGGCGCTGCTGTTCGCCCACGGTCTCAACGTGCATTTCAACCTGATCGACCCGCGCGCCGATCTCGACGTGCTCATGGTCGCGCCGAAGGGCCCCGGCCACACCGTGCGCGGCGAATACCAGAAGGGCGGCGGCGTGCCCTGCCTGATCGCGGTCCATCAGGATTCCTCCGGTAACGCCCATGATCTCGGGCTGTCCTACGCTTCCGCCGTCGGCGGCGGCCGCGCCGGCATCATCGAGACGACCTTCAAGGAAGAGTGCGAGACGGACCTGTTCGGCGAGCAGGCGGTGCTCTGCGGCGGCCTCGTGGAACTGATCAAGGCCGGCTTCGAGACACTGACCGAGGCGGGCTATGCGCCGGAGATGGCGTATTTCGAGTGCCTGCATGAAGTGAAGCTGATCGTGGATCTGATCTACGAGGGCGGCATCGCCAACATGAACTACTCGATCTCCAACACCGCCGAATACGGCGAGTATGTCACCGGCCCGCGCATCATCACGCCGGAGACCAAGGCGGAGATGAAGAAGGTTCTGGCCGACATTCAGAACGGCATCTTCACCCGCAACTGGATGCTGGAAAACAAGGTGAGCCAGACCTCGTTCAAGGCGACCCGCGCCAGGCTGGCCCAGCACCCGATCGAGGAAGTGGGCGAGAAGCTGCGCGACATGATGCCGTGGATCAAGTCCAAGGCGCTGGTGGACAAGGAGCGCAACTGAGCGTTTTGCTGCGATCTCTTGTTACTTTGCCGTCACCGGGTTTCCGGTGACGGCTTTTTTTCGTTCATCCTGTCCCACAGCCAGCTTGCGATGGTTCCCGGCGCGCCGCCGTCGCTGGCCTGAAGATTGGCTTCGCGCATCAGTTCGATATCGATGCCGCCGTTGAGCGGCTTCAGCGCAGCCAGCAGCGTTTCATCCCGCGTCCGCCGCGGCGCCACCAGCAGAATGGCGTCATAGGGCGGCACGACTTCGCGCGGCTCTTCAAGCACAAGCAGATCGTATTTCGCAACGCGCCCGTCGCTGGTATAGGCCGAGATTACATCCACCTCGCCGCTGTCGATGGCGGGATACATGAACTCCGCCTGCATCTCGCGCTGCTGCCGGAACGCCAGCCCATAACCGTCGCGCAGCGCCTGCCATTCGGGACGGCCGAAGAATTCATAATCACCGGCGATGCTCAGGTCGCGGGCATGGCGCGCGAGATCGTCGACGCTGCGGATGCCGAGAGCCTCGGCACGTTCGCGCTTCATGGCCAGCGCATAGGCATTGTCGAAACCCGGACTTCCGGCGACGGCGATGCCGTGGTTCCGGCGCAGCCATGTCGTGACGTCTTTCAGAATCTCGGCACGGGGCTTCACGTCCGTGCGGCCCATCTGGTTCGCCCATAGGGTCCCGGTGTATTCCACATAAGCGTCGATTTCGTTCGCGGCCAGGGCGTTGAAGGCGATGGTCGAACCGAGGCCCGGCCGTTGCGCCGTGGTCGCGCCGGCTTCGGCGAGGCGCTGTTCGATCAGGCTCGCGAGGATGTATTGTTCCGCAAATGGCTTTGCGCCGATCACATAGTCGGCGCGCGGCTGGATTGCGGCCGGGGCCAGCGCGCCGATGGCGATCGCCGCCAGCCCGAGCAGCCCGACCGCAATGGGCGCGCGGCTGCGGCTGCGGAATCCCCGTTCGACGAGGGCCAGCAACTGGTCCACCGCGAGCGCGAGCACGGCGGCGGCGACGCAACCGAACAGCACGAAGATCCAGTTCTGGGTCTGCAAGCCGGTGAAGATGTAGTTGCCGAGGCTGGTCTGCCCGACTGGCGTGGCAAGCGTCGCCGTGCCGATGACCCAGACGGCGGCGGTGCGGATGCCGGCCATGATGACCGGCATCGCGAGCGGCAGCTCCACCATGCGCAGCGCCTGCCAGCGGGTCATGCCGACGCCGACAGCGGCCTCCTTCGCCGCGGCATCGACGCCCTGGAGTCCGGTGATGGTGTTGCGGGCGATCGGCAGCATCGCATAAAGCGCGAGCGCCAGCAGCGCGGGAAGAAAGCCGAGCGCCGAAAAGCCCTTGCCGAACGTTGCCTCTGTCAGCGCCGAGAGCATCAACAGCAGCGGATAGAACAATGCCAGCAGCGCGATGCCGGGAATCGTCTGGACGACGCCCGCCAGGGTCAGCAGCATGCTGCGCATCACGGGCCGGTTCACCGCCGCGAGTGCCAGCGGCAGGCTGATCGCAAGGCCGAGCGCAAGCGCAGCCATGCTCACGCCGACATGGCCGGCGAGATAGCCGGGCAGGCGGGCCCATGCTTCCGAAATCTGGTCGTTCATTCAGCGTTGCCTCAACGCTTGCAGGCGCTCGGCCTGCCGCAGCGGTGTCTCAAGCATTTCGCTCACGAACGGGTCGCGATTGTCCATCAGCTTGTCCGGAGGGCCTTCCGCGACGATACGCCCGCCGCGCATGACCACGATCCTGTCCGCCAGCAGCAGGGCTTCCGTCATGTCATGGGTCACCATGACGGTGGTCAGCGCAAGGCTGTCGTGCAGGCTTCGATAATCCTGGGTCAGGCTGTCCCGCGTGATGGGGTCGAGCGCGCCGAAAGGCTCGTCCATCAGCATGATGCGTGGCTTCGCCGCCACTGCGCGCGCGACGCCGATCCTCTGGCGCTGGCCGCCCGAGAGCTGGTGCGGCATGCGTTGCCGATACATTTCAGGAGGGAGACGGACAAGCTCGAGCAGTTCATCGACCCGTTCGTCGATCTGGTCCGCGGGCCAGCCCAGCAGCCGGGGCGTGATCCCGATATTCTCCACGACGGTCATATGCGGGAATAGCCCGACGCCTTGGAACACATATCCGATCCGGCGGCGCAGCGGAACGGCGTCCGCCTGCGCCACGTCCTCGTTTTCGACCTGCACGGACCCCGCGTCAGGTGAATCGAGCTTGTTGATCATCCGCAGCAGTGTGGATTTGCCCGAGCCGGACGGACCGACGATGGCGACGAACTGCCGTGCTGGAATGGCCAGCGCAATGCTGTCGAGCGCGGGGGGGCGGGCCGGAGCGTGGCGTCGCGTCACCTGTTCGAACAAAATGGCGGCATCGGGTCCGGCGGACCCCTTTGCATCGGCGGGTTTGTTCTGCATCCCCGCGATAAAACACGTCCATGCTTCGAAGGACAATACTCCCTGAGTTGTTCCCTTGCCGGAATGCTTCAATGCCGGCACACTGAAGCGATGGCACAGACAGCTCACTGGACGGATCGATACCGCATCGACAGCGGGAAAAACTTCAAGCTCGCGGATCACGATCCCGCGGATGGCGAAAAGCCGACGTTGCGCAAGAAGGAAGCCAAGCAGCTTCTGGCGGAAACCGTCGATGTGCTGTCGGATGTCCAGGGACGGCTCTATGCCGACAACCGCTGGTCCGTGCTCCTGATTTTTCAGGCCATGGACGCCGCCGGCAAGGACGGCGCCATCAAGCATGTCATGTCGGGTATCAATCCGCAGGGCTGCGACGTTCATTCTTTCAAGGCACCCAGCACGGAAGAACTCGACCACGATTTCCTGTGGCGCACGACGCGAAGACTGCCGGAGCGTGGACGTATCGGCGTTTTCAATCGCTCCTATTACGAGGAGGTGCTGGTCGTTCGGGTTCATCCGGAGCTTCTGGAGCGCCAGCGCATCCCGGTGCCGCTCAACGGCAGGGATGTCTGGCAGGATCGCTACAAGGCCATCCGGGATTTCGAGGAGATGCAGGCCCGCAACGGCATGATCGTCCTCAAGTTCTTTCTGAATGTCTCGCGGGAGGAGCAGCGGCGTCGTTTCCTTCAGCGGCTGGAACAGCCCGCGAAGCGCTGGAAATTCTCGATGGACGATGTCGCCGAGCGCCGCCACTGGAATGACTATGCCGCCGCCTATGAAGACGTGATCCGTCAGACCAGCGCGCCGCATGCGCCATGGTATGTGCTACCGGCGGATCGCAAATGGCTGAGCCGGGCGGCCATCGCCTCGATCGTCGTGCGTCACTTGCAGGCGCTGAACCTTCAGTTTCCGAAGGTCGATCCGGATGCGCTCGACGAGCTGGAGCACGTGCGGCAGGCGCTCCTTGCTGAAGCGACCTGAGGCACGTGTCAACTGTGCGACGCTGGCGGCGACCCGCCTTCGCCGATGGCCGCGCCCCGGCCCTCGCGCTCCACTTCAGCGGCCTTGCGCCTGAATTCCACAGCCATATCCCGCAATTCTCCGGCAACCGTGAGGTCGAAACATTGGCCGGCCAGACGTGCGCAGGCATCCGCGTGATGTCTGAAATAGGTTGAAAGTCCCATCTGGAAGTTCCACATTTGGTTCTCGGTTGCCCCCCGGCGGGTTCCCCGAGAGGGGGGCAGCCGGCCGGCGGGGAGGGGCTGGCGTTGCCATCGGGCGCATTTTTGCGGGACGCTCGCTGCGGCCTTTGCAACCGGGCCAGTTTGCGCTAAATAATGAAGGTCTGCTGCCGAGGAATCTGGCAGCGCCATTCTGTCGTGTTGGCAGTGTTTTGAGGTCGAGGGCGATTTTGTACACGGCGCGCTCCATATCCTGCGCGATATCCCGGGAAGCCGTTTCGGCTGTCTCCCGCCGTGCCCTCCTGTCCGCGTCGCTTCTGCTTATCAGCCCCTGAGGGCCGGCCGGGCACATGGTGCCTGGGCGCTCAGGGGTAGCAAGCGAACTCGGACCGGCGCCTCCAGGCGCGAACTGGCTGATAAAAGGCATCATGACCATGAGCACGACCGAAACCGCGTCCTCTAATCAGGACCGCGTCATCATTTTCGACACGACTTTGCGCGACGGCGAGCAATGCCCCGGCGCGACCATGACCCATGAGGAAAAGCTGGAGGTCGCCGAACTGCTCGACGAGATGGGCGTCGACGTGATCGAGGCCGGATTTCCGATTGCCTCGGTTGGAGACTTCGAGGCCGTCGCTGAAATTGCCAGGCTCGCCAAGAATGCGGTGGTCGCCGGGCTGGCGCGGGCCATTCCCGGCGATATCGCCCGATGCGGGGAGGCGGTTCGCCACGCCCGCCAGCCGCGCATCCATACCTTCGTGTCCACCTCGCCGATCCATCTGCAACACCAGATGCGCAAGAGCGAGGCCGAGGTGCTGGACATCATCGTCGCCACCGTGACGCAGGCGCGCAACCTGGTGGACAATGTCGAATGGTCGGCGATGGACGCGACACGGACCTCCATCGAGTATCTGTGCCGTTGCGTGGACAAGGCGATCGCGGCCGGCGCGACCACCATCAACCTGCCGGACACCGTCGGCTATGCGACGCCGGAGGAATATCGCGACATGTTCCGCGCCATCCGCGAGCGGGTGCCGAATGCGGACAAGGCGGTATTCTCCGTCCACTGCCATAATGATCTCGGCCTGGCGGTGGCCAATTCGCTGGCCGGGCTGGAAGGCGGCGCGCGGCAGATCGAATGCACCATCAACGGCATTGGCGAGCGTGCGGGCAACGCCGCGCTCGAAGAAGTCGTGATGGCGATCAAGACCCGTGGCGACAAGCTGCCGTATCGCACCAACATCGAGACGACGATGCTGACGCGCGCGTCCAAGCTGGTGTCAGTCGCGACCTCGTTCCCGGTGCAATACAACAAGGCCATCGTCGGACGGAATGCCTTTGCCCATGAAAGCGGCATCCATCAGGACGGCATGCTGAAGAACAACCAGACCTACGAGATCATGACGCCGGAAAGCGTCGGCGTGAAACAGACCTCGCTGGTCATGGGCAAGCATTCGGGCCGCCACGCCTTCTCGCGCAAGCTGGAGGAACTGGGTTATCAGTTGCAGGATAATCAGTTGCAGGACGCCTTCGTGCGCTTCAAGGCGTTGGCCGACCGCAAGAAGCATGTCTATGACGAGGATATCGAAGCCTTGCTGGACGAGCGCCTGTCCGATGCCGAGGACCGCGTGACGCTGGTGTCGCTCACTGTGATCGCCGGCACTAAGGGGCCGCAGTCCGCGACATTGACGCTCGCTATCGACGGCAGGCACCAGACCGTGCAGGAGAGCGGCAACGGACCGGTGGATGCGATCTTCAACAGCATCAAGGCGCTGGTGCCGCATGAGGCGGAACTGGAGCTCTATCAGGTCCATGCCGTGACCGAAGGCACTGACGCCCAGGCGGAAGTGTCCGTCCGGCTGTCGGAGAACGGCCGTTCGGTCACGTCACGCGGCGCGGACCCCGATACGCTGGTGGCCTCCGCCAAGGCGTATCTCGGAGCTCTGAACAAGCTGATGGCGAAACGTCAGCATGGCGCGGAAGGTGGTGGCCGCCGGCTGCATTCGACCGATATTGCCTGATTTGATCATGATCTGTTTCTGAATGAAAAGCCCGGGCCTTGCGCCCGGGCTTTTTTTATTTGCCTTGCGCTGACACTTTCTCATTTCACGCGATGATAAATGCTGAAGCGTTTTCGAGCGAAGCGGAGACCGCTACGTGCCGAGACAACGCATCGAAATAAAAACGTGAAGCCCTGGCTTTGATTCCATCAAAGCCAGATGCTCTGCTGACACAGCCGCTCTGAACGGTGGCTCGTGTGGCGTATTCTGTGGCGAATTTAAGACATCTGGATGAACGGCTGGTTAGGGAGCATCCGCAACCTGACAGAACTTTAACTTGAGAGCGGCGTTTCCCCACTCTCTAATCAAGGGCATCGCGCAGCTTGCGCTCCAAAGAGATGGATAACGCCATGTGGAAGACAATCGTCGCGGGTTCGACCGCCGCTCTCGTCGCAGGTTCGGCGATTGCTTATGCCCAGCAGGATGCTTCGCCGAAACCCGCCCAGCCGAATGCGGAGAGCCGTGCTGAAGCGCCCAAGCCGCGCGTGAGTGCCGAAGACATGCGGGCGTTCGGTGAGGCGCGCCTTGCGGCTCTGCGCGCCGGTCTGATGCTCAATCCGGAACAGGACAAGCATTGGGCGCCCTATGAACAGGCCGTGCGCAATTTTGCCAAGGTGCGGATGGATCGGCGTGAAGCGATGCGGTCTCAACAGCCGGCGGCGGATCGGCTCGAAGCGATGCGCAGCCGCGCCGATGCCATGGTGGCGCGCGCGACCGCGCTCAAGCAGCTCGTCGATGCCGTCGATCCGCTGTATCGCAGCCTTGACGATGCGCAGAAGCGCCGCTTCACGATGCTGGCCGACGGGCCGACCCGTCAGCTCGGCTTGGGTCAGGGCCAGCGCGCAGGCGGAGAAGGCCGTCACGGGCGCGGCTGGAACCGCGGTCATCACGGCGACCATGGCCGGTGGGGCGGCTGGGGCGCCAATCGCGAAGACAGCCGCCGCGGTGACGAGAGTCGCCGCAGCGAGGAGGGTCGTCGTGGCGAGCAGGATCGCCGCTCCGAAGACAGCCGTCGTGGCGATGAGAGTCGTCGTGGTGAGGAGAGCCGCCGTGGCAATGAGGAACGTCGTTTCGAGGAAGGCCGCCGGAGTGAAGACAGCCGCCGCGGTGAAGAAGGCCGCCGGAGCGACGACCGGCGCGAGCGGCGCAGCGAAAGCCGCGAGGACAGAAGCGACGACCGTTCGCGCGAATTCCAGCGGGACGGGCGCTCCGATCGCGGATCTGGATTTGAAAGGGATCGTGACGGGCGGCGCGATGGCGGGAGCGAGAGGAACGAAGACCGGCAGCCCAGCCGCCTTTGACGCCCGGTCATAAAACGGAGAAGCGGCGAGCTGTTCTCGCCGCTTCTCCGCCGGTGTCTCTGGCACTGTTAACGGAGCGCCGGCGATCGCAATCGCCGCAGCGCCAGTTGTTTAGTCAACGCTGCCTGGAGCACGATCTCTGCTGCGATCCGAAGCGCGCCGATGCAGCGATGGAGAAGCTGGCGATAGAGAAGCTGGTGTCCTGGATGACCCGGCGGAGGGCTTTGCCTGAAACCTCTCACGGCGTGAGAGATGCAGCTATGCGAAATCTCTCACGGAGGCAGATGTTCTCAATCTGTCCCGTTCAGACGATCCATTTAAGTCATTGAAATATAATAGATTTGGCAATGGTGGGCGATGTAGGGCTCGAACCTACGACCCGCTGATTAAGAGTCAGCTGCTCTACCAACTGAGCTAATCGCCCCCGGCCGATGCGGCCAGCGGTGGTTGCTTTATCAAAGCGGCCCGGCACTGTCCAGCACGCGCGGCGTCTTTTATCGGTATCCCCGGCTTGGACCATCCGCCGCGCAACCGCCTCCGGCGCGCGAAGAGGAGTCCGGCTGCGCGCCCAACCACATGAGCGGCGGCGTTCGGGCGCGGGACGCAACCTCACCATAGCCTGTTGCTGCCTGGCTATTGCGTTCCGGCGATGCCGGCCTTGCGGACCACGTCGCCCCAGCGTTGGATTTCCGCGTTCACGAAAGCCTGGAGCTCGGCGACGGATTGCGGCGGCATCGGCAGCATGCCGTTCTGGCTGACGAGCTTGCGCGCCTCATCCGTCGCGAGAATGGCGCTGATCTCGCCATGCAGCTTCTGCACGATAGCGGGCGGCGTCTTCGCCGGGGCGACGATCATCTGCCAGGAGGCGGCATCGAAGCCGGGGACGCCCGATTCCGCGATCGGCGGAACGTCGGGAAGCATCGGCAGGCGGCTTGCCGTGGAAATGCCGATGGGGCGGACCTTGCCGGACTGGATCAGACCGAGCGCGGGCCCGAGATCGACGAACATCACTGGGATATGCCCGGCGACGACGTCGTTCAGCCCCGGCAGGCTGCCCTTGTAGGGAACCGGCGACATCTGGATGCCGGTCATGGTCTTGAACATTTCGGCAAAGAGATGATGCGGCACGCCGGGGCCGGCGGTGGCGTAGGACAGCTTGCCGTCCTGCTTCTTCGCATAGGCGATGAACTCCTGCACGGAGCGGACCGGCAGGTCCGGATTGACCACGAGAACGAAGGGCGTCGCCGCCGCGAGGGCCAGCGGCACGAAATCCTTTGCCGGATCGTAGGAGAGCGCTTTGAACAGCGTGACATTCACGGCCATGGTCGCGCTCGGCGCGATCATCAGGGTGTGTCCGTCGGGCGCGGCCTGAGCGGTGAGATTGGCGCCGATGACGCCGCCGGCGCCGGGCTTGTTCTCGACGACGACGGCCTTGCCGAGCTTCTGCTCCAGTTGATGCCCGACCATGCGGCCGAGAATGTCGCCGGCGCCGCCTGCCGTGAAGGGCACGATCATCGTGATGTTGCGGGAGGGAAAATCGTCGGCGTGCCCTGCCGTGGAGAAGGTGAGGGCCAAGGCTGCGCCGGCAAAAGCCGCATAAGCGAAGCGCGCGGTGAAACGCATCATCTGAAATCCTCCCTGGGTCTGCGGGCCGGCTTTGCGGCTTCCTGTCCGTCAGTGTGCCGGATCGACCCCGGTCAAGGCAATGACGGAAATGGCTGCGGCATGCAGCGCTTCGGCGAGCCTCAATGGCGCTTGTCCCGCCGTCGCGCGCCTATTCAGGAAAGAACCGGTTAGGCGGCCGTTTCAGGCCGAGATTCTCGCGCAATGTGCGGCCTTCGTATTCCGTCCGGAAGATCCCGCGCCGCTGCAATTCGGGGACGACCTTGTCCACGAAATCGTCGAGCCCGCCCGGCAGATAGGGAAACTGGATGTTGAAGCCGTCGCTGCCTTCGGTCGTCAGCCATTCCTCCATCTCGTCGGCGATGCTCGCGGGCGTGCCGACCATGGCGAGGCCCGAATAGCCGCCGAGCCGCTGGGCCAACTGGCGGACCGTCAGATTCTCGCTCCGCGCCAGCGCGACGGCGCGCTCGCGGCCGCTCTTGCTGGCGTTGCTCTCCGGGATGTCCGGCAGCGGGCCGTCCGGATCGAAGCCCGAGGCATCATGGCCGAGCGCGATGGAAAGGGAGGCGATGGCGCTGTCGTAATGCACCAGGCTGTCGAGCCGCGCGCGCTTCTCCAGCGCCTCGTCGCGGGTCTCGCCCACCACGACGAAACATCCGGGCAGGATTTTCAGGCTGTCGCGGTCGCGGCCGAGCTTGTCCATCCGGCCTTTGACATCGGCGTAGAAGCGCCGTCCCTCCGCCACCGTGCGCTGCGAGGTGAAGACGGCTTCCGCCGTCTCGGCCGCGAGCTGCTTGCCGGCCTCGGATGCGCCGGCCTGCACGATGACCGGCCAGCCCTGAATGGGCCGCGCGATGTTCAGCGGGCCGCGCACGGACAGGAACTCGCCCTTGTGGTCCAGCACATGCATCCGCTCGGGGTTGAAATAGATGCCGCTGTCAACGTCACGGACGAAGGCATCCTCGGCGAAGCTGTCCCACAGCCCCGTCACCACGTCGAAGAATTCGCGGGCGCGGCGATAGCGCTCGCCATGCTCCATATGTTCGTCCATGCCGAAATTGCGCGCGGCGTCCGGGTTGGACGTAGTGACGACGTTCCAGCCGGCGCGGCCGTTGCTGATATGATCAAGCGAGGAGAATTTCCGCGCGACATGATAAGGCTCGTTGAAGGTCGTCGATGCCGTCGCGATCAGGCCGATATGCTCGGTCACGGCGGCGAGCGCCGGCAGCAGCGTCAGCGGGTCGAACGAAGTGACGGTTGCGCTACGTTTGAGCGCCTCAACGGGCATGTTGAGCACGGCGAGATGGTCCGCCATGAAGAAGGCGTCGAAGCGACCGTGCTCCAGCTTCTGGATGAAGCGCTTGAGATGCTGGAAGTTGAAATTGGCGTCCGGAAACGCGCCGGGATAGCGCCAGGCGCCGGTGTGGATGCTGACGGGACGCATGAAGGCGCCGAGGCGCAACTGACGGGAAGCCGACTGACGGGAAGTCATGGGATCTCCGGATCTCCGGCGCGGTGGTTTATGCGAGCCTAGCGCACGATCCCGAAAAGTGGGAACCGGTTTCGGGCAAGATCATGCTCACACAAAAACGGTAGCGACGGGTCTGATTCAACGAAGTTGGGATCGGACCCTAGCCGAGATTGTCCGCCGGGAAAAAGCGGCGACGGAGCACATTCCTGTCAAGTCATGGGTGTCTTGCGGGCTGAGCCAAGGGCCGGGTGGAAGGGCGGTCGAAAGGCCGCATGTGCCTGTCCATATCTCCGGCGGCCGGGTTGAAGAATCGGAAGCCGGCCTTCCATATGACGCGCTGTGCCGCGCGGGAGATGAAACCTTCCGCGCGGTGCGTCCGGTGAAGGATGATTTTGCGTGATGTCGATCGAGAAGCGGATTGCCGAGGAACTCGGGGTGCGGCCCCAGCAGGTGGAGGCGGCGGTCGGCCTGCTCGATGGCGGCGCGACGGTGCCATTCGTCGCGCGCTATCGCAAGGAAGCGACCGGCGGCCTCGACGACGCGCAGCTTCGCACGCTGGACGAGCGGCTGCGCTATCTGCGCGAGATGGAAGACCGCCGCAAGGTCATCCTCGAATCGATCCGGGAGCAGGGCAAGCTGGACGACGCGCTGGAAGCGGCGATCAACGCCGCCGACAGCAAGAGCCGGCTGGAGGATATCTATCTCCCGTTCAAGCCGAAGCGGCGCAGCAAGGCGGATATCGCCAGGGAGGCGGGGCTGGAGCCGCTCGCCGCCATGCTGCTGGCCGACCCGCAACATGATCCGCAGATTGTAGCGACGGACTTCGTCAACGCTGACAAGGGCGTGGCCGATGTCGCCGCGGCGCTGGATGGGGCGCGCGCCATTCTGGTGGAGCGTTTCGCGGAAGATGCGGACCTCATCGGCCAATTGCGCGAGGAGATGTGGACCCGCGGGCGGCTCACCTCCAAGGTGCGCGAGGGCAAGGCGGAAGCCGGCGCGAAGTTCAGCGACTATTTCGAATTCGCCGAGCCGCTGGTGAAGCTGCCGTCGCATCGCATTCTGGCGCTGTTCCGCGGCCAGCGGGAGGACATCCTCGACATCGCCATCGAGCCCGAGCCGCCGGAAACGGCGAGCGGGCCGACAGCTTACGAATTGCGCATCATGCAGCGTTTCGGCATTGCCGATCAGGGTCGCCCGGCCGACAAGTGGCTGGCGGACACGGCCCGTTGGGCGTGGCGCACGCGCATCGTGATCCATCTCTCGGTCGATCTGCGGATGCGGCTGTGGACCGCGGCCGAAGAAGAAGCCGTGCGTGTCTTCGCCGCCAATCTGCGTGACCTGCTGCTGGCCGCGCCGGCTGGCACGCGCGCGACGATGGGGCTCGATCCGGGATTTCGCACCGGCGTCAAGGTCGCGGTGGTGGATGGCACCGGCAAGGTGCTGGCGACCAGCACGATTTATCCCCACGAGCCGCAGCGGCGCTGGGACGACGCGCTGGCGACGCTGGCGCAGCTCGCGCGCGCCCACAAGGTCGACCTCATCGCCATCGGCAACGGCACCGCCTCGCGCGAGACCGACAAGCTGGCGGCGGATCTGGTGCGGCTCAATCCGGAGCTGAAGCTGTCCAAGGTCATGGTGTCGGAGGCGGGGGCCTCGGTCTATTCCGCCTCGGCCTATGCCTCGGAGGAGCTGCCGGAGCTTGATGTCTCGCTGCGCGGCGCGGTGTCGATCGCCCGGCGCTTGCAGGACCCGCTGGCGGAACTGGTGAAGATCGACCCGAAGTCCATCGGCGTCGGCCAGTATCAGCACGACCTCAGCGAGACCAAGCTGTCGCGCTCGCTCAATGCGGTGGTGGAGGATTGCGTGAACGCGGTCGGCGTCGATCTCAACACCGCCTCCGCGCCGCTGCTGGCGCGGGTGTCCGGCATCGGCTCCGGCCTCGCGCAAGGCATTGTCATGCACCGCAATGCCAAGGGTCCGTTCCGCAGCCGCAAGGACCTCAAGGATGTGCCGCGGCTCGGCCCCAAGGCGTTCGAGCAATGCGCCGGCTTCCTGCGCATTCCGGACGGCGACGACCCGCTGGATGCCTCGGGCGTGCATCCGGAAGCCTATCCGGTGGTGCGGCGCATCGTCGAGAAGGCGCGGATGACCGTGAAGGAGCTGGTCGGCAACACGGCGGCGTTGCGCGGCCTTCAGCCGAAGGAATTCGTGGACGATGCCTTCGGCCTGCCGACGGTGGTGGACATCCTGAAGGAGCTTGAGAAGCCCGGTCGCGATCCGCGTCCGGCCTTCAAGACCGCGACCTTCAAGGACGGCGTCGAGACGCTGAACGACCTCAGGCCCGGCATGGTGCTGGAAGGCGTGGTCACGAACGTCGCCGCTTTCGGCGCTTTCGTGGATATCGGCGTGCATCAGGACGGGCTGGTTCACGTCTCCGCCATGTCGCGGACCTTCGTGAAGGACCCGCGGGACGTCGTCAAGCCCGGCGACATCGTGCGCGTGAAAGTGCTGGAGGTGGACAAGCCGCGCAAGCGCATCAGCCTGACGATGCGGCTCGATGACGATGCCGACACGGCGGCACGACCGCCGTCCGGCGCGTCGCGTGGCCCGGCGATGAAGCCGGGGCGCGGGCAGGGGCCGGCGTCGTCCCGCGCCAGTGCGGACAGCGGCAACGCCTTCGCCGCGGCGTTCCAGAAGGCCGGCCTTGCGGGACCTGGCGGCGGCACGCCGCGCAAGGGGAATTGAGCGAGGGAATCGAGCGAGGACATTGAGCGGCTGCGGCCTTCGGCCCGGTTGTGAAACCTGCTAGACAAAGCCACGCCCGCTGAATGCTTGCGGGCCGGTCTGGAGGCGGCATTGCGCAAGGTCTACTGGAGCGATCTGACCACCCGGGATTTCGACGGACTGGACCCGGAGACGACGATTGCGGTGCTGCCGGTCGCCGCCGTCGAGCAGCATGGTCCGCACCTGCCGCTCGCCACCGACATGGCGATCGGCGAGGGAATGATCCACGAGACGCTCGCCCGGCTGCCGGAGGACCTTTCGATCCTCGTCCTGCCGATGCAGGCCATCGGCAAGTCCGATGAGCATGTCCGATTGCCGGGCACGTTGACCTTCTCGGCCGAAACCGCGATCCGCGCCTGGACCGAGATCGGCGAGGCGGTGCAGCGCGCGGGCTTGCGCAAGCTGGTCATCGTCAACGCCCATGGCGGGAATGTCGAGGTGATGGGCATCGTCGCAAGGAACCTGAGGACCGGCCTCGACATGCTGGTCGTCACCACCCATTGGGATCGTTTCGGCGTTCCGCCGGACCTTTATCCGGAAGACGAGGTCGCGACCGGCATCCATGGCGGCGATGTCGAGACCTCGCTGATGCTGCATTTTCGGCCCGATCTGGTGCGGATGGATCAGGCTCGGGATTTCACACCAGTCACGGTCGCGATGCGCGAGGAATTCGCATTCCTGCGCCCGACCGGCCATCATGCCTTCGCCTGGCTTGCGGAGGACCTCCATCCGGAAGGCGTGGCCGGCAATGCCGCCGCCGCCACCGCCGAAAAAGGGCGGGCGACCGCGCAATGGCGCGCCGAGCGGTTCATCGCGCTGCTGCGGGACGTGACCCGGTTCAGCCTCGACCGGCTGGCGTGAGGCTGGCCTGATCTGATTGGCCGGTTGTGGATGGCTGCGCGGGAACGGACTGCGTTGAACGAGCGGCTTTGGGCGGCACGACGCGGATTTCAGCTACGCCATATCCCGCGCCAGCCGGGGCCGGTGCGGCGTTGCGCGGCGATGTGTCGATAGGAATTAAGTCTTGACAACGAGTCGCTGATGGGCTAGGCTTCCCGTCTGCTCGATCATTGCTCCTGCCGCCTGCC
>Ga0182740_1001621_pt1 | contig 14911 bp, 13 predicted proteins | sample eDN5th37CKraftBY_FD_128872 | JGI IMG/M metagenome (GOLD analysis project Ga0182740, IMG submission 128872) | Enriched backyard soil microbial communities from Emeryville, California, USA - eDNA 5th pass 37_C Kraft BY (version 2) (version 2) | ecosystem: Environmental > Terrestrial > Soil >...
GACGACCACCGCCGGGCCAAGCCCGGTCAGTTCGGGGCGCACGCTGTGGGCCTTCATAGAGGTGATCAGGCTGGTGAAATGGGCGTTGCCATCGAGCCCGTAGATCACCGGAAACCCGTTTGCGGGCGGACGCGAGGCGGGGCGATAGACGAAGACGCGAAACGTGCCGTTGCCGGAGTCGACGTCGAACTGGCGGCTGCCGCGAATGCAGAACTCACCCATTGGCATGCTTTTCCCGGTTTCGCTCTTCCTGCCAGACGGCGTGGTAATCGGCATCGCGATCATTGTCATGGGCCTCGTGATAGGCATCCTCCGACATGCCGCGCCGCCAGTAGCCGATGGCGAGGATCATGCGGCGGTCGAGCCCGACCACGTCCCGACCGAAGGCGCGGATGGCGCGCACCGCGTCGGATTCGCCCGCCACCCACAGGAAGCACCCGACATGGGCGGACCAGTCCACACTCTCGCGCACCGCTTCCGGCAGCGGACTTTGGGGCGAACGCGTGAACAGCCACTCCACCCGCACGCCCGGCGGATGGCGCAGTTCGAGAAGGTCGCTCTTGTCGAACGCCTCGATGAAGGCAACTCCCCTGGCATGCGGCGGCAATTCCTCCAGTACGCGAGACAGGGCCGGCAGAGCGGAGAGGTCGCCTGCCAACACATAGCTTGCCGCCGGTCGCATCATGCGCCCGCCCGGACCGCCGATGATGAGTTGAGCGCCGGGGCGGACATTCGCGGCCCAGTTGGCCGCCGGGCCCGCATGGCCATGCAGCACGAAATCCACGTCGAGGAACCCGTCCTGCCTGTCCATGCGGCGCACGCTGTAGGTGCGTAATGCCGGCCGGGTTGCAGGGTCCGGCCAGACCGGCCGGCCGCGCAGATCGGCTTGCGGAATGGCGACCGGAGAGGCCGGGGTCGGCGGGATCATCAGCTTGATGTTCGGCCCCTCCGGCATCCCGGCCATGTGCGGGCTGTGGAGCGTGATGCGCTGCATGCGGCCGGCAATGCGCCGCGTGGCGGCGACCTCGACCAGCCACAGATTGCGCGGAAGGGAAACGGCGGCAAGCTTTTCCCGAAAGCTGCCACCGTCTGCCGAAAACGCGCGCGTTGCCGGCGCCAGGGCCATGCTCACCATTTGTAGCTCAGCGTCGCCTTCACCTCGCGCGCGGTCCCGTAGTAGCAGGAGCCGTAGGCATTCGCCGCATTGCTGCACGAGGCGACATATTTCTTGTCGAACAGGTTGGATGCCGACACGTTCAACTTCATGCCCTTGAGCGAAGGGTTCTTGACGCCGAAATCATAGGAAATGGCGGCATCCACAAGCGTGTAGTCCGGCACGGTCAACACCGTGGCGGCGCCGGGGAAGTAGATAGCCTCGGTCTTGCCCATGTAGCGGATGCCGGCGCCGATACCCAGACCGCCGAGCGTGGTGTTCTCATCGAACTGGTAGTGACCCCACAGGCTTGCCTGGTGCGTCGGAACACCGGCCGGCGTCGAATCCACAAGGGCTGCATTGGTGTCTTCGACCACGCGCGCATGAACATAGGTGTAGGAGCCGATCAGGTTGAAGCCCGGCGACACCTCGGCCTTGGCTTCGAGCTCAAGACCGCGCGAGCGCACCTTGCCGAGCTGGCTCTGGCAGTATTGCGCGCTGCATCCGTTGGCCGCGCCGGGGATGCTGGTCGAGGTCATCACGTTCTTCTGCTCGATATCGAAATAGGAGGCGGTGAACATGCCGTTGAAAGCCGTGGGCTGGTACCGGACGCCGACCTCGAACTGGCGGGCGGTGATCGGGTCAAAGGCCTTGCCGCCGACGCCGGTTCCGGGATTGACCTCGAACGAAGTCGAGTAGCTGGCGTAGGGCGCGATGCCGTTGTCGAACACATAGGCGACGCCGGCATTCCACGAGAAATCGTCCACGGCCTTGTCGACCGAGCCTATCGGCGCGGGCGTGGCAACGCCGGTGGCCGCGTTGTAGCTGTTGGCCTTCAGATCGTAGGAGACGCGGTCATATCGCCCGCCGAAAGTGGCGGCCAGCCGGCCATAGTCGATCTGGTCCTGAAGATAGACGCCGGTCTGGGTGCGCTTCAGGGTATGGTAGCCCGTATATACGGGCACAGCCGGCGGCGTATAGTCGGGGTTCAGATAGTCGATGGGCGAATTTGCGCTCTGCGCGAGGTAGCGGTCCGCATCCAGATACTGGAAATCCAGACCGGCCAGCAGCGTGTGCCTTACCGCGCCCGTATCCAGTTCATAGCGAAGCTGGTTGTCGATGGTCACCTGGCTGGCATCGTCGAGCACATGGGAAGGGCCGCGATTTATCTGGGTGCCGGAAAGGCCGCTCACCCCCAGTCCCATGAAATCGCTTTCGGTATCCATGAAGCGCAGTTTCTGGGTGAAGCTGAGATCGCTCGTGAAATCATGTTCCAGTTCGTATCCGGCCCAGAACTGCTTGCGGTGATATTTAGAGTAACCCTCGCCCTCGACGTTGAAGTCATAAGGGATATCCGGATACGAGCCGTTCGGCACGACGGTTCCGACGGCCGGAAGATAGACCGGATAGACGCTCTTCGGGTCGTTCATGTAGCCCGCATAGACCGTCAGGCTGGTGTCGGGCGTGGCCTCCCATGTCAGCGAAGGCGCGATGAACCAGCGCTCGCTCTCGGAGAAATCGATGTTGCTCTCCTGATAGCGGCCAAGCCCGACGAGGCGGTACTTCCAGTCTTCCGCGCCGACGATCGGCCCGGTGAAATCGAAGGCTGCATCGACGCGGCCCGGCGCGCCGACGGTGAGCTGCACCTCGCGCTGCGTTTCGTCGAGCGGCTTCTTCGTCACCTGATTGACGAGGCCGCCGGGCATGATCTGCCCGTAAAGAACCGAAGCCGGCCCCTTCAGCACCTCGACACGCTCGATGTTCCACGCGTCCATCGCCGGTGCGTTGTAGCTGAGGCCACGCTGCATCTTCATGCCGTCAACGAAGTCGAACCAGTTCTGCAGGCCGCCGAAACCGCGGATATAGCCGATGTCGTAGCGGGTGGTCGGGCGCGCTTCGGCAACCACGCCCGGCGTGTAGCGCAACGCCTCGCTGACGGTTGCGGCGCCGCGCTGCTCCATTTCCTCGCGGCCCACCACGTTCACCGCCTGCGGGGTCCTGACGAGTTCCCGGTTGGTCTTGCCGGCCGTGGTCGCCTTTTTCGGAACGACGCCCTCGATGTTGTCGCCGGTGCCGGGCTTGCCTTCCACATCGATCCGCTCAAGCTGCGTCACACCGGCATCCTGCGCGAAGGCGGGGGCGGTCATGGCAAGGGCCGCTGCGCCCAGCAGCAGCATCGAAAGCAGCGGTTTCAGCGTCCGGCCCTGCTCACGAGGGAAATCGGCGGTCGCCGCCACCACTGTTCCATTGCCCATGCGCCTGTAGCTGTGCATTGCTAACCCACCGTCCTGCTGAAAACATGTCATGCAGGCGCAGGTTTCTATTTCCTGAGTTGTGTATTCAAGTTAAAAGGCGTTTGCTATGCAACAAATGCTTTTGCACGAGCATCAATTTCGGCATTGAGTCGAAGGGCAGGCGAAAAGTGACACGACACGACCTCGATCTGGCGCAGCTGTCCCGGCAATTCGACACCCGGGGCATAGCAGTGGCGAATCATGCTCCCGAGATTCGCAACGACACGGTGCTGCTCAAGGGCTCGTTCAACTATCTGCGCCTGCGGCAGGGGCTGACCCTCCACACCAGCGACGTGACAGAGGTTCGCGATCTGGAAGCCTATACCGAGGTCAAGCCGGGCCTTTCCTTCCTGTTCTTCAGCCGCGGCGAGGTGGATGTGCGCTTCGGCAAGCGCGATTTCCATTTCGGCGATGGCGAAGGGCGGGGCGAGGTGCCGGAGGCCTTCATCATCAACAGGGCGGAGCCCGAGCTGTTTTCACGGCAGATCAGGGCAGGGGCCTATGTCCGCAAGCTGGTCATAACCGTCAGTCCCGACTGGCTGGACATCGACGGGCTGGCTGGCACGGAAAATCCGGGCGCGCTGAAGCCGCTGCTGCGCGAGCATCTTTCCCTGCGCCGCTTCGTGCCCTCGCCACGGCTTCACGCGCTCATCGAGCAGACCATCCAGCCACAGGTGCAGCCGCGCTCCATTCAGGCGCTCTACATGGAAAGCCGTGCGCTGGAGATCATTGCCGAGATGCTGGCCGTGGCGACGCAGGAAACCGGCCATGCAGCGTCGCTCGGCGTCATCGAGCAGCGCCAGATGGCGAAGGCGCTTGCGTTCATCGACGAGCAATCGGTGCACATCCATTCCATCGACGATATCGCCCGCCATGTCGGCATCAGCCCGAGCTCCCTGCAACGCCTGTTCAGGAAGGCAAAGGGTTGCAGCGTGTTCGATTATGTCCGCACCCGCAGGATGGAGATGGCGCTTGTCGCGCTGCGGACATCGTCGATCAACGTCGCGCAGGCGGCCTATATCGCCGGCTATACCAGCCCTGCAAACTTCGCCACCGCGTTCCGCAGGATGTTCGGCATCACACCCTCGCAGGCGCGAGAGGGATGAGTCGTTACAGTGAAACCTAAACTCCGCTGACAGGGGCCATTATGGTGGTCCCCCCTGTCTGGCCTCGATGTGAAGAGGCGGCAGACCGTATGGCCTCAGAACCGTTCAAGGTTGAAGTTCAGCTTCCCGGCCCCAGCGATTTGTTCCTGCGGGGATGAACATCGCTTCCCGGAGCTTTTTGCAGCCAGATGGAGACATCTGGCGTCGCATAAATGCTGCTAAAACAAAGAGATAGAGCATTTCTGCGATTTCGACAAAAGCAGAAATGCTCTGGAAAGGTGTTCGCGGTTCACCAGCTGCCCGCGACGGTTGGGAAAAGGCGCGGATGGTTGCCACGGGCAATGCGTTGGCGGGTATCCAGCAGTCGGTTTTTCCTGAACAGCCGGTCAGGCAAGCTGTCGGTGACGAAACCCTCCATGCCGCACATCTCGCGATGCTGCTTCCGGGCAGGCCACAGTCAACCACATTTCGGGTGCTGCCTGTGCACATTCCAAACAGCACGCCTCGCGATGTTCTGTCGGTTTGTTCCGGCAAAGACGAAACCGTTTTCTCCCGTCCGCTCCTGACGAGAGACGGAAATGTCAACTTCGTCGCCAACAAAAAACGTCAGGTTCTATGCACCTGACGTTTTTTCTATAATTTCTATAGCAACAGGTGAAATGAGATCGAAACGGGCCGGGTGACGCACACGACGTCGTGAATATCTGCAGTTGCAGCAATGCCTGCACTGCGTCTCAGCCAACATGGAGAAGCGGAATGACGTACAGTTTCCGGAAGAAGCTCAGCACGCTGCTGGCCACAGCCACACTGGTCAGTGTGCTGGCTTCGTCAGCTTACGCCTATGATGGAAAGCAGGTGACGGATCATACGCTGACCATCGCATTTGCGACGGGCTGGACGTCGGTCGATCCGGTAAACAACAATGCCGGCATTCGCGACCTGAGCATCGTGCGCTCGATTTATTCTTCGCTGACGCAGACCGATCATGAAGGCAAGGTGCTGCCGGACATCGCCACCGAATGGAAGCGCTCGGCCGACAATGTGTGGACCTTCCGGCTACGCGACGACGTGGTGTTTCCCAACGGCGAGAAGCTTGATGCGCATAATGTTGTCTACAACATCAATCGCACGCTCAAGGAAGCTGAAATTCCCTCGAACTGGATCACGGCATCCATCTCCAACATCACCGATGTCAGGGCCGATGATGACTACACGGTCTCTGTCACCACGGAAAAATCAGACCTTCTGCTCCCTCAGCGGCTGTCAGGGGTTTTCCTGGTCAGCCAACAATTTGCCCGGGACCATGACCTGAAGAAGGAGGCACTGGGGACGGGGCCTTACGATCTGGTCAGTTTCAATCCTGACTCGGAGGTCGTTCTGAAGGCAAAGGCTTCGTATCACCTCGGCGCAGCGCCGTACCAGAATGTCCGCTTTCTGCTTGCCAGTGACAGTGCAGCCAAGGTCAACGGACTGAAGGCCGGAGAGATCGATGCCGCGAACATCATAAATCCGAACGACTTCAGCCAGCTTGAGGCGAGCGGCGTCGTCGTGGGGGCGATCCCCAGTGCCCGCGTCATGCTGCTGGCGGTCAACGTCGCTCAGAAGCCACTCGATGACAAGCGCGTCAGGCAGGCTATCAGTCTTGCCATCAATCGCGCGGCGATCACGAAAGCGGTGTTCAGAGGGCTTGTCGAACCGGCCCGGGACCAGAACATTTCCGAGGTCTACGACGCCTACAATGATGATCTCGGTTTTTCCGAGTACAATCCCGAAAAGGCAAAGCAGCTTCTGGCTGAAGCCGGCTTTCCGGATGGCTTCACTGTCGAATATCTGACGGTCCAGAACTCCACCATCGCGAACGAACAGACGGCAGAGCTGATCGCGGCGCAGCTCGGCGAAATCGGCATCAAGGTCAATCTCAGCGTCGTTCCACGCTCGGTCGGTGCCGAGAGAGGCGCAAGGCGGGAAACCGCCGCCGGGCTTACCTATTCCGGCTTCATCGATACCGCGGTCGTTGCAGCCGAAACGCTGCGCTACATCGGGTCAACCCATGGCACGGTCTTCACCGATGTGGCGGAAGGTTACGATCAGGCCGTGGCGGATGCCCGGGCGGCAAATTCCGAAGAGGAAAAGGTAGCGGCGATCAAGCGTGCCACGCAGCTGGCCAGGGACAACCAGCAGGCGATCTATCTGTGGCCGCTGGCCCAAACCTTTGCCCACAGCAAGTCGATCAACTGGCCGATCCGCTCGGACGACTACCTTTTGCCCTACACGATCACGCCGGCCGAATAAGCGGCAACTTCCGACGAGCTGTGAAGCAATCCCCCCGACGGGACTTATCACGACCGGCCTTCATGGCCGCGCAGGAGACAGACAACATCATGACAAACAGTACTCTTTCGGATTATCTGGTGTTCAAACGCACCTTCCTGAATGATCCGAACCGTCCAAAGCCCGGTGGAGAGCCGCTCACAGCGTCCGTTTCCGCGGAAGGCCGGGCCGGCATCCGGCGGGTGAAGATCCGCGATCACCAGATCATCTCCGATTCCGGATACAAGGGCGGCGGCTCTGATCTGGGGCCGATCCCGGCGGAGCTTGTGCTTGCCGGTCTCGGCGGCTGTCTCAGCCATGGCTGGGTCATGCAGTCGGCCCTTGCCAATATTGATCTGCGCTTCCTGCAAATCGACGTGAAGACAGTACCGGCTCCTGACGGCTCGAAAGCGCCCGTCGGCCTTGAATACACGGTCAGGATTTCCTCTGACGCAAGCCCCGCAAAGATCAGGGAACTCTTCAGCATCGTCGAGGAAAAGAGCTTTGTCTTCAACCTCCTGATCAACCCCGTGCAGATCAGCGGAACGACCGAAGAAATCACCGAGAAGGACGAAGCGGCATGAGCATTCAGGCACTACTGACCTCGCAGGCGGCTCCGTTTGGCGTTGCCTTTGCACAGATAGATCGTCCCGCGCCTGAACCGGATGAAGTGCTTGTTCGCAACAAGGCGATTTCGATCAACTACGGGGAAACGCGTCGGGCCAGCAATAAGAAGGACCCGGAAGGTCTGCTGTTGGGATGGGATACGGCGGGCATTGTCGAGGACGTCGGCGCAAGGGTGACGAATGTGAAACCCGGTGACCGCGTGGTTTCCCGTAATGTTCTGGGCGGCTGGGCGCAGTACCGTGTCGCCCATGCTCAGGATGTCGCCATCATTCCGGAAACGGTCAGCTTCGGCGAGGCATCAACACTGCCAACGGCTGCGGTTACAGCCTATCTCGTCTTCCAGCGCTTTGGCGCCTTGCTTGGCAAGCGCGTCCTTATCACCGGCGCTTCGGGAGGCGTTGGCCGCTTCGCCATACAACTTGCGAAGCTGGGTGGCGCCACCGTTGTCGGCAGCGTGGGCAGCGACAGATATGTCGATGAACTCAAGGCTCTGGGTGCAGACGAAATCGTTATCGGTGCTCAGAATGTAACGGGTCGTGTCGATCGCGTTCTGGAATCGGTGGGTGGCGAAGAGCTGTTCAATGCGTTCCAGGCGCTTGACGACGGTGGCCTTCTGCAAACCATCGGAGGCGCCTCAGGGCTTCCCACGACCTTTCCGGCAGGGTCGCTCCTGGGCGACCGCACGCGCACCATCATCCCCCATCGCAGCACTGAACATCGCTATGCCAGACCGCTTGCCGAACTTCTGCAACTCGTGGCGGCGCGCAAAATCGACCTCGGCATCAAGTGGACCGGAGACTGGTCGCAATATGACGAGGCTGCGGAACTGCTTCTCAACCGCAAACTGGCTGGGAAGGCCGTGCTTGAGGTCGCATGATGGCAAGGTCCTACCCAGAGGCCCTGAGTGGGTTCCCGCTGGAGACTGGTCTGGAGGTTCGCGTCGGGAACGCGATCGATCTCCTTCGCGCCGGTGTGCTGGAGCGTGATGCCGCCGGCGGGGCACCCGATTTCGAGATCGGGGTCCTGCGCCAGACGGGACTGCTCGTAGGGCCGTGGGCAGAGACAAAAAACCATTCGCTCTCCCGATGGGACCAGACGCTGGCAGCAATCTCCACGATCGCCAGCGTCGATCCCTCGGCAGCAACGTTGATGGGCTACCATCACATGCATCTCCTGTTACTGGCCGATTCCGGCAATTCCGCGATTGCCGAATGGGCCACTCGCGAAACCGTAGCGAATGGCTGGGTGTGGGGCGGAGCCAACAATCCCTCCGGGGAGAAGGTGGTCATCGAGGAAATCCCGGATGGCTATCGCCTTAATGGATCGAAGGAGTTCGCCACGGTGAGTCTGGTCGCGGATCAGCTCATCATTCAGGAAGGCGCTCCCACCGAGGATTCTCCGCTTCGGCGGATCGTGCTTGCCGTGGATTCAAAGTCAGCGGGACTGAGTGTGCTTGATGACTGGGACGGGATCGGGGTCGTGCGTTCGGCCACCAATCGCATTCTCTTCGACGATGTGTTCGTACCTCGCAATCGTTTTGTCAAATATTCACGGACAGGGACCGAATCTCCATCTGCAGCAGAGGCGGCCTCGGCACCGGGGTTTCAGATCATCTTCGCCAACATCTATCTCGGCATCACGCTGGGCGTGCTGCGCAGAGCCTATGCATTCCTGAATGGCGATGCCACCGGTGCTGGAAGCAGGCGAAAGTCGCTTAGCCAGGTGCAGGAAGTGTTCGGCGAGCTGGCCGTCAGATACGCAGCGGCAGCGGCGGTCGTTGGAGATGTAAACCGGCATTTCGCGAACACGCTTGAAGACAGGGAAACGCCGGCGTCAGACAGCTACAGGTTGCTGTCTGCCAAAGTCTTTCCCGCGAAAGTGTTCGCCCATGAGACGGTGCTGGAGGCAACCCAGCGGGTCTTCGAGATCACCGGCTCCCGCGGGGCAACAAGGCAGACAGGCCTTGAGAAGTTCTGGCGGGATGCACGCAACCACTCATTGCACGATGAACTGAGGGTACGTCACCGGATCGTCGGCGCGGGTTTGCTTGGGGTCGAAGTGGCCTGAGGGAAGCCGGCTTCACGACAGGAAGTGGCGCCGGGCCTCGTTATGGTGCGCACAGGATCCAACATCGGAACAGATCATGGCTCAGATCAGGCAAGACGACAGCTTCCCACAATCGCAGGCTGCGGCACTTTCCGAGCCTGTGAATGCCGCCGTCCCGGATATCCTGAAAAGATTTCCCGGCCGTCGTGTCGGTATGAGCCGCAGGGGATTGCTTCGCAGCCTGCTGTCTTCCGCGATAGCGATATTCGGTGTGCTGACGATCGTCTTCTTCGCCATCATGCTCACCGGAAATCCGGCGCTGCTGCTGGCCTCTCCTTCAGCCACCCATGAAGAACTGGAGGCGCTGACCCGTCTGTACGGCTTTGACAGGTCACTTCCCGAGCAATATGTGACATTCATCTGGAACATAATTTCCGGGAACTATCCCAGATCCCTGCGGCTGAACGCCAGTCCGCTTGAGCAGATTATCCCTGCCATTCCCTACACTTTGTCACTGGCTTTTTCAGCGGGCTTCATCGCCATCAGCATGGGGCTGGTGGTCGGCTATCTGAGCGTCTTCAGCCGCCATAAATTGCTTCGCGAGGTTCCACTGAACGTGCTGGCTGTTTTCCAGGCCACGCCGGTTTTCGTTATTGGCCTCTTCCTGGTGCTGATATTTTCCATCAGACTCGGGTGGCTGCCGACGGGCGGAAGCGGGTCGGTGAAGTCGCTCATCCTGCCGTCGTTTTCCCTCGCTTTGATGTTTGCCGCCCGCATTGCGCAGGTGTTTCGCGCGTCGCTCCATCAGGTCGCTTCTGCCGAGCATGTGCGGGCGGCAAGAACCCGGCAGATTTCACGGCAGGAAATCAGGTTGCGCCATATCGTTGTCAACGCGCTCCTGCCCGTCCTTTCAGTTTTGGGTCTTGAGATAGGATCTCTGCTCGGCGGCTCTGTAATCACGGAAAGCCTGTTCAGCCGACCCGGGATAGGATCCGTTCTTCTGGTTGCCATAGACAACAAGGACTACCCGGTGATCATCGCGGCGGTCGTGCTCATTTCCGTGATCTTCATCATCATAAACACGCTGGTCGACATGGTTTCGGCACTGGTGGACCCCAGGACGGAGGCATCCCTGTGACGACAAAGGCACTCCGGAATTTTGCCATAAGCGCAGGCACGGGGAGGCAACGGAAATCTATGTGGCGCAGACGCACCAATCTTCGTCTCGTAGTTGGTGCGGCCTTGCTTGCCGGAACGAGCATCATGACTTTGGGTGCACCTTTCTTCGCCCCGTACAGTCCGGATTTCTACGATCTCGATGCCATCCTCATGCCCCCCGGCCCGGCGCATCTGTTCGGCACGGATGAAATCGGCCGGGATGTGCTCTCGCGGGTCATTTGGGGCGGCCGGCCCATTCTCTTCATCGTCTTTTTCAGCACGATCCTGTCGCTGCTGATCGGCGTTACCCTGGGGTTCATGTCCTCGGCCAACAACCTTGCCAACACGGCGCTGAGCCGGCTTGCAGATATACAGCTCTCCATACCCAGCCTCGTATTCGCCCTTCTGGCGATCGCGGTGGCCGGATCGCAAATGTCCAATCTTGTCGTGGTTCTTGCTCTGGCGGCATGGCCGCTGCATTTCCGTGTCGTGCGGGCGCATGCTCTGGCCGTGAAGAAATTGCCTTATTTCGAGGCTTCGCGGCTTGCAGGCTCGTCTCTTTTTTACCGTGTAATGCGCAACTATCTGCCCGGCGTGTTGCCGCTTCTGGCGGTTACAACCAGCGTGACCGCGACAGTGACAGCTTTGTCGGCAACGGGATTGAGCTATCTGGGGCTTGGCGTCAGCGTGCCTGACTGGGGCCGCATGATAGCGATCTCAAAAGGACAGTTGTCCGATGCCGCGTGGGCCTCCGGCTTTCCTGCGCTGGCGCTCATCCTGTTCCTGCTTGGCATACAACTGATAGCGGACGCCTTGTCAGATCGCGTCAGGGGAAGGGGAGGTGCCCCGCATGAACGCCGGTAACGTTCTGCTGGAAGTGGAGCATCTCCTGGTCCGGACCGGTTGCGACGACACGTCTGCCGTTCTCGCCAGCAACGTCTCGTTCAAACTCCATCATGGTCGCATCCACGGGCTCGTTGGCGAGTCCGGTTCGGGAAAGACCATGATTGCCAATGCCGTCGCGGGGCTTCTGCCGGAAGGCGTGCAAGCCTCCGGCAGGATTTTGCTGCAAGGCACGAACCTGCTGGCACTGCCCGAAGGCGCAGCACGTCAGATCCGGAACGCACATATCGGATATATTTTTCAGAACCCGAAGGCGGCGCTGAACCCCCGGCTGACCATCGGATATCAATTGCGTGAAGCCCTCGTGCCTGAGGTCCGCCGCGATGAAGCAGCTTCCCTGAAGCGGGTCTTGTCGTTGCTCGACGAGGTCGGCATTCCGAATGCGTATGCACGGCTGACAGCCTATCCGCACGAGTTGTCCGGCGGTCTGGCGCAACGCGTGGTGATCGCGATGGCGCTTGCCCGCGATCCGCAGATCCTGATTGCGGATGAGCCGACCACGGCTCTCGACATGACCATTCAGGCGCAGATTCTCGATCTTATCGACAACATCCAGACGCAACGCCACTTCGGTGTGCTGCTGATTACCCATGACATGGGCATCATTCACGACCGGGCAGATGACATAACCGTCTTGTCCGGCGGTCAGATCGTAGAATCCGGTTTGCGGCGCACGATATTCGAAGCACCCAGGGCAATCGAGACACGAAACCTTATCGAAGGCGCTCTTCTGGACGAGAGCCTGCCGGCGACAGACGATGCGTCACCTGCCGGTTCGTGCATCTATTCCGTGCGGAATCTGAAAAAGAGTTTCGTGACGCAATCGAACCATCGCTCAACGCTTCACGCGCTTGATGATGTTTGTCTGGATCTCTGTCAGGGCAGGTCGCTTGGCATCGTTGGTGAGTCCGGTTCGGGTAAAACAACGCTTGCGCGTATCCTTCTGGGCCTGGAGATCCCGGATAGCGGCCAGATCCTTTACAAGGGTGACGATATCGCGCGCCTCTCACGCCAAAGCAGAAGAGGGTGGCGGCGCTCGATCCAGTTTGTGTTTCAGGATCACTGGGCTTCGCTGAACCCATACCAGACTATTTTCGAGAGCATTTCGGAGCCCCTGCGCGCTGAAGGGCTTGGCCGGGAGGAGCGGGCCCGGCGTGTGCTGGAGGTGATGCAGGATGTCTCCCTGCCACAGCATCTTGCAGCCCGGCGGCCCGGCGAGCTGTCCGGCGGCCAGCTGCAAAGGGCCGCCATCGCCCGTGCATTGGTCGTGCGTCCCCAGATCCTCATCGCAGATGAGCCGGTTGCGTCGCTGGATGTCACGGTTCAGGCACGTATTCTGAGGCTGCTTGAACACCTCAAGGCAGAGTTCGGCATCAACTACATCATCATCTCGCATGATCTGCGCATCGTGAAGCGCATCAGCCAGGATGTGATCGTGATGAAGGACGGCGTCATCGTGGAACGCGGGACGACGCGTGACATCTTCTCCAAACCACAGCATGCCTATACGCAGAAGCTGCTCGCTGCGACGCCGGGAGGGATGCGCAGCTAACCGTTGGTCACAAAATTCTCGGGGAAGAAAGCGTCAAAGCGCCGTCTTCTTGCGTTGGCGATAGGCGCGTGCGCTGGCCTGGTCGCCACAGGGGGACATTGCGCACCATCGCCGGTTTCCCGCACGGGAGCGGTCCACGAAGATGACAGCGCAACGCGGCGAGGCGCATTGGCGAATTCTGTTCCGGTATGGGCCGGTGAAGACATCGATGGCATCGCGCGAAATGATGCCGAGCAATTCGTTCACCTCAGCTGCGTCGGGCGGCTCGGTGCTGCATCCGTCACATGCAATGCGTGTGCTGGGCATGCCGGCACGAGCATGGCTGTTGAGAAGGGCGATGTCCGATGGGGCGATTTCACGTCCGGTCAGACGATTGTCGGCCAGCCTGAAAATCGCTTCACGCAGGGACTTCGCTCGCTCCAGATCCACTGCTTCGACGTGACCGACAAGAGGCGGCAATTCCGCCTCGCAGAACCAGCGTTCCAGCAATTGCGGCTCCGACAATCTGTCGTTTCCCTTTCCGCGGTCCTTGGAGCCAGCGACAGTCGCGACGAAATTGAGGGCCACGCTGTCCGAACGAAACAGAAAACGCCACTTGCCCTTCTTGCGGCGCTGTCTCGTGACCGGGATTGTCATCTCATCCATGTATTTGCTGCAACCTGAAAGCAATTTCCGGGGCGAAGGAACTTGGAAGACAAGCCTATATATAGGCACCATAATCTTTGCCACTTTTCTATCATCAGGTAGCATGATTCTTGATATTCTTGGCTGCGTGCATCGATGGAGAGGCGGCCGTCAGATCGTCTGCACCGGCCAAGTGCAGCCTCAGCCAACACGCTTCTGCTGCGGGCAAAACGGCAGCAGGTAAAAATTGCCTATCTGCCGGAACGCCTTGGCAGAGTTTGAACCGCCACCGCCATGCTTTAAAACGTGCTTCGATGAAGCTGCCGGTCACGCGCAAGGAAGCCGCAAAGTCTCAAAGCTGGAAAATAGTTCCATAAGATAGATTATGCGACTTTCATCCGTTGTCGCGAAGTGAAGATGTCTTGATTCTGTGAAGGCGGAATGTCACCTTCATGGCCGCTTGCGGCACGGGCATGGCGACGGTGGACCATTGCCGCTGCCACACCTGCATTGCGGAAATCGTCGTGCGTCATCCTGATGAGGTCATCCCGGTGGAGGCGTCGGTGATGAAGGCGGAGCCAATAATGCGATGAGATGCATCTCCGACCTGCCCTGTCCTGTGTCGAGCACCGGATTGTCATATCCGGCGTGCTCACACCGGGAACGAGACGCAGCGTTCATAGCTGCAACCGAGAACGCTTTCCGGGCAGATGGTTGCCGCACAGGGGATCGCCCCGGCGGTTGGCCATTACGCTGACAGGTGAGCTATCAGTCGGCGGATGAAGGCTTCGCCGGCGGCGATCTGTTCCTGTTCGATGAACTCGTTCACCTTATGCGCCTGCGCGATATCTCCTGGTCCCACGACCACTGTCGACCAGCCCGCTTTCTGGAAAATTCCGGCTTCTGTTCCAAAGGCTACGACGGCCGCTTCGGTGTTTCCGGTCAGCAGGCATGCGAGATCTTCCGCCACACCTGAAGGTTCGGGTGCAAGTGCGGGTATGAATGAAAGGTCTTCGATATCGACACCGGACGAAGCATGGACCGCCTGCATCGCCGGCTCGATTTCGCTGCGGATATAGCGCTCGAAGCGGGCGCGAAACTCGCGCGCGTCTTCCTGCGGTATAGCCCTTATGTCGGC
>Ga0182740_1001622_pt1 | contig 14908 bp, 11 predicted proteins | sample eDN5th37CKraftBY_FD_128872 | JGI IMG/M metagenome (GOLD analysis project Ga0182740, IMG submission 128872) | Enriched backyard soil microbial communities from Emeryville, California, USA - eDNA 5th pass 37_C Kraft BY (version 2) (version 2) | ecosystem: Environmental > Terrestrial > Soil >...
ACCGACGACGTCATTCAGGAAACCTACGCGCGTCTTTGGCGGGAAAAAGCCGCCGGCCGCATCCGCCATGCGCGGGCGTTCATGTTCACCGCCGCCCGGCATCTCGCGGTCGATTTTTTCCGGCGAAACCGCCACGATCGCGCCGATCCGATCACCCATTCGAGTGCCGAACACGTCGTTGAAGAAAGCCCGCACGCCGCGGAAGCGATCAGCCGCCAACAGGAACTGGAGATTCTCGCGGCCGCCGTGCAAAGCCTCCCGACCCGCTGCCGTCACGTCATCATGCTGCGCTACCTGAAAGGATGCTCCTACAAGGAAATCGCCGCCACCCTCGCCATCTCCACCGAGACGGTGAAAACGCACCTCGCGAAAGGCGTGCAGCTCTGCGCCGATTACTTCGAGGCGCGCGGTGTGCTGAAGGAGCGCAACCCGTTTTCGCATGACTCCGCCTGATCGCTCTCCTGCTTCGCGCGACGACGCGATCGAGCGCACCGCCGCGGCCTGGATCGCCCGGCGCGAGGGCGGTCTTCGCCCGGACGAGCAGGAGGCGCTCGCGCAGTGGCGCGCCGCGGATCCGCAACACGACGCCGCTTTCCGCCGCCTCGAATCCGCCCAACAGCTGCTCGCCCGCCTCCCCGAAACGCCCGCTGCCGCCGCCCTGCTGGCGGAGTTGGACGCCCTCACGCGACCGCGCGCCCGCGTGCTGCGTTTTCCTCGTGTCGGAAAATTCGCGCTGATCGGCGCCGCCGCCGCTGCGCTCGCTCTCGCACTGTGGTGGCCGCGCGAGCGTCCCGCCGCGCCGACGTCCACCTACGCCACCGCGGCCGGCCAGCACCGTTCGCTCGATCTCTCCGACGGCTCGACGCTGGTCCTCGGCGGCGACAGCGCCATCGATGTCGCTTTCGTGCCGGCCGAACGGCGCATTCATCTGCAGAAAGGCGAGGCTCATTTCTACGTGGCGAAAGATCCCGCGCGCCCCTTCCTCGTCAGCGCCGGTCTCGTCACCGTGCGCGCCGTCGGCACCGCCTTCAATGTCCGCCGCAGCGACGGCGCCGTCGAAGTCCTCGTGACCGAGGGCAAGGTGCAGGTGGACCGAAACGTCGCCGATGCCGCCGAACCGCTTTTCCTCGTCGCCGGCCAGCGCGCCGTCGTGGACACCACCGCGTGGACTCAGTTTGCCGGTGACAGCCGGTCGCCGATCGCGGCCGAAGCGGACGTCGTCCCGGCATGGTCGGCGCCCCGACTCGCATTCAACCACACGCCACTTGCCGACGCTGTCGCCCGCTTCAACCGCTACAACCGCGTCCAAATCGAGATCGCCGACACGGAGCTCGGGCAACGCGTGGTCGGCGGCAGCTTCGACGCGGATAACGCCGACGCCTTCGTCAATCTTCTGGCCGCCGCCGGAGACATCCGCGTCGAACACGTCTCCGACACGCGGGTGGTGCTGCACAAGATTCGTTGATCGGCCGGCGCCTGCTGGAAGCGATTGCGCATCCGGCCAGCTTGACCATGCTCGCGGCCGCCCCACCCGGCCCCGAATGGTTTTGCCCGTCCCGCATCGTGCCCGCCTCTGGCTGCGACTCGTTTTTCTGCTGCTCGGATCGCTCCTTCCCGCCAGCGGAAATCCCCCGACGGACGTTTCGGCGGCGCGCGTGTTTGCCATTTCGTCCGGCGACGCCGCCAGCACACTCGACGAATTCACCCGCCAGTCCGGCGTTCAGCTGGTTTACCTGCTCGATCAAGTGCGCGGACAAAACACTCGCGCGGTCGCAGGGCGGCTCTCCCCCGAGGCCGCGTTGCACCGCATGCTCGCCGGCACCGCGCTCATCGTCCGTCGCGACCACACCGGCGCGTTCGCCGTCGTGCGCCGCGCCGATCCGCGGGCGCAGGCCGGGTCGCCCGCGACCATTCCGCCGGCGGGCTCGGCAGCGCCGGACATCATCGTCCTGCCGGAATTCACCGTTTCGACGCAGGCAGCCGATCGCTATCGCGTCGCGGACGCGATTTCTGCGGTCCGGATTCGTGCGGCGCTGATCGACACGCCGAGCTCCATTTCGGTGATCACCCGCGACACGATCGACGATCTCGCGCCGACGCGGATTTTCGACGTCGCGCGCTTCGTCGCCGGCGTGCAGGAGGGGCGCGGAAATCAGTTTCAGGATCGCATGATCCTGCGCGGCTTCGAAAGCAACGGGCAGCGCACGGTCGACAACTTCCTGCAAGCCGACGATGCCGACAATCTCGACGAGGTGCTGATCGAGCGCGTCGAAATTGCCAAGGGGCCCAATGCCATCCTCTCGCCTGCCGGCGCTCCGGGCGGCTCCATCAACGTCATCACCAAATCTCCCTCGTTCGATGCGCAGCGAAGCTTGAGCGCCACGGTGGGATTGTTCGACGCACAAAAGATCGGCGCCGATCTCACGGGACCGCTGCCGCGTTCGCCCAACCTCGCTTACCGGCTGATCGCATCGGTGCAGGATTCGCGTCGCTACCCGGACAACGACGCCCGCCTGCGCGGCAAGGTGTTCGCCCCGATGTTTTCCGCCCGCCTCTCGGATCGCACGCAGCTCACGGTGAAACTCATCGCCGCGGAGCACTGGATCTTCCGCGAGCCGCTCCTGATCCTCGATCCGGCCGTCAACGCTTCCACGCCCGACCCGTTTCTCGCGCCCCGCCTATCCTCTCGCACGCGCAACGGCATTCAGCCGTGGAGTCACGTCGGCACGCACACCGCCGACGCGTTCGCGCTGCTGACGAGCAAGCTTTCCGATCACCTCAGCCTGCGCGCCGCCGCCAACGGCCGCTACTATTTCGAAGATTCACAGCAGGAGTTTCTTTCCACGCCCAGCCTCCTCAACCGCTACAACCCCTTCACCGGCGAGCTCACGCAGGATTACACCTGGGATTTCGATCCGATCGCTCGCACTTACCTGCCCACTCACTCGCCGCTCTTCGATCCCGCCGCCATTCCGGTGCGCGGCGACAAACAGGCGACCCGCCGCAAAACCGTGAACCTGCAGGTCGATGCGGTCGCGACGCATCGGATCGGCGCCGTCTTTTCCCAGACCGTCGCGGGATTCGCGCTGTCGCGTCGCACCACGCGGGGCCATGCGGTGTCCGGCAGCCTCCCGTCCATCGATCTCAGCCGGCCGGACTTCCGCGCCGAGCCGGTGTGGAGCACGACGCCGGCCCTCGACTACGACAACCAGTTCACCAACTGGCACACCTATCTGAACCAGCGGATCGCACTCCTCGGCGAGCGCGTGCAGCTCACCGGCGGTGTGCTGCATTATCACACCGACACCCGCAGCCACAACCGGTTGAGCAGCACCGGGAGTTGGCTCAACGACAACAAAGCGATGTGGCTGGCCAGCGTCCTCCTAAAACCCCGGCCCGATCTGTCCTTCTACTACAGTCACTCCACGAATTCGTCTCCGATCATCGCCAACGACATCGTCCTCTGGCGTGACGGCGTGCAGGACGAGATCGGTTTCAAATCCGAATTCTTCGCGCAACGCCTGTCCTTCGCCGGCGCGTGGTTCACGATCGCGCAAACCAACGTCCCCACGCCAAATCCCGCGCGGCAGACAGATCCGTCCGCACCCGAATCGCTCGTCTCGGATCTGAAAAACCACGGCGTCGAACTGGAGCTCGTCGGCGGCCTCACGCCGAGACTCTCGGTCATCGCGACGTTCAGCCAGCTCCGGATGCGCGACAATCTCGGCCGCCGCGTGCGCGCCGTCGCCGATCGCAACAGTGCGCTGCTGCTGAATTATCGCTTGCGTGACGGTTTGGCGTTTCATGCCGGCGTGAACTACAGCGGCGCGCGCGCCGGCGACACGCCGATCAATTTCACACCGCTGAACGTCGTCGGCCGCACCAGCTTTTTCCTGCGGAGCTACTACATCACCACCGCCGGCCTCACTTGGCGCTGGAACGCCCGCAGCCTGTTCCGCCTCAACGTCGACAACGTGCTCGACGACGGAGGCTATCTCCAGCAGGCCGGCAGCCGCGTCTCCGGAACCGGCCTCAGCACCGCGCCCGGGCTCAATGTGAAGCTCACCACCACGGTGAACTTCTGATCGCCGCCGCTTATTCGCGGTCGCGATCCCCCATTTTTCTTCCTTCGGCGTCTCAGGAGACCGGCGACTCGCCGGCACCTCATCCCACCACACCGAATGAACCCCAGAATCCCCGGACCGGCGCCGCGTCGCCGGCCTTTCTCCGCGAGCGCGCACGCCGCGATCTCCGCCGTTGCGTTGCTCGCCTCCGCCGCCGGCCACGCCCAAACCTCGAGCGCCCTCAGCGGTCCCGACGACGAGGTCGTGACACTGCCGCAGTTCACCGTCTCGAGCGATGCCGCCGACCGCTATCGCGCCGCCGACGCCGTCTCCGCGGTCCGCGTGCGCGCACCGCTGCTCGACACGCCCAACTCCATCACCGTGCTCACGCGCGACATCATCGAGGACCTCGCGCCCACACGCATCTTCGACGTCACCCGCTACGCCGCCGGCGTGCAGGAGGGCCGCGGTATCCAGTTTCAGGATCGCATGATCCTGCGCGGCTTCGAGAGCAACGGCCAGCGCGTCGTCGATAATTTTCTCCAGCCCGACGACGCCGACAACGTCGCCGAGGTCGTCATCGATCGCATCGAAATTTCCAAGGGCCCCAACGCCATCCTCTCGCCCGCCGGCGGTCCGGGCGGCGCGGTCAACGTCATCACCAAATCGCCGCTCTACCGGCGCCAGAACAGCGTCACCGCGCTGGTCGGCATGTTCGACGCGCAAAAGCTGAGCGTCGATTTCAACGATACTCTCGCGTCCAACGACCGCGTTGCCTGGCGGCTCGTCGGTTCGATCCAGGACACCCGCCGCTACTGGGCCGACGACGCGCGCCTGCGCGCCAAGGCGCTCGCGCCGATGTTTTCCTACAAGATTTCCGAGCGCACGCAGCTCACGGTGAAGCTCATCGGCGCCACGCAGTGGATCTTCCGCGAGCCGCTGCTCATCATCGATCCGCGCGTCGGCCCCGACACCAAGGACCCGTATCTCGCGCCCGGCCTCTCGCGCAAAAGCCGCAACGGCATCCAGCCATGGAGCCACACCGCGGTCGACACCGCCGATCTGTTCGTGCTGCTCACCTCGAGTCTCAACGATCATATCAGCCTGCGCGTGGCCGCCAACGGCCGCTACTACTTCACCGATTCCGTGCAGGAGTTCCTCACGCTTCCCGGCCTGAACAACACCCGCTACCAGCCGCTGACTGGCGAGTTCACGCAGGACTACGTCTGGTCCATGGTCAACGGCCAGCCCGTCTCCACCTACTCGCCGCTCTTCAATCCGGGAAACATCCCCGTGCGCGGCGACGCCCAGTGGACCCGCCTCAAATACGGCAATCTCCAGACCGATCTCGCCGCCCGTTATCAGTTCGGCGCCGTCAGCTCGCAAACCGTCGGCGGCTTCGCCCTTTCCCGTCGCACCAGCGTCAACAAGGTCAAGAGCGGCACGCTGCCCGGCATCGACCTGAGCCGGCCCGATCTCCGCGCCGAGCCCGTGTGGGACGCGAACCTCTACGCCAACAACGTCGGCAATTTCACCAACTGGCAGCTCTACGTCAGCGAGCGTCTCGGCTTCTTCAACGACCGCCTCCAGGCCACCGGCGGTATCCTGCATTACGATACGAAGACCTACGCGCGCAACGCCATCAGCGCCGCCAACGCCCCGAGCATCCTCGACGATGCGAAGGAGGTCTGGATGGCGAGCGCGCTCTTCAAGGTCCTGCCCAACGCCTCGGTCTATTACAGCCACTCGACCAACTCCTCGCCCGTCATCGCCAACAACCGTCCCCTGTGGCGCGACGGCGTGCAGGACGAGGTCGGTTTCAAAACCGAGTTTTTCAACCAGCGCCTCTCGTTCAACGGCGCCTACTTTGAAATCTCGCAGAGCAACGTCACCACGCCGAATCCGGAGCGCCAGACCAACCCCGCCGCGCCCGAGCAGATTGTGCAGGACCTCAGCAATCACGGTTACGAACTCGAGCTCATCGGCGGCCTGACCAACAACCTCTCCGCGATCGCCACGTTCTCGCAGCTCAAGATGCGCGATGCCCTCGGCCGCCGCGTGCGCGCCGTCGCCGACCGCAATGCGGCCCTGCTGTTGAACTATCGCTTCACCGAAGGCGCGCCCAAGGGACTCGCCCTCAGTTTCGGCGTCAGCTACAGCGGCAGCCGCGCCGGCGACGCGCCGCCCGCCTACACGATCGCCAACCAGGTCGCGCAGGTGAGTTTCTACCTGAAGCCGTATTACGTCACCAACTTCAGCGCGTCCTACACGTGGCAGAAATACGTCTTCCGGCTCTACGTCGACAACGTGCTCGACGACAATGGCTACATCCAGCAGGCCGGCGGCCGCGTCTCAGGCACCGGCATCACTACCGCGCCGGGGATCAACGTGAAGTTCGCCACCACGCTCAACTTTTAGGCTGCCGTCATCCTTCACACCGAGAGAGCCCGTCGCTACCCGACGGGCTCTTTCGTCTCCTTGCAGTCCTTTGCCGCTTAGCGGCTTCGCGGCTTCCATCCGCCCTAGAACGCCGCGTTGCCCGGCGTCCGCGCGAACGGGATCACGTCACGGATGTTCGGCACGCCGGTCACGAACATCAGCATCCGCTCGAACCCGAGACCGAAACCCGCGTGCGGCACCGTGCCGTAGCGGCGCAAGTCGAGATACCAGCCGTAATCCTCCGGATTCAGCCCGTGCCGGCGCATGTTCGCCTCGAGCACATCGAGCCGCTCTTCGCGCTGGCTGCCGCCGACGATCTCGCCGATGCCCGGCACCAGCACGTCCATCGCGGTCACCGTCTTTCCGTCCTCGTTCAGCCGCATGTAGAAGGGCTTAATTTCCTTCGGGTAATTGTAGACCGTCGTCGGACACTTGAAGATCTCCTCCGTGAGATAGCGCTCGTGCTCCGACTGCAGGTTCGCGCCATATTCGATCGGAAACTCGAACGTCTTTCCGCTCTTCTGCAGCAATTCGACTGCTTCCGTGTAACTCACGCGCTGAAACGGCCGCTCGAGCACGAAGTCGAGCCGCGTCAGCAACTCCTTGTCCACGAACTTGGCGAACAACTCCAGATCCTCGGCGCAGGTCGTCCGCACCTCCCGAATCAGCGTCTTCACGAAATCCTCCGCCAAATCCATATCGCCCTGCAGATCGCAGAACGCGACCTCCGGCTCGATCATCCAGAATTCGTTCGCGTGCCGCGATGTATTCGAATTTTCCGCACGGAATGTCGGCCCAAACGTGTAAACCTTACCGAGCGCACACGCGAACGCCTCCGCCTCGAGCTGGCCGCTCACCGTGAGATACGTTTTCCGCGCAAAAAAATCCTTCGCGTCGTCGATCAGCCCGTCCTCCCGTTTCGGCGGATTCGCCAGATCGAGCGTCGTCACGCGAAACAGTTCGCCCGCGCCTTCGCAGTCGCTGCCGGTGATGACCGGCGTATGCACGTAAACGAAACCGCGTTCCTGGAAGTAGCGGTGAATCGCATACGCCAGCCGGCTGCGCGTCCGGAACACCGCGCCAAACAGATTCGACCGCGGCCGCAGGTGCGCGATCTCGCGCAAAAACTCCGGCGTGTGGCCTTTCTTCTGCAACGGATACGACGCATCCGCTGTGCCGAGGACCGTCACTTCTTCAGCGGCGATCTCCCATTTCTGGCCCGCGCCCTGCGACGCCACCAGTTTCCCGCGCACCGCCACCGACGCGCCTGTCGTGAGATGCTGGATCGCCGTGTAGTTCGGCAGCGTCGCCGGCGCGACCGCCTGCAGGTTTTTCAGACACGAGCCGTCGTTCAGTTCGAGAAACGAAAACGTCTTCGCATCGCGCCGGGTGCGCACCCAGCCCTGCACGAGAATTTCATCGCGCGCCGCCTCGCTGTGCAGCGCGTCTTTCACCGACGTGGGTTTGAGCATGCCCTCCAATGGAATTCGCCCGCCGCCTCGTCGCAAAGAAATTATGACACAACCCGCCGCCCGTCGTGCCTCGCCCTCTCTCAACTCTCAACCCTCATCTCTCAACTGCGATCTCTCAACTCCACCGCCTCCCTGCTTGCCTCGCGCCGCCAACCTCTCGTTCACTCAGCCCTTGTGAAACAAAGCATCGTCACCCTCGACATGGAAGGCGTTCTCACGCCGGAGATCTGGATCGCCGTCGCCGAGCGCACCGGCATTCCCGAGTTGCGGCGCACCACGCGTGACGAGCCCGATTACGACAAGTTGATGCGCTACCGGCTCGATATCCTCGACCGCCACGGCATCACGCTCTCGAAGATCCAGGAAGTGATCGGCACGCTGTCGCCGCTTCCGGGAGCGATCGATTTTCTCAACCAGCTCCGCGGGACGGTGCAGTTCATCATCCTGTCCGATACGTTTGAGCAGTTCGCCGTCCCGCTGGTGCGCCAGCTCGGCTGGCCGACGCTTTTCTGCCATCGCCTGATCGTCGAAAACGACCGCATCACCGGCTACCAGCTCCGCCTCGCCGACCAGAAACGCCACGCAGTCCAGGCGTTGCAGCTGCTTAATTATAACGTCATCGCCGCCGGCGACTCGTTCAACGACACCGCGATGCTTTGCCAGGCCGACACCGGCATCCTGATCCATGCGCCGGAAAACGTCGTGCAACAATTCCCGCAGCTCCCGTCTGTCCACACTCACGCCGAGCTGATCGAGCTGATCCGCGCGCGGCTCTAAACGCACGCAGTCGGCTGAAAAACCGATCGCGGCGGTCTTCGCGACCGCCGCGCCAGCGCCGGATTCAGCTCGCGAGAAAACGCTCGAACCGCGCTTTCACGCGGTCACGTCCGAGCACGCGCATCATGCCGGTGATGCTCGGGCCGACGTTCGTGCCCGAAAGCGCCAGCCGCGCGACCGCCTGATAATCGCCGAAGCCGAGGCCTTTCGCCGCGATCAGCTGCTTCAAACCGTCCTCGACGGTGGTGTCGGTCGAAAAATCGATCGTCGGCAACGCCTCGATCAGCTCGCCAAGCCGCGCCTTCGGCTCGCCTTTCGCCAGCACCTTGTCGCGCACCTTGGCATCGATCGGAAACTCCTCCGTGAAGAAATAGACCGTGTAAGCCGGCAGCTCCTCGAGTCCCTTGATCTTCGGCTGGCTGAGCAGCATCACTTCGCGGAAATAGGCTTCGTCGGCGGCCAGCGCGGTGCGCGCCGCCGCATTTTCCGTCTGCCCAGCGAAATACTCCCGCGCCTTCGCCACGAACGCATCCGCTGGCAACTCGAGCAGGTAAGCCATGTTCATGTGCGCGAGTTTCTTGTCGTCGAAGCGCGCGTTGCTCTGGTTCACGCCGGGCAGGTCGAACAGCCGCACGATCTCCGCGATCGGCATCTTCTCGCGGTTGTCGCCCGGGTTCCAGCCGAGCAGGCTGAGGAAGTTGACCAGCGCCTCGGGGATGTAACCGCGCCGCTGATACTCCTCGATCAGCGCGCCCTGGTCGCGTTTCGACATTTTGCCCGGACCATTCTGTTTCAGGATGAGCGGGATGTGCGCGAACTGCGGGACCGGCGCGCCGAAGGCCTTGAACAGCTCCACGTGCTTGCTCGTGTTCGACAGGTGATCCTCGCCGCGGATCACATGTGTGATCTGCATCGCGATGTCGTCGACGACGTTCACGAAATGAAATACCGGATTGCCGTCGGAGCGGAAGATCACGAAGTCCTCGTCCTCGACGCGCTCGACGCGGCCGCGGATCCGGTCGTCGATCACCGAAGGCGCCGTGCAGACTTTCGTGACGGTCTTCTTGCGGTGATCGTCGAACACCTCATAGCGCTCGCCGAGGAGCTTGAACCAGATCGCGCCGTCCTTCTCATACGTGCGCCCGGCCGCGGTGAGCTTGGCCAGAAATTCGCGATAGATATCGGCGCGCTCGCTCTGGCGGTAGGGACCGAAACTTCCGCCGACCTTCGGACCTTCATCCCAGGTTAATCCGAGCCAGGTCAGCGAATCGTAGATCACGTTGAGGAACTGCTCGCTGTTGCGCTCCTTGTCCGTGTCCTCGATCCGCAGCACGAACGTCCCGCCCGTGTGGCGGGCATACAGCCAGTTGAACAACGCCGTGCGGGCGCTGCCGATGTGGAAGAACCCCGTCGGACTCGGGGCGAAACGAACGCGAACGGAAGACATTCGCTCAACAAACCAAGAAACAGGCGAAACACACGACAGATTTTTCCGCCGAAACCGCGGCTGTAAGCGTGCGCTCGACGCGATTCGTGGTATTCCGTTTCTCGCCCAATCCGTGAGCCCTTCGCACATCGAACCCGTCATCGATCCCGCCGACGTCGTCGCCCGCTTCGAAGCCGCCGCGCCGAAACAAGGTTTTCGCATCGAGCGCTTCGGCGAAGTCGCCGGCGTGCCGTTGATCGCGCTCACGAAACGCACGCCGGGCATCCGTCCGCGCCTGTATTTCTCGGCCGGCATTCACGGCGATGAACCCGCCCCACCGCTCGCGTTGCTCGAACTGCTCGAGAGCGGCGTGTTCGATCGGCGCGCCACGTGGTTCGTTTGCCCATTGCTCAACCCGCTCGGATTCGCGCGGCGCACCCGCGAGAACTCCGACGCGGTCGATCTGAACCGCGACTACAAGCGTCTCGTTTCCGCCGAGATTCGCGGACACGTCGGCTGGCTGCAGCGGCAACCCAACTTCGATGTCGCGTTCTGCCTGCACGAAGATTGGGAGGCGCAGGGGTTTTATCTTTACGAACTCAACCCCGAAAACCGTCCCACCCTCGCGGACGCGATGATCGCCGCCGCGCGCGCGACTTGTCCGATCGAGACGGCCGCGGTGATCGACGGTCGCGAATCGGCCGCCGCCGGCATCATCCGTCCGGTGACGGATCCGTTGCTGCGCGATCTGTGGCCCGAGGCGATCTACCTTCGCGCTCACCACACGCGCTTGAGTTACACGCTCGAAAGCCCGTCCGCGTTTCCCGTCGTTCAACGCGTGTCCGCGCTCCGCGCCGCTCTCGAGACCGCGCTGGTGAAACTGCTCCCGCCCTGAAACGGCGTCAGGTGTCGGCGGCGAGGCCATGCCTCGCGCAAAACTCCCGCAGGTCCGCCGGCAACGGCGCTTCGAAAACGTGATCCACCCCCGCCGGCCGCAAGTCGATCTGCGCGCAGTGCAGCGCCTGCCGCGGCAGATGGAGTTTCTCCGCCATCGCCGGCGACCAGCCGTGGTCGATGAATTCCAGATAACAGCGGTCGTCAGGTCCGTAGATCTTGTCGCCCACCAGCCAGTGACCGAGCCAGTGCGCGTGAATCCGGATCTGATGCTTGCGCCCCGTCTCGGTGACCACGCGCGCCAGCGTGAAGCCGCCACCATGCGCCACCGGCGCGAAATGCGTGATCGCTGGCTGGCCACCCGTCACCACCGCCGATTTCACATAAACCGGGCTGGTCACATCGTCGCCGAGCGGCTGGTTGACCGTCACCGGTTCGTGCAGCTCGCCGGTCATGATCGCCAGATACGCCTTGCCTACTTTCCGTTCCTGCATCGCGACCTGCAGCCGGCTCGCCATCTTTGCGTCTTTCGTGAGCACGACCACCCCGCTCGTCTCGCGATCGAGCCGGAAAACGAGATGCATCGTCGGCAGGCCGGTGTATTCGCGCGCCGCGCCGACGAGGCTCGACCACGGTCCGGCTTTCGACGGATGGCAAACGACGTCGCCCGGTTTCGCCAGCACGAGCAATCGCGCATCCTCGTAAACGATCCAACTGCGCAACTCCTCCTCCGCGATCAGGCGGACCGGTCCCTGTTTTTCCCGTCGGGGCCAGGCGCACGCGCGCCGCGAAAAATCGTCGATGCCGCGACCGGCCTGCGATTCGCCGGCATTCATGAGGCCACCTGGGCCATGCGGTAGCGGCCGATCGCTTTCGCCGCGAGCCGCGTGACCCACCGTTTCGGCAACGTGCCGCCGAGTGCCGCGATGGCCTTGTTTTTCCATCCCGGCACCACCAGCGTGCGCCCGGCGCCCAGCGCGCGCAGCGACTGCTCGACCACTTCCTCCGCTTTCATGCTCAAGCCAGGCTCGACCGCGCCCTGACGCAGTCCCGCGCGGCGAAAAAACTGCGTCGACGTCGGTCCCGGGCACACCGCCAGCGCCTGCACGCCACTCCCGCGCAACTCCGCGGCGAGTGCGAGCGTCCAATGCAAAACAAAGGCCTTGGACGCACCATAGGTGGCCATGAACGGCGTGGGTTGAAACGCTGCCGTCGACGCGATGTTCATCACCGCCCCACCGCGTTTCCGCAGCACGGGAAGGAGTCGTCCCGTGAGTTCCACGAGCGCGCGGATGTTAACATCTAATAGTTCGAGCTGGTGAGTTAAGTTGGGCTCAGGAAAGCAGCCATATGCGCCGAAGCCACTGTTGTTGATGAGCAGCACCCGCCCCGCTGACGCCTCGCAACTTAGCCAGGATTCGACCTCTCCGGCCGCACGTCCGACGGCCGGCGCCTCGCTCAGGTCGCACGGCACATGGCAAAGCTTAAGCTGCTCTGATTTTATGAGCGGAACCGTCCTCGACAGGTTGCAAACCCGGACTGCCGGCGCCACTCTTCCGCACAGCTCGATGAACGATTTTCCAATACCGGAAGATCCACCCGTCACGACGACGGCGGAGAAAGTTTGGAGCACTTCGCGTGGCGAGGACACAAGCTCGAGCAGGGGAAATTTCAGCCAGGGCTTTGTGCCCTGGTTCGGTGAAACCCAAACTAAACGCAGTATCATGAACAGACAAAACAACCACGAACTCATCGTCTCTGGCATTCACCTCGAACTGACACCGTCCCTGAAAACTTACGTTCGTGAGAAAGCCCAGCGATTGTTTCGTCACGAGGACCGCATCGTGCGGATCCGCGTGGAGTTGGAGTGCGACCGCAACGAGGCCGTCGCCAACCGGTTCAAAGCCAAGGGTCACATCGAAATCCAGGGCCCGGACATGAACGCCACCGTCCAGGCCGACGAGTGCCACAAGGCCATCTCTTTGCTCATGGACAAACTCGATCGGATGCTCAGCAAACGCCACCACCTCTACAAGGTGCGTCGTCATCAGATCGACAACGACCTCGCTCACCCGGCGCAGCTGAAGGCCGTCTGAACGTCGTATCCAGAATCTGAATCGCCGCCCGCCGGTCATTGCCGGCGGGCTTTTTGTTTTCCGTCCACCCTACCGTGGTCCTGAAACGCGAAGAGACGGACGCGGGGTCGGCACAACCCCCGCCGCTACGACCGGCTACAGCGCGATCTTGATGCCTTTGCGGAGATACGTCGGGACGTCGAGATCCTGACCATCGAAAAGATTCCGGTCGGTTTTCTCGAAATGCCCGCGGCTCTCCACTTCGCCGAAACCGAACTCGTTCTGGTCGATCTTCTCCGCCGCGGCCGCCGCCGCCTGCTCCAGCGTCAGCTCGCCGGTCGGCTTGGCCGCCTGCGCGGTCCCGTTTACGGCCGAGGCCGCACCCGCCGCCGGAGCCTCGACCCGGCCCGCTCCGGCGCGCAGCCGCTGCACCGCGGTCGGCCGGCGCGGGAGCACGCCCCGCCCGCCCATGTCGCTCGTGCCGATGATGCAGACTTCGACGCGGTTCTGCATCTGCTCGTCGATCACCGCGCCCATGATGATGTGCGACTCGCGTCCGAACTGCTCGGTGATGCCGCTCATCAGTTCGTTCACTTTCGGCAGCGTCAGGTCGGTGCCGCCGACGATGTTGACGAGCAGACGGTCCGCCTTCCGCGAAAACTCCGGCGTGTGCAGCAGCGGGCAGAGCTTCAGGCTCGCCACCGCCTCGGCCACGGCGTTCTCGCCCGTGCCTTCGCCCAGGCCGAAGAGCGTCTTGCCGCCGCGCAACGCAAACACCTGCCGCAGGCCCGCAAAGTCCAGGTTGATCAGGCCGGTCTTGAAAAGCATCGACCAGATCGAGCGCACGCCGCGGCCGATCCACTCGTCGGCCCGCGCAAACGAATCCAGCACGGTTTCGTTCTCCGCCGACTCCTGCATCAGGACGTCGTTGGGCAACGGTATCACCGCATCGCATACCCGCCGCAGCGCGGTGAGCCCTTCCTCCGCCTGCTTCAACCGGCGCCCGCCCTCGAAGCTGAACGGCATCGTCGCAAACGCGATCACGAGCGCGCCCTGCTCCGCCGCGATCTCCGCGACCACCGGACCCGCGCCGCTGCCCGTGCCGCCGCCTTCGCCGACAATCAGGAACACGAGGTCGCAGTCCTTCACGACGTTGGTGATTTTTTCCCGATCCGCCTCCGCCGCCTCGCGGCCGAGTTCCGGATCGCCGCCGGCGCCCAGCCCGCGCGTGACGTTCATTCCGATCAAGACCTTTTCCTGCACCGGCGAGCTGGCGAGCGCCTGGTAATCGGTGTTCACGACCGCGAGTTGCAGGCGCTCGAGGTTTTCCATCTTGAGGCGGTCGACGGCATTGGAGCCGGCGCCGCCGACGCCGACCAGCTTGATGGCGATGTTGCGGTCCGTCAGGAGCGCGTGTTCGAGGGGAAGTTCGTTGAGATTCATCGAGTAGGATTTTTGCGGTTACGCGCTCGCAAACAGTCGCTTCACGCCCGAAAGGAAACCTCCGCCGCGCCGCTGCTGCGCGAGCCGCTCCGTCTGTGCGCTCACGCCGTAATACAGCACGCCCAGCGCCGTGTTGTAGCCGGGATCGCGCAGATTCTCCACGACCCACGAAGGCGATTCGCCGAGATGCGCCGGCACGCCGAACACCTTGGCCGCCGCCTCCGCGATTCCGGGCAGCTTCGCCGTGCCGCCGGTCAGGACCACGCCCGCCGCGCACGTTTCCGGCGAGAACGCGTTGCCCAGCTTCTTGCGCACGAC
>Ga0182740_1001623_pt1 | contig 14906 bp, 9 predicted proteins | sample eDN5th37CKraftBY_FD_128872 | JGI IMG/M metagenome (GOLD analysis project Ga0182740, IMG submission 128872) | Enriched backyard soil microbial communities from Emeryville, California, USA - eDNA 5th pass 37_C Kraft BY (version 2) (version 2) | ecosystem: Environmental > Terrestrial > Soil >...
ACGCCGACCTCCGGACGGGTGGCTGTGCTGGGCGCGGAGATGCCGCGCCGGCGCCATCGTGTCCTGCACCGCATGAATTTTGAAAGCCCGTATGTCGACATGCCGATGCGGCTCACGGTGCGGCAGAACCTCACGGTGTTCGGCAAGCTCTACGGCGTGTCCGATCTTGATGAGCGCATCCGGGAGCTTGGCGCGCAATTCGACCTCAAGGATTTCCTCGACCGTCCGACCGGCAAGCTTTCGTCGGGACAAAAGACTCGCGTCTCGCTCGCCAAGGCTTTGCTCAACCATCCGGAGATTCTTCTACTGGACGAGCCGACCGCCTCGCTCGATCCGGACACAGCGGACTGGGTGCGCGCCGAGCTGGAGCGCTATCGCGCCGAACGCAGCGCTACCATTCTCCTGGCATCCCACAACATGCGCGAAGTCGAGCGGCTGTGTGATCGCGTGATCATGATGAAGCGCGGCGAAGTCGTCGACGATGCGGCGCCTGACAGGTTGCTTGCGCGCTACGGTCGCGAAGATCTGGAGGGCGTGTTTCTCGATATCGCGCGCGGCCGGAGAACGGCGCAAGACGTGTCCGAGGTCGCACCGTGAATCTCCAGTCCCGTCAACACCCGGCGCCCGAGGCGATTGCGTTCTCACCGAACCGCATCTTCGCGATGGTCCTCCGCTATTGGTATCTTCTGCGTTCTTCGTGGCCGCGATTGCTCGAGCTGATCTACTGGCCGGCCGTGCAGATGCTGATGTGGGGCTTCCTGCAGCTCTACGTATCGGAGAATGCCGGTTTCTTCGCGAAGGCTGGCGGCACTTTCATCGGCGCGGTGCTGCTTTGGGATATCCTGTTCCGCGGTCAGCTGGGCTTTTCGATCTCGTTTCTTGAAGAGATGTGGGCCCGAAACATGGGCAATCTGATGATGAGCCCGCTGCGACCGGGTGAATTCATCTGCGCGCTGATGATCATGAGCATCGTGCGTCTTGCCATCGGCATGGTTCCGGTGACGATCCTCGCCATCGGTTTCTTCAACTTCAATCTCTACAGCTTTGGCTTCGCGCTCGCGGTGTTCTTCATGAACCTGATCCTGACGAGTTGGGCCGTCGGTATTTTTGTGTCGGGAATAGTGCTGCGCAACGGCATGGGCGCCGAGAGCATGGCCTGGACGATCATGTTCCTGCTGCTGCCGTTGACCTGCGTTTACTATCCCGTTTCGGTCCTGCCGGTGTGGTTACAGCCGGTCGCCTGGGCGTTGCCGCCGACCTATGTTTTCGAGGGCATGCGGGCTTTGCTGATCGATCATACCTTCCGCGGCGACCTGATGGTCTGGGCCTTCGGGCTCAATGCAGCCTACTTTTTCGCCGCTGTTATTGCCTTTTTGGCCCTTTTGCGCAGCGCCCGGACAGTGGGATCGCTGATGCAGACGGGCGAGTGACGGTTATCTAATCAGTTGAGAAGGACTTTCGCCTATATTGACGGCGCGAACAAAAGGCTTGATGTTGCGTTGCAATAGGATGCCGGAACGCGACAAAATGGCAATTGGCGAATTTGGTGGTGCACCCGCCCTGCCGACTGAAGGCGGGCCGGTCCTCTCCAACGGCATGTATTGGCTCTACGAGATGAGCCACGCAGCCCTCAATCCGGCGCGCGCCTTTGCCGATGTGACGCGCCTCTACATGAAGAACCCGCTCAATCCGTGGTCGCACACCACGGTCGGCAAGACGCTCGCGGCCTCCGCAGAAATGTTCGAACGTTTCACGCGCCGTTACAGCAAGCCGGAGTGGGGCATTCACGAGACCATGGTCGGTGGCGAGCGGGTCGATGTGCACATCACGCCGGTCTGGGAACGACCGTTCTGCCGGCTTCTCCATTTCGAGCGCGTGCTGAAGACGCCGCCGCGCCGGGCGCAGCCGAAGGTCGTGATCGTTGCGCCGATGTCCGGACACTACGCGACGCTGCTGCGCGGCACGGTCGAGGCGTTTCTGCCGAACCACGACGTCTACATCACCGAATGGACGGACGCGCGTCTGGTGCCGTTGTCGGAAGGCCGCTTCGATCTCGACGATTACATCGACTACGTTATTTCCATCCTGCATGCGCTGGGCGGCGATTGTCACCTCGTCGCGGTCTGTCAGCCTTCGGTGCCGGTGCTGGCGGCCGTCGCGCGCATGGAAGCCGAGCGCGATCCTTATGTGCCGCATTCGATGGTGTTGATGGGAGGTCCCATTGACACACGCGTCAATCCGACCGCGGTCAACAAGCTCGCCGAATACCGGGGCGTCGACTGGTTCCGGCGCAATGTGATCACCAAGGTGCCGTTCCCGCATCCCGGCGTGATGCGCGATGTCTATCCGGGCTTCTTGCAGCTCAACGGCTTCGTGAGCATGAATCTTGACCGTCACCTGGATGCGCACAAGGAGCTGTTCTTCAACCTTGTGAAGGGCGACGGCGACTCCGCCCAGAAGCACCGCGAATTCTACGACGAGTATCTCGCCGTCATGGACCTGACCGCAGAGTTCTATCTGCAGACGGTCGACACCGTGTTCGTGAAGCACTCTCTCCCGAAGGGCGAGATGATGCATCGCGATTTGAAGGTCGATCCGTCGGCGATCCGCAACGTCGCGTTGCTCACCGTCGAGGGTGAAAAGGACGACATCTCCGGGCTCGGCCAGACCGAGGCCGCGCATCGGCTCTGCACGAATATCCCGCCGGATCGCAAGGCGCACTATGTCCAGCCGGGCGTCGGCCATTACGGGGTGTTCAACGGCTCGCGCTTCCGGTCCGAGATCGCGCCGCGCATCTCGGATTTCGTGCTGACCAGCCAGACCGGCCGCGCCAAGGTGGTGCGCCCGGTTCCAAGGGCAGTGGCCTAGGGATCGGACGCGCGAATCAGTCCGCGGTGATAAAGCCCGGAAACTACGCCGGTTTGATCTCAACTATCTGATTTTTCTTCCGTTTTTCCACTTGCGGGGGGCGCGATGATTGGCCCTCCGTAAAGCGGTGTCGCAAACAAATGATTATAGGTTCATTTGTTCAGTGGCTTTGGTAGTGGTCTGCCGTCCACCGTACCCCCAACAGATTGTGTAGGCACTTTATTTTCTGAAAGGTGATGTTCGGAAACCGGACTATGGCAGTATGGGAGGCCGAAGCAGTCGAGGTAGCCATGCCGCTCCGCGCGCTCCTGTACCGGCGGCCGACCGAACCAAAGGCGATCCAGGTCGTCCACGACAAGCACATCTATCTGGTGCGCGTGCGCCGGCACCGGCAGGCGCGCCGCTACACGTTGCGGATCCAGGCGGCGACGCGCGAGGTCGTGCTGACCATGCCGCCGCGCGGCTGCCTGAAGGAGGCGAAGGAGTTCGCCCAGAAGCACGGCGGCTGGATTGCGTCCCGCCTCCACCATTTGCCCAAGGCGCAGCCGTTCGAGCACGGCACCATCGTTCCGCTCCGGGGCCATCCGCACCGGATCGTCCATCGCAAGGGCGAGCGCGGCACCGTGTGGGTCGAGGGTACTGACGACGGCGAGCGCAAGCTCTGCGTCGCCGGCGATACGCCGCACATCGATCGGCGGATCGGCGATTTTCTGCGCAGGGAGGCGAGGCGCGACCTCGAGAGCGCGAGCCGTGCCTTTGCCGAGCGCCTGGGCGTTTCCATCGGACGCGTATCGATCCGCGATCCGTCGAGCCGCTGGGGATCCTGCTCCACGACCGGGGTTCTGTCCTATTCCTGGCGGCTCATTCTCGCGCCGCCCTTCGTGCTCGATTACCTTGCCGCCCATGAGGTCGCCCACCTTGTCGAGATGAACCACTCGGTGCGCTTCTGGCGGCTCGTGGATCGGCTCTGCCCGAATGTGAGGCGTGCAAAAGCGTGGCTTGACATGCATGGCACCGAGCTTCACCGCTACGGTCTGCCGCGCACCCGGACCGAGCCGGACGTGCCGGTCAATGGAAGGCGCCCATCGCGGCGTTGAGACCGCCGCAATAGTCCATGTTAAAGCCCAACACGTTCGCGCTCACAGCGCTGCTCGCCGCGCTGACCGCGTTGGCGCCGCTGTCAACCGATCTCTATCTCCCGACGCTGCCCGATATCGGTCGCGCCTTTGGCGTCTCTCCGTCGCAGGTGCAATTGACGATGGCCGCCTACCTCGTCGGATTCGCGCTTGGGCAGATCGGCTACGGCCCGATCTCGGACTGGTATGGCCGGCGATCCGGGCTGCTCGTCGCTTTGTGCTGCTATTGCGCCGGCAGTCTGATTTGCCTGCTCGCGCCGTCCATCGAAGTCCTGATCGGCGCGCGGGTGTTGCAGGCGTTCGGCGGATCGGGCGCGATCGTGCTGGCGCGGGCGGTGGTGCGCGATTTCTACAGCGGGGCGCGCGCCGGCAGGGAATTGTCGATGATGGGCCTCGTCATGGCGTTCGGCCCGGTATCCGCGCCACTGATCGGTGGCCTGTTGCACGCATTGTTTGGCTGGCGCTCCGCTTTCGCCGCGCTGCTTGCATTCGGGCTGGTGCTTGCCGTGACGGTAGCCCGCAAATTGCCGGAGACGTTGTCCGAAAAACCCGACGAGCGCATGTCGCTGTCGTCGCTGATGACCGGCTATCGTGATCTTGTCCGCATCCGCGACTTCAATCTGTTTCTGCTGATCGGCGCTGCATCCTATACGGGGCTCATCGGGTGGCTGGCAGCGGTGCCATTCATCTATCAAAGCCGCTTCGGACTCACGCCGCTCATGCTGTCGTTCTCGATTTCGGCGAGCGCGACGGGCTATCTGATCGGCACTTCGATCGCGACCCGCATCGTGGTCCGCACCGGGATCGTATCGACAATGGGAATTGGCGCCGCGGTGATGCTCGCAGGCGCGCTCGCGATTTGCGCCACTGTTGCGCTCGACCCGGAGTCGGTCATCTGGGTCACGGCTGCGGTTGCGCTCAATCTGGCCGGGTTCGGTCTCCTGTTTCCGCAAACCATTGCGGGCGGATTATCCTGCTCGGCCGAACGCGCCGGCGCGGCATCGTCGCTCCTTGGATTTGCACCGCAGGTCAGCGCTGCAATACTCAGCGCATGGGTCGTATCGAAGATCACGTCAGACGCGTGGCCGGCTGCGCTTGCGGTATTGGCGACTGCGGTGCTGGCGCTCGTATTGTGGCTGCCGCTGCGCTTCAAGCGCGCGCGCTAGGAGTCATCGTCGCCCGAGCAGGCGATCCAGCAGCCAGCTGTCCATGCCATCGTTGCGCGTAGCGGATGCCGGCGTTGCGCGTCCGGGAATCGAACCTGGCGGGACGGGTTTTTCGATTGAGCCCGGCGGGATCGGAGCGCCCTGTCCATAGCTCTGCGTCTGCGAGCCCGGATAGGGCAGGGCGATGCCGCCGTGTACGCCCGGCAGACTGGCGACCGGCACGTTGCGGTGCGCGTTTTTCATGAAGCGCGCCCAGATTTCCGATGGCAGTCCGCCGCCCGTCATCTTCTTGGTTGGCGAGGAATCGTCATTGCCGAGCCAGACCGCTGTGACGAGTTGCGCGGTGTAGCCAACGAACCAGCCGTCGCGGAAGTCCTGGCTCGTGCCCGTCTTGCCGGCAGCCGGGCGGCCTGCAAGATCGGCCTTGCGTCCTGTGCCGGTGAGCAGCGTCTCCTGCATCATGACATTCATCATCGCGACGTAGCGCGGCTCGATCACTTGTCCGAGGCTCTGCGGCCGGCGCTGATAACGCACCTTGCCGTCCTTGCCGCGAACGCTTTCCACAACATGAGGAGCGATGGCCATGCCGTTATTGGCAAAGGTCGCGAAGGCCGACGCCATTTCGAGAACGGATACTTCCGACGTGCCAAGTGCGAGCGATGCGTTGGGCTCGAGCTTCGAGGCGATGCCGAGGCGATGCGCCGTGCGCATCACCGCAGTCGGGCCGAACTCCAGTGCGAGCCGCACCGCGACGGTGTTGAGCGACATCGCCAGCGCCTGCGTGAGCGTCACCGGCCCATAATATTCGCGCGTGTAATTTTCCGGCCGCCATCCCTTGATCACGATCGGTTTGTCTTCGCGCACTGTTTCCGGCGTCAGGCCGCGCTCAAGCGCCGTCAGATAGACGAACGGCTTGAAGGCAGAGCCGGGCTGCCGCTTGGCCGCGACCGCCCGATTGAACTGGCTTTCCGAATAGTCTCGCCCACCGATCATGGCGCGGATCGCGCCATCGGGAGACATGGCAACGATCGCGCCTTGTTCGACGCCGAATTTCCCGCCCCGCATCGCAAGTTCTTCCGAAAGCGCCTGTTCCGCGAGAAGTTGCAGGGCGGGATCGATGGAGGTCTCGACCACAATATCGTCCTCGACCCGGCCGACCATGTCGTCGAGCACGTCCATGATCCAGTCGGCGACATAGTTGATCGAACCTGTAGTCTTCTGCTTCAGCGCATGGGCCGGCTGCGCGATCGCGACCTTGGCCGCCTTGTCGCTGATAAAGCCCGCATCGGCCATTGCCGAAATCACGACCTGCGCGCGCCGTTCCGCACCGTTCGGATTGCGTGTTGGCGCAAGCCGTGACGGCGAGCGCACGAGGCCGGCCAGCATGGCCGCTTCCTGCAGGTTCATGTCGCGCGCGTGCTTGCCGAAATAGCGCTGCGCTGCGGCTTCGACGCCATAGGCGCCTGCGCCGAAATACACACGGTTGAGATAGAGTTCGAGGATCTCGTCCTTGGTGAATTTGCGCTCCAGCCAAAGCGCCAGCACCAGTTCCTGCAGCTTGCGGGTGAAGGTGCGGTCCTGCGTCAGGAACAGGTTCTTGGCGAGCTGTTGTGTCAGGGTTGAACCGCCCTGCGACACGCCGCGGCGAAGCAGGTTGGCTATTGCCGCGCGCGCGATGCCGATGGGGTCGACGCCGAAATGCGAATGGAAGCGGCGGTCTTCGATCGCGATGAAGGCCTGCGCCACATATCGCGGCAGGTCCTTGACCTTGGCCGATACGCCGCTGTCGCCGCGGACCGCGAGAATGCGTCCGTCGGTACCGGCGATCTGAATCGAGGGTGGGCGCTTGGGGACTTCCAGCGACTGGATCGCGGGAAGATGGGCGCCGACCCAGGCGACCAGGGCGATCCCGGCGATGACCCCCCAAAGCGCGAGCACGGCGCTCCAGTAGACCATGCGGCCGAACACGGAGCGGCGTCGGCCCTTCTTCTCGGCGGTTCGTGGTTGGGGCTTCTCCGGCGCCGGATTGGCGGCACGGGTTCGCTTGCGCGCACCCTTGGTAACGCGGCGCTCGTCATTGTCGGTGCCAGCAAGCCGGTCCCGAGAATCAGCGCGCAACTCGCGGTTGGGAACGCCGACGTCGAAGTTTGGCTCGCGGCGTACGGACTTGCTTCGCCGTCCCAAAGCGCTCCCCCGCCGGACACCGCGCGCATCGGGCGCAGGCGCGCGGGGTCGAGGAGTGACGCTACGGGAGGCGGTTTAAGGCGCGGTTAAGGGAGGGCGGCTGTTGCGAGGCTGCGACGCATCGGCGCAATGACTGAAAAAGGCTTATGGAATAAGGGTTCTTGCCATTTTCAATCGGCTGGTTTTGTGCATGATCCGCGCCCGGCCGGGTTAACCGGCGGTTCTAACTCTGGGGATTGAACAATGCGCAAAAGCGCTCTTCTGCTCGCGGCCGTCATGATCGCTGCCGCTCCGACCGCTGCTCTCGCCGCCAAGGCCAAGGCTCCGGCTGACCCGAATGCAGCCGGCAAGAAGTTCGTCTACAACGCGTTCATGCAGCCCTATTATGCTTGGCAGAGCATCTGGGTCGTCGCGCCGGCGAAGAAGAAGTAATCGGCCGCCTGGCAGGACGTTCAAGGCGCCGAGGCAAGGCTTCGGCGCCTCTTTCTTTGAATGTTTCCGGTTGTGTCCGTTACGCCGGTCTATTTTCCGGCGTGGTCCGCGGGCCGGGAAAATAGTGCAAGCAAGGCGCGTTTGATCGCGGCCTGCCGAGTCGGCGAGGCAATTTTCGCCCCCAGGAGGTCGGTGACGTAGAACACGTCGACGACGCGCTCACCGAAGGTCGCGACATGCGCCGAGGTGATGTTGAGCGACAGCTTGGAGATTGTCGCGGTCAATTCATACAGCAGACCTGGCCGGTCGAGCCCGGTGACTTCCACCACGGTGTAGCGGTTCGACCATTCGTTATTGATATTGACCTCCGGCTCGAGCGCGAAAGCCTTGAAGCGGCCTTTCGGTCCAGCCTTGCGCGCCACGATCTCGGGCATCTTGATCTCGCCCTGTAGCGCCTTCTCAATTGTGTCGGCGATCCGGCCGGCCCGGCGTCCCTCGTCCTCGTCACGCTCAAATTCGCGCGTCAGCGCGATGGTATCGAGCGCAAGTCCGTCCGTGGTCGTGTAGATTTGCGCGTCCACGATGTTACCAAGGGCAGCAGCACACGCACCGGCGATAATCGACAGGAGCCGGGGATGGTCCGGTGCGATGACGGTCAGTTCCGTCACGCCGCGCGCCGGGTCGAAAGAAACCTGCGTCGCGAGCGTCTTGCCTGCGCTCCAGGCCTCACGCAGGAATCGTGCATGCGCGATCTTGTGCGGCAGATCGACCTTGAGCCAATAAGCCGGATAGTGCCGTGCGATGTAATTGTTGAGGTCGGCTTCGGACCAATCCTTCATCGCTTCACGGAATTCGGCCTGCGCCATCGCCACGCGCCGTTCGCGATTGACCTCGGAGAAGCCGCCGGTCAGCACAGGCTCGGTTTCGTAATAGAGCGTGCGCAACAGCTGCGCCTTCCAGCCATTCCAGACGCCGGGGCCGACTGCGCGGATATCGGCGGTGGTCAGGATCGAGAGCAGCTTCAGCCGGTCGAGCGACTGGACGATGTTCGCGAAGTTCTCGATCGTCTTGCGGTCCGACAGGTCGCGTGACTGCGCGACCGTCGACATCACCAGATGGTTTTCGATCAGCCAGGCGACGGTCTCGGTCTCGGCATTGGTCAGCCCGAGCCGCGGACAGAAGCGACGCGCCACGCGCGCCCCGGCGATCGAGTGATCCTCGACGCGTCCCTTGGCGATGTCGTGCAGGAACATCGTGATCCGCAGCAGGGCGCGCTGCCGCGGCGTCAGCTTCTTCACCAGGTCGTTGGCGAGCCCGTATTCATCGTTGGTGCCGGTCTCGATCTCCGAGATCACGCCCATGCACCGGATCAGGTGCTCGTCGACCGTGTAGTGATGATACATATTGAACTGCATCATCGCGACGACGCGGCCAAATGCGCGCACGAAAGCGCCGAGCACGCCGGCCTCGTTCATGCGCCGCAGCACCGTTTCGACATCGTGGTGCGACGTGAGGATTTCGAAGAACAGCCTGTTGGCCTCCTCGCTTTCGCGCACGCCCTTGTCGATCAGCGGCAGCGAGCGGCTCGCCGTCCTCATCGCATCCGGATGGAAGGCGAGGTTGTGTTTCTGTGCGAGATAGAAGATCCGGATCAGGTTGACCGGATCGCGCTCGAACACATCCGGTTTCACGATGTTGATGCGGTTATTGTCGACGATGAAATCGTCCGATTCCGCGAAAGCGCGCCGGCCCGTATTCGGTCGAAAGCGCGCGACGATCCGTCCAAGCATCGGCGCGGATTTGGTGTGATTGGCTTCGAGCGCTGCGCACAGGATGGCGGTGAGGTCGCCGACATTCTTTGCGGTCAGGAAGTAGTGCTTCATGAAGCGTTCGACGTCGCGCATGCCGGGATGCTCGGTATAGCCGAGCCGGACCGCGATCTCGCGCTGGATGTCGAACGACAAGCGTTCCTCGGGTCGTCCGGTGAGGAAGTGCATGTGGCAGCGAACGGACCACAGGAAATCCTCGCAGCGTCGAAACAACTTCAGTTCGTCCTTGTCGAACACGCCGTGATCGACGAGTTCCTCGACGTTGCGGACGCGATAGACGTATTTGCCGATCCAGAACAGCGTGTGCAGGTCGCGCAGGCCGCCCTTGCCGTCCTTGACGTTGGGTTCGACGAGATACCGCGACTGACCGGTACGGCGTAGCCGCTCCTCACGTTCGGCAAGTTTCGCAGAAACGAATTCGGCGCCGGTACCCTGAACGACATTCCGGTCGAAGCGATCGACGAGTTCATTGAACAGTGCGAGATCGCCTTTCAGGAAACGCGATTCCAGGATCGCGGTCCGGATCGTCATGTCGGCTTTGGCCTGCCGGATGCACTCGTCGACAGAACGCGTCGCGTGCCCGACCTTCAGCCCCATGTCCCAGAGGCAATAGAGAATGGCTTCGGCAACCGATTCACCCCAGGCGGTCTGCTTGTACGGGAGCAGGAACAGCAGATCGATATCCGAGCCCGGTGCGAGCAAGCCCCGACCATAGCCGCCGGTCGCGACGACGGCCATGCGCTCGGCTTCGGAAGGGTTGTCGGACGGATAAAGTCGCTTGCCGGCGAATTCGAACAGGACGCGGATAATTTCGTCCTGCATCGCGCAAATGCGCTCTGCGCAGCGGCGGCCCTGTCGCTCCTTGAGAAGGAGTTGCTCGGCCTTTTCGCGCCCGCGCGTCAGCTCGCCTTTCATGAACTGGGCGACGGCGGTCCGCAATTCCCTGTCCCGGCCCGAATAGGCAGCGGCCAGCGCTTCAAGTTCCTGCGCCGCGGCGTCGGCGTCGAAAAGCTCGCTTGCGGCTCGTGGCGTCTGGTCGGGCGAGAGCATGGCGAATGGGGATAGCCGAGCCCATCGCGCCTGTCACGGCCCCCGGCGCGCCGATTGCCGAAGTTTAATTCGGCGCATCAACCCAGGGGGAGGTTGAAAAGTCCTGTCTTTTCAATGGTTAACGTAACTGGATGAAATGCGCCCCGAAGTGGGTAAGCTTCCGGCCGAGGGAGGCAACAATGAAATCATACGAAGTTTGCGAATGCGGAGCGCCGCTGCAATTGCGCGAGCAGCCCACCCCGGAGCCGGCTGGAACGGAAGTGCTGCTGGAAGTTACCGCGGCCGGCATCTGCCACAGCGACATTCATTTCTGGGAGGGCGTTTACGATATCGGCGGCGGAAAGGTGATGAAGCTCGCCGATCGCGGGCTGAAACTGCCCCTGAGGCTTGGGCATGAGAATGTCGGGCGCGTGGTCAAGGCCGGACCCGAGGCCAGAGGCGTGAATGTAGGCGATCTCCGGCTGGTCTATCCCTGGATCGGCTGCGGCGAGTGTGCCGTTTGTCGGCGAGGTGACGAACAGCTGTGCCTCAAGCCGCAATTTGTCGGCGCCTTCCGCCCCGGTGGGTTCAGCGACCACATCCTGGTGCCGCATCCGCGCTATCTGATCGACTACGGGGATCTCGCGCCGGAGCAGGCCGCGCCGCTCGCCTGTTCCGGCGTGACGGCCTATGGCGCCCTCAAGAAATTCGGCGATCTTCTGAAAGCCGAGCCGGTGGTGATCATCGGTGCGGGCGGCCTCGGACTCATGGCGCTTGCGATCCTCCGGGCGATGGAGGCGAAGGGCGCAATCGTCATCGATATTGACGCGAAGAAGCGCGAAGCGGCGATGAAGGCCGGCGCGCTCGCGGTGGTCGACGGCCGTGCCGTCGACGCGGTGGCGCAAGTCCAGGCGATTGTGAACGATCGGATATGGGCGGTGGTCGACTTTGTGGGATCGGGCTCCACAGTAAGCCTTGGCACCGATCTGTTAACCAAGGGTGGGCACCTTGTCGTGGTCGGCTTGTTCGGCGGCGAGATCACGATGCCGACGCCGTATATCCCGATGCGGGCCATGACGATCCAGGGATCGTATACGGGCAGCTTACCGGAGCTTCATGAGCTCATTGCGCTGCTGCGCAAAACGCCGATGCCCTACATGCCCGTGGACGTTCGCCCGCTCGATAGCGTGAACGCAAGTCTTAACGATCTGAAAGACGGCAACGTCATCGGTCGCGTCGTGCTCGCGCCGAATTGAGTTTCCGTAAGCCCACACTATGTCCATATCCATGCCAGCCGGCGAACAAGGGCTGGCGCGGGTGCCGCGACTCCGGTACACAACAACAACTTCCGGTTACAAGCCGCCGCATGTCCCCTCCCGACTATTTCTGGCTCTCGCTTCTGCTCAAGGCAGCGCTGACGTCCACGATCATTGTGACGGCGTCGCTGATCGTCGAGCGTGGCGGGCCGTTTCTTGGCGCGATGATTGCGTCGCTGCCGACATCGGTCGGTGCGGCCTACATCGTCATGGCGATCGAGCATTCGCCGGACTTCATCTCGAACTCCGCTCTTGGCAGCCTGACCGCAAATGCGGCCGGTGTCACCTTCGCGGCCGCCTATGCGCTGCTCGCCCGGAAAAACTCGTTGCTCGTCGGTCTTGGCGGGGCGCTCCTGATCTGGTTGGCTTGCGCCACGGCATTGCGGCAGATCGACTTCACGCTGTCGTCCGCGATTGCGCTCAACCTCGCGGTGGCCGCTGTTGCAATCTGGGCGACGGCGAAGGCGAGAGCGGCGAGCTTTCCCAAGGCGGCCATCGTACGGCGTGCTTACGATATTCCCTTGCGTGCGGCAGCCGTATCCGCATTCGTCATCATCGTCACCACGCTGAGCCACTCGATCGGAGCATTCGCGTCGGGTGTGTTCGCGGTTTTTCCCATCGCGATGTCCAGCTTCATTGTTATTCTGCATAACCGCATCGGTGGGCCGGCGACGTCCAACGTGATCGCTCACGCGCAGGTGCCGATGCTCGGTTTGATCCCGGCCTTTATTGCGGTCTACCTGCTCACGATACCGCTTGGGGTATGGTGGGCGCTTTTGATCGCACTCATGGCCTCGATCGTCTGGAACATCGTCCTCTGGACCTGGCGCACGCAACTCGCGGCAAGACTGCCGATGGAATAAGGTTGAGCTTGTAGTCAGCGAGTTGCAGCAAGTTTCTCCTTGAGTGCGTACAGCGCCTCCATTGCTTCCCGCGGGGACATTTCGTCGGGGTGCAGAGCTTCAAGCGCCGCGATCACTGCGTCGAGCGGCGAGGGTTCAGCGGGAGCAGGCACTGGCCGTGCCGATCGGAATAGCGGCAAATCCTCAAAGCCGCGCATCGGCTTGCCACGGTCATCGGCTTCCAGCTCAGCCAGCACCACCTTTGCCCGCTCGATCACGCTGGCCGGAAGACCGGCGAGCTTTGCGACCTGGATGCCGTATGAGCGGTCGGCAGCGCCCGGCACGACTTCGTGCAGAAACACGACCTCACCCTGCCATTCCTTGACCCGCATGGTTGCGTTATGGATGCGGGGCAGCTTGGCGGCCAGTGCCGTCAGTTCGTGGAAGTGCGTCGCGAACAGCGACCGGCAGCGATTGACTTGATGCAGGTGCTCGACGCTCGCCCATGCGATCGATAGTCCGTCGAAGGTCGCCGTGCCGCGTCCGATCTCGTCCAGAATCACGAGCGAGCGCTCGGTTGCCTGATTGAGGATCGCCGCGGTTTCGACCATCTCGACCATGAAGGTTGAGCGTCCGCGCGCGAGGTCGTCCGCAGCGCCGACGCGTGAGAACAGACGATCCACGATGCCGATTTCGGCGCGCCGGGCCGGCACGAAGCTGCCTGTCTGCGCGAGGATGGCGATCAGAGCGTTCTGACGAAGAAACGTCGATTTGCCGGCCATGTTGGGTCCGGTCAGTAGCCAGATCCGTCCGGCAGCGCCGCTATCGCTCGTCGCTTTCTTGGTCGTTGCCGGTGACGGGGCCGGGGCGGAGAGGTCGCAATCGTTGGCAATGAACGGTTCGCTCAACGATTGTTCGACGACGGGATGGCGGCCGCCTTCGATCACGAAGGCAAGCGATCGATCAATGACCGGGCGAACGTAGTCGCGTTCGACCGCGAGCGCTGCCAGTGCCGAGGCGACGTCGAGGGCCGCCAGCGCCTCGGCAGCGGCCATGATGTCCGCGCTTGCCGCTTGGACCTGAGACGCCAATCGATCGAAGATCTCGCCTTCCAGGCCGAGCGCGCGGTCAGCAGCGCTGACGATCTTCGCCTCGAGTTCGCCGAGTTCCATGGTTGTGAAGCGGACCTGCCCGGCCAGCGTCTGGCGATGGATAAAGCGAGCATTGAGCGGCGGTGCCATGAGCTTGTCGCCGTGCTGCGCCGTGACCTCGACGAAATATCCGATCACGTTGTTGTGCCGGATCTTGAGGATGCGGATGCCGGTATCTTCGGCATAGCGCGCCTGCAATTCCGCGATCACTTTACGTGAGCGGTCCCGCAGCGCGCGCGTCTCGTCGAGTGCTGCGTCGTAGCCTTCACGGATGAAGCCGCCATCGCGCTTCCATGCCGGCAATTCGTCGGCGAGCGCCGCTGTGAGTTCGTTGAGCAGGTTCACCGACGGACGCTTCAGTGCGCTGGCGATGACGATGATGTCGTGTGGGGGCGCGTCGAGCGCGGAGAGCCTGGCTGCAAGCGCAGACGCGGCGGCGAGGCCATCGCGGATCGCGGCGAGGTCTCGCGGGCCACCGCGTCCAATGACGAGGCGTGACAGCGCTCGCGCCAGATCGGGTGCTGCCTTCAGGTTTGCGCGTATGTCGCCGCGTGCAGCCGGATCGTCCACGAAAAGTGTCACCGTATCGAGCCGTCGTCCGATTGCGGCAGCATCGGTCAGCGGAGCGGCTAGCCGCTGCGCCAGCAAGCGCGAGCCGGCCGACGTCACGGTACGGTCGATAGCGGCGAGCAGCGAGCCGCGGCGATCGCCCGAGAGCGTGCGGATCAGTTCGAGATTTGCGCGCGTTGCGGCGTCGATGCCGAGTGCCGCGCCGGCGTCCTCCCGCAAAGGTGGCGACAGCGCCGGGCGCTTGCCGAATTGGGTGCGCTCGACATAGGTGACGCAGGCCGCGGCGGCGGTCAGCTCAAGTCGCGACAACGGCCCGAAACTTTCTGTGGTCGCGACCTTGAAGTAATCGGACAGCCGGCGTTCGGCGGTCGCCCCATCGAAGA
>Ga0182740_1001625_pt1 | contig 14888 bp, 14 predicted proteins | sample eDN5th37CKraftBY_FD_128872 | JGI IMG/M metagenome (GOLD analysis project Ga0182740, IMG submission 128872) | Enriched backyard soil microbial communities from Emeryville, California, USA - eDNA 5th pass 37_C Kraft BY (version 2) (version 2) | ecosystem: Environmental > Terrestrial > Soil >...
AACCGAACCAGTCGTCCTCCTGACCACGATCCAGGATGACCTCGAGCGACCCCAGAAACGTCGCGACCAGCAGAAATCCGATGAGGTCGAAGCGAAGATCGGCATGCTGCTGATGGCTCTGTGCCTCCACGCGCGTTGCGGACGGAAGCACCAGCCAGATCAGCGCCAAGGTCAGTAGGCCGATCGGGCCATTCACCAGGAAGCACCATTCCCACCCGACATTGTCGGCGAGGATGCCGCCGAGCGTCGGGCCGATGACCGGTGCCACCACGATCGCGAGACCAAACACCGCAAAGGCCTGGCCCCGCTTTTCCGCCGGAAACGAGTCGGCGAGGATCGATTGCGACAGCGGCACCATGCCGCCGCCGCCAAGACCTTGCAGAATGCGGAACACGAGCAGGGAATTAAGGTCCCAGGCCAGCCCGCACATCACCGAACTGAATGTGAACAGAAGCACGCAGATCAAATAGAATCTCTTGCGGCCAAGTGCCCGCGCGAGGTAGCTGCTCGCCGTCAACGAGACCGCATTGGCGACGAGATATGTCGTGATGACCCACGATGCCTGGTCCGAGCTGACCGCGAGACCGCCCGCAATGTAAGGCAGCGCGACATTTGCAATGGTGGTGTCGAGCACCTCCATGAAGGCCGCCATCGCGACCACGACGGCGACCACCCACGGGTTGACGGCCCGTCCTGCCGAAAGGGATCCGGCGGCGTTCATCGGAGTCTCAGCAAACGCTCGTAGAGTGATGGGGAGGCATCGACGCGGATGGTCGGAACCACCGACATGCCGGGGCCGATCGCGACGTCTGCCGGCGGATTGTCCATGGCGATCTTGACCGGCACGCGCTGGACGATCTTCACGTAATTGCCGGTCGCGTTCTGTGCCGGGAGCAGCGAAAAGGCCGTGCCGGATCCGGACTGCACGGAATCAACGTGGCCAGCCACGTGGCGCGCTGGATACGCATCGATATGCATGGTCGTGGGCTGACCGGGGCGAATATGCGCGAGCTGCGTTTCCTTGTAGTTCGCGGTCACCCACACCTGGTCCGGAACGAAGGCGCTGAAGCTGACGCCGGGCTGCGCATACTGGCCGACCGCCGCCGTCAGATTGACGACGCGCCCGGCCTGCGCGGCCGTGATCGTCGTGTAGGACAGATTGAGTTGCGCCTGATCGCGTTGTGCCTTGGCCTGTTCCAGGTTCGCTTCGGCAACGCGGCGTTGAGTCTTCAACGTTTCGATCTGGCGCTGCGCGACCATCAGAGCGGCTTGCGCATTTCTCAGCGCGGCCTGCGCCTGCTGCAATTGTGACGCGGTCTGCTGCGCCATCTGGACCGTACCCACCTGACTCACGGCGAGATCTCCGTAACGCGCCGCTTGCTGCTCCGCGAAGGTCAACGCCGCCTGCGCCTGCTCGACCTGCGCTTCGCTTGCGCTGACCTGCGCCTGCTGGACCACAATCTGCGCATCGACATTCGCGATTGTAGCGGTCGCGTTCGTGACTTGCGCCCCGGCCTGCTCGAGCGCGACGCGGAAATCCCGATCATCGATCCGTGCGATGACATCGCCAGCGGCCACGTGCTGATTGTCGGTCACCGGCACGTCCGTGACGTAGCCGGCAACCCTCGGCGCAACCAGAAACTGACGCGCGGCCACGAAAGCATCGTCGGTCGATTCGAAGTGATTGGCGTAATCCCAGTAGAGATACCCGGCGGCCAGCAGCACGGCTGCCACGAGTGCTCCGCCTCCGAACATCAAGCGGCGCCGACGCTTTGAGCGAGCGGCCGCGCTGCGGGTGATGCGATCCAGATTGATCCGAGCGGACTGGTCCGGATCGCTCTCCGCCGGGGCCCTTGCTTCTGGACGCGGCAGCGTCTTGGTGTCCTTCAGGGACAGAACATTTCCGCCGGTGGACACCTTCGCATGATCCTCGATGCAGCTCATGACGTCACCCCTGCTGGTTCGGAACGCGCTTGACCGGCCGACGACCGCCAACACGCGGATGGGCTTCCGAAGCCATAATTGGGGATCTCGCTGTCGCGTTCTTTCTCGTCCTTGCTGCCGATCATTCAATGTTGCGCGCGAACGGATAGCCGTCGCCGAGCTCTGCGTTGAATCGGATTTTCACCCGGACCTTCGCGGCGCTACCCCGGTTGCAGCAAGACCGGACAATCGACCGCAACGCTCACGAAGCGATCCGCGCATGGCGCGCCCATCTCCGGGTCGTTCGCCGCTCTCACGAGGCGAGCGGACCTGAAACAGGAGAGTGAACAATGACCATCTTGAAAATCGTTCCCTTCGCCGCCGCGTTCGCGCTGCTCGTCGTCGCGAGCCAGGCCAATGCTGCTCCTTACGATCACGCCGCACAGGCCTATGCAAAGAGCCATGCAGCATCGTACGACAACACCTATCGGGACCCCACGACGCGCGAAGCGCTTGACGAAGGTGCCTGGTAAGGCTTGTCCGGCAGGCACATTGGGCTCACGCCCGATGTTGTGCGCCATCAAGTCAAGTAGCCGCCGGCGGGTACACCCGCCGGCGCTATTTTTTTAACAGATCGCATGCGGAAGAAACCTAATTGATCTGAGCCTGGGCGATCTCGTGCGCTGCCGGGTGTGGCAATGGGTCAAACCCTGGGACCGGCTTGTCAGGCGCAAAGTCGTACTCGAGATATCCGAAGAAGCCCCGGAATGCCTTGGCGTCTTCCTGGAGCGGCACGCTCTCGTCGAGTTGCTGGTCTGGCGCAATCTGTGTCGCATCGCATTTCGCAGTACACACAGTCTCGCAGTGTCCGACGACAGGCACACACACCGTTGATAAGAATAGCAAAATTGCATGGCATGGCCGCATGGCTGGACTCCAGGGATCTAGCGATCAACCGGAAGCGGCTCGACTGCTTTCAGGAGCCGCCGTGCGGCGCTTCGTTGCGACGCACACAGCCTAGACTTGGGCGAATGGCCGAAAATTCCCGGGAATGGCGTCATGCCTGCCCCGACGGAAATGCGGGAATAATTGCCTCGCTTTCAGAGTCTGTTGTTAGATACGCTTTGTTGCCGACGGCTCACTGCCCAGGGGGTACGATGAGCAGGGAGGAGGACAAAGCGAGGTTCGAGGATGTGGTCATGCCGCATCTCACCGACGCTTTCACACTTGCGCGTTGGATCAGCGGCAACCGCACCGACGCGGAAGACATCTTGCAAGAAGCCTGTCTGCGCGCCTACCGTGGTATCAGCGGCTTTGCCGGCGGGAGCCCTCGTGCATGGGTCCTGACGGTCGTTCGTAACACGGCTTATACCTGGTTGATGAAGCACCGGTCGCCGATGCTCGTTTCCATCGAGGATCTGAGCGCAACTGAAAGCGCTGAAATCGAGCTGACGGATGGTGGAGCTGACGCGACAGGATTGACACCGGAAGCGGAGCTGATCGCCAAGGCCGATGCAGAGCAGCTCAAATGCGCAATTGCCGCTGTCCCCTTGGCGTTTCGTGAAACCCTGGTGCTCCGTGATGTCCAAGGGCTGAACTATCGAGAGATTGCAGATATCACGGGAGTGCCGATCGGAACTGTCATGTCGAGGCTTGCACGCGCCCGTCGCCATCTGTTCATGGCGATAGGCGCCAAACAACAATGACAACCATGTCGAACACGCCGCCAATGGATCCAGTACTTGTCCATGCCTATGCCGACAATGAGCTCGACACCACGAGCGCGCTCGGCGTGGCACGAGAGATTGAAGCCAGTCCCGCGCTCAGAGCGGAGCTTGCCAGAACGGAAGCCTTGCGCGCCGCGCTCCGTGAGCATGTTGCCCCGGAAGAACTGCCCGTCCACCTGCGCGCCAAAATCGACTCCACGCTCGGGCTGACGAAAGCCGGCAGCCATCCGACATGGCGCGCGCTCGCGGCTTCTGTCGTGCTCGCGCTTGCGATTGGCAGCGCGTCAACCTGGTTCGTCACACAACAGCCGCCGGACGATCGGACGACGACCGCTCTTGTCGACAGCCATGTCCGCGCGCTCATGGCAGCCCAGCCAGCCGACGTCATGTCCTCCGAGCGCCACACCGTGAAGCCGTGGTTCGCCGGCCGGATTCCGGTGTCGCCCGTGGTCGTCGACCTGACCTCTGACGGCTTCCCATTGATCGGCGGTCGCGTTGACGTGATCGCCACAGCTCCGACACCGACCCTCGTCTACGGCCGCCGCAAGCATGTGATCAGCGTGTTTGCGACGCCCAATGCTGACGGCACCGAAGGTGGCGTGCGCACGCTTCCACAGATCAACGGCTACAGCGTCGTCACCTGGCACCGCGGCGACACGTCCTACTGGGCCGTATCCGATCTCAATGCCGGCGAGCTTCAGCTATTCGCGCAGAAGTTCAAGGCTGCTTCGTAGCGAGCGCAACGATCGCCTGCCTCCCAACCGATCCTATAATTATCCTTATGAACTGGATCGGGGTTAGTGCCGCGCCCGTCCCTCGGCGACACCGAGATAGGCCTCAAGCGTCTTGCGGTCTTCTTTCAGCACGTGACTGTCCGCCTGATGCACAATCATCCCGCGCTCCAGAATGATCGCCCGATCGGTGATGCCGAGGACCTTCTGCGCGTTCTGCTCGACCAGCACGGCGGATACGCCCTCCTCCTGGATGATCCGGCGTAACGCTGCCAGCAGTTCCTCGATCAGGATCGGCGCAAGCCCTTCCAGAGGCTCGTCGAGCAAAAGGATGCGCGGATTGAGCGCCAGTGCGCGGCCAATGGCGAGCATCTGCTGCTCGCCGCCGGACAATTGATTGCCGAGGTTGCTACGGCGCTCTTCCAGTCGGGGAAACAGCGCGTAGATTTTCCGAAGATCCCAGGCGCCCGGCCGCGCCACCGCGGTGATATTTTCCTCGACTGTCAGTGATTTGAAAATGTTGCGCTCCTGCGGAACCCAGCCGACACCGGCGCCCGCACGCTGATCGGAGCGCAAGCGCGTCAGCTCCTTGCCATCGAGGACAATACTGCCACCACGATATCGGGTGGCGCCCACGATCGTGTTGATTAACGTGGTCTTGCCCATACCGTTTCGGCCGAGCAGCGCCAGAGCCTTGCCCTGCTCCAGCGAGAGCGTGATGCCCGAAAGAACGATCGCCTCTCCGTAACCGGCGGAGAGATCACGAATCGAAAGGAGGTCAGACATGGGCCTCTTCCCCAAGATAGACCGCCTTCACGCGCGGATCGCGCGCAACTTCGTCCGGCTTGCCTTCGACGAACAAGGCGCCGTTGACGAGGACGGAAATCCGGTCGGCGAAAGAGAAAACGAGATCCATGTCGTGTTCGATCAGGAGAACCGTCACGTCCTTTGGCAGTTCCGCAACCGCCGACAGGATGTCCTGACGCTCGCTATCCGGAACGCCGGCCGCCGGCTCGTCCAGCAGCAGCACACGCGGCTTGCAGGCGATTGCCAGCGCAATCTCCAGCATGCGCTGCTTGCCATAGGCAAGGACATCGGTTCGCTCGTTCATCACATCGGTCAATCGGAAGCGTTCCAGGAGTTCGGCCACTTCCTCCATCACCTGCGGATTCGAGCCGACCCTGCGCCACCAGTCGCCGCCATGACCGAGCCGCTCCGAAACCGCGAGACCGAGCGTCTCGACGGGCGTCAGCTCAAGAAAAAGCTGATTGATCTGGAACGTCCTCGCGATGCCTCGCCTGACGCGCGCATGCGGGCTGAGATGGGAGATGTCCTCGCCTTCGAGGAGAATTTTTCCCGATGTTTGAGCCAATACGCCGGTGAGCTGATTGATGATGGTGGTCTTGCCCGCACCATTCGGTCCGATCAGCGCGTGACGCGCACCCGCTTCCACCTTCAGCGAAACATCGTTGGTCGCGACGATACCGCCGAAGCGCTTCACCAGGTTCACGGTTTCAAGGACGATCGCCATGATCAGGCTCCATCCTTGCGGGCGGCGCGCCAGTCCAGCTTGCTGGCCAGTTCCCGAATGGGTCTGGTCCATCCGGTGATGCGTTCGCGTCCGACCAGCACGATCAGCACCAGAAGCAACCCGATCCAGAACGGCCAGTATTGCGGCGTCCAGACCGACAGATAATCCTGCATGAACTTGAACACGATGGCGCCGATCAAGCCGCCATAGAGATATCCGGTCCCGCCGATGACCAGGACCATCAGCAGATCGGCTGAACGCTCGAAATCGAAATACGCAAGCGAAGCGAAGGCCTGGGTCTGGGCAAGCAGCGCGCCGGCGATCCCTGCATAGCCCGCAGCGATCGTATAGATCGCGACCAGACGCAAATTCACGTTGATGCCGATCGCCGAGGCGCGAAGCGGATTGTTCTTGATGGATTGCAGTGACAGGCCGAACGGCGAATTCACGATCCGCCGCGCCAGGAGAAACAGGACAAACAGCACCGTCAGGCAATAGACGTAGCCATTGTGGCCGAACATGTCGAAGCGGAAGCGCCCGAGAATTGGCTGCATGGTGACGCCCTGCAGCCCGTCCGCTCCGCCGGTCAGCCAGCCATTCTGGTTCGCCAGTTCGCGCAGCACCAGCGCCACTCCAAGCGTAACCATAATGCGGGTAAGATCGGTGCCGCGAAGCACGAGAAAGCTCGTGACGAAGCCGACGGCGCTTGCCACCAGGCCCGCGACAATCAGGGCCAGCACCGGCTCGTTGATGATTTCATGCTTGGCCAGCAGAGCGGCGGTATAGGCGCCCACGCCGAAAAACGCCGCGTGACCGAGGGATACGATCCCCGCGTAGCCGAGAATGAGATCGAGCGATAAGGCGAAAAGCGCGAGCCACGCGATCTCGGTGAGGATCAGGTATTTGGTCGGAAACAGCCAGATGGTCGAGAAGGCCGCGACCCAAAATACGATCTCCAGCGGATGCCAATGGGAGCGGCCGATGAGGCTGCGGGTCACGCTGAAGCTTGTCGGAGTCTTGATCATGGAAGTCACCGACCTGCGGGCCGCGCGAAGAGGCCCTGCGGCCGCCAAATCAGAACCACGATCATGATCGTGTAGATCACAAACGCACCGAAGGCCGGCAAGTAATACTTTCCGGCGACGTCGCCAATGCCGAGCAACAACGCAGCAACAAACGGTCCGGTGATGCTGGAGGTGCCCCCGACCGTGACCACGATCAGAAAGTAGATCATGAACTTGAGCGGGAAGCTCGGATCGAGGCCCAGAATTTCCGCGCCGAGCGCGCCGCCGAGACCGGCAAGCCCCGATCCAAACGCGAACGTGACCGCAAACACCCAGTTGACATTGATGCCAAGACCGCGCGCGACGCGCGCGTCATCCACCGCGGCGCGCAAGCGGCTGCCGAACCGTGTCTTGGTGAGAATGAGCTGCAATCCGAGTGTGAGAAGTCCGCAGATCACGATAATCAATAGACGGTAGCGCCCGACGCCCACGCCGAAGATCACGTCCTGGCCCTGCAGCCAGCTTGGCAACTGAACAAAGACCTGACTCGAACCCATCACGTAATCGACTGCGGCAACCGACATGAAAACCAGGCCGATCGTGAAAAGCACCTGGTCGAGATGCGGCTTGCGATAGACATGAACGTAAAGCGTTCGCTCGAGGATCAATCCAATCAGCGCACTCACCACGAACGCAATCGGCAGCGCGGCAAAGAATGGAACACCCATTCGGTTTACAAGGATCACCGTGCAATAGCCGCCCGCCATGGCAAATGCGCCATGTGCGAGATTGACGAAATTCATCAGTCCGAGCGTCACGGCCAGGCCGCATGCCAGCACGAACAGCAGCATGCCGTAAGCGACACCGTCGAAAAGAATCGTCAGCATAATGTCGATTAACTCGCCCCAGACCTGACCGGCCGCGCTTTCGGCTCCAGCCTTAACGGATAGCGGGATGCGCGGCTCATCGCCGCGCATCCCTTGTCGCAACTTACTTCTTCGCCGCCTTGGCCGGATCCTTGACGTTCTCGAACGTGGCGAACTCGACGTTGTAGAGCTGCCCGTTCTTCTTCTCGACCTTGCGGATATAGATGTTCTGGATGATGTCGCGGGTTTCCGGATCAATGGAAATCGGACCGCGCGGGCTCTCCCAGGCAAGTCCCTTCATCGCAGCAATCAGGGAGTCACCGTCGGCCTTGCCGCCGGTCTTCTTCAGCGCTTCGTAGATCAGGTGCATGCCGTCATAGCCGCCGACCGACATGAAGTTCGGCCGGAAATTATTGGCCTTCTGGAAAGCGTCGACATAGGCCTTGTTCTTCGCAGAATCATGGTCTGCCGAATAAAGGTGCGCGGTCACGGCGCCGATCACCGAATCGCCCATCGCCGGAAGCAGATCGTCGTCGGTGACGTCACCCGGGCCGATGATACGGATGCCGGCCTTATCCAGACCGCGCTCCGTGAATTGCTTCATGAAGGTGCCGCCCTGTCCGGACGGGACAAAGACGAAGATGGCGTCCGGCTTGGCGTCCGCCGCGCGCTGCAGGAACGGCGCAAAGTCCGGGCTCGCGAGCGGGACCTTGATTGCGGCGGCGATTTCACCGCCTGCCGCCTTGAAGCGATCCACAAACGACTTTTCCGCGTCCGCGCCCGGAGCATAGTCGGACACCAGGGTCACGACCTTCTTGATGTTGTTCTTCGCAGCCCAGTCCGCGATGATGACCGAGGATTGCGGCAGCGTGAAGCTCGTCCGTACAATGTACGGGGAGCGCTCAGTGATGATCGAGGTGCCGGCGGCCATCACTACAGCCGGGACCTTCGCTTCAGTCGCGAGAGGCGCGATGGCGAGCGCGGAGGGCGTGACCTCAAAGCCGGCGATGACATTGACCTTTTCGTTGACGATCAATTCCTGGGCAATGCGCTTGGTGTTATCCGGGACCGACGCGGAATCGCGCAGGATGACCTCAACCTTCTTTCCGGCAACGGTGTTGCCGTGTTCCTTCTGATAAAGGTCGACTGCGGCCTTGATTTGCTTACCGGTCGACGCCTGCGGGCCGGTCATCGAGACAATGAGTCCCACCTTGACCGTCTCCTGGGCGGACGCGTCGCCTGCGACGGACATGCCGATTACGGCAGCCATCGCGGTCAACATCAGCTTCCTCTTCGTCATCAGATCGTTCCTCCTTGTTCCGATGGACATGGCTGGCGGCCTCGTGGACGAGGGCCAATGCCATTGTTTGCTTGCTTTCCTGTGACCCAATCGCGGTCCGGGTTCAAGCGTTCTTGGGGTTTGTGGGCATTACGGAACCGTCATTTTGCGAGGGATGAGTTGTCAGGAGCGGCATTCAGGCGTCGTCCGAACTGTCCGTCTTTGAGAGTGCCGGCCAGAGATCAATGGGCCGGGCCGGACCTCTCGCTGGCGAGCCCCGTCTCGCCGAAGCCGGCCGATCGCCTCAGGCGATACCCCGTTTTCCCGGGCGATTGATCAATCCGGACCGCCGAAGTCAAATTCAAAAAGCAGCGCTATTATGCAATTTTATTCATCTGTTCCAGCGGGCCGCGCACGGCCGCATTTTCTGATCGACCGCTCGATCACCTCAGCAAAATCTCACCCAGATCGCTCAAGAGTACACCTTTGCGTGTACCCCCCTTAGCGCACGCGTAATGCTTGGGCTTCGTCAGACTATCTCCAGCTTGCGGATTCTGTGCCTCAGCGCTGTTTGGGTTATTCCGAGATGAGCTGCCGCCCGGTTGAAGTTGACCCTCTCGAATGGGAACAAACGCCTGCACTCCAAGGAAACCGGGACGTTTGGGCATATCCGAGGCTCCAAGATCGGCCTTTGCAAAATCGACCTTCGTCTGTCCGGAAAACCAACTCGGACATACGGACTATGAAGTCCAGCGAGGATGGCACTGCCTAGCGCTGACGCTGATTGCTCGTGCTCAATTGCTCACTCGCGAGCGCGGCCGAAGAAACAGTCAAAAGTGTCAGGCGGCGCTCGGCTGCATCCGAAAGCCCGTCGGCCGATATGACGAGGCTCAGGCTCGCGATGACGCCGAGCTCGGGCGCGACGATGGGCGCAGCAATACCAACGAGACCCGCATCGATCTCACCTCGGCTGACACAATAGCCGGCCTTGCGAATTGCGCCGAGATTATTCCTGAACTCCTCGACAGTGTGGCCAGATGGCTGGGCATCTTCGGTGGATTTCAGAAGCTTGCCGAGTTTGCGGCCATTGAGCTGCGCCAGAATGACCTTCGAGGTCGCGCCGGTCGTCAAAGGCATCAATCGGCCGCGCTGGTAACTCGAACGGAAGTCGGCGCCGGACGTCGCTTCGTCGGCGATGCACATCACCGTTTCATGATAGAGGCGCGCCAGCAATCCGACGCACGGAATGTGCGCCTGCCGCACCGCCTCCTGAAGAATGCCATACCCCGCCTGTACCAGCGGATCGGTCAGCCGGATCAGGCGGTCATAGACGATGAAGGCTGCACCAAGACGATAGCTCGCGCCTGCGGATGGTTCGAGCCAACCGCCCTTCACCAGTTCGCGAACGGTTCGATATGCCGTGCTGCTGGGCAGATCCAACGTCTGCGAGATACCCGGGACGGTCCAGCTCGGATGAGCCTCCGTGAACAATTCCAGCACCGACTGATAACGACTGAACCCTGACATCCAAATTCATCCATTTTCTCAAATATACACAAATTCACATTTTTACGTAGTTGCAAATTCCCATATTTTGAGATTATTGAAACAACAGGATAATTTGGATCGTCGCGGTGTCGTGGGCCGCGGCGTCGGTAAAGAGGTCGCGCGATATGCAATTCCATCTCAACGGGTTCAGAACCGGAGACCCGGAAGTCCTGGAGCCATCCGAGAGCTACAGGACGTCCCCGCAACCGGATGCGCTCCCGGATGAGGTCGATGTGCTGATCGTGGGATGCGGGCCCGCCGGCCTTACGCTGGCGGCCCAAATGGCCGCCTTTCCCGATATCAAGACACGGATCGTCGAACAGAAATCTGGCCCCCTCCAGCTCGGGCAGGCCGACGGAATCGCCTGCCGCTCAATGGAAATGTTCGAGGGCTTCGGCTTCAGCGACCGCGTCATGAAGGAGGGCTATTGGGTCAACGAAACGTCCTTCTGGAAGCCGGACGAAGCTGACCAGAACAGGATCGTGCGATCCGGCCGGATCCAGGATGTCGAGGAAGGGCTGTCCGAATTTCCCCACATCATCCTCAACCAGGCGCGGGTACATGAATTTTATCTGACGGTCATGCGCAATTCGCCGAATCGCATGGTGCCGCATTACTCGCGGCGTTTTGCCGGACTTGAGATTGATCCGTTGGTGTCATCCGGAAACACGGCGAGCCACCCCGTAACCGTGTCGCTCGAACGGGTCGATCCGGATCACCAAGGTCGGATCGAAAAGGTCAAAGCGCGCTATGTGGTCGGCTGCGACGGCGCCCGCAGCGCCGTGCGTCAATCACTCGGCCTGGAACTCAAGGGAGATTCCGCCAACCAGGCATGGGGTGTCATGGATGTTCTTGCGGTCACGGACTTTCCAGATATCCGTCTCAAAGCGCTGATCCAGTCAGCGAACGAAGGCAACATCGTCCTGATCCCGCGCGAAGGCGGATACCTCGTCCGCATCTACGTCGAGCTTGCTGAACTGCGGAAAAACGAACGAGTCGCGAACCGGAACATCACCGTGGATCATCTGATCGCGGCGACGCGGCGCATCCTCAGTCCTTACTCGTTCGAGGTGAAGGAAGTCGCCTGGTGGTCGGTTTACGAAATCGGACAGCGGCTTTGCGACAAGTTCGACGACGTTCCCGCAGAGCAAGCCGCGACACGCACGCCTCGCGTGTTTATCGCAGGGGACGCCTGCCATACACATAGTCCGAAATCCGGCCAGGGCATGAATGTCTCGATGCAGGATGCCTTCAATCTGGGATGGAAGCTCGCTGCGGTGTTACGGGGGCAATCCGCGCCAGAGCTGCTTCACAGCTATTCGGCGGAACGGCAGGCCATCGCCAAGGAACTGATCGATTACGATCGCGAATGGGCGAAGATGATCAGCGCCCCGCTGAAATCGCCCGACGATCCGAACAGCGAAGGCGTCGATCCGGCCGAGATTCAAAGCTATTTCGTCAAGCACGGTCGTTATACCGCGGGCACTGCAACACGTTACACGCGGTCCGATCTGACGGGAGACGCAACATATCAGGATCTCGCCAAGGGTCTGCCGATCGGCATGCGCTTTCATTCGGCGCCTGTTGTCCGGCTGGGCGATGCAAAGACCATGAGCCTGGGTCACGCCGCCAGAGCGGATGGCCGCTGGCGAATTTACGCTTTTTGCGATCGCGGTGATCCGGCCGCTCCGACATCGCGTATCAATGCACTGTGCAAATTCCTTGGAGAGTCCTCCGCCTCGCCGGTCCGTAAATACACGCCCACGGGGCAGGACATCGACTCGGTCATTGATGTCCGCGCGATCTTCCAGCAGGGGCATCGCGATCTCAATGTCGGCGCGATGCCCGCTTTCCTGTTGCCTCAAAAGGGTCGCTACGGATTGCGGGACTACGAGAAGATGTATTGCCCCGATCTGAAATCCGGACAGGATATCTTCGACATGCGGGGCATCGACCGCGATCACGGATGCATGATTGTCGTCCGGCCCGATCAGTATGTTGCGACGATTCTGCCACTAGACGCGTTCGAAAGCCTCTCGAACTTCTTCGAGCCAATCCTGGTCCCGGCGGCCAAGCCTTGAAGTCGAGCCTCGAAAGGCGTGCCTGACGGGCCGCTGTAGTATCGACACCGTACGGCAATAACCTAGCAGGCAGTCAAGTTACGGCTGCCTTGCTCAATAGGTTGCGTGCGAACACACCGCCAGAATGCAAACGCTCGCCTGTCAGTTGGCGGCGCCTCTCGTCGGAGCCGCCATCTACTATCGAAGCCTCCCATTAATTCTCGATCGTTCTCGATGCCCACCGCCAAATACCTTTGAAGCGTCCTGCGATCTGCAACGCGGCGGTCTCTGGCAATATGCGTGCCTCCCCCGCCGCGTTGCAACGGACGCATTTGGCTTCGCGCATATACGATGCGTTTACAGATATCGATGTTGTTTCAACATGGGACAGCGGAGCGACACCAAAGCGCCCAAGTGAAGAATGTACGATAGGCGCGAGCCGGCGACGCAGAGTCCGGTCGTCGTTGCCAGAGACACATCCATGTCACGCGTGCTGAGTGCGACAACTGCTCGCCAAGCGATCCTGGGCCTGGCACTCGGGGTGGCGGCTTCACTCTACAATGCGAATGCCGGAGACCTCAATGCGCCAGCATATCGCCCCTACTCGCGCGCCGCGCCCATCTATGAGCGCTCTCCAGATCGCGAACTGTACGACCGCGCGGTGCCTCCGGTCGATCGTCAGGCCGAACCACGACCGGATTTGATCGAAAACAACGCTCCGATACTGAGCGGTCGCCTGGTCTTGCTGGGACAGAAGTTATTTTACGATGGCAGGCTTTCGCGAACCGGCCTGACAGCCTGCGCAACGTGTCATGATCCGCGTTACGCCTTCGCGCAGCCGACGCGGGTCAGTCAATCCGATACGGGTCAACTTGGACCGCGAAACGCGCCTTCGCTCATCAATGCTGGTGCCCTCCCCGTCCTCATGTGGGACGGCCGCTTTCGTACCCTTGAACAGCAGGCAACCAGTCCGTTCCTGCGTGGAGAAATGGGTATCGACATCCGTGAAGCCGAGCGACGGCTGAACCTCGACGCAGAATATCTGCATCTATTTCAAGCTGCATTGAACAGCCGACCGTCAGCGAGCGGGATGGCAAGAGCACTTGCGGCGTATCAGCGAACCTTGATCTCCGAAACAAGCCGCTTTGACCGGTTCATATCGAACAACAAGGCGGCCACCCTCACCGCCCTGGAACTGGACGGATTACTTCTCTTTGAACGGAAAGCTGGTTGCAGCGTCTGTCATCAGTTCCAATCGTCAGCACATTATCAAACTCCTGGGCTTCGATTATTTACCGACCTCGGGTTCCACAATTTGGGAATCGGTTATGCGGCCGGTCGGTTTGCGGACACCGGCCGCTACCGGGTCTCCGGCGATGAAAGTGACTTGGGAGCATTTCGTACTCCCTCCCTTCGCAACGTGGCGGTAACGGCCCCCTATATGCACGATGGAAGTCTGGCCACGCTCGAGGAGGTCATTGATTTCTATGACGCCGGCGGACGCCCGAATCCGAACTTATCGCCCTTTATCAAGCCGCTTTTCCTCAATGCCTATGAGAAAGCGGCGCTGGTCGCTTTCCTGCGAACCTTGACGGATCAACAATACGATCCGATCCGCACACCCCCGCGGGAGACGCCCGCCGTTTCATACCGGCCTAGCGTCAGCCGCGGTCACCTTAGCGACTTCGTGAGATAAGGTCGTCGTTTGTTCGGTCGGCGCGCCCTCGGAGGCACTTCGACCTTCTGACAAGCTGGCGAACGAGCGGCAAGAACTACGGCTGAAACACCGGTTACGCGGCCTCCGACTTCGCGTTCTGCTTTTCGACCTGCGGCCGAATAAGCATCGCAGCAGGCCGGGAGACCGTCATCGCGCCACGCTTGAATACGAGTAGCGGCGGCGCGAGTTCGGCGATGGCGGATGCGGCATCCATGCAATTCAGGACCACGATGTCGGCCGCGTTTCCTGTCGCGATCCCGTAGTCGGGCAGCCGCATCAGGCTTGCCGGCCTGTTCGTCACGAGCGATAGACACAATTCCATGTCTGCGGTCCGGCCGATCTGCGCGATATTCGCGTAGAGGTTGGCCATGCGCACAAGCGAACAATCCCCGAACGGGGTGAAAGGATTGAGCACGTTGTTGGTCGCAAGCGAAGCGTTCACCCCCTGCTCAGTCAGGCGATGCACCGGCGTCACCCCGCGCGGCACCGAATGCTCATGGCC
>Ga0182740_1001626_pt1 | contig 14881 bp, 9 predicted proteins | sample eDN5th37CKraftBY_FD_128872 | JGI IMG/M metagenome (GOLD analysis project Ga0182740, IMG submission 128872) | Enriched backyard soil microbial communities from Emeryville, California, USA - eDNA 5th pass 37_C Kraft BY (version 2) (version 2) | ecosystem: Environmental > Terrestrial > Soil >...
ATCGGGCACCGGCCCCAAGGCGGGCGGCCCCTTGTACCTGCTGAGGCTGCTGTCGCAAAAGCCCGCCTCGGCGGCGATGCGGGCCCTGGAATCGCCGGACGTGACGATATCGGTCGACACATCGAGCCGAAACGCCATGCAGGGCGAACTTGCGCAGTTGCAAGACTGGGCACTGCAACATCAGCGCCCCGCCCTGGCCAAGGCCTGCCAGCTTTTTGCGGCAAACACCCCTTCAGGGACCAGGTATACGCTTCCCGGCCCCACGGGCGAACTCAACACGTACAGCCTGCATCCCAAGGGTCCGATATTGTGCCTGGGCCAAAGCGATGACGATTTGCTGATGCAGCTTGCTGCCACCGTGGCGGTAGGCAGCCATGCCCTGGTGCTTTCAGAGCACGCCGCCCCCCTTTCCCGCCTGCCCCACCGGGTGCTTGACCGCGTACATGTTGTCGAAGACTGGCAAGGCCAACGTTTCGAGGCCGCACTGTTTCATGGTTCCCGGCCGGCGGCCACGGAACTGGCCCATGCCCTGGCCGGGCAAGAGGGGCCGATCATCGCCTTGATCGCCCTGGATGCGGGCTGCGCGCAAATTCCCCTGGAGCGGCTCGTGGTCGAGCGGAGCATCAGCATCAATACCGCGGCAGCGGGCGGCAACCCCGCTTTATTGACGATGGACCGACACCCTTTCCAGACGGCATGATCGCATTCGGGTCGATCACTGATTCGCGTTGTCTTGATTGATCTCAAACCCTTCTGCTTTTTACTGCCGCACAATGGCCGTGCGGCGCCTCATGCCGGCAGCTCGATACCTATATTGATGAAGGAGCGGCACCATGACCAATTCAAACGTCGGCAATCAATTTGCCCAGCCCATCAACCTCATCCGCATCCTGTGCGGCGTGTTCTATTTTCCCCATGTCTATTCAAAGATCGTGGGCTTTGACGGCACGGCGGGGTTCTTCTCAGCGGCGGGTCTCGCGCCGGGCGCGGTATTCGTAGGCGTGGCCATGGCGGCCGAGCTTCTTGCCGCCATCGGCCTGACCTTCGGCATACTTACCCGCTATGCGGCGCTGATCTCCACCGCCATCATGATCGTCGCCGCCTACGCCACCATCGTCGTAAAAGGCATGGGCTGGTACTGGGCGGGCGGCGGCATCGAGTACCTGGTGTTCTGGGGCCTGGCTTCGGCAGTCGTGGCGTGGCATGCCTGGAAATGCAATGAACGGTGAAGCGTAGCGCGATGCGAGCCCACCTTGTCCACCAGGATGGGTTTGCGACCAAATCCGAGCCGAGGCATGCAGGGAGATGGGCGAAGATCGCTGGGCCACTACAAATCCTCACAACCATAAAGTTGATGCCTTAACTATCTAAACCTAAACTTTGCCTCAAGAGCAACGCGCCAGATTGCTCAAGGCAAACGGGGAGGGGGAAGGCTCTGTGATCGCTATGCGCATGGCCGGCCTCCTGGCATCTGCACGACAAATGCAGGGTTGTTAGACGAGATGAGGCCAATGGCGCCGTGGGCGCCCTGGGCTATGTGCCATTCTGGTGCCTTCGCGCGCCCGATTTCGGAGCGAAACAATGAAAAAGACATACGCGCGGAACCTGCTCGCCCTGGCCGCGCTGGGCGCAGTGAGTTCGATGATGGTCGCCTGTGGCAGCAGCGACAATCCCCCGGTAGCGACGGCCGATGCCGTATATATCAATGGCAAGGTGGTGACTGTCGACAAACAGTCCACTATTGCTCAAGCCTTTGCCATCAAGGACGGCAAGTTCCTTGCCGCCGGCACCACGGAACAAATCCAGAGACTTGTCGGCGCCGACACCAAAACCGTCGACCTGAAACAGCACACCGTCATTCCGGGCCTTACCGACTCCCACCTGCACAGTGCGGGCGGTGGGCCCGGTGTCGATTTGTCCAAGGTGCGATCGCTGGCGGAGCTGTTTGCCAAGGTGAAAGAACGCGCCGATCAAGTGTCGCCCAACACGGTGGTCGTCTCCAACAGCGACTGGCACGAGGCCCAGCTGGCCGAGCAGCGTTTGCCCACGGCCGCCGAGCTCGAGGTGGCCGCGCCGGGCGTACCCGTAGTTCTCGTTCGCGGCGGGCACAGCTACTTCCTCAACAACACCGCGCTCGCGCACTACGGCATTACGGTCGATACGCCTGTCCCGGCCGGCGGCGCGATACCCAAAGGCCCGGACGGCAAACTCACCGGCGAGGTTACCGACGCGGCAAAAGCCCTGGTGACCCTCCCGCCCAAGCCGCCGACCACCATAGACGACCTCGTGGCGCAACAAAAAATCCTGAATTCCTATGGCCTGACCAGCGTGCGCATTCCGGGCACTTCTGTCGCCGCCTACAGGCAGTTCCAGCAGTTGCGTGATGAAGGCAAGGCCACGGTGCGCTATAGCATCCTGTTCCGCCCCAAGGGCCTGGAGGACTTCCAGACAAGCATCGTCGACGCCGGCATCAAGCAAGGCGAGGGAGACGAGTGGGTCAAGACCTGGGGCATCAAGATCAGTGTCGACGGCGGCTTCGAGGGTGGGCTCATGACCGAGCCCTACCTGGTCGACATGGGCACGGGCACACAGTATTACGGCCTGCAAATCATCCCGCAGGAGCCCTTCAACAAATACATGCACGGCATCAACCAGGCGGGCTGGCGCGCGGCCGTTCATGCGGTGGGCGATGCGGCGGTGGACGAAGTGATCGCGGGCTTCCAAGAGGCCAATAACGACCAATCCATTACCGGCAAGGGCTGGACGATCGAGCACGCCTTCGTCACGCGCCCCGATCAGTATCCCAAGATCAAGGCTTTGAACCTGCGCCTATCGGTGCAAGACCATCTGTATCTTGCGGCGCCCGTCCTCAAGAAATATTGGGGCTGGGAGCGCGCCGCCCATGTCACTCCCGTAAAAACCTATCTCGACCAGGGCTTCCTGTTGGCCGGCGGCACGGACGCCGCCGTCGTACCGGTGAGCCCCTTCTGGGTGATGTATCACTTCCTCACCCGCGACACCATCTCCGACGGCGTCTACGGCGTGGACGAGGCGGTCAAGTCGCGCGAGACGGTACTGCGCATGATGACCATCAACAACGCCAAACTGACCGACGAGGAAGAAATCAAGGGGTCCATCGAGCCCGGTAAGCTGGCCGACTTCGTCGTGCTTTCCGCCGACTACATGACTATTCCCGATGGCGAGGTCGAAGACCTAAAGGCGCTGGAAACCTATGTGGGCGGCAAGCTCGTTTACAAGGATGCCGATGTTGCGCTTTAAACTGCCGCGTCACACAGCGTTGCGGCATGGCCCACGACAGCCTGCCCGGGCTGTTGTGGGCCGTCTGGCCGGGGCCGCGCTGACGGCCTTCCTGCTGTGTAGCCCACCGGCCCACACGCACGATGACGGTGACATGTTCGATCTCGACTTCACCAAAGCTCCGCCCAATATGCTGGTATGGGGCGAACTCGAAAAGGTCGGCGTACAGCGCCATCATGGTCAGTATCAGATCACCTTCCTGCCGCCCGTGCTGGCGCTCGACGGCAAAGAGGTCACCATGTATGGCTACATGACACCCGTGGCGCCGGGAAACACGCACACGAAGTTTCTGCTCAGCATGGCGCCTCCGGCCTGCGCTGGCTGCACCGCGCCGACCGGACCCGAAGGCATAGTCGAAGTCAATGTAAAGAAAGCCCATGCCGGCACTACCGAGCCCTTGGCCGTACGCGGCACCATGACGCTGGTAAAAAACGACCCCGACGGCTTAATCTACCGAATCGTAGACGGCGAGGTCCTTGAGCATCAAGCCAAGAAAGCCCCGGAAGGTGCTTCAACCCTCCAAGCCAAAGCCGAGGCGGCCTCCGACAACCACCCCTACAGCCACGACAATCACAAGCACTAGTAAATCGCAGAGGCTCCGTTCAAAATTCCGGTATCGCTCGGGTAAACAATATCCAATAAACAAGGAGACAACCATGCACGCGATTCGTATTGACCGGAACAAAAGGCTGTGCGACGAACCCCATTGCGGGCACAACCGCTATCATCCCGATATCGAGCCGCTGCTCGAAGTCAATGAGGGAGAAGAAGTCGTGCTTGAAACGCGCGACGCCGTCGACGGCCAGATCGCGCCCGACGCAACGGTGGCGGATTTTGCCAAGATCGATATAGGCGCGCTGCATCCGCTTACGGGGCCGGTCTATGTCAAGGGCGTAAAAGCCGGCGACGTACTCGAAATTGAATTCCTCGATGTCGTGCCGCAGGCAACGGGCTTCACCTGCATCTTGCCCGGCCTGGGCTTTCTGCGCGACGTCATGACCGACCCTTTTCTTGCACACTGGAAGCTTAGCGACGGATGGGCGACGTCCGAGCAGGTTCCCGGGGTACGCATTCCAGGCGCGCCGTTCATGGGCATTTCAGCCGTTGCTCCGTCGCGCCAGAAGGTCGAAGAATGGACAAAGCGGGAACAGAAAATAGCCGAACGCGGGGGCATGGTCATGATGCCCGACCCCGCAGGCGCCATTCCGGCCGGCGCTTGCGGGGTCCACGGGCTTAGAACCTTGCCACCGCGTGAAAACGGCGGCAATTTCGATGTAAAGCAGCTTACCAAGGGCGCCAAGCTGTTCCTGCCGGTATATGTCGATGGCGGCCTGTTTTCAACCGGAGACGGGCACTTCGCACAAGGCGACGGCGAAGTCTGCGTCAATGCCATCGAGATGGGCGCCACGGTTGCCGTTCGCTTCAAGCGCCATGCCGGGCTGGCCTTGCGGCGCAAGTTCGAAGGCCCGGTATTCACCTATACGCAGCCAGCGCCTGACCCACACTTGAAGCTTTCGCAGCAAATGCTGGGCGTGATGGGAATGCCCCTGCATCCCGATGGCGATTGCGAGGGCGAGAACCTGAACCTTGCCGCCCGCAATGCGGTTCTGAACATGATGCACCTGCTGCAAGAGCGCGGCTTCAGCCAACAGCAGGCATACGTCATTTGCAGCATCGCCGCCGACCTGCGCATCAGCAACGCCGTCGACGTTCCCAACTACGTTGTTTCCGCCGTGCTGCCTGAAGCGATCTTCGGTTAGCCGCGGCAAAAACAAAAAGCCCTTGCATAACAAGGGCTTTTTATCAAAAAGGTGGTCGGGGTGAGAGGATTCGAACCTCCGGCTCCTGCGTCCCGAACGCAGTACTCTACCAGGCTGAGCTACACCCCGAGTGTGTGTTTTGGCTTGAAATCTACAGGCCAAGGCTCAAGGCTTCAGACCCAAAAATGGCCGGGACCCCTATCAAGCCATGGGCCGGCCCTTCTTTTCAGCGGTCTCGTTCCACCGCGAAAGAACAGAATTTTAGCAAAGAATCGCGATGTACGGAAACGGGGAAGGCTTCGAGCGCCTGGCGCGCCACTTCGGCTTCGGCCGCGGCGATGGCACGAGTGTGCTCGAGCGCGTCGGTGTCATGAATGGCCTGCGCCACCGCTTCGAAGTCGCCGTCGCCGGCCTCGATGGCGCCGGCGATGAGCTGGCGCTGAGCCTGGGTGCCGACTTCCATCGCCCGGATCAGGGGCATGGTGGGCTTGCCTTCGCGCAGGTCGTCGCCCACGTTCTTGCCCAGCGAGCCGGCGTCGCCGCTGTAGTCGAGCACGTCGTCGACCAGTTGGAATGCGGTGCCGATGTGCCGGCCATAGGCGGCCGCGGCCTCTTCCTGACGTGCGTCTGCGCCTGCCACGATGGCGCCGACCTGGGCGGCGGCCTCGAACAGCTTGGCCGTTTTGTAGCGCACGACCTGCATGTAGCGCTCGATGGAAACGGCGGGGTCGTGCACGTTGAGCAACTGCAGCACCTCGCCCTCGGCGATGATGGTGGTGGCCTTGGACAGCACCTGCATGATGCGCATGGAGTCGGCTTCGACCATCATCTCGAACGAGCGCGAGTACAGGTAGTCGCCCACCAGCACGCTGGCGGCGTTGCCGAACACGGCGTTGGCCGTGCTGCGCCCGCGCCGCAGGTCGGATTCATCGACGACGTCGTCATGCAGCAGGGTAGAGGTGTGTATGAACTCGACCACGGCGGCCAGCAGGTGGTGCTGCGAGCCCTTGTAGCCCAGCGCGTTGGCGATCATCAGCAGCAGGGCCGGCCGCATGCGCTTGCCTCCGGCGCCGATGATGTAGTCGCCCACGGTGCGGATCAGGACGACGTCGGAGTTCAGGCGCGCCCGGATGACCGCATCGACGGCTTTCATGTCGTCAGAAATGGGCGCAAGCAAATCGGCTAGGTTCAAAGGGGAATCCGCAACAAAGAAGCCAAGGGGCACACTCGAGACCGCTGGGGGATGCCGGAACAACCTCGCGGGCCAGGCTAGATTATACGTGCTTGCACAAGGCCCTCTGCAGCCCCCCGGCCCGAAATTGGCGATAATGGCGGTTTGCCCGGAATTGCCTGGAGAAACGCTTGAGTGCCTTAGACCTGACCACGCTCGTGGAACGCGCGGAACGCGTTCTGGCCCAACTTGAAGCCTGGCTGCCGCCCGCCCCGCCCGAAACCGACTGGAGCGCCCATGCATACCGCTGGCGCAAGCGCGGCGCGCGCGGCTGGCTCGACGCCGTAAAGCAGGTTTCCCGCATCGAGGCCGGCGACCTGCAGCATATCGAGCGCCAGAAAGGCATCATCGACCGCAACACCCGCCAGTTCATAGAAGGCAAGCCGGCCAACAACGTGCTGATGACCGGCGCCCGGGGCACCGGCAAGAGTTCGCTCGTGAAGGCCATGCTGGCCACTTACGCCGACCAGGGCCTGCGCCTGATCGAGGTCGACAAGTCCGACCTGGCCGACCTGGACGACATCGTGCATCTGCTGGGCACCCGTCCCGAGCGCTTCATCATTTTCTGCGACGACCTGTCCTTCGAAGAAGGCGAACCGGGCTACAAGGCGCTGAAATCGGTGCTCGACGGCTCCATCAGTGCCTCGGGCGACAACGTGCTGATCTACGCCACCTCGAATCGCCGCCATCTCATGCCGGAATACCTCAGCGAAAACCTCAGCGCGCAGCACCAGCCCGACGGCGAGATCCATCCGGGCGAAACCGTCGAGGAAAAAATCTCGCTGTCCGAACGCTTCGGCCTGTGGCTCTCGTTCTATCCCTTCAAGCAGGACGACTACCTGGACATCGTGAATTACTGGCTGGGCGTGCATGGCTGCTCGCCCGAGAACATCGCGGAATCCCGCATCGAAGCGCTGCAATGGGCTCTTGAACGCGGCTCGCGCTCGGGCCGTGTGGCACGCCAGTTTGCCCGCGACTGGGCGGCCCGCCATGTCTAAACCCTTCATCGACGTTGCGGCGGGCCTCATCCTGCGCCCCAACGGCGAACTGCTGCTGGCCGAGCGCCCGGGCGACAAGCCCTGGTCGGGCTGGTGGGAGCTGCCCGGCGGCAAGATCGAACCCGGCGAGACCGTGCTGCAGGCCCTGGCCCGCGAATTGAAGGAAGAGCTCGACATCGACGTGACCGAATCCGCGCGCTGGGTCACCCATGTGCACGAATACCCCAAGACCATCGTGCGCCTTTCCTTCTGCAAGGTCACGGGGTGGCAAGGCACGCCCGCCGGCATCGAGGGCCAATCCCTGGCCTGGGTTCGCACCGACGTGCCGCTCGACATCGGCCCCCTGCTGCCCGCCACCGAGCCGCCGCTGCGCTGGCTGCAACTGCCTGAACGCTATCTGCTGACCTCGATAGGCGGCAGCGAGGGTCTGGCGGGCTTCCTGGCCAAACTCGAAGCGGCCCTGGCCCGCGGCAAGATGCTGGTCCAGTTCCGCGAGCCCCAATGGGCCGCCCAGGCCGATGCCGCCGAAGTGCGTGCCGGCCTGGAAGCCGTTCTTCGGGTTTGCCGCAAGGCCGGCGCGCCTTGCCTGCTCAATAGCGCTCATCCTGAAGACTGGTGGGCCTTGGCCGACGGGGTGCATCTGCGCGCCCAGGATGCAGCCGAATTGGCCAGCGGCCAGCGCCAGGCCCCGGCCGGCACCCTGCCCGACTTACCCGACGAGCCGGCGCAGGCCAACGGCACCGACCCAAGCAGCCGCGAATACGCCCTGACACGCCGCGACGCCCATCTGAAGCCGCGCCGCCTGCTGGGTGTGTCGGCCCACAATGCCGACGACCTGAAAACCGCCCGCAGCCTGGGCGCCGACTTTGCCGTGCTGGGGCACGTGCTCGATACGCCCTCGCATCCGGGCCAGGCCCCGCTTGGTTGGGAAGGCTTTGCCGGCCTGGCCTTCGAAGCGGGCTTGCCGGTGTACGCCATAGGGGGCCAGTCGGCGGCTACCCTGCCCGGCCAGGCAGCATGGCGCGCACGGTGTTGCCGGCATTCGGCATTTGCTCGCGTAAACCAGAACCAGGGCCATCCGGGCGATGCTTGGAACTCAGACCCAGGGCTCAAAAAGACCCCGATTCAGCGTCTCGAAGAACCTGAATCCAGCTTCAAAAACTGCGGCTATTCCACACTATCGTCGGGTCGCCGCTCGGCCTCCGGCACTTGCCAGCCCCCGCCCAGCGCCGTCATCAGCTGCACCGCCGCGATCTGGCGGCTCAGCCGCAGATCCAGGGCCGAGCGTTCGGCATTCAACGCCGTGGCCTCTACCTGCACCACGCTCAGGTAGTCGATCATTCCCGCGTCGTACTGGTTCTGCGTCAGTTGCAGCGACTCGCGGGCTGAAGCCAGCGCCCTGCCCTGCGTCTCTTGCTCTTGCGCCAGTACGCGCAGCTGTACGAGATAATCCTCCACCTCTTGCAAGGCGGAAAGCACCGTAAGCCGGTAAGCCGCCACCTGCTCGTCATAGGCCGCGCGGGTCTCGTCCAGCCTCGCCTGCCGGGCGCCGCCGTCGAAAATGGTGAATGCCAGGGCCGGCCCCAGTGACCAGAAATGGAAGGGCGCGCTAAGCCATTCGGCCCACTGGCTGCCCCGGTAGCCCGCCTGGGCGCTGAGCGTCAGGTCGGGAAACCACGCCGCCTGGGCCACGCCGATCTGCGCATTGGCCTGGGCCGTGCGGCGTTCGGCCGCCGCAATGTCGGGACGCCGCTCGAGCAGCTGCGAGGGCAGGCCTGTGTCGGGCACCTTGGGCACCACGGCCACCAGCGACGGCGCTTCTTCAAGGCCGAACTGCGAAGGCGCACGCCCCAGCAACACCGCCAAGGCATGCTCCAGCTGGGCCCGCTGCCGGTCCAGCGCCAGCATCTGCGTGCGGGCGTTTTCAAGCTGGGTCCGGGCCGAGGCCACATCGGCCTGGGCCGCCACGCCGGCGGCGTAGCGGTTCTGCGTCATCTCGAGCGAACGCTCGTAGGCCTTGACGGTCTGGCGAAAGAGATCTTTCTCGGCGTCATAGGCGCGCAGCTGGAAATAGGTCTGCGCCAGCGTCGACTGCATGCTGAGGCGGGTCGCCGCCAGGTCCGCCTCGCTGGCCTGCGCGCCCGCCTCGCTGGCTTCCACCGTGCGACGCACCCGGCCCCACAGGTCGACTTCCCAGCTGACGTTGCCCGACAGGCTGTACTGATTGCCCGTGCCTCCGGCGGAGCCGTTGCCCAAGCCTGAGCTTCCCGAGCCGCCCCCAGAGCGGGTGGCCGAGGCCGAGCTGCCCAGGGTGGGGAAAAAGCCCGCACCGGCCGAGCGCACCAGGGCCTGGGCCTGCCTGTTGCGCGCCTCGGCCTGGACAATCGTAAGGTTGACGTCCAGCATCTCGCGCATGAGCTCGTCGAGCCGCGGGTCCTGGAAACTGCGCCACCAGTCGGGCCTCGGCGCCGCGTCGCTGGGACGGGCCGGGGTCCAGCCTTCGGTTTCCTTGTAGTGGTCGCCCACCTGCACGACCGGCAGGGTGTAGTCGGGGCCCACAGCGCAGCCCGCCAGGGCCGCGCAGACGGCCAGCGCGACGGCCCGCAGGCCCTGGCGATACTGATCCGGCAAACTCAAACCGATTCCGTTCATGTTTCTCTCTTTCTTCCTGGCCGCGCGGCGCAGACGGCCCTATGCTCTCTTTCATGCTTGCCGTGCCCCTGGCGGCGCTCCGCCTGCCGCCGGGGCGCCCTGGCTTCAGGCATCGTCACGGCCTCACTCATCGGACCCGGCCGCCAGTGGTTCCCGCGCCCCGCGCGGACGCCTCCAGCGGGCCGCCCACAAGCGCAGGCGATCCAGGTACAGGTAGACCACCGGGGTGGTGTAAAGGGTAAGCACCTGGCTCAGGATGAGGCCGCCCGCGATGGTAATGCCCAGCGGCTGGCGGATCTCGACACCCGTGCCGGTGGCGAATATCAGCGGCAGCGCCCCGAACAGGGCCGATACGGTCGTCATCATGATGGGGCGGAAGCGAACCAGGCAGGCCTCGAAGATGGCGTCCCGCGTTGACAGCTTGCGCTGGCGCTCGGCCTGAAGGGCGAAATCCACCATCATGATGGCGTTCTTCTTGACGATGCCGATCAGCAAAAAGACGCCGATCAGTGCAATGAGCGAAAACTCGTGCCCCAAAAGGCGCAAGGCCAGCAGCGCCCCGATGCCCGCCGAAGGTAGGGTCGAAAGAATGGTGATGGGGTGCACATAGCTTTCATACAGCATGCCCAGCACGATATACATGGTAAGCAGCGCGGCGAGAATCAGCCAGGGCTGCTGCTGCACCGCTTTCTGCAGGTCTTGCGCATCACCCACGAAGCCCGCCTGGATCTGGTCGCTGGGCAGGCCGATGCGAGCCACCGCCCGCTCGATGGCGGCGGAAGCCTCTTCCAGGGTCACGCCCGGCGCCAGGTCGAACGAGGTGTTTTCGGCGGCGAGCAGGCCCTCGTGCCTGACACTGGTCGGCGCATTGCCCGACTCGAACCGGGCGAACGAAGCCAGGGGCACGCGATTGCCCTCTGCCGTAATGACCTGCACCTGCTTCAACGACTCGATGTCGCGGGCGTAGCGCGGGTCGACGGCCATGACCACATGGTATTGGTTCAAGGGCCCATAGATGACCGACACCTGGCGCTGGCTGAAGGCGTTGTTCAGGGTGGAGGCGACCAGCGACATGTCCACGCCCAGGCGGGTGGCCGCATCGCGGTCGATCACCAGTTCGACCCGCTGGGCCCTGTCTTCAATACCGTCTTCCACGTCGACGAGCTCGGGCAGCGCGGACATGGCCGCGCGCAGTTTGGTAACCCAGGTTTGCAGCAGGGACAGGTCGCTGGCCATCAGCGTGTAGTCGTACGAGCTGAAGCCCCTGCGCCCCCCTCCGCGCAAGTCCTGCTCGGGAATCAGCGTCAGCCGCGCGCCTGGCTCGCTGCTGAACCGGGGGCGCAGGCGGTTGACGACCTCGAGGGCGCTGGCGTTGCGCTCGTCAAGCGGCTTGAGCTGGATCATCATGAAGCTCGAGGTGCTGCCGCCGCGCCCCCCCATGAAGACCGTGGCGCTGTCGACGGCGGGATCCTCCATGAGTATGCGGCGGAACTTCTCGAGCTTGGGCCGGGCGGCCTGGAAGGAGGTTCCCTGGTCCACCCTGAAGAAGCCCATGAGCTGCCCCGTGTCCTGCTGCGGAAAAAAGCTTTTGGGCACGACCGAATACAGGTAGACGTTCAGCCCTATGGTGGCGAACAGCAGCAATATCATCAGGCGGCTGTGGCGCAGCGCCCATTCGAGCGAACTGCGATACCCGCGCCACAGGAGATCGCCCACGCTCTGCAAGAGCCGGCCCACTGCGCCGGGCTGCCGCTTGACCTGGGCGCCGGGCTTGAGCAGGCGTGAACACATCATGGGGGTAAGGATCAGCGACAGCAGCAGGGACACCATGATGGCCGCCGTGAGCGTGACGGCAAACTCGCGAAACAGCCGCCCCAGCATGTCGCCCATCAGCAGGATGGGAATGAAGACCGCCACCAGCGACACGCTCATGGCCATCACGGTAAAGCCCACTTCACGCACCCCGCGCACTGCCGCACGAAAGGGCGACATGCCGCGCTCGATGTGCCGCGAGATGTTCTCGAGCACGACGATGGCGTCGTCGACCACGAAGCCGGTGGCCACGATCAGGGCCATGAGCGAGATCGTGTTCAGGCTGAAGCCGAACCACCACATCAAGCCAAAGGTGGTAATGAGCGAAGCCGGCACGACAATGCTGGGGATGAGCGCCGCACGCAGATTGCGCAGGAACAGCAACACCACCATCACCACCAGGATCACGGCAATGATCAGGGTGATCTCGGCCTCGTGCAGCGAGGCGCGTATGCTGGGCGTGCGATCCTGGGCCACGGTCAGCTGCACGTGGGCCGGCGCCATGGCCTGGAACATCGGCAGCTGCGCGCGTATGGCGTCCACCGTCTCGATGATGTTCGCGTCGGGCTGGCGGCGGATGATCAGCAGGACCGCCTGCTTGTCGTTGAAGTAGCCGACGTTGTAGATTTCTTCGACCCCGTCTTCGACGGTTGCGACATCCCTCAGCCGTATCGGCGCCCCGTCGCGCCAGGCCACGATAAGCGGCGCGTACTGCTCGGCGCGGGTCATCTGCGGGCTGGACAATATCTGCCAATGATGGCGGTCGTTCTCGACGATGCCGTTGGGCCGCAGGGTGTTCGCATTGGACAGCGCCATGCGGATCTCGTCCAGCGAGACGCCCGCGCTGACCAGCGCCTGCGGGTTCAGGCTGACGCGCACGGCCGGCAAAGAGCTTCCGCCCACGGTCACCTCGCCCACGCCGGTTACCTGCGCCAGCTTCTGCGCAATGACCGTGGAGGCCAGGTCGTACAGCTGGCCCTGGGTGGCAACGTCGGAAGTCAGCGCCAGCACCATGATGGGCGCGGACGAGGGGTTCACCTTGTTGTAGGTGGGGTTGTTGCGCAGGCCCGAGGGCAGCATGCTGCGCGCCTCGTTGATGGCCGCCTGCACGTCGCGGGCCGCGCTGTTGATGTCCCGGTCCATGTCGAACATCAGCGTGATGTTGGTCGAGCCCTCTGAACTGCGCGACGACATTTCCTTCAGGCCCGCGATGGAGCCCAATGCCTGCTCGAGCGGCATGGCGACGCTGGACGCCATGGTCTCGGGGCTTGCCCCCGCCATGCGCGCATTGACCGAGATCATGGGGAAATCGATCTCGGGCAACGGCGCCACCGGCAGCAGCCTGTAGGCCAGCACGCCCGTCAGCACCAGCGCGATGGACAACAGCGTGGTCGCCACCGGCCGCATGATGAACAGGGTCAGCCACTTCATGGCAGCGCCTCGCCGGCATTGCTGCGCCGCGCCCATTTTTGCTTATAGCGGCGCGACATCCGGTCGAACATCAGATAGATGACGGGCGTGGTGAACAAGGTGAGCAGCTGGCTGCAGATCAATCCGCCCACCATGACCAGGCCCAGCGGCTGGCGCAGCTCGGAGCCGGCGCCCGTGGACAGCATGAGTGGAATCGCGCTGAACAGGGCCGCCAGGGTCGTCATCAGAATGGGCCGGAAGCGCAGCAGGGCCGCTTCATGAATGGCGTCGCGCGGCGCCAGCCCGCGCTGGCGCTCGGCATCGAGCGCGAAGTCGATCATCATGATGGCGTTCTTCTTGACGATGCCTATCAGCAGGATGATGCCGATGATGCCTATCATGTCCAGCGCCTTGCCGGTCAGCAGCAGGGCCAGCAAGGCGCCTATGGCCGCCGAGGGCAGCGTCGACAATATGGTGACCGGATGTATGTAGCTTTCGTACAGAATGCCCAGCACGATGTACATGGCCGCCACGGCCGCCAGCATCAGCCAGAGGGTGCTGGCCAGCGATGCCTCGAAGGCCCGCGCGGCGCCCTGGAAGCGCATCTCTATCGTGGCGGGCATGTCGAGTTCGGCCTGTACCCGCGTGATGGCGTCCACGGCGTCGGAAAGGGCCACGCCGGGCGCCAGATTGAAGGAAAGCGTGGTGGCGGGGAACTGGCCCAGGCGCTCGATGGAAAGCAGCCCGGCCCGCTCTGTGGCAGTGACGATGCTGCTCAGGGGCGTGACCGCGCCCGACTCGGTGCGCACATAGATGTGGTTCAGCGCCTCGGGGCTGCGCCGGAACTGCTCGTCCACTTCGAGCACCACCCGGTATTGGGCCGATTGCGTGAATATCGTCGACACCAGGCGCTGGCCGAATGCGTCGTAAAGCGCCTCGTCGACCGCCGCCATGGTGATGCCCAGCCGGGCGGCCGCATCGCGGTCTATCGCAAGCACCGTCTGCAGCCCCCCCGACTGCTGGTCGTTGGCGACGTCTTCCAGCTGCGGCAGCCGGCGCATGGCCTCTTCAAGCTGCGGCGCCCATTCCAGCAGCACCGCACGGTCGGGGTCGGACAGGGACATCTGGTATTGCGTGCGGCTGACGCGGTCTTCGATGGTCAGGTCTTGCACGGGCTGCATATACACCCGGATGTCGGGTATGCCGGCCAGTTGTTCGTTCAGGCGCCGTATGATGTCGGCCGCGTTCGAACCGCGGTCTGAAAGCGGCTTGAGCGCGATCTGCATGCGGCCGGTATTGACGGTGGCGTTGGTGCCGTCGATGCCGATGAAGGACGAGACCGTATCGACGTCGGGGTCTTGCAAGATGACGTCGACCGCCTGCTTCTGGCGCTCGGCCATGGCGCTGAAGGAAACCGTGGCGGGCGCCTGGCTGATGGCCTGGATGAGGCCGGTGTCCTGCTGGGGAAAAAAGCCCTTGGGCACCAGGGCGTACAGGACGGCGGTAAGCAATAGTGTGCCCACCGCCACCCACAGGGTAAGCCGCTGGTGGTTCAGCACCCAGCCAAGGCCCCGCTCGTAGGCGGCCACCAGGCGATCCATCTCGCGGCCCAGCCAGCGCTGGAAGCGCCCGTGCTGCTGCTCGGCCTCGGGACGCAGCAGCCGCGCGCACATCATGGGCGTGAGCGTAAGCGATATGCC
>Ga0182740_1001627_pt1 | contig 14878 bp, 19 predicted proteins | sample eDN5th37CKraftBY_FD_128872 | JGI IMG/M metagenome (GOLD analysis project Ga0182740, IMG submission 128872) | Enriched backyard soil microbial communities from Emeryville, California, USA - eDNA 5th pass 37_C Kraft BY (version 2) (version 2) | ecosystem: Environmental > Terrestrial > Soil >...
CGACCGCGCCTATGCAGACAGCCGGGAAGATCGTCAGGGCGTCACATTCGGCGAGGCCATCGAGGCGATCGGCTATCGGGGCACCGCCAAGGCCGGCTCGGTCACGTTCGGAGCGATGTTCGAACTGCATATCGAGCAGGGGCCCATCCTCGAGCAGGAAGAGAAGATCATCGGAATCGTCGAAGGCGTTCAGGGCATGCGCTGGTATGAGGTCTCCGTCACGGGACGAGAGGCGCATACGGGCTCGACCCCGATGCCCATGCGGCGCGATGCCCTCGTTGGCGCGGCGCGGCTCATCGACCGGATCGAGAGCATCGCCCTGGAGCACGCGCCTTCCGCCGTAGGCTCCGTCGGACTGATCGAGGTGCAGCCCAATTCGCGAAACGTCGTGCCGGGCCACGTGTTCTTCACGGTGGATTTCCGTCATCCCGAGGATGCCGTCCTCGATGCGATGGAGCACACACTCCTGGCCGCAATCGACGAGATGACGGGAAAGGGGTATCTCGACGTGGAGCTCAAGAAGGTGTGGGAGTCGCCTGCCGTCAGGTTCGATTCCGACTGCCTTGCTTGCGTGCGCAAGAGCGTGGACGCAGCGGGGTTTTCAGCACGCACCATGATCTCAGGGGCCGGCCATGATGCGGCCTATATCGCCCGCGTCGCACCCACGGCCATGATTTTCGTACCCTGCGCGGGTGGACTGAGCCACAACGAGGAGGAAAGTACGTCCTTCGAGGAATGCGCCGCCGGGGCGCAGGTGCTCCTCGGCGCGGTTCTTGACTACGACGAGCGCGGGACGGAACGCCTGAGCTGATGCCTCCGGACCAACCGCTCGGGGTTCGTCCGGGGGCGCGGACCTCACCGGCACTGGTCAGTGCCTTCATAAGGATAGACAAGCATGCGCTTCGTTGTCGCTCGCATGAATCATGAAACCAACACGTTCTCGCCGGTGCCGACGCCGCTTGCATCCTTTGCTCCCCGCTGGGGCGCGGATGCCCTGCAAGCTGGCAGGGGCTCGCGCACAGCCATGGGCGCCTTTTTGGCCTTCGCGGAAGAGCGCGGGGCAGAGGTGGCAACGCCGGTCTTCGCAACCGCCAACCCGAGTGGTCCAGTGGCGGACGAAGCCTTCGAAACCATGGCGGCAGCCATCGTCGACGCGGTCGGGAACGGATGCGACGCGGTTCTCCTGGATCTTCACGGAGCGATGGTGACCGAGAGCCTGGAAGACGGCGAGGGCGAGCTCCTCGCCCGCATCCGTGCCGTCGCGCCCGATGTGCCGCTCAGCGTCGCCCTCGACCTTCACGGCAACATCACTGAACGCATGGTAGCGAACGCCGACGTGCTCGTCGGTTTCAAGACCTATCCGCATGTGGACATGTATGAAACCGGTGCTCATGTGGTGCAGCTCGTCGGACGCATGCTCGACGAGGGGCTCGTGCCGAAGCGCGCTTGGTGCCATCCGCCGCAACTGGCCCATACTTTGAAGATGAACACTGGCATTCCTGGAGCCATGCAGGATGCGATCAAGGCTGCGCGAGCAGCGGAGGAGCGGCCCGGTGTGCTGGCCGTCAGCGTTTTCGGCGGCTTTCCCATCGCCGACATCGCGGATGCCGGCGTATCGGTGGTCACGGTCGCGGAAACGGCCGATCTCGCCGCGGAGGCCGCGCGCGAGATCGGCAGGCTCCTGTGGGAGCGCCGTGCCGAGTTCGTGTACCATGAGGAGCCGCTTCACCAGTCGGTCGCCGCGGCGCGCGCCGCTGCCGAAGGAGTGGGGCAAGGCCCTGTGCTGCTGCTCGATCATGGCGACAACTGCATGTCCGGTGGTACCTGTGATACTATGGACGTACTCGGCGAGGCGCTGGCGCAGGAGCTCGATGACATCGTCGTTGGTCCGATTTGCGATCCTGACGCTGTGGCGGCGATGATAGCCGCAGGAGTCGGCGCCCGGATCGAGCTCGGGATCGGCAACCGCGTGGCGATGCCACGCATCGGCGTCTCCAAGCGCCCGCTGGAGCTTGCCGGGGTAATTCGCGTTCTGGGTGACGGCGAATATACGATCAGCGGACCGACCTATACGGGTATGCGCTGCCTCATGGGGCGGGCCGCGGTGCTGGATACCGGCCGGGCGCGGGTGCTCGTCACAGAGCAGCCTCACGAGCCGTGGGACCTTGCGGTGTTCACGAGCGTCGGTCTCGACCCCCGTGCGTGCCGGTACCTGATCCTGAAATCCCGCATGTATTGCCGTCCCGTGTTCGAGCCCATCGCGAGAGCTGTTATCGAGTGTGCGAGCCACGGTGTGACGAGCTCTGACTACAAGTTGTTCCGTTTCGAAAAGCTCGCCCGCCCGGTATATCCTCTCCAGGAAGACATTCCGTGGAGACCTGAGGCAATTCGACTATGAGAAGCGACGGGGGAGGCGTCCTGGCTCCAGGGCGCGGACGGATGCAGCGCACGAAGCTCTCGGATCAGATCGCCGAAGACCTGAGGCGCTGGATCGCGCGGGAGGGGCTGAAGCCGGGTGACCGGTTGCCCAACGAGAAGACCCTGATGCAGCATTACGGCTGCGCGAAGGGTACTCTTCGCGAAGCGCTGAAAGCCCTTGAAGTACAGGGGCTTGTAAAGATGCAGACTGGCCCGAACGGCGGCGCCGAGATCCAACCCGTTTCCATCGACGCGGCCATGCAGCAATTGCGCAGCTACCTCCATTTCCAAGTGTTGGATTTCGAACAGATCTACGTGCTTCGGCGCGGCCTTGAGGTATCTCTGGCAGAAAGTGTCGTCGGTCGTCTGACGGAGGACCAGTTGAAGAGGCTTGAGGCGAATATCGAGCAATGCATCGAAGCCCGCGACAGCGGCGATCGTGTTACGGGCCGTCGGCTCGAGATCGAGTTCCACGACATTCTTTGCGAGAGCTGCGACAATCCTCTGCTCGGCTTCATCTGCCGTTTCCTGAACGGGCTCCTGCGGGATCTCGTCGAGTTCCGCAGCGACCGCTACGACGAGCACGAGGCCTTTGGTCAGCACAACGTGGCGAGCCACCGGGAACTAGTGGCGGCTTTTCGTGTGAGGGATCGCCGTAGCGTCAGCCGGATTATGCGCGAGCACATGTGCTGCGCGGAAAGCTTCATGCAGCGCCTCGATGCATCCTTCCGCTCCGATTTGCTGAGCTCCGGTTGAGATCGGTCACTTTCCACAGGCGATTGCGCTGTGCGACGGCACCGTCTCCGTTGCAGTCGTTCAATGCCACCGCTCCTTGAGCCGCCCGCATCCAATCGAGCTTCGCGATACGAGCGGTGATCAAGCAGCCGGATCTTGAGTGATCAATCCCAGACCCGAGCGGCAGCCGCATGGCCGACCAGGGCTTTCCTCGAGGAAGTTTTGCAGGATGTCACCCATGGGGACAGAAAGTTCAATTAGATTAAATTCTATAATGCCAGCGTCAGGCAAAAGATATCTAAACCAGCGCAGTAGTCTATAGCTGCTCTCTCCTGTGCGCGTGGCCAGCCGATGTTATCGGCATCCAGGGAGAGCCGCCCCATTACCCAATGTTGAGAAACTCCCGAGGACTACTTCGTCCGCTTATTGCTAGCGTCAGTATGCGAGATCCGGTTCAGCATCTTGTATGCTAACCGTGCGAAAAAACGGCGGTTGCAGAGTTTTTCAACAGCATCGACCCACTCCGGACCTCTGGGCCTCTCTCATGAATCCGACATCATAGGTAGCCGGGCGATAGCCTGCGCTAACCCGAGTCCCTCATCGAGTTGGTAGCCGAACCCTAAAGCACCCGCGGAATCGGGTAACCATGTGCCCTAGCTGGTGACATCATGAACCCGGGGAGACGTTTATGCCGGATTTCGGATCAAGTCGCCTGAGGCCACGATGACCTTCTCTCAGCCTCAAGAAGCTGCTCTGCCCGATGAGTGAATTCACGGGCGGCAAGACCTGGAGGAATCGGCTCAAGATAGGAGACTGAAATTGTCCCTGCTTGCTTGTAGCGCTGGTGGGTTCCCCAAAAGTGGCCGGAGTTCAGAGCAACCGGAAGAACCGGCCGGCCTAGCTTTGCATAGAGCAGCTCCACTCCACGCTTGAACTGGATCGGCTCAGAGGCCAGCCTTCGAGTCCCCTCGGGGAAGATCAGCACGGAGCGGCTCTGGGCCAGCGCCGCCTGGCTTTCCTCCACCATTTTCCGGACTGCTCTCGAGCCACTCTCCCGGTCGATCAGGATCATCGGTGATTTGCGCAGGAACCATGAAAAGACTGGGATCGTCAGCAGTTCCTGCTTGGCAACAATGGCCACATTAGGAAACAAGACCAGGAACGCGAGAGTCTCCCACGTGGATTGGTGATTGGCGATGATCAGGCAGGGTTCGTCCGGGATGTTGTGCTGACCCCGCTCGACATAAGTCAATCCAACAAACCACCTCAAGCTGACGAGAACACCGCGGGCCCACAATCGCGACGCCAGTCGAACACCAGGCCTCGGGGAGCCACACAGCCAAAGGATTGCCTGGACGGGCACAAACAGCCCTGTCCAGGCAGCGAGCAGAAGATCGAATAGAGTTGAGCGGATACGCTGCACGATCAATGGCCTCAGAATGAATCAGCGGTCCGAGGGTGCGGATACCTGGACACCAAGTCCACCGTCAGCGAGGCGGATGTGCGACTCGCCTGCGGCACGCTCGGCCCCGCCCGCCGGATTCCTGATCCTGTCGCTGAACTCGCCGTTGCTCTCGGGCATCAAGCGAATGACTTCATAGATGCCGCTCGTGCGGTCGGCAAAGTACGTGCCAGCAGCATGAACCAACTGGCCAACGGAATACTTGTGGCTCATGTGAAAGCCTCCTGTCATCAATTCAGGGACATAGACCGCGGAGCCGTATGGGTCCGGATCGGCAGGACATGCTCAACCTCGGCGTCGCACTGCTGATCGATGATCTCGGCCAGAACCATCGTCTCGTCCGCGCTCATCGAAGTGGCTGGGTAGATCTGGTACTCGCTGTTGCGCTCGACGACGACAGCATCGCGGTCAAAGCGCAGCACGCAGTTGATTTGACGCATGAGCCAGTCCGGCACACGATCACCGGCCTCGAACGTCCAAGTCTTCTCAAGCATGGAAACCTTTCCTCGGCTGGAACCTGTCAGCCGGAGACGCCGGTCAGCGGCGTCGAAACTGCGGACGGCGTGGAGCGCCGGGACGGGGAGCGCCAGATCCACTGTCCTTGTGACGGAAGATCAACCGGCCCTTGTCGAGATCATAAGGTGACATCTCGACAGTCACACGGTCGCCGGCGAGCGTCTTGATGCGGTTCTTCTTCATCTTGCCGGCCGTGTAGGCGACGATCTCGTGGCCGCTCTCAAGCTTCACGCGGTAGCGAGCGTCAGGCAGGATCTCGACGACTTCGCCCTCGAATGTAATCAGTTCTTCCTTAGCCAATGCAAAAACCCTTCGATAGAATCAAAAAAGCCGCTCCCGAAGGGCGGCTTCGCCAAGCGGCGTGAATGCCACGCCGCCTGATGTGACAGAAAGTTACGCTGTCTGGATGTTATTGACGGCGATCTTGCCGGAACGGCGGTCCTCAGCCGTATCGAAGGAGACCTTCTGGCCCTCGACAAGGTTGCGCATACCAGCGCGCTCAAGAGCCGTCGCGTGGACGAACACGTCCTTGTCGCCGTTGTCGGGCTGAATGAAGCCGAAGCCCTTCATGTCGTTGTAGAATTTCACGGTGCCCATGATCATGGGGATAACCTTTCGCAGTTGATGCAGATGCACGTGAGCGAAGGCACGCGAAGCGTGGCCTCGGCCCGATTGGTCGATGTTTTGGAGAGAGCGTCTGAACGTGCGCCTGGCAGAGCCAACAGCGTAACGGCCCGATTGTCCGGCCAAAGTCGATGATACCGATATGGGGAGCAATTTGACTTTTACAAGAAGCATCCTGGGACGGCGAAGGAGCGAAGTGGCCCATAGGGGGTGGCTTCTACGTTGCGTTGAGACGCTTCTGAAGAGAGATCGAATTCAGGTGGCCGCATCGGAAGTGATGATCGTCAGGACTTGCAAGTCCTGTGCAGCAGACCATTTCACGCTAGACGGGTGAGCGGGAAATCTTCTTGATCGGGATGCGGGGCCGGCCCGCTTTCTCGGCAATGGCGTTGTCCTGCTCTTCAATCGCCTTCCGGGCCGGTTCGTCGCCATCGAGCCCGCCGAGAAGCGAGCGTGGAACACGGCGGTTCGAGCTACGGGAGCCATCCTCGTAGAGAACATCGAAGAGAGCATAGCCGCTCTCGATGGGCTTTGACTTCTTGCGGGCCAACGCTCGTGCCCCTTTCCTTGGCTGGACGCACCAGAATGCTGCGTCCGCAAAACGCGAAGGCCGCCCCTGATGGGCGGCCTCTGTTGCAAAATGGAAACCGGGGTCTTGATCAGGCCGTCTTCAGGTTCCCCGCCGACTCCTTGCCGGTGCGGCGGTCGGACTCGACCTCGTAGGAGATCTTCTGACCCTCGACCAACCCACGCAGGCCAGCGCGTTCCAAGGCCGATGCGTGGACGAAAACGTCCTTGCCGCCGCTGTCGGGCTGAATGAAGCCATAGCCCTTTGTTTCATTGTACCACTTTACCGTGCCGGTTGCCATAACGCGTTCCTTTCCCTGTTCATGATCAGGTGAGGCCAAGATGCATCAGCGCCTCGGCTCAATGAGTATCGATGCTTGGGGAGGTCGTCCGTGCGGATGCACGGTCAAGCGCAGCAGCCCAGTCGTCGGCCAATTTCGATGCTGGAACGATAGGGTGGCATGATGGCCGTTACAAGGCTCAGCAACAGGGAATGATAGGCGCGAGAGAGGGATCCGGGTGAGGATGCGCCGATCCCCCTGTGAGTGGTCCCTCCGCTCCAGTCGCTCCGTACGCGTGCTAGGAGCGAGCGCTGCGCCTTCGCAAAGGCCATCAGCCTCGGGTTGAGCCCGATCTGCCGCGACCTGTCCGGCTCCGTCCGCGGCCCGGGACAGAACCGCTTCAATTCCACTTCGGCGCCGAGCACCGATCAATGCTTCCGCGCCTGTACCAAATAAGCCGGGATGGTGGTCTCGCCGAGTGCCTTGCAGGCTTCCAGCCGATGCAGGCCCTCGACGAGGACAAACCTCTGGCCATCAGGCCGGACGAGAATTGGCACTTCCTGCCCGCTTTCCATCATGCTTTCGGCCAAGGCCACAACTTTCTGCGGATCCAAGGTTTGCCGCCGCTGCACCGGCACATAGATATCGTGGATCGCAAGTGTCTGCCTCTTCATCATCTCGGCCGCTCCAATCCTGGCATGGTTCCTCGAAGCTTATCCGGCACAAAGGAACTTGCCTAGGAACACACCGATCACGATGTGTTGGCGATCGAGGTTAGCGTAGCAATCGACAGGGATGGCTGCGCTGGATCCCATCGCCCGGAGATACATCCCTGAGCAAACTTCCAGCATCGATCGGATCGTCATCCTGTTCCGATCCTCTGCATGACTACACCATTCTAGCCATCAACAAAGCCAAAGCTGACGAGTTCGAGCGGATCTATGGTGTGAGGCCGAAAGTCGCGACAACATGCTTGATCTCCTTGCCGGACAACTAGGCCACCAGGCTCATGTACGGGCCGGCTGGGGTCGCGGGCTCGCGGGCCAAGAGATCGCGATCATCGAGGAATACGGCGATCCGGATCGGGGCCGGCATTACTACGAGATCAAGTTCCGCACGCGGCGCAACGAACACGGCGAACACAATGGATGCTATCAGTTCGTGACCGATGTGTCCCATCACCGGCTTAACAGTTATGACCGTTCAGCATTTCAGCTTGGACATGCAGTGAGCGAGATGGGGGGATTTCCTCCATTTCGATCATTTTTTTATTTTGCTCGCATCTGGGAATTCTCAACAAACCGAGTAGACAGACCAGTCTGACAGTAGATCCAAATTGAGGGTCACGTTTCACTTTGAAGCGCGTCATATATTAAATGAGGTCGCGCGCTGCGAGTTCGTTCTTCAGGTATGCATAGTAAATCGGTGCTGCTACCAGACCAGCAATGCCGAACGCAGCCTCCATGACCAGCATGGCCACGAGAAGCTCCCACGCCTTGGCGTTGATCCGGGCTCCCATCACATGGGCGTTCACAAAATACTCCAGCTTGTGAATGGCGATCAGAAACAGGAGCGAGCTCACGGCCAGCAGGGGAGACACACTGAGACTGACAACCACGATCGCGGTGTTGGAGATCAGGTTGCCAATCACCGGAAGAAGACCGGCGATGAAGGTGACGGCGATCAAGGTTTTCGTCAGGGGCAGCTGGACGCCCAGCATCGGAACGAGGCCCAACAGGTACAAACCCGTCAGGATCGTGTTCAGAGCAGAAATCCGCACCTGTGCAAATACGACGCTGCGGAAAGCCTCACCAAGCAGCCGCGCCCGCTCCTGTAATGCCTGTGCCAGAGGACCGTGCTCCGACTCGCCCGCCTCGTGGCTGACGGCGATCATGGCCCCGATGACCATGCCGACAATGAGGTGGACCAGGACCCACCAGGCGTCCTGCCCCACCAGCCGGAGCTGGCCCGCGTTCTCACGCAGCCAAGCCGAGGCGGCCCCCTTCAGCTCCTGGGGATCGGCCGGAACATAGTAGCCGAGCCACGCGGGCAGCAGAGGACGGGCGCTCTCGATCACCTCGGCCATGCGCTGCAGCAGAATGGCCAAGCTGTTGGGGCCACCCGAGAGCAAGGACACGAGTCCAAGGATCGCCGCTCCAATGACAACGACCACGACCGCTGCAAGCAGCGACACAACCAGGATCTTGCCGGCCCGGCGGGTTACAAGTGTGCTGGGGCGTGGGGCCAAGGCCTGCACCAGTTCATGGACCAGCAAGCCAGCAAGCAGGGAGGTGAGCAGGCCAATCTTGAGCGCGCCGAGCAGGGCAAAGACAGCGAGGACCTGTGTCGCTGTCGTGAGCCGCTGAGACAGGGTGACATCTCGGCGGGATGGAGGCGGCTCCATGGGCGGGAGACCACGCCCGGAAGGATTGAGCATCGCACACCTTCAAGAGAGCACAGATTTTAATCTGCTCAGACTTTGATGAGCTGTCGATCAAATTCGCTGTGGAAGCACACCGAGCCAAGCTACGGAACGAGCCGATAAGCTTCAATCATAGCCGCCGGTCGACGATGCCTGTCGCTCGCGAGCATGACCGAAAGCTCGGACGATCGTATAATCGCGTGAGGCAGACGAAAGCCTGAGGGCAACAATCCTCACGTAGGCAGACGTTCCGAACGAGCCAAACATTTCAGCCCGTGACCCGGTCCCGACCTTCAATGGATGTCCAGTGGCACTTCTTTGCTCGGTTGCAAACGACGCTCGGTTTGCTCCTGAGTGTCCCGGCGCGGCGGTGCGCCAAACATGCGGGCGTACTCGCGGGTGAACTGTGATACGCTCTCATAACCCACTTCGAACGCAGCCCGACCGGCGGTCCGGCCGTCCGTGAGCATCAGGCGGCGTGCCTCGATCAGCCTCAACTGCTTCTGGAACTGGATTGGGGTCAGGGAGGTCATGGCCTTGAAGCGCCGGTGGAACGTCGTAAGGCTCATGCCTGAGGATGCCGCAAGCCGATGCACCGAGATGGGCTTGTCGAATTCCGCTCGCAGGATCTTGATGGCAGCGGCAATCCGCTGCGCATCCCCATCGGGTACGGTCAGGCTGCGCACGGACGCACCGTGGCGGCCGGCCAGGAGCCAATAGTGCAGTTCCTTCATGATAGCAGGTCTCAGAACCGGTACCGCCTCAGGACGGTCAAGCAGCCGCATGAGACGCATGGCACAGGCGAGCATCGCGGCGTCGGTGTCATCGACGAAGAGCGGCAAGATTGATCCCTGCACCTGCGTCTGGCTGAGGCCCAGCTCCGTCACAATCTCATTGATGGTTGCGGCTTCCAACTCGATTGCGAGGGCGAGATAGGGCTTGTTGCGGCTTGCCTGAGTGATCCTTCCGGTCACCGGCATATCCAAGGTCACGAGCACCGACTGCCCGGCCGAGAACTCACCCGTCTCCACTCCGATAGTCATCTGCTTGGCACCTTGCAGCACGAGGCAAACCAGGGGTTTGTAGATCGACCGCATGGGCCCGCTCGGCGCGTGCGCGCACATCATCCTCAAGCCTGGAATGGGCGTGACCGCAAGACCATCGGTATTCGCGTGCAGGTTCGCATATCGGACAATTGCCTGCTTGAGGTCGTCCATGGGGCCCACTCCTTTGGTGGACCTAAAGTGGCGCAGATCCGGCATCGGTTCTACCCCCTTGGCAGGAACAGGCAAAACTCTCATACGATCCGGCAAGCATGCGGGTGCGTCCCGACTATCCTGAAGCAGGGACAGTCCGGAAAGGAACTCGCTCATGGCCGATTACATGGATACCACCTCTCAGGAGCACTCTCTGTCGCGACGCACCCTCCTGGCGGCCTCAGCGCTCACACCTGCGCTCTCTGCCACCGGTACCGCCGCTCAAACCACTCCATCCAACGGGAAGGTTGCGATCGTCACTGGCTCGTCCCGCGGGATCGGGGCTGCCACGGCAAAGCGCCTGGCCCAGGATGGCTTCAGGGTGACAGTCAACTGTGTAGTCAATCGGGACCTTGCCGCGGGTGTGGTGCGGGAGATTGAAGCAGCAGGCGGGGAGGCGATCTGGGAGCAGGCAGACGTCAGTGACCCTGCATCTGTGCGTCGGCTGTTCGACGTGACTGAGCGGGCGTTCGGGGGTACCGATGTGGTGGTGGCCAATGCCGGCATCATGCGGCTTGCTCCTTTTGCCGACATGACGGATGAGGACTTCGACCACATGGTTGCCGTCAACCTGAAGGGCGGGTTCAACACCTTGCGTGAGGCCGCCAGGCGCGTGCGCGAGGGTGGCCGCATCTTCACGACATCGTCGAGCATCACCACGCTGCGCTCCCCGACCTATGGACCCTATGCGGCTACCAAGGGATCGATGGAGCTCTTTGCGAACATCCTAGCCAAGGAGTTGCAAGGCCGGATGGTCTCGGTCAACGCCATTGCACCTGGTGTCGTGGCGACTTCGCTTTTCCTGGACGGGAAAACGGAGCAGCAGGTCGCTGGGTTTGTTCAACGCACCCCGCACGGCCGCCTTGGCGAGCCGGCCGATATCGCGGCAGCCATCTCGCTCCTGTGCAGCCAGGGCGGTTGGTGGGTCAATGGCCAGACTGTGCTCGCCAATGGCGGGATCGTCTGATCCGCTGTGCATTCCCCGATCAGGCTTCACCCTCATGCTTGCGAGCTTGGCCATGATAAGATCGCGCCTGATGCAATCGTGGGCTTCGGCGCGGCGTCACCCGGGTGACAACCGCACCAGCACCCGCATAGCCTTGCAAGAGGCGGAGTACAGGGCCGAGCGACTGGCGGCGAAGGCTCGCTTGGTCATTGTCGTGCTTTTCGGCGCGCAGATCGTGGCAGCAAGCCTAGCCCTAGGACGCTTCAACACCTGGATCGTTGTCATTTACGGGCTCAACGTCGCTGCCACGCTCGTGGCTGCCGTGCTCACCCGACCCGGTTTCTACCGGAGGTGGGTGCCGTGGATGCTTGCCACCTTGGATGGGACGACCCTCCTGATCATTTTGTCCGGTGGCGCTGTGGAGGTGCTTGGAGGCGCCTTCGCCCCGGCCGTGACCTATTCTTGGGTACTGTTTCTCCTCTTGGCGCTCACCGCCATGCGCTACGATGCAAGACTCGTCATCTATTCGTCGCTGCTGTTTAGTGCTGTCCTTGCCTGGGTCATGCTGACTGGCCCAGCCACGGTAACCGCACCGGACAGCACGTTCGATGAGACGATGAACGCGTTGCACGGTCCTGGCCCCAATACGGCCCGCCTGACCGTCCTCCTCCTCACAGGGTTGATCCTAGCCGGCATGGTGGCCAGGGGGCGTCGCAGCATCGTTGAGGCCGTCGAGGCGACCCGTCGTATAGAAAACCTGGCTCGTCAGTTCGCCCGCCCCGTTGCAGCGCTGCTAGCGGATACTGAAGCTGTCGCACTCAAACAGGGACGTCGTCATAATGTAGCGATCTTGTTTGCTGATGTGCGAGGCTTCACGGCGCTTGCTGAGCAACTTGAACCGGCGATCCTTGTGGACTTCCTGAGCGAGTTCCGCCGACGGTCTACATGGGCCATCGAGAGCCATGGAGGCGTTGTCGACAAGTTCGTTGGCGATAACGTCATGGGGGTCTTTGGCGCAATCGATCCCGGGCCGGAGGATGCGATCCATGCATTGGAGGCGGCTCAAAATCTTCTGGAAACCATCAACCGGTGGAACGAGGAGCGTCAGCAGCAGAGCGCTCCCCCCGTCGCCCTCGGTATTGGCCTGCATTATGGGCCGGTCTTCACCGGACTTGTGGGAACAGAGGAACGCCAGGAGTTCACCGTCATCGGAGATGTCGTGAACACTGCGCATCGGATTGAGGGGCTAACAAAGGAGCTTGGAACGTCACTTCTGGTTTCTGCGCAGATCATGGAGGCGACAGGATTATCGCCTGAAGAGGCCGGTTGGATGCCGCTTCCACTACAGTCACTGCGGGGTAGGACAGAGCCTGTGCGGCTTTTCGTGCGGTCATCCCCGCATGGAGTATGAGCCATGAAACATGATGGAGATGGCGCACAAACTTTGGCAGGTTCAGTACGATTATGACCGAGTTGAATGTCCGGAACTGGCACACTTGGGAAGTTCGGCTAAGGACGGCGAACTCAGCCAGAGCAGACGTTCGTAAAGGGCAGAGGGCGTGCAGAGGATGGCCCAAGGCGGACATTCGCGGTATCCAACAATGACTCCACCGCGGTCAACCTCCACTTGCAGGTTTGACTGGTCGTCAATGAAGGAGTGCTCGTGCTGCACTCAAGCGTGATGATCTCCTGTCCGTCAGGGGCCACTTGAGCCCGAAGCCGATCATTTAGAGCAGATCAAGCTCTTGCACCCCGCCGTTGTCACGCCTCGGTGAACCGCTCCTTCAGCCCCAACCCACTCATCGCTTGTACCTCATCAGTCTGCCGATAAGATCGAGGCATTAGCCTGCGGCGGTGGCAAGATGCTCTGGAAGCTCTCGCCACGCAAAAGCGATAGCAGCTCCACCAGCGGGTGCGGCGCTCAGGCGGGGAGGGCCTGCGCAAGGGCCAAGCCGGCGAGACGGGCCGTGGCAAGGAGCTGGTCCAAGCTGTGCCCATTGCGCGCCTTGGCGGAGAGGCCCGACATGGTTGTGCTGACGAAATCCGTCACACGGGCAGCGTCCTCCGGATGGCGTGCAGCGACGTAGTCGCGGATCAACTCCTCCCCGGCGCGGTTGAAGGTGCGCGCCGCCTCGCGCGCCTCCGGGTCGTTGCACCGGATGCCTTCGAGCACGAGGCAGCCCGCGGCTACGGGATCGGCCGCGTAGCGGCGGGCGGCTTCCTCCAGCACAGCGGCGAGGGCTTCGGCCACGGGGCGGTCGGGCCGCAATATGTCGTTCAGGGGAATGGCCCCGGTGCTGACCCAGTGTTCGAGAACACGATTGTAAAGGCCGGCCTTGTTGCCGAACGCCGCGTAGAAGCTCGGCGGGTTGATGCCGAGCGCCTCGGTGACGTCGGCGACGCTGACCGCATCATAGCCGCGCGCATGGAAAAGATGCTGGGCGGTGGTGACCGCTTCCTGAGGATCGAAGCGACGAGGCCGCCCCCGCCCCCGCCGTTTCGAATTATTTGTAGTGACCATTACAAAACACCTTGACCTGATCGATCGGACAATTATGTAGTGCATATTACATTAATGCTCAAGGGAAACTCCGATGGACGTGTTCAAGGGAAAGTCGGTTCTGGTGCTCGGCGGTAGCCGAGGGATCGGAGCCGCGATTGTGCGCCGCTTCAGGGCCGATGGTGCGCAGGTGACCTTCACCTATGCCGGATCGCAGGAGGCGGCGCAGCAACTGGCGGCTGAGACGGGCAGCACGGCCGTCCTGACCGACAGTGCTGACCGAGACGCGGTGATTGCGCGCGTACGCGACAGCGGCCCCCTGGATGTGCTGGTTGTGAATGCGGGGATTGCCCTGTTTGGCGACGCACTGGAGCAGGACCCGGACGCGGTGGATCGACTGTTTCGTGTCAACGTCCATGCCCCCTATCACGCTTCGGTCGAGGCCGCGCGGCAGATGCCAGACGGCGGGCGGATCATCGTGATCGGCTCAGTGAACGGCGACAGGATGCCTGTCCCAGGCATGGCATCCTACGCGCTCAGCAAGTCGGCTCTGCAGGGTCTGGCGCGTGGCTTGGCACGGGATCTCGGACCACGCGGCATCACGATCAACATCGTACAACCTGGGCCGATTGATACCGATGCGAACCCCGAGGGCGGGCCGATGAGGGACCTGATGCACAGCTTCATGGCCATCAAGCGCCACGGGCGGCCCGAGGAGGTTGCAGGGATGGTGGCTTGGCTGGCTGGCCCGGAGGCAGGTTTCGTGACAGGGGCGATGCACACGATCGACGGCGCGTTCGGTGCCTAGGCGCCTGTGGCGTGACCCATCCCCAGAGCTCTCGTGGTCTGTCGATCCTGATCTCGGGCCGGAAGCGCTCTTGGCGCAGCGAACCAACAAACCCGAGCAAAATCAACCCAAGGATATCCCTATGACGGCTCAATTCAACGCAAAGTCGACCGCTGACGAGATTTTTGCTGGTATCGATCTCAGAGGAAAGCGCTTTCTGGTTACCGGCGCGTCATCGGGTATTGGCCTGGAAACTGCACGAGCGCTGGTCTCGCACGGCGCTAACGTCGTCGGTGCGTCGGGCCGGGGGCTCGCTGAAGCCGAGCGCGCTACGGCCGCCGTGCATGACGCAGCGTCACGAGCG
>Ga0182740_1001629_pt1 | contig 14876 bp, 10 predicted proteins | sample eDN5th37CKraftBY_FD_128872 | JGI IMG/M metagenome (GOLD analysis project Ga0182740, IMG submission 128872) | Enriched backyard soil microbial communities from Emeryville, California, USA - eDNA 5th pass 37_C Kraft BY (version 2) (version 2) | ecosystem: Environmental > Terrestrial > Soil >...
GCGCCCGCGGCCTCGACTTCTCTCGGGTGACGCGACGGCTTACGCCTTGGCTTCAGCCGCTGCCTTCGCCATCGCAACGCGGCGCTGGCCGGCGAGCTTCTTCGCCTTGGTGCGCGCGCCGATGGTGTTGCCGGCAAGAGGCCCTGCCTTCTTGCGCGGAATGGCGTGACCAGCCTTCTTGCGGCGCTTCTCGGCGTTGCGCGGCGAACGTGCTGCTCGGTTCGACATGATCTTATCTCCTCAATGCGGCGCTCCGGGGCGCCGTGCTGTTCCCTACATCAATCCCAGTCGCGCGGTGGGCGGCGCTCGCGACCACCACCGCCGCCACGGCGCTCGCCACCACGGTCGCCGCGATCGCGGCGTTCGCGACGCTCGCCACCCTCGCCCTCGCCACCTTCACCACCCTCGCGCGGCGGCTCGGGCGGCAGCTCCTTGCCGGTCTCTTGATCGACCACGCGCATGGAGAGGCGCACCTTGCCGCGATCGTCGAAGCCGAGGAGCTTGACGTAGACTTCCTGGCCTTCTTTCACGACCTCGCCGACCGTCTGCGGCCGCCCGCGCGTGAGCTGCGAGATGTGCACGAGACCGTCCTTGGGGCCGAAGAAGTTCACGAACGCGCCGAACTCCATGATCTTCACGATCTTGCCCTTGTAGATCTGGCCGACCTCGGGCTCGGACGTAATGCCGCGGATGCGGTTCAGCGCCTTCTCGATCGACTCGCGGTTCGCCGACGCGATCTGGATCGTGCCGTCGTCCTCGACGTTGATCTTGGCGCCGCTCTCCGCGACGATATCGCGGATCACCGAGCCGCCGGAGCCGATCACGTCGCGGATCTTGTCGACCGGGATCTTGATCGTCTCGATACGCGGGGCGTGCTCGCCAAGCTCCGCGCGGGCGCCGGTCAGCGCCTTGGACATCTCGCTGAGAATGTGGATGCGGCCCGCGTGCGCCTGCTCGAGCGCAACGCGCATGATCTCCTCGGTGATGCCGGTGATCTTGATGTCCATCTGCAGCGATGTGACGCCGGCCTCGGTGCCCGCGACCTTGAAGTCCATGTCGCCGAGGTGGTCCTCGTCGCCGAGGATGTCGGAGAGCACGGCGAAGTCGTTGGCTTCCTTGATGAGGCCCATGGCGATGCCAGCGACCGGCCGCTTGAGCGGCACGCCGGCGTCCATCAGCGCGAGCGAGGTGCCGCACACCGTCGCCATAGATGACGAGCCGTTCGACTCGGTGATCTCCGAGACGACGCGCATGGTGTAGGGGAACTCATCGGGCGACGGGAGCAGCGGGTGCACGGCGCGCCAGGCGAGCTTGCCGTGACCGATCTCGCGGCGGCCGGGCGACCCCATGCGGCCCGTCTCGCCGACGGAGAAGGGCGGGAAGTTATAGTGGAGCATGAAGCGCTCTTTGCGCGTGCCCTCCAGCGCGTCGATCATCTGCTCGTCGTCACCCGTGCCGAGCGTTGCGACCACGACGGCCTGCGTCTCGCCGCGCGTGAAGAGCGCCGAGCCGTGCGTGCGCGGCAGCACATGCACTTCCGACTGGATGGGGCGGACAGTCTTGAGATCGCGGCCGTCGATGCGCTTGCCGGTGCGGATGATGTCGCCGCGTACGACGTCGGCCTCGAGCGACTTGAACACGCCGGCGAGCTTCACCTGCGTTGCGGCGTCCGCATCGGCCGGCAGCATGGCGGCCATGGCCTTTTCCTTGGCCGCGTCGATGAGCGCGTAGCGCTTCTGCTTCTCCGGGGTCGCGAAGGCCGTGCGCAGGTCTTCCTCGATGAGCGCCTTCATCTGCGCCTTCTCGGCGCTCAGGTCGACGGGCTGGAAGTCCCACGGCTCCTTGGCCGCCTTCTCGGCGAGCTTGATGATCGCCTCGATCACCGACTGGAAGCCGCGATGGCCGAACATCACGGCCTCGAGCATCTGCTTCTCGGAAAGCTCCTTGGCTTCCGACTCGACCATCATCACCGCGTCGGTCGTGCCGGCGATGACGAGGTCGAGCGCGCTCTCGCCCATCTCGTCGATCATCGGATTGAGCACGAACTCGCCGTTGATGACGCCGACGCGCGCGGCGCCGATCGGGCCGAGAAACGGGAGACCCGAGAGCGTCAGCGCGGCAGAGGACGCGACCATCGCAAGAATGTCGGGGTCGTTCTCGAGGTCATGGCTCAGAACCGTGACGACGACTTGCGTCTCGTTCTTGAAGCCCTCGACGAATAGCGGGCGGATCGGGCGGTCGATGAGGCGCGAAGTCAGCGTCTCTTTCTCGGTCGGGCGCCCTTCGCGTTTGAAAAAGCCGCCTGGGATCTTGCCGGCGGCGTAGAACTTCTCCTGGTAGTTCACGGTCAGCGGGAAGAAATCAATGCCCGGCTTCACGCTCTTTGCCGCGACGACAGTCGCGAGCACGCTCGTCTCGCCATACTGCGCGTAGACCGCGGCGTCGGCTTGACGCGCCATGCGGCCGGTTTCGAGCGTCAGCTTGCGCCCGCCCCAGTCAATCTCGACCTTGTGGGTGTTGAACATTTCCGTACGTATCCTTCATCAACAGCTCGAGCGCCGCTGCCCCCATGGGCGCGGCGCCATTTCGCATCGTTCGGAAAGCGGGCTCGAGCTCATATCCCGCCTCGTCTTGTTAGAGTTCTGATCAGCGACGCAGTTCGAGGCGCTCGATGATCTTCTGGTAGCGGGCCTCGTCTTTGGCGCGCACGTAGTCGAGCAGTCGCCGCCGCTGGCTCACCATCTTGAGCAGGCCACGGCGCGAGTGATTGTCTTTCTTGTGCGTCTTGAAGTGATCAGCCAGACCGTTGATGCGCTCGGTCAGGATGGCAATCTGGACCTCCGGCGAGCCGGTATCCTTATCCTTGGTGGCAAAATCTTTGATCACCTGCTGCTTGCGCTCGGTGGTCAGCGACATCGGGTTGTCCTTTCGCTCTGGCGTCCGGCCAGACCGGGCGCACTCGTGTTTTTCGGGTGATGGCAGCTGGGCATCTGGTCAGATGTCGCGCCGCATCTGCGGCCACGGCCGGGATGTCGTCCAGCCGGGTCGCGTTACGGGCTGCGCCCCCTCGGAAGGGGTGCGCAAGACCGCAGCCTTATACACGAAAGCGTCCGCGAGGCGAGGGAAAAACGCCCTATGGGCGGCCCTTTCAAGCGTCCCCGGCTCACCGGCGGCCGGGCGTCGATTTCGTTCGTTCAGTTCACGTGGACGGGGCGCCAGCCCGCCGCGATGGCCTCGCGCTCGGAGCAGAACCAGCGCTCGCCCTTCGCCGTATCGATGCGTACCTTCTCGTACCAGGGGCTCCACGGCATGTGGTAGATGCGTCCGCTGGACGTGATGTTGCCTTTGATGGGGCAGCCGCCGGGGATGGCATTGTCAGCGGTCGTCCACCGGCCCGCGCGATAGTCCCAGGCGGTCATCGTCGGGGCCTGCCAGATGCCGGCGCCCTGTGAGCGCGCTTCGGCCTCCTCGGCGACGTACGTCCGCGAATACTTGACGAAAGCCCAGGCGAATCCGCGCCGTACCATCTCGGCGTTGATGTCGGTTGCACCGACGAAGCAAATGCCGAGCACCCGGCCATAGCTGTCCGAGCCCCGGTTCTCGCATCGCACGCTCTGGCGGCCGATCAGCTTCTGCAGGGCGTTGGATGCCTCCTGCCCGCAGCGCCAGGTGCCGCCGCCCGCGCGGGCGCAGGCCTGGCTGCCTTCGGGGGCGTCGATGCCTTCGAGGCGGACGCGCTGGCCGGAAATCTCGATGGTGTCGCCGTCGAGTACGCGGGCCACGCCCTCGAGACCTGATACCTGGGGAAGAGCGCCCGCGCGATAGGCCTGCTCATCAGGGGTGCGCGCGAACGAGCCTTGCCGCAAGGCCACAGGGGTCCCTAGGAGAAGTGCCACAAGTGACACAATCACCCACGGGGTTGTGTAGAAGTGGGGCCCCAAGGGGCGGCGACGACCACGCATCGGATTTCTCCTTTCGAGGGGAAAGCTCGATGATTCGCGTGGTCTGGTAGAGACTTAATCGTGGCGGCTCGCCACTGTTCAGTCACAATGTGGTTGATAAAAAATTGAGGCGCCGTAATGCGTTCACGTTGGCGCCTCATTCTGAGTTCGGGTCTGGACCACACGTGCAGCGGACACAAGTGGACGTTGCAGAACGTGTGGCGATTCTACTCGTTATGCAACTAATGATTGCATATTGAGATTATGCAGCCTGTCGCTGTGCCCAGCCAGCCACAGCACCGATCAGCAGGAGGGCAGCCGAAATGCCGAGGCCCGCTGCGAGGCTACCCGTGATGTCCGCGAGGTAACCCGTCGCCGCCGGCCCGAAGCACTGAAGTATCGAGAAGACAAGCGTGAAGGCGGCGAAGACCTCGCCCCAGAGCACGGGTGGTAGCGACGCCTTGATGAAAGCCGTAATGGCCGCCGGTACCATGAAGAAGCAGCCGAACAGCAGCGCGGATATGATCATGACCGGGAGGCCGCCGCCGACCAGCGGCAAAGCGGCGCCGACGCCGACGGTCGCCATGACGGCGGCGAAAGCTCTTCCGCCTCGCCAGATGGCAAACGGCCGTGCCCAGATATGGATCGACAGGATGGTCGAGAGTCCGAGGGCGGCCCAGACCATTGCGATCTCGCTGCCGTTCATGCCCAGCTCGCGCATCCACGCGACGACGAACGTCATGTAAGCGAAGTAGCCGAGCGCAAAGCAACCGTAGCCGATGAACAGCGGTGTCATCGCGCCCTTCGACCAGGGCATCGGCTGGCGCGTGCGAGGGGCCACGTTGACCGGACGGGCGGCGAACGTGGCAATCGCGGACATGACGATCGACATGAGGCCGAGCAGCAGCCAGGCGTCCGGCCAGGCCGTATCGCCGCGCGCCTCGAGCAGCCAGGGAATGGTGAGCGCCGTCACGAACAGGCCGAGCCCGCCGCCGGCGAAGTAGATCGCGATCGCTGATGTTGCTCGACGCGCGTCCTGTGCAAATACGCTGGCCGCCAACACGCCACCTGTGACGAAGACGTAGGCCGCAGCGGCTCCGCTGAAGGCTCGAAGCAGGGCGATGATCGTGAAGTCGCGCACGAACGCCGTCGCCAGAACGGTCAGCGACGTCACCCACAAGCCGACGATGAACGGCATCTTCGAGCCCAGACGGCGCACGGTCGCGACCGCGAGGATTGCGCCCGCCAGATAGCCTACAGCATTGATCGTATTGAGCGCGCCGGCTTCCGTGTAGCTCCAGGCGAGATCGTTGCGCATGGCCGGCAGCACGAGCGCATAGGCAAAGCGCGCCAGACTCATGCCGACCGCCATGGCAAGTGAGAGGCCGAAGGCCGCGGCGTAGCCGACCGCCGGGCTCGGCGGCCAGCTTTCGAGCGATTGCTCAGAGACGGTAGCCACGCGCTTCGTTCTCCACTTCCCGCCTGCCACTGCGGGTTTGTCGCGATTATGTGACGGCGGATATTGGTGCGCTCGCGAGGGCGAATATCGCAGGGCAGAGCTGCATCGCCTTTCGCTCACGCTGCACCGCTGCTAAACCCTTGCAGCGTTGCGCCGTATGGCAACCGGGCACTTTCGTCTTGCCGCGCGTGCGCCTCGGAGGACTTTCCATGTTCACACTGGCCGAGCTCGAAGCTGCCGCCGAGGTCGTTGGCCGGCATATGCCATCGACGCCACAGCACTTCTGGCCGCTGCTTTCGCGCCGGGCCGGTTGCGACGTCTTCGTCAAGCACGAGAACCACACACCGATCGGTGCCTTCAAGGTGCGCGGCGGCATTACTTATATGAACGATCTTCGGCAATCGGGCGCGAAGATCGAAGGCGTCATCACGGCGACGCGCGGCAATCACGGTCAGTCCGTGGCTCGCGCGGCGACCGCCGTCGGCCTCAAGAGTGTGATCCTCGTCCCGCACGGCAACTCGCGCGAGAAGAACGCGGCCATGCGCGCGTTCGGTGCCGAGCTGATCGAGCACGGCGTCGATTTCGATGAGGCGAAGGACGAGGCTTTCCGTCTCGCGGCCGAGCGCAACCTGCACATCGTGCCGCCGTTCGATGCCGCACTTGTGAAGGGCGTCGCGACGGCGGGGCGCGAATTCCTGACGGCCCTGCCCGATCTCGACACGGTTTATGTGCCGATCGGCATGGGCTCGGGCGCCTGCGGCATGATCATGGCGCGCGACCTCATCGGCGCGAAGACGGAGGTCGTCGGCGTGGTGGCGGCCAATGCGCCGGCCGTCGCGCTCTCGCTCGCTGCCGGCAAGTCCGTCGTCACGAACGCCGCGGCCACGTTTGCCGATGGCATGGCGTGTCGTGTGCCCGACCCGACGGCCCTCGATGTGCTGGCAAGGGGTGCGGCGCGCATCGTCCAGGTCAGTGAGGACGAAATTGCGGGTGCCATGCGCGCCTACTATGAGGATACGCACAACCTCGCCGAGGGCGCCGGTGCCGCGGCCTTCGCCGCGCTCATGCAGGAGCGCCAGAAAATGGCCGGCAAGCGGGTCGGCGTGGTGCTCTCCGGCAGCAATGTCGACCGCGAGGTCTTTGCCGAGGTGCTCGCTGGCCGGACGCCGAAGGTGTGAGGCCGCAAGTTACAGACAAATTTGAGCTGATATCATTGGCTTGAAGCCGTGATATGACCTTTCCGCCGGACAGTGGCTTTTGCCATGGTTCCGGCTTCTTCCGCCAGCCCACGCGGCACCCGACCAATGGACCGTTCGTGAGATACATCAGTACACGCGGCGCCGCGCCGGCGCTCGGATTCGAGGATGTCCTGCTGACCGGGCTCGCCCGCGACGGCGGCCTGTACCTGCCCGAGCAGTGGCCGGTGTTCACCCGCGAGGAGATCGCGGCGTTTGCCGGGATGTCCTACGAGGACGTCGCCGTCCGCGTCATGAAGCCGTATGTCGGCGGTGAGATCCCTGAGGCCGATCTCGCGGCGATCGTCGCGGATGCCTATGCGACCTTCAACCATCGGGTCGTGACGCCGCTCGTGCAGATCGGTCCCGCGGACTGGATCCTCGAGCTTTTCCACGGGCCGACGCTCGCCTTCAAGGACGTGGCCATGCAGGTGCTCTCGCGCCTCATGGATCGCGCGCTGACGAGCCGCGGCCGCACCGCGACGATCGTCGGCGCGACGTCGGGCGACACCGGTGGCGCCGCCATCGAGGCGTTCCGCGGACGCGACGCGATCGACATCTTCATGCTCTTTCCCGAGGGCCGCGTCAGCGACGTGCAGCGCCGCCAGATGACGACGCCCGGCGAGGCCAACGTCCACGCTATTGCGGTCCAGGGCACGTTCGACGACTGCCAGAACATCGTGAAGGCGCTGTTCAACGATCTGGCCTTCCGCGATCGTCTCGGCCTTGCCGGCGTCAATTCGATCAACTGGGCGCGGCTCATGGCCCAGATCGTCTACTACTTCACGTCGGCCGTGGCGCTCGGCGCGCCGGGACGGCTGATCAGCTTCTGCGTGCCGACGGGGAACTTCGGCGATGTGCTCGCGGGCTATGCCGCGAAGCGCATGGGGCTGCCCGTCGACCGGCTCGTCATTGCGACCAACGTCAATGACATCCTCGCGCGCATGCTGGAGACCGGCCGCTACGAGAGCCGGGAGGTTGCTGCAACCTTCAGCCCGAGCATGGACATCCAGATCTCCTCGAACTTCGAGCGCCTGCTCTTCGAGCTGACAGGACGCAATGCCGAGCGCGTCAATGCGCTTATGCGCGAGCTATCCGAGCGCGGCAGCTTCGCCCTTACACAGGGCGAGCATGGCCAGCTCACCGAGGGTTTCGATGCCGAGCGCACGGACGAGGCGACGACGCTCGCCACGATCCGCTTGCTTGAAGCTGCAACCGGCTATCTCGCCGATCCGCATACGGCCGTCGCCGTCTCCGCTGCAGGACGCGTGCCGCGCAGGTCCGATGTGCCGATGGTCACGCTCGCGACGGCACACCCGGCGAAGTTCCCCGATGCTATGCGCCGTGCGGTCGGCCGCGTGCCTGCCGAGCCCGAAACGGTCGCCCGCCAGCGCACGCTTCATGAGCGCGTCACGGTGCTGCCGAATGATGCCGCGGTAATCGCGCGCCACATCGCTGCGCTTGCCCGTGCGGGGCGCGCCTGACATGCAACGCAACGGCCATCTCAACGAGACGCGCCTGCCGAACGGCCTGACGATCATCTCCGATCACATGCCGCACGTGGAGACGGTCGCGCTCGGCGTATGGGTAGCGACAGGTGCCCGACACGAGGGCGCCCGCGAGCACGGCATTTCCCACTTCATCGAGCACATGGCCTTCAAGGGCACCGCCCGGCGGAGCGCTCGGGAGATCGCCGAGGGCATCGAGGAGGTCGGCGGCGAACTCAATGCCGCGACGAGCCTCGATTCGACCGCCTTCTACGCACGCCTGCTCAAGGACGACCTGGCCATAGCGCTCGAGATCCTCGCCGACATCATGCTCAGTCCGACTTATCCCGGGGAGGAGGTGGAACGGGAGCGGAACGTGATCCTCCAGGAGATCGCGGCGACCCGCGACAGCCCCGAGGAGATCGTGATGGACCTCCTCCAGGACGCGGCCTTCCCGCGCCAGCCGCTCGGCCGCCCCATTCTCGGCACGGCGCGGACCGTCGCGCGCTTCACCTCCGCCGACATGCACGCGTTCCGGGCCGCGCGCTATCATGCGGGCGGCATGGTGCTTTCCGTCGCGGGGAACGTCGATCACGCGGCGCTCGTGCGCCATGCTGAAGCCCTATTCGGGGCGCTTCGTGGGGGTAAGCGAGTCGTGCCCAAGCCGGCCAAGTACGCCGGCGGGGTCCGGCTGTCGTCGCGCCGCTTCGAGCAGGCCCACGTGGTCATGGGATACCAGAGCCCCTCGTACCGGGAGCCTGATTTCTACGCCGCGCAGGTCTTCTCGGGCCTTTTCGGCGGCGGCATGTCCTCCCGGCTCTTCCAGGAAGTGCGGGAGAAGCGCGGCCTCTGCTACGCGATCTATTCGAGCGCCTGGGGGCTGGGTGACACGGGGATGTTCAATATCCATGCCGCGACCGGGCCGGAAACCATGAGCACGCTGATCGACGTCGTGTCGGTCGAACTCGACAAGGCCGCCGCCGCGCGTCCGGAGGACGGCGAGGTGCGCCGCGCCAAGGCCCAGCTCAAGGCCGGTCTCCTGATGAGCCTCGAAAGCCCGATCGCGCGCGCCGAGCAGATGGCCCGCCAGATGCTGGCGCTCGGTCGTCTCATGCCGACCGCGGAGCTCATCGAGAAGGTCGATGCGGTCAATGGGGAGCAGGTGCGCGCGCTGGCCGAGCGCCTCGTGGCGAAGTCGAAACTTTCGTTTGCGCTCGCCGGTGCCGGTAAGGCAGGGCGCGGTATCGTGGACAACGTCGAACAGCGGGCGGTGCGCCATTGATCGGGCTCGATGGACTGGGGCACCATTGGACTTTGCAGCGGCCTCCGGGCGCGCGGTCGGTGATGGTCGTCTCTGAGGCTGGGAGAGGGCGGACATGGCGTTCCTGAGGCCTTCCTTCGTCGAGGAGGCGAGCGCGTTCATCCGCGGCGACGGGCTGTGGCTGCGCCCGCCGGCCATGTCCGACTACGATCAGTGGGCCTACGTCCGGCGCATCAGCCGCGACCATCTCGTGCCCTTCGAGCCGCAATGGGCCATGGACGAGCTGAGCCGTGCCGCCTACCGCGAGCGCATCCGGCTCTACCAGCGCAATCGTCGCGACGGCCTCGGCTATGCCTTCTTCATTTTCCGCGAGAGCGATCGCCACCTGATCGGCGCCATCACCTTCTCGAATGTCCGCCGCGGCATCACGCAGGCCGCTTCTCTCGGCTACTGGATCGGCGAGCCCTACACGCGCCAAGGCCACATGCGCCGCGCGCTCGCGGCGGTCTTGCCCTTTGCCTTCGAGGACCTGCGCCTCCATCGCCTCGAGGCGGCGTGCCTGCCGCACAATGCGGCGTCGCAGCGCGTGCTGGAGGCGAACGGCTTCACGCGCGAGGGGCTGGCGCGCCGTTATCTGCGCATCAACGGGCAATGGCAGGATCATGTCCTCTTCGGGTTGATCGAGGAGGACTGGAACGCATGATGGTGGGGGGCGTGCGCAAGGGGGGAAGCACCGTCGGACGTGGGGCCGCTCGCCCTGCCTCCGCGCGCGCTGTCCTCGCTCTCGTCGCTCTGCTGTTCGTCGCGCTTCTGGGGTTCGCTGCCGGTGCCTCGCCGGCGTTCGCACTCGAAGCGATCGAGGTCACCGAGGACGCTGAACGCATCGACATCACCAGCCACGGCGAGCTGTACGAGGGCCGCGGCGACAGCATCCAGGCCGAGACGGCACCGGACTCGACGGGCGGCACCTTCCGCATGAACGTGCGCGCCGCCACGCCCGGCACGAACCCGAGCTGGCTCGTGTTCGCGCTCCGCAATCCGACGAACAAGACCATCGAGCGGTGGCTGACCGCCAACCGCTACTCGACCACCCGCTCCGGCGTGATCTGGCCCGATCTCGATGCGCGCCGCATCGAGGCCATCACGCAGTCCGAGGGTTTCGTACCCGAGCGCATCAAGAACGACAGCGCGGACATCTTCCGCATCAGTATCGAGCCCGGCCGCACGGTTACGTTCGTCGTCGAGCTGGCCTCCGAGCGCGTCGCGCCGATCCAGCTCTGGCAGCCGCTCTCCTACGAGCAGCGTCATCGCGACCGCCAGCTCTTCAACGGCATCCTGCTCGGCTTCACCGGCCTGCTCGCGATCTTCCTGACCGCGGTCTTCGCGGCCAACCACAAGATGATCTTTCCGAGCGCGGCGCTGGTTGCTTGGTGCGTGCTGGCGCTGCTCTGCGTCGATTTCGGATTCTGGCCGCGGCTCTTTCCCATGCGGCCCGAGGACAATGCGCAGTACCGGGCGGTGGCGGAGGCCGCCGTCGCCGCAAGCCTTGTCATCTTCCTCTTCACGTTCCTGCGCGGCAACCTGTGGAACAGCTTCCTCAGGATGCTTTTCCTCATCTGGATCGCCGGCCAGCTCGTGATCGTCGCGACGGCTGTGCTCGATCCGCGCCTTGCCGCAACCGTCGCGCGGCTCTCGCTCGGCGCCATCGGTGCCTTCGGCGGCCTCGTGATCCTCTACTTCTGCCTGCGCGGACTCGATCGCGCGCTGGCGGTGGCACCGACGTGGATCCTCCTCCTCGTGTGGCTCTTCGGGGCCGCCGCGACGCTGACCGGCCGCCTCTCCGGCGAGATCGCCATCTCGGGCCTGCTCGCGGGGCTCGTGCTGATCACGCTCCTGATCGGCTTCACGGTGACCCAGTTCGCCTTCCGCGTCACCGAGCCAGCTTTCGCAAACAGTCCCTCGGACCGCCAGCTCCGCGCCACGGCCATCGAGATGGCGAGCGTCGGCGTGTGGGAATGGAATGCCCGGCGTGACGAGATCAAGATGGACCCGCTTATTGAGGCGACGCTCGGGCTCCGGCCCGGCGATCTCTCGGGCAAGGTCGACGATATCCTGAGCTATCTTCATCAGGCCGACCGCGAGCGTCTGCTGCTGCTGTTCCAGGGCGTCAAGGACAAGTCCGGCGGCACGGTGAACCTCGACTTCCGCATCCGTCATGCCGACAGCACGTACCGGTGGTTCGAGATCGACGGCGCCGCGGTGCCGACGTCCGACCGCCGCTCGCTGCGCTGCGTCGGCCTCATCCGCGACGTGACGGACTCGCGGCGCGCACGCGAGCGCCTGATGCACGACGCCGTGCATGACAGTCTCACCGGCCAGCCGAACCGCGAACTCTTCATCGATCGCCTCGCCATGGCGATCGCGCGCGGGCGCAGCGAGCCGGCGCTGAGGCCCACGGTCCTGCTGCTCGATCTCGACAAGTTCAAGAGCGTCAACAGCGCCTTCGGCCTCGTCGTCGGCGACAGCCTCCTGCTCACGGTCGCGCGCCGCCTGCAGCGCACGCTCAACACCAGCGACACGCTCGCGCGCATCGGTGGCGACCAGTTCGCGATCCTCATTCCCGCCCAGCACGACCCGCGCGAGCTCGCCATGCTCGCCGAGCGCCTGCGCCGTTCGCTGCGCTCGCCGATCAAGATCGCCAACCAGGAGATCATCCTCACGGGCTCGATCGGCATTGCGACGGCCGATGAGAACCAGACGGATGCCCGCGAGCTGTTGCGCGAAGCCGAGACGGCCATGTACCGCGCCAAGCGCGCTGGCACCGACCGCATCGAGATATTCACGCCGCAGATGCGTGGCGAGAAGGACGAGCGCATCGCCATCGAGAGCGACCTGCGCCGCGCCATCGACCAGGGCCGCCTCACGGTGCTCTATCAGCCGATCGTCGCGCTCTCGAACGAGAGTCTCGTCGGCTTCGAGGCGCTCGTGCGCTGGGAGCATCCGCGTTACGGTCAGCTCAGTCCCGCGGAGTTCATTCCCGTCGCCGAGGAGACCGACCTCGTCGTCAAGCTCGGCTCCTACGTGCTTTCGCGCGCCATCGGTGAGGTCGCGAAATGGCAGGCCGCGCTGCCGCGCGCCGAGCAGCCGGTATTCGTCAGCGTGAACGTTTCGAGCCGCCAGTTGCTCAAGGCCGATATCGTGCCGGAGATCCGCCATCTGCTCGGCCGCAATGTCGTGCCGCGCGGCTCGCTGCGCCTCGAGATCACCGAGTCGCTCGTGATGGAGAATCCCGAGCGCGCGACGCACGTCCTCGAGCTCATCAAGAGTGCTGGCGCCGACCTTGCGATCGACGACTTCGGTACGGGCTACTCGTCGCTGGCTTATCTGCAGCGCTTCCCCTTCGATACGCTCAAGATCGACAAGGCGCTCGTGCAGGCCGGTACGGAGAGCGACAGCGGCGCGGCCGTCGTCCGCGCGATCGTGCTGCTGGCGCACGAGCTTGGCCACAAGGTCATTGCCGAAGGTGTCGAAGCGCCGGAGGACGCCGCGTTCCTCCGCGCGCTCGGTTGCGAGTACGCCCAGGGCTTCTATTACGGGCAGCCCCTGTCGGAGCGCGACGCGCTACAGCTCATCCGTCTCGTGGCCAAGTCCGAGAAGAAGATGGGCCGCCGGGCCATGAAGATGGGCGCACAGCGCCAGGCCGCCAACGGCAAGGAAGCTGCCAACGGCAAGGACAAGGAGCCGCCGGCGCCCGTTACGCAGCCTGCCGCAGCGCGCACCAACGGCGCAGGACCCCTGGCGGAGCCGCCACGGCCTGCGCCGCGGACGGGCGCGCCGCCTTTTGCCGCGAATGGGGCCGGCCCGGCGATCATGCCGAACGGGCCGCTCGCAACGCCATCGCCTGTCACGCCACAGCCTGGGCTCGCGGCCTCGGCGAAGCCGAGACCCGCGCCGCCGCCAGGTCCGGCGCCCGGGCCGCTGCCTGGACCGGCCGCCAGCCCGACGCGAACGGCACCGCCGCCCCCGCCAGCACCTCGGACCGCTGTCCCGCCGGCAGCCGGCAACGGCTCGCCGATCGGCGGCCGGCCATTGCCATTGCCGAACGGCCACGCGCCGCCGCCTCCGGTGGTCGAAGCGGCGCCCTCGAAAGGCGGCCCGACCCTTCCGGGCGTGCCGCTCGCCGCACAGTCGCAGCCCTTGCCGGGGCCTTCGCTCGGCCCCTTCCCCGCGAGTCCGCCACCGCCACCGGCACCACCTGGACCGCCGCCGGGTGTCCGTCCGCCCATGCCGCCGCCCGCCGCCGCGAAAGGTGCGCCGCCTGAGCCGCCGCCACCTATTCCCGGCCCTCTGCCTCCGCGCACACAAGGCACGCGCCCGCTGCCGCACGCCGTGCGCGAGACGACGCTGCCGCCCTCGCTGACGGCGAGCCTTGCGCGACTGGCCGGCCGCGAGCCGCCGAAGTCGCCCGAGCCGCCGCGCGAGGCTGCCTCACCGCCTCCGCAGCGCTCGCGATCCGGCACCTGATCGACGCGCCGGCGTCGATCTTGCGCGCACGTGGCAGGGCGGCAATGGCGCCCGCGCAAGGATTTGGCTAAGCTGGCTTCCTGCGTTGCGAAGTTGTGTCAGGATTATCATGCAAGGATTTGAGAATGCCCGCCGAAATCGACCTCGGAGAGGGCATTACGCGATCTCGGGCCGGCGTCGGCGCGGGGCTCTGATCGGCGCTCTTTGCATGGGGCTGATGGTGCTCGCGGCCGTGGTGCCTGATGGTGCCGTCGCACAGACTGAACCTGCGCCGTCCGCCGAGCGCCGGTCCTACGCGAGCAAGAGTCTGATCGAGAGAATTGCCGAGTGGCTGCATGAGACGAGCCGCGTGCACCAGGACCTGCTCGCGCGCTTGAGCCGCCCGGTTGAAAGCGCAACGCCTGAGAACAGGATCGCGGCGACGCCCCCCGTGTCGCCCGCGACGCCGATACCTGCTTCGCCGGCACCTGTCTCGCCGGCACCCGCGCCGGAGAAACGTGCGGAGCCGGAGCCTCAGATCGCCCGCCAGCCTGACGATGCCTCGCGCGCGGAAGCGCTGAAGCGGGCCGAGGAGAAGCTTGCGGCCGAGGAAGCACGCCGCGTCGCGGACGAGCAGCAGGCCGAGGCCGCGCGCCGTCAGCAGGAGGCTGCGCGCAAGGCCGAGGCGGAAGCGGCTGCCGAACGGGAGCGCGCCGAGGCCGCCCGTCGTGCCGCGATCGCCGAACGGGAAGCTTCTGAAAAGCGCCGCCAGGAAGAAGCAGCCCGCCTGCTCGAGCAGGCGCGCCGCGATCGTGAGGCGCGCGAGGCGGAGGAAGCGGCGCGGGCGAAGCTCGAAGCCGAGCAGAAGGCGCGGGCAGCCGAAGTGCGCCGCCAGGCGGAGGCGCTTGCCAAGGACATGGCCGAGCGCCAGGCGACGGAAGCGGAAACACGCGCGGCCGAAGCGCGCACGCGCCGGTTGGCCGAGGAAGC
>Ga0182740_1001630_pt1 | contig 14867 bp, 15 predicted proteins | sample eDN5th37CKraftBY_FD_128872 | JGI IMG/M metagenome (GOLD analysis project Ga0182740, IMG submission 128872) | Enriched backyard soil microbial communities from Emeryville, California, USA - eDNA 5th pass 37_C Kraft BY (version 2) (version 2) | ecosystem: Environmental > Terrestrial > Soil >...
GGCCGCGGATGGTGACCTGCTCGTCGCCCTTGAGGTTGAGCGTCCTCCAGGAGGTGCCTTCCTCGAAGACCAGCGGCAGCACGCCCATGCCAACGAGATTCGAGCGGTGGATGCGCTCGAAGGACTCGGAGATGACCGCGCGCACGCCCAGCAGGTTGGTGCCCTTGGCGGCCCAGTCGCGGGAGGAGCCGGTGCCGTATTCCTTGCCGGCGAAGATCACGAGGGGCACGCCCTCGGTCTTGTAGCGCATCGCGGCGTCGTAGATCGCCATCTGCTCGCCGCCCGGATGGTGCACGGTCACGCCGCCTTCGACGCCCGGAACCATCTGGTTCTTGAGGCGGATGTTGGCGAAAGTGCCGCGCATCATCACTTCGTGGTTGCCGCGCCGCGTGCCGTACTGGTTGAAGTCTTCCAGCTTCACGCCATTCTCGGTGAGATATTCGCCGGCGGGAGACTTCAGCTTGATCGAACCGGCCGGGGAGATGTGGTCGGTGGTGATCGAGTCGAGGAACAGGCCGAGCACGCGCGCCTCGATGATGTCGGTCAGCGCGGTCGTCGTGGGCTTCATGCCCTGGAAATAGGGCGGATTCTGCACATAGGTGGAACTGTTGTTCCAGGTGTAGGTCATGCCGCCCTCGACGGCGATCTTGCGCCAGTGTTCGTCGCCGTTGAACACATCGGCATATTTCGTGACGAAGGCGTCGCGGGTCACGCATTCGCGGATGATCGCGGCGATCTCGCTCTGCTGCGGCCAGATGTCCTTGAGATAGACCGGCTTGCCGTCCTTGCCTGTGCCGAGCGGCTCCTTGACGAGGTCCTTCTGCATCGAGCCGGCGAAGGCATAGGCCACGACCAGCGGCGGCGAGGCGAGATAGTTCGCCCGCACGTCCGGATTGACGCGGCCTTCGAAGTTGCGGTTGCCGGAGAGCACCGCCGCGGCGACCAGGTCGGCCTCGTTGATGGTCTTGGAGATTTCCGCCGGCAGCGGGCCGGAATTGCCGATGCAGGTGGTGCAGCCGAAGCCGACGAGGTTGAAGCCGATCTTGTCGAGGTCCTTTTGCAGGCCCGAGGTCTCAAGATATTCGGCGACCACCTGCGAGCCCGGCGCCAGCGAGGTCTTGACCCATGGCTTCACAGTCAACCCGGCCGCGATCGCCTTGCGGGCGAGCAGGCCGGCGCCGATCATCACGCTCGGGTTGGAGGTGTTGGTGCAGGAGGTGATGGCGGCGATGACCACGTCGCCATGGCCGAGATCGTGGTCGCGGCCGGCGACGGGCACGCGCCTGTCCATCTCGGACGCCTTCTTGAACTCGTCCTCCATGGAGACGGCGAAGCCGGTACGCACCTCCTTGAGCGCGACGCGATCCTGCGGGCGCTTGGGGCCGGCGAGCGAGGGCTCGACATCGGCGAGATCGAGTTCGAGCACGTCGGTGAAGACCGGGTCCGGCGTGTCCTCGGTGCGGAACATGCCCTGGGCCTTGGCATAAGCCTCGACCAGATCGACGCGGGCCTCGTCGCGGCCGGTGTCGCGCAGGAACTGAATGGTTTCCGCGTCGACGGGGAAGAAGCCGCAGGTCGCGCCGTATTCCGGCGCCATGTTGGCGATGGTGGCGCGGTCCGCCAGCGGCAGATTGCCGAGGCCGGTGCCGAAGAATTCCACGAATTTGCCGACCACGCCGCGCTTGCGCAAAGCCTGGGTGATGGTCAGCACGAGGTCGGTGGCGGTCACGCCTTCATTGAGCTTTCCGGTGAGCTTGAAGCCGATCACTTCCGGCAGCACCATCGACAGCGGCTGGCCGAGCATCGCGGCTTCCGCCTCGATGCCGCCGACGCCCCAGCCGAGCACGGCAAGGCCGTTGACCATGGTGGTGTGCGAATCGGTGCCGACCAGCGTGTCCGGATAGGCCACTTCGAGGGTCGCTTCCACGCCGTCCGGCTTCACGGTGTCGGTGCGGGTCCAGACCGTCTGCGACAGATATTCGAGATTGACCTGATGGCAGATGCCGGTGCCGGGCGGCACGACGCGGAAATTGTCGAACGCCTTCTGCGCCCATTTCAGGAACTCGTAGCGCTCCTGGTTCTGCTTGTATTCTTCCTCGACATTCTTTTCGAGCGCGCCGGCGGAGCCGAAGAAATTGACGATCACCGAATGGTCGATGACGAGATCGACCGGCACCAGCGGATTGATCTTCGCCGGGTCGCCGCCGAGCATCTTCATGGCGTCGCGCATGGCGGCGAGGTCCACCACCGCCGGCACGCCGGTGAAATCCTGCATCAGCACGCGCGCCGGACGGAAGGCGATCTCATGCTGGGACGTCTTGGTCTTCGCCCATTCGGCGATCGCCTTGATGTCATCCTTGCGGACCGAACGGTCGTCCTCGCTGCGCAGAAGGTTTTCCAGCAGCACCTTCATGGAGAAGGGCAGGCGGGCAACGCTTTTCAGGCCGCCTTTTTCCGCCGCCGGCAGGCTGTAGTAAGCATAGGTCTTGTTGCCGACGGTGAGGCTCTTGCAACTTTTGAAACTATCGAGCGAGGTCATGACGATTGCGTCCGTTCACCGGCCCGGGGCCGAGGGGTGGTGAAAAAGTATTATTTTACCCAAATAGCCTCGAGGAACCGAGAGCCTGTTCGGGAAAAACCGCTCCTGCCGAAGGTGGCAGGCTACGTTGCGGCGCTTATAGGGTCTTTTCTGCGGCAGGGCCAGTTGAAACGACGGTTCCCATAGTAACCTCAAGGCGATGACAGCCATTTTATTCACTCTCCAGACATCTGCCGGTATTCGGGCATGGCGGCCATGCGACTGGCGCGGGAGCGCGGGGTAGGATGCCCGGCATGATTCTGCGCGCAAGCGGCCTTGTCTGCCATCGGGGCGGCCGGCTGGTGCTGGACGGGGTGAGCCTTGACGTCGCCGGTGGCGGCGCGGTGGCCGTGACCGGCCGCAACGGGGTCGGAAAATCCACCCTGCTGCGGGTCATCGCGGGGCTGATCCGGCCGGATGCCGGCGAGGCCGTGCTGGAGCCCTCCGATCCGGACCGGAGCGTGGCGGAACAGGCCCATTACCTCGGGCACCGCGACCCGCTGAAGCCGGCCCTGACGGTACGGGAAAACCTCGACTTCTGGCGGGCCTTTCTCGGGCGCGGGGGCGAAGACGGGGGCAGCGAGGCTGCCCTCGAACGGGTCGGCCTCGGCGACCTCGCGGAGCTTCCGGCCGGGTATCTCTCCGCCGGGCAGCGCCGCCGGCTCTCCCTCGCGCGGCTGCTGGCGGTCCGCCGGCCGGTCTGGCTGCTGGACGAGCCTGCCTCGGCGCTGGACGCGGCCGGGCAGGAGATGCTGCGCCGGGTCATGGCCGGGCATCTCGGCGCCGGCGGGCTGATCCTCGCCGCCACCCATGGGCCGCTGGGCATCCCGGCCGGGGAGTTTCATCTGGGCGCGCCGGCGGGCGGGCCATGAGCGGGAAAGCCAAAAGCGGGTTTGCGGCGCTGCTTGTGCGGGATTTGCGGCTGGCTGCGCGGGTCGGCGGTGGCGCGCTCACCGGCGTGCTGTTTTTCCTCATCGTCGTCACGCTGATTCCCTTCGCGCTGGGGCCGGACATGGTGCTGCTCGCGCGGATCGGCCCGGCCATCCTGTGGCTCGGGGCGCTGCTGGCGAGCCTGCTGGCGCTCGACCGGCTGGTGGCGTCCGACGCCGAGGACGGCTCCCTCGACCTGATCCAGATGGGTCGGGCGCCGCTGGAACTGGCGCTGGCCGCCAAGGCGCTGGCCCACTGGCTGGCGACCGGCCTGCCGCTGGTGGCGGCGGCGCCCCTGCTCGGCCTGCTGCTCAATCTCGACGGGCGTGCCGCCGGGGCGGTCGCCCTGACGCTGCTGGCCGGGACGCCGGCGCTCACCGGCATCGGGCTGATCGGCGCGGCCCTCGCGGTCGCCCTGCGCCGGGGCGGGCTGTTGACGGCGGTGCTGGTGCTGCCGCTCACCGTGCCGGTGCTGATCTTCGGGGTCTCCGCCGCCAATGCCGCCATTGGCGGGACGGTGCCGTTCGGCGCGCCCTTCGCCATTCTCTGCGCGCTCAGCCTCGTCGCCATCGTCACCGGCCCGGTGGCGGCGGCTGCGGCCTTGCGCCACGGCGACGACTGAGCGCCGGAAGGACAAGTGTTCACGCGATTGCGCATGATGCGCGCTTGGACGGACGGTCCGCACCGCGCTACACACATGCGCACCGCCGACGACACGGGGGCCGCGCCCCCGATCCGGCGCGTCGCGACGCCCGGCACCGCTCAAGATCCGCAATCATGGCCCTGATTGACCTCGCAAACCCCACCCGTTTCCTGGCGCTGTCCGGCCGCCTGCTGCCGTGGCTCGCCGGCCTGACGGCGCTGCTGCTGGCGGCAGGCCTCGCTTTGGCCTTCACCGCGCCGGACGACTACCAGCAGGGCGCGACGGTCAAGATCATGTTCATCCATGTGCCCTTCGCCTGGCTCGCCATGTTCGTCTGGGGCGTGATGAGTCTGTCGGCGCTGGGCACGCTGGTCTGGCGTCACCCGCTGGCGGATGTCGCCGCGCGCGCTGCCGCCCCGCTGGGGGCCGCCTTCACGCTGCTGTGCCTCGTCACCGGCTCGCTCTGGGGCCGGCCGATGTGGGGCGCCTACTGGGTGTGGGACGCGCGGCTGACCTCAGTGCTGGTGCTGTTCATCATGTATTGCGGCGTCATCGCGCTGTGGCGCGCCATCGACGATCCCTCCCGCGCGGCCCGCGTGGCGGCCGTGATCACGCTGGTCGGCGCGATCAACCTGCCGATCATCAAATTCTCGGTGGACTGGTGGAACACGCTGCATCAGCCGGCCTCCGTGGTCCGCGTCGGCGGGCCGGCCATCGATCCCAGCTTATTGTGGCCGCTGCTGGTGATGGCGGTGGCGCTGACGCTGCTGTTCGTGACGCTGCATCTTGCCGCCATGCGCAACGAGATCCTGCGGCGGCGCGTGCGCACGCTGTCGCTGATGCGCGCCGATGCGGTGGCGGCATGATCGCTGTCATGACGGCGTGGCTCGGGCCCCATGCGGCTTTCATCGTCGCCGCCTACGTCGTGTCCGTGCTGGTGCTCGGCGCGCTGATCGGCTGGATCGTGCTGGACAGACGCCAGCTTGACCGCAAGCTGACCGAGCTCGAGGCCCGCGGCATCCGCCGGCGCTCGGGCCGGCCGCCCAGTGGGGCCGGGGGCGCGCCATGACGTCCCCTCAAACGCCTGATGTTGCGCCGAAAACCGCGCCGCTGCGCCGCCGCGCGGTGCTGGTGGTGCCGCTGCTGGCCTTTCTTACGCTGGCGGGGCTGTTCCTGTTCATGCTGATGACCGGCGATCCGTCCCGGCTGCCGTCCGCGCTGATCGGCCAGCCCGCGCCCGCAGCGGCGCTGCCGCCGGTGCCGGGCCTGACCCGCGACGGCGCGCCGGTGCCGGGCCTGACGCCGGAGGACTTCAGGGGGCAGGTCACGGTGGTGAATGTCTGGGCGTCGTGGTGCGTGCCGTGCCACGACGAAGCGCCGCTGCTGATGGCGATGGAGAAGGACGGACGCTACCGCATCGCCGGCATCAACTACAAGGACGCCGCCGATAACGCCCGCCGGTTCCTCGGCCGTTACGGCAATCCCTTCGCCATGATCGGCGTCGATGCCAGCGGCCGCGTCGCCATCGATTGGGGCGTCTACGGCGTGCCGGAGACCTTCGTGATCGGCCGCGACGGGCGCATCGCCTTCAAGCTGGTCGGCCCCATCACCGAACAGAATCTCGCCACCACCCTGAAGCCGGCCATCGAAAAGGCGCTTGCTGCCGGTTCGTGAGGGCTCGCAAATAAATTTATGTCGTTCAGCGGGTGTTCATCGCTGCGACATCCCGCCGCCATGAATGGCGTGCCGACTGGCGAGGTTCAACGACGTCCGTGGAGGATATTCCCATGAGCCTTACTCGTCATGTTCCGCTTGCTCTCGTCACCGCCCTGAGCCTGCTCGCCGCACCTGCCTTCGCGCAGGCGCCTGCGACCGGCACTGCCCCGAAGGCGGCGCCGACGATGCCCGCGCCGAAAGCCATGCCGGCAGCACCGGCGGCCTCACCTGCGGCGAAGGCCGCGCCCGCCGCGAAGCCGGCCCTGCTCGACATCAACTCGGCGAGCAAGGCCGAGCTGTCGAACCTCAAGGGCATCGGCGATGTGCGGTCCGATGCGATCATCAAGGGCCGGCCCTACAAGGGCAAGGACGACCTCGTGAACAAGAAGATCATCCCGCAGAATGTCTATGACGGGATCAAGGACCAGATCATCGCGCACCAGAAGCACTGATCCGCGCGCGCCGCCGGCCGAGCCTACTCTGTTCGGCCGGCGTCGTGCCGGTTCATCAGCGGCATCTGCAATGCCGCGAAGACGAATGTCAGTGGCATCATGCCGAACAGCTTGAAGCTGACCCATGTGTCCGTGCTGACGTTGCGCCATACGATCTCGTTCAGCACCGCCGACGCGATGAAGAACACCGCCCAGCGCAGGGTGAGCTTGCGCCAGCCTTCCGGCGTCAGGTTGAACATCTGGTCGAAGACCACGGCGATCAGCGGTTTGCCGAAGGCAAGACCCCCGATCAGCACCGCGCCGAACAGGCCATAGATGATCGTCGGCTTGACCTTGATGAAGGTCTCGTCCTGAAGCAGCAGCGTCAGCCCGCCGAACACCACGACGACGGCGGCGGACACCACCGGCATCATCGGCAGCTTGCGCGTCAGCGCATAGGACACTGCCAGCGCGGCGATCACCGCGACCATGAAGATGCCCGTGGCCGCATAGATGCCGAAGCGGCTGTTGGCGACGAAGAACAGCACCAGCGGGCCGATCTCCAGCGCGAGCTTGAGCCAGGGATTGATTGGCGGATGGACAGCCGAAGGCCCGGATGCGGTCATGAGGTCATTCCTGTCATTCGTTGAATCAGGACGCATAGGCGTCCTCGAAGCCGGCGATGGCGCGGGCGAAATCCTGCGCCGAGAAGGGAGCGAGATCGTCCACGCCCTCGCCGACGCCGATGAAATGCACCGGCAGTTTGTGTTTGGCGGCGATGGCGACAAGGATGCCGCCGCGCGCGGTGCCGTCCAGCTTGGTCATGACGAGGCCGGTGACGCCGGCGGTCTGACGGAAGGCCTCGACCTGCATCAAGGCGTTCTGGCCGACGGTCGCGTCCAGCACCAGCAGCACCGCATGGGGCGCTGATGCTTCGACCTTGCGCATCACCCGCACGATCTTGTCCAGCTCGCTCATCAGCTCGGTCTTGTTCTGCAAGCGGCCGGCGGTGTCGATCAGCAGTACGTCGATGCCTTGCGCTTTCGCGGCGGTGACGGCCTCGAAGGCGAGGCTGGCGGCGTCCGCGCCGGGCGTGCTGGAGATCACCGGCGCGCCGGTGCGCTCGCCCCAGATCTTGAGCTGGTCGATGGCGGCGGCGCGGAAGGTGTCGCCGGCCGCGATCATCACCTTGCGGCCCTCGGTGCGATAGCGCGCCGCGAGCTTGCCGATGGTGGTGGTCTTGCCCGAGCCGTTGACGCCAACGACGAGGACGACGAAAGGCGCGGCGGCGGTCACGTCCAGCGGCCGGGCCACCGGGGTCATCACCTTTTCGACCTCGGCGGCGACGACCTCCTTGACCTCGTCGGCGGAGATTTCCTTGTCGTAGCGGCCCTCGCCGACGGCGGCGGTGATGCGGGCGGCGACATCGACGCCGAGGTCGGCGCGGATCAGCACTTCCTCGATCTCGTCCAGCATCGCGCCGTCGAGCCTGCGCTTGGTCACGAGGCTGGCGATGGCCGTGCCGATGGAGGCGGAGGTGCGCTTCAGCCCGCTGCTCAGGCGCTGCCACCAGCTTTTCTTCTCGTCGCTCATCCGCGGACCCGGCCTTTATGCGCAACGCGGCTTGACCGCGCTGGGGAATTCCCCCTCGGTGGAGGGGAGACGGCCCCTTTCCAAAGGAGATGGGGTCCGGGGTCAAGTGCGGCGAGAGACGGCGTGACAACGAACAGTAGCGGAACACCGGCCCTGAGCGACGCGGACATGCTGGCGCGCCTGCTCCACCGTGACGGCCTGATGCTGGTGATCGACAAGCCGGCCGGTATCGCCGTGCATCGCGGGCCGAAGGGCGGCGACAATCTGGAGGCGCATTTCGACGCCCTGCGCTTCGGCCTGCCGCGCGCGCCGGCGCTGGCGCACCGGCTGGACCGGGAAACCTCCGGCTGTCTCGTGCTCGGCCGGCACCGCAAGGCGCTGGCGGAACTCGGCCGGCTGTTCAAGAACGGCCGCATCGCCAAGACCTACTGGGCGCTGGTTGAGGGCGGTCCGACCGAGCCGGAAGGCCGCATCGACCTGCCGCTCGGCCGGCTGGACGCCACGCGCGGCTGGTGGATGAAGGTCGATCCCGAAGGATTGCCCTCCGTCACCACATGGCGGGTGCTGGGCCGCTCCGGCGGGGATGGTGTGCCGCGCGGAGTGCCTGTCCGAACATGGCTGGCGCTGGAGCCGCTGACCGGGCGGACGCATCAGTTGCGGGTCCATTGCGCCGCCATGGGCTGGCCGATCGTCGGCGACGCGATCTATGGCGGCGCGGTGCGCGACGGCGGCACGCCGCTGCATCTCCACGCCCGCCAGGTCGTGATCCCGCTGCCGAAAAACAAGCCGCCGGTGCGCGTCTCCGCGCCGGTCCCGCCGCATATGCGGGAGGCGTTGGCGCAATGCGGCTGGACAAATACCGACTCAGGCGGCGATCAGCCGGCGGCCATCATGGCCGGCGATGACCACATCGCGCAGCATGCCGGCCGCGACGGCGCCTGACAGCTTCACCGGCGTGAAGTGTTCCGTGCGGCCGATGCCGTTCAGTTCCGTCAGCACCTGCCGCGTCGCGCCGGTCTCGCCGTCGAGATGCCGCCGCAGGGCCGCCTCGCCGGCCTGCCGCAGGCGCTTGGCGCGTTCCTTCACGAGCGGTGGCGCGACCTGCGGCATCCGCGCCGCCGGCGTGCCGGTGCGCGGCGAATACGGAAACACATGCAGATGCGTCAGGCCGCAATCCTCCACCAGCGCGAGCGAGCGTTCGAACATCGTCTCGGTCTCGGTCGGGAATCCGGCAATGATATCCGCGCCGAACACGATGTCCGGCCGCAGCTTGCGCATTCGCTCGCAGAAGCGGATGGCGTCGTCCCGCGAATGCCGGCGCTTCATGCGCTTGAGGATCATGTCGTCGCCGGCCTGCAACGACAGATGCAGATGCGGCATCACCCGGTTGTCGCTGGCGATGGCGTCGATCAGTTCGTCGTCCACCTCGACCGAATCGATGGAGGAGAGCCGCAGCCGCGACAGCTCCGGCACATGCTTCAGCACCTGCTTCACCAGCCGGCCAAGCGGCGGCGTGCCGGGCAGCGTCTGGCCGTAGCTGGTGAGATCGACGCCGGTCAGCACGATCTCGCGGAAGCCCTGATCCACCAGACGCTGCGCCTTCGCGACGACATCGCCCATCGGCACCGAGCGTGAATTGCCGCGCCCGTAAGGGATGATGCAGAAGGTGCAGCGGTGGTCGCAGCCGTTCTGCACCTGAAGGAACGCGCGGGTGTGGCCCTCGACGCCGTCCACCAGATGCGCCGCCGTCTCGCGCACCGCCATGATGTCGGCAACGACGGCTTTTTCCTCAGTGGGCGCGGCCTGCGCCAGCATTGCGTGGGTCGCGCGCCAGATGCCGGCGTCGAGCTTCTCGGTATTGCCGAGCACGCGGGCGACCTCGGGCATGTTCGCGAACATCGCCGGGTCGGTCTGGGCCGCGCAGCCGGTGACGATGACGGCAGCATCCGGCCGCTCGCGCTTGAGCCGGCGGATGGTCTGGCGCGCCTGCCGGGTCGCCTCCGCCGTGACGGCGCAGGTGTTGACGACGACAGCATCAGACAGGCCGGCGGCTTTGGCCTCGCGGCGGATCACTTCCGACTCGACGATGTTCAGCCGGCAGCCGAAGGTGACGACCTCGACGCTGGGTTCAACAGGCCCGCTCACGGCGTAGCGAACAGTTCGGGCGCGAACACGCCCTCGAATTCGTAAGCCACCGGCCCGGTCATCAGCACATGGTCGTCGCGCTCGCGCCATTCGATATGCAGGTCGCCGCCCGGCAGCGTCACGGTGACGGCGCGCGCCGTGCGCTTCAGCCGCGCGGCGGACACCGCGACCGCGCAGGCGGCCGAGCCGCACGCCTGCGTCAGGCCGACGCCGCGCTCCCATGTGCGGGCGACGATGTGGTCGCGGGAGACGATCCGCGCCAGCGAGATGTTGGCGCGTTCGGGAAAGATCGGATGATTCTCCAGCAGCGGGCCGAATTTGGCGAGATCGAACGCCAGCGGGTCCTGCTCGACCCAGAACACCGCGTGGGGATTGCCCATGTTCACCACCGCGGGCGAATGCAGGATCGGCGCGTCGATGGGGCCGATCTGCAATTCGATGGCGCGGGTGTCGCGGAATTCCTCCGCCAGCGGAATCTCGTTCCAGCCAAAGCGCGGCAGCCCCATGTCCACGGTGATGAGGCCGGGCGTGTCCGCCTTCCAGGCGTTGATGAGCCCGGCGCGGGTCTCGAAGCTGAGGGAGGATTGCCCGGTTTCCGCGAAGATCCGGTCCGCGACGCAGCGCATGCCGTTGCCGCAGGCGCCGGCTTCGGAGCCGTCGTTGTTGTAGATGCGCACGAAGGCGGCGGTGCCGGCGGCGCGCGGCGCGTGCAGCACCATGAGCTGGTCATAGGGCGCGCCGGCCGGCTGCGCCACGGCGCGGGCGGCGGCGGCATCGACCCGGCCGGTCTCGCCGCGCAGGTCCACCACGACGATCTCGTTGCCGAGGCCGTTCATCTTGTGGAAGCGGTGGTTGGCCAGCACGCTGGCGGTCCCGGTGGCGGTCATGACACGCTCGCAACAGTCTGAAATTTGTCGTTTTATATGGGTAACGCGGTGGCGTTGGCCAGCGATGCCGGCTGCAAAGCGGTTCCGTACAGGCCATGATAATGCAGCGCAGCCGGACGAGCGATTCGGCGCACAGGAGATTTCGATGTTCCGCCGCTGTCCGGCCCCGCCGGCTCTCGCGTTGCTGATGACCGTGATGTTCGCGCCGCCGCTGGCCGCCCAGCCGGCGGCCGAACAGCTCCCGCCGCCGCCACCGGCCGCGCAACAGGCCCCGGCCCCCGCCAAGCCGGACGATCCCTTCGGCGAGGAGACGACGCTTACCGCCCAGCCGATGATCGTGATGAAGGGCAACGCCACCTGGGACCGGGCGTATGACACCCTGCTCGACGCCTTCGAGACGTTGCAGCAGTATCTCGCCAAACAGGGCATCACCCCGACCGGCCCGGCGCGGGCGACCTATACCGACGCGGACGAGACCGGCTTCACCTATGAGGCCGGCTACCCCGTCGCGGCCGCCCCGGCGACGCCGCCGACCGGCGACATCAGCGTGAGCCGGTCTGCCGAGGGGCGTGCGCTCAAATACGTCCATCGCGGCTCGTATGACACGCTGGACACGACCTATGAGGCGATCACCAATAATTTCGATGAGAAGCGGCTGGACCCCGCCGAGGTCTTCATCGAGGAATATGTCACCGACCCGCTCAAGACCGCGGACGATGCGCTGGTCATCAATGTCTATGTTCCGGTGAAGGAAACGCCATGACCGGTTACTCCACCCGTTGCTTTGTTCTCGCGCTGGCCCGGCCCCTGACGGTGGCGGCTGCCATAAGTCTCGGCATGGCGGGCGGCGCCGCGCAGGCCCAGACGGCGTTCGAGCCGATCCTCGTGGTCACGGGCGAAGCCCAGGCGCGGGTCGCGCCGGACCTAGCGCAGGTCCGTGCCGGCGTGACCACGCAGGGGAAAACGGCGCGCGAGGCCAGCGACGCCAACGCCAAGGCGATGGCTGCCGTGGTGGCCGCCCTCCGGGACGGCGGCATCGCGGAGAAGGATCTCCAGACCACGCGGCTGTCGATCGAGCCGGTTTATGACAACACCCCGAACCGGCCCGGTCCGAACCGGATCACCGCTTTCCGCGCATCCAATCAGGTCACCATCCATATCCGCGACACGGGCAGGGTCTCGGATGTCGTCGATGCGGCCATCGGTGCGGGCGCCAACGATCTGGGCGGCATCGAATTCGTGGTGTCGGACCGTTCGAAGGTGCTGGACGGAGCGCGCGCCGAGGCGATCGCCGATGCGCGGCGCAAGGCAGAGATTTTCGCCAAGGCCGCCGGCGTCACGCTGGGCCCGGTCATTGCAGTGGCGGAGGACGGGGCTGCCGAGCCGCCGATGCCGATGATGCGCATGGCGGCGAGGGACCAGGCGACACCGGTTTCTCCGGGGGAGAACACGCTACAGGTCGGTGTGACCGTCACATTCCAGATCATGCGATAGGCTGGCGGCGGCTTCCGGATCGGACGCTAGCGGTCAGCTCGACCGCGCCTTGCTGATGGCGGCGGAGACTGGCGCGAGCACGAAGCCGCGGCTTTCGGCGGCTTTCGCCCAGTGCGCGATCCGCTCGATGCCGATGGGCAGCGCCCGGGCGTGACCCACGGCGACGCCGCGCTGGCGGGCGATCTGTTCGAGGCGCGCCAGCGCGCGGTCGATATCCGCCGCGGCCGGCACCGCATCCAGAATGACATCCGCCCGCGCGAAGGGCAGGTTGTTGGCCTCGGCGAGCTGGCCGGCAAGGCTGCGCGGAGCGCTGGCGTCGTCCACATAGAACAGGCCGCGCTTGGCGGTTTCCCGCAGGATCGGGGCCAGCGCCCGGTCGGACGCCGTGAAGCGGCCGCCCATGGCGTTGGTGACGCCGGCATAGCCCTGGAAGCGGCTCATGGCCCATTGCATCCGGTCGATATTCTGCGCGGCGTCGAGGCTTGTCAGCAGGGTCTGGGGACCGGGATCGTTGTCCGGATAGTCGAATGGCTCCATGCCGATCTGGAGCAGGGTCTCGTGGCCTTTCGCCCGGGCGCGGCCCGCCAGCGGTGCGACATCCGCGGCATAGGGCGAGAAGGCCAGGGTGACGGCCGGCGGCAGGCGCGCCAGCGCCTCCTCCGTCGCGCCGCGCCCGATGCCGAGGCCGCCGATCACGATGGCGATGGCCGGCGCGTCCGGCTTGCCGGACGGGGCGCGGCCGGCATAGGCGTCGGCGGGGCGCAAGCCGTCCGCGCCGATGCGGGGAATCAGGCCATGGCGGGAGGGTTCGAGCAGGCGGGCATCGCCCCCCGCCGCATCCGGCCGGACGGATTGCGGCGGGGGCGGCGCTGTCGTTGTCGCGGCGCGGCGGTCGCGCCCAGTCGCCGGCGCGGTCGGCCGGTCGGGGTCGTCGCCGGCCGCCGTGGGACTGTCGCCCGCCGACACCGGGACGGTCACCGTCTGGCGCTGGCCGGTCGAGCCGTCGATTACCGTGATGGCGCGGCGGTCGCTCTCGGCCGGCGCCTCCGGAGGGGCCGCAGCGGTCTGGGACGACGCGGCGCTGGCCGGCGTGAAATCGGCCGCCACGACAGCCTGCGGCTCGCCGCCATAAGGGTCGTCATGGCTCGCCGACCAGAGCGCGAACACGGCCAGCGGCGCGGCCAGCACGCCCGCGGCCGCGACGAACAGGGCGCGGGCCAGCCGGGGGCGGCCGCCGCCCGGCCGCGCGCGCGCGCCGGCGTTGCGGCCTTGCCCGAGCGGCATGTTCAGGTCGTCCATCGTCACGGAAAGCCTGCGAGGAAGAGAGCCTGCGAGGAAATTGCGTCGCCGAGACTAGCCGTGGATCGTTAACCGTTGCTTTACCGTGTTTCGGGTTTTCCGGCGGCGCTCGGGTCGAGCTGCCGCCGGCGGCTTCCGCGACCGGCGCAACAAGGGGGCCGGCCGGGTGATTGGCCGCTTCGTCGCGCACGGGCCAGCGGCTGATATGGAGCGAATGCGTACGCCGCCACGAAGGGTCTGACTGATACGGTTTGATCGGACGGGCCGATTCGGTCGGAACGGGTCCGGTCCGGTCCGGTCTGGTGGACAGGGCGTGATGCTGGCGGGCACGGCGCTGGCTGGCGCGTTTCGGCCCGATCCCGCTTCGCCGAAGAAGACCCGTCGGCGCTCGTCGATTTGAGCATCTCTCGGGTTCGGCCGGGGTTGGTTCTCCGGGGATCGGTTTCCATCATCGGCGTCCACTCGGGACGGCTATGACGCGGTCTTGCCCGAAGGCTGTTTCCTGTCCTCCAACCGCAGCGCGGTTTCACGTCCAGCCATGACAACCACGGACGCTGCGGCAGATGCGAGCGAGCATAAGATCGGGAGCGATGTTTCCGGGATCGAGTTTTGTTTGCGCGATCCGAAAACCGGGCTCCACTCTTTGGGACCGTGCTTCGAGTTCCGGTTCGGCCCGGCGTCGCGAAGATGGTCTTCGGCAAAAAGGGCGTGCCCGCGACTCCTGAAAGAAAAGGGGCGGCTCGCGCCGCCCCGTAGGTGATCTCACAATTGAGTAATCTTCCGATGGCTTCGCGCCGTCAGTTCGGCACGGGGGTCTTCTGCGCGGTGTTGGTCGTCACCTTGCCGCTGCGCAGCATGTCCACCGCCTGGGTCAGCGCCTTGTCGTCCTTCGGGTCCGGCGGGATGTAGGACTGGGAGCCGGTGGATTCGTCGCCATCGGCCTTGAGATGGCCGCGCAGCGAGGCTTCGCCCCGGGTGTCGGTGCGCGACTTCAGTTCCTCGGGCACGTCCTGCAACACCTCGATATCCGGGGTGATGCCCTTGGCCTGGATCGACTTGCCGGAGGGGGTGTAATAGCGCGCCGTGGTCAGCCGCAGCGCGCCGTTGCCGGCGCCGAGCGGGATGATGGTCTGCACCGAGCCCTTGCCGAA